>WNGB01001953.1_pt1 | contig 33673 bp, 29 predicted proteins | sample 5400681 | NCBI WGS metagenome assembly WNGB01 (sample SAMN13153367, study PRJNA577476) | soil metagenome | isolation source: 115 cm soil or saprolite under grassland replicate 2 | place: USA:California | collected 2016-06-15
GCCAAGGGGCAAAGCGATGTGGGAGACGGTTACGAACTTCCCGCGATAAATCCACCAGCTACCGAGCAAAACAAAAACGCTGCCCACAATCAGGCCAAATTCCCGCTCCGCCCTAAAAACTTTTGACTTCATACGAGGAATTCTCCGCAGGAGCAGCAAAGCCTGCGGCAGCCTAAAATCTCTGCGAGCAGGCTTTGATAATTAACCTTTGTCGGCAGTTGCGACTGAACCTGTCCGACGATAGCAGCACCAGCAAGGCCGGCACCCTTCTGCCGCGACAAACAACTCACCGAGTCTCGGCAGTTTGTCCAGGTACATCTTGCGGGTTTTCCCCTTCGGCGTAATCACTCGCTGAGTAGTAACCCGAATAATAGTAGTCCTGCGTTTCTACCTTAACGTTATTTAGAACGACGCCAAAGATGTGCGCACCGACGTCAAGCAGCTGTTGCTTCGCGCGCCGTACCACGGCCCGAGAACTTCTGCCGCCATGAACCACCAGCACCACGCCATCAACCATCGTCGACAGAATAGACGCGTCGGTAAACGATATTGCTGGTGGCGAGTCGATAACGACATGCGCAAATCGATCCGTCAATATGCTCAACAGCTTGCGCATCTCATCCGAACCCAAAAGCTCCGCCGGATTTGGAGGTACTGGTCCAGAAGTCAGGAACTTAAGATTGCCCTGCTGTGGATAACTCTGCATCAGGCTTTCAATATCCGTTTCACCGGAAAGCCAGTTTGTCAGACCTTTTGTATTCGGCACGCCAAAATGCGCGTGCAGTCGAGGCCTTCTTAGATCGCAATCAATAATCAAAACCTCGGTGCCTGTTTGCGCCAGCATGAAAGCCGTATTGATCGCTGTTGTAGTCTTGCCTTCGGCGGGCTGACTCGATGTTACCAGTATCGTCTTCGGGGGTTGACCTGCGGACGACAATAAGAGCGAGGTTCGTAGATGTCGGTACGACTCGGCGATCGGCGAGCGCGCATCGCTGACCATAGCGAGAGCTGTAGTATCCCCCGCGGCCGGTCCCGGCGGCGCTCCAACAACTCCAATTAAGCGGCCGCGATCCCGGCTTGATGGAATCAGCGCCAAAGCCGGCAGGTGGAGATACCGATCGACGTCGTCGACCGACTTCACGGTGTCATCAAGGAAATCAAGGAGAAAAGCCAGACCGATTCCCGCAACCAGCGATAAGAGAAAGGCAATAAAAATGTTGCGAAAGCGCTGCGGGCCAATGGGCTCTCTTGGCAAACGGCTAAAGGTGGCAATGCTCACCTCGTTCGACCTATCGCCGTTGGTGACCTGAAACTCACGCTGCCGTTGCAACAGAGTGTTTAGAATTTGCCGGTTGGTTTCCAGCTCCTGGCTCATAGCCAGTAGATCGATCTGGTCGCGCGTCTGCTGGGTGGTGGTCCCCTTCTGCTGTTCATAAGATCGCCTTAGCAGGTTTTCGCGAGAGACAGCCGCTTCATATTTTCTTTGTATTGAAGTCACAATTTCGGGGGGCGCCTTTTCGAGCTCAACCTCCAACCCTTTCAGTTGGGCGTCAATTTTTTTGACTGCGGGCCATTCCGTTGTGTAGGTAACGAGCAAAGCATCCCGCGTTTCTTTGAGAGCTGAAATACGGTCTCTCAGTTTTTCCACCCGCCCAGAGCTGTTTACATCCGGCACTGAAAAAGGGTCGCGCTCCGTTCTGGCGGCTTCCAGTTGAGCCTGCAGATACTTGCGTTCATTTTCAGCTTGCAATAACTGACCGCTGAGTGTGGCGAGACGAGTAGCCTCCAGGTTGCCGGCCGTATCGTTGACCAGAGGCAGGTTCTTTTCTTTGGCGTAATTAAACTGTGCTTCCTGGTCGTGTTTGATTTTGGTCTGCAGCTTTGCGATCTCTCTGGCGAGAAGATCTTCGGCTTTGTTAGAGCCCATCGTGGAGCGTTCCAGATTGTTGTTAACAAATACTTCGGCAAGCGTGTTCGAAACCTTCTGGGCCAGCTCAGGATCAGCATGGATAAATCTGATTTTGACGAGGTTGGTATGGAGAACCGGCTCGACCATCTCGCCTGCTATGATGGCGTCTTCGTAAGGCTCTAATTCTGCCAATTGTTCCGGAGTCAACGATCCCCCTGTTACTTCGCTCTCTCCTACTACCGTAAGCCCGGACGAGACGGCTGGGGACTCATTTACTTTCTTTGATTTTGAGAAGATTCGTCTGAGAGAGGAAAAGACACCGCCTTGTGTCTGTCCACCGAAGAACGAGGGATTGTGCTGGAGATCCAGCGTGAGTACGACCTGACGCGCGAGCGCAGGGTTCTCTAAAAGTTTAAGCTGGGTGCCCCAGAAATTTGGATCACTTTGACCGGTTATAACGATCTTTTCCGTTTGCAGAACGTTGGGCGGCTTTTCTTCAATGCGGATGGTCGTCTCCCCGGCGTAGATCGAAGGCGCGCGAAACGACTGGATGGTTACCAATGAGGTAACCACCAGCACCAGACTAAGAATCAACCACTTGCGTTTCAGAACGACGAACAAATAGTCGCGGATGGTGGTTGGTTCGGCGCCGGAAACACCGTAAGGCTTCGCCTGAACAAAATCTGCCAGTGGACGATCGATACTGCGATCCAGCGCGCTCACGGGCAGGAGACGATTATCATGCGACATCTTGATTTCTAGACCTCAAATTCAGGACCATTCAGAAGATAATAGAATAATAGCAGACACCTGCCGTCTGGCAAGCTGAAGAGGGGGCTTCTAACTTTTCCTGGCTACCTCAGTGCGTGACTGCGCAGTCGCAAAATTCGTCAGCGAGTCGTGCCAAAAGGGCAATGCACTTAACCCGACAGCGTCTGAAAGGAAGCATCGAAGGCGAGAATTTCGCGGCCGCGGCGCCGGTCGGTTAAGGCTATCCATCACCACGCTGTCCAGGTTGGTTGAGGCGAAACCGCCGAGATCAAGGGCCGCGCGGGCGAATTCAGCGTAACTTGTTCCCTCGCCGGCGTTCACTACGTGGAAGGTCCCGGGAAGATCCAATTGGGCTAGTTCTCGCAGTCGCCGCGCCAAATCGGGTGCATATGTCGGCGTCCCATAGGCGTCACTTATCGCCTTCAGTTTTTCACCTCGCCCTGCACGCTCAATAATTGTACTAAGGAAATTACTGCCGCCTGGGCCAAAGACAAATCCCGTGCGGACCACGATCGTGCGCGCATTTGCTAACTGAGCGCGCCGCTCGCCTTCGAGTTTTGCGACTCCGTATACGCTCTGGGGATTGGGCTGGTCTCGTTGAGTATAAAAACCTTCCTTCTCTCCATCGAATACATAATCAGTCGAAATTGTGACCAGGACCGCATTTATCTCGCGACTCGCTGTTGCCAGGTTTTCCGGTCCCCGTGCGTTCGCCGCAAAAGCCCGCTCTTTGTCACGTTCGCAACCATCGACATCAGTCCAGGCGGCGCAGTTGATTACAGCCTCAGGTTTATCCTTCTGGAGGACCTGCACGACGCGATCGTAGTCCGCAATATCAAGCCCTCGGTAATCGTATGGAAAAACAAGATCCCCGATGGCGGTGCAATATTCGACTGCCGCGCGCCCCACCATTCCGCCGGCACCCGTCACGAGGACTCTCAATTTGCGCTCACCTCCGCGCCGTACTGTTCGCGGTAATAATCCCGGTACCCGCCGCTTCGAGTTCGTTCCAGCCAACGACTGTTTTGCCGGTACCACTCAATCGTCTTCTGTAATCCCGTTTCCCAGGTCTCGCGCGGACGCCACCCCAATTCAGATTCGATCAGCGATGGGTCAATGGCATAACGGCGATCATGTCCCGGACGATCCTTGACGAAGCGAATGAGCGAACCAGGTTTGCCGACTGTTTCCAGCAACGATGCAACCACGTCGATGTTTCGTTGTTCATTGCGGGCCCCCACGTTGTAAACCGCTCCCGGCCTGCCTTTTTCCATGGCCAGCTGTATCGCTCGGCAGTGGTCCTCAACGTAGATCCAATCGCGGACATTTCGCCCGTCACCATATACTGGGATTGGTTCATCATTTAGCGCATTCGAAAGCGCAAGCGGCAGAAATTTTTCCGGAAACTGCCTCGGACCGTAGTTGTTGCCGCAGCGTGTCACCACAGTGTCGAGGCCGAAAGTGTGATGGGCTGCACGGACGAGATGCTCGGCAGCGGCTTTCGACGCAGCATACGGACTGTTGGGGGCGAAAGGAGAAGCTTCAGTGAAGAAGGTGCCTTCGTTCTCCGGCAAACTGCCCATCACTTCATCTGTTGAGACCTGAATGAAACGCTTGACGTCTCGCGTGCGGGCGGCATCGAGCAACACTTGAGTGCCGATGATGTTAGTGCGCAGAAACTCTGCCGCGTTCGCGATGCTACGATCAACGTGCGATTCGGCAGCGAAGTTAACTATGGCGTAGGTGTTTTCTTCCAAAGTTCCCAATACCGCCTCGGGGTCCGCAATATTGCCATGAACAAAGCGGTGGCGTTTCGATTCCAGGCCTTCAAGATTGTCCAGATTCCCCGCATAGGTCAGAGCGTCGAAGTTTGTGATCTGGCAATCGTCAGTTTCGGCGAGCAATAGCGCGACAAACGCCGAGCCAATAAATCCAGCCCCACCCGTAACAAAGATTTTACGCGTATTTTTAGTCAAATCGTGCCTACCTCATGCTTACCAACAATCTACAGGGAACCCATGTTAATGAGAAAACTCCAGTCCTTCAAAGCGGCGAAAACGAGGCAATATTCATACAAGAATCCTTGCACATTTTTGTTGACTTATGATTGGAAATGTTCTATTAGACCCTCCTCGATTTATCGTTTTGATCGCGTTGAACCCATCGGTTCGTAAATTTCGTGGGAATTTCCTCTTAAAATCTAAATCGAGCGAAAATTTCACTCGCGATTTCAGTCTTGACACAATCTGTGAGCGGCTTCTTCAAAATCAGAAGCTGAACAATTGAGAGAACGCTCAGTACTCTAAGCCATTTTCTTAATCTCTTCGATTTTTGGCGCATCTCGTCGCCTCTTTTAATTTTAAGCGATCGGCAAGTAAAGCTCGTGCGCGAAATCGAGCTTTGAAGTGAAACAGCCCATGAACGCCTGCCGCCCCCCAGTTCTTCGTGTCGCTTGCACTGACCTTTTGATCCCTTGCCTTTCCATTGCGCCTTTCATTTCCAAGATGTTCCATCGTCTTCAGCGTCATTTCCAAGCGACTGGCGAACAGCCTGCGTTTGACCAACCAGAGGAGCTACAATGAAAACGACAAATCTATCGCCCACATCCGACAGCAATGTTACTCACAGCATCCCAATCTGCTCTCGTAGTCTAATTCTGCGTGTCAGCGCCATTTTAGTTTTGGCCGGCCTGCTGGCCGGTAGTCTTTATTGGAGCTCCGCCGCCTCTGCTGCTAAAAATACATCACCAAACCAAAGAGTGCCCGTTGCCCGAGATGAAATTACGGCGCCTTTGGCAGTTGCTGAGCTTAACGGCTCATTATTATCACGCGGTGGAAACTATGCCTCATTGCTAACGCTTCCGCAGGCTTCCCCGCCCATAACCGTTACCACTTACGCGGGGGACTGTGAAACGCCAAAGTCCGTTTTCAATCTTCAGGCAAGCGAGTTTTCAGTATGCGCAAAGGTCACCGGGGCCCAAGCCGGTTGGGTAATTATTTGGTCGAACGCCAGGTTTATCGACGTCCAGAATGTTCCCGTTGGTACAGGTGAAAGCACGTTCACACTTGGACCTGCTTCGAGTCTGGGAGACTGGCGAGTCATTCTTTACGAGCCTTTCGGTGGCTCGGTATACGCGTTAACCCCCTTCACGGTAGTCGATGACGGAAACCCAAGCGCTGACCTTGCGATTTCCAAGGGTCCAGTCGTAAACCCTGTAGCGGCTGGCTCTCAAGCTGTCTTTGGAGTCCAGGTAACGAATTTAGGGCCCAGCGACGCGGCCACAGTCCAAATAACGGACAGCGTTCCTGCAAACACGACATTTTCCTCTTTTGCTCTAGTATCGGGTCCTGCAGGCTTCAACTGCATCACGCCGGAAGTTGGCAGTAGCACCGGCGATACGATCTGCACCGTCGCGAATATGGCTAGAGGTGAGACAGCCATTTTCCTCGCTGCCTATGAAGTAATCGCCGGGGTCCCGTCAGGTACGGTGATTTCCAACACCGCGAGTGTATCCAGCGCGACAACCGACCAGGGAGTTTTCAACAACTCTTCGACGGCCGAGGTCGTGGTCCTTGGTGTAACGGCTGAGACGTGCACGCTCGATTGTCCGGCTAACGTGGTAGCAACTGCAGACACAACTTCCGGCGGTCAATCCGGTGCGTTTGTCACGTTTGCGGCAGCCGCAGTTACTGGAAACTGCGGGGCGGTGACTAATAACCCACAATCAGGCTCATTCTTTGCAGTCGGCACCCACTCTATTATTTCGACGTCGGAGTTAGGAGGGGCAAGTTGCACCTTCACGGTTACAGTCCTGGACTCCAACCCTCCCACGATCAGCTGTCCGCCTAATATCACGGCGACGGCTCCAACGGGCGCTACTGACTACACGTTGCCTTCCGGCCCCGGTACGCCAACGATCAATGCCTCCGGTGGCGGAACGGTAACCGGCGTGCGGAGCGATGACACACCTGCTATTTACGATGAGAACGGCAACGTAATCACTCCGGCAGTCGTTCACGCGTTGACAGACCCATATCCTATCGGGACCACTGGAATTCTGTGGACCGTTACGGATGCGGGCGGACGCACCGCAAGCTGTACACAAACGATCACAATTCTCGCTGCGGGAGATAGGGATCCCGTAACGATTTCCTGCCCACCGAACGTAACAGTCGAGGCTCCAGCGGGTTCGTGCCAGGCTACGATTTCGGCGGCAACGATTGGAACGCCGACAACAAACCCGTCCGACAATGTACAAGTCGAGTCTCAAAGGAGTGACGGCCTGTCACTGTTAGATCCATTCCCGGCCGGTACGACTCAAATTACCTGGACGGCAACCGATCAAATCAATGGCAACTCTGCATCGTGCGAGCAGAACGTTACCGTAAGTGTACCCAACAGCGGTGACACCACGCCGCCAACGCTTGTTGTGCCGCCAAATGTGACTGCAATCACGTCGTCGTGTACAGCAACCCTCGATGATGAGCTGGGAACCGCAGAGGCTACCGACACCGGAACTTGCGGCGGTTCGGTGACCATCACTCGCACTGGTGTGCCGGCAAACTTTGTCTTCCCCACGGGAACGACAACCATCATCTACACTGCTACGGATGCGGCAGGAAACACGGCAACGGGCGTCCAGCTCGTCACCGTGACTGAGAGCCCGGCCATACCGCCGACCATTACGGCTCCCGGAGATGTGAGCGCTAACACTGGTCCAGGCGCAACAAGCTGCGGCACAGTCGTATCTGACGCAACGCTCGGCACGGCAACTGCCAACGACAACTGCCCGGGCGTTACGGTGACGCGTAGCGGTGTTCCCGCCGGTAATATCTTCCCAGTTGGAAATACCATAGTCACTTACACAGCCACTGACGCTTCCGGCAATACGGCCACAGATACACAGACGGTGACGGTCGTTGATAACACGGTGCCCATCGTTACTCCGCCGGCGGCCGTGACTCTCTTCACTGGACCTGGCGCGACGTCCTGTGGTGTTACAGTCAGCAACCTTGATACTACGCTTGGCACCGGCTCAGCTACGGACAACTGTCCGGGTGTTGGCGCTGTCACGCGCAGTGGCGTTCCGGCAGGTAATGTATTCCCAGTCGGCGACACTGTTGTCACTTACTCAGCCACCGATGCTCATGGCAACACGGGATCGGCCACGCAAACAGTAACTGTGGTTGACAACACCCCGCCGACAATTACTTGTCCGAGTAACATCGTGCTCGAACCAACCTGTCCGACCGGCGCGGTAGCAACCTGGACGGCGCCTGTCGGTGCAGACAACTGCCCGGGGGCAACAACGAGTCAGACAGCGGGTCCCGCCAGTGGGTCGGTCTTCCCGATCGGCACGACTACAGTCACCTACACCGTGAATGATGCACACGGCAATTCTACGTCGTGTAGCTTCACGGTGATGGTGCTCACACCACAGGCGGTAATCCAGAACCTGATTGCAAGTGTCAACGCTTCTTCGCTGACCGGATCGCAGAAAAACGGATTACTGGCTAAGCTCAATGCGGCGCTCAGTGCCATAAATGGCGGCCAGACGAATATCGCCTGCAACAAGCTGAGCGAGTTCGTTAATAATGTTCAGATCCTGATAAGCCACGGAGATCTTACGGCCGCCCAGGGTAACGCGTGGATTAGCTCAGCCAACCACGTTCGTAACACGATCGGCTGTACGAACCTTCCCTGCTCGTGAGGTAATGGCGCGGTTATTTATAGCCCTCGAAGGAGCGCAACGTGAAATGGGCGCTCCTTCAAGGGCAAGTCCAGAGCCACCTTAAGAGTGTTTTCGTAACTAGTTACTGTTTATTAATAACGGGGACAATCGGCGCAACAGTGAACGGAACGCTTCCGAGTTCTACTGGTGGCCCCCCAGAACTTCAAACCAAAAGGAGACTCCAAATGAACAAGTTTCGGTTCACTATCAAGGTTTTAGCAATCGCGATCTTCATGTTCGCTTTTGCGTCTATGGCCCAGGCGCAGGCATCGCGCACATGGGTTTCCGGCGTCGGCGACGACGCCAATCCCTGTAGCCGCACTGCCCCGTGCAAGACCTTTGCGGGCGCAATCTCTAAGACTGCAGCTTGCGGCGAAATCGACGCGCTGGATCCAGGTGGCTTTGGGGCCGTCACGATCACCAAGTCGATCACTATTGACGGCACCGGGACGTTTGCCTCGATTCTGGCGTCCCTAACCACCGGGGTGATCATCAATGCTGCCACGACCGACGTGATTACGCTGCGCGGCATCTCCATTGACGGCTTTTGCAATGGGGTCCACGGCATCAATATCCTCCAAGCTAAAACCGTGAACGTCGAAGATTGCGTGATCTTCAGGTTTAGTACCGGAAATGGGATTACCTCGACTGACCCCGGTGGCGTGAACCTCAACGTCAGAAACTCAGTAATCCGGGACAACACGCTTGATGGAATCAATACGACGACCACTACCTCAGGCTTCACAAGTGTGGTTTTGGAGAATGTGCGACTGTCTGGGAACGCAAATGGCCTTCATGCAAGAGCGGGCACGAGAGTTAGCGCCCGCAACAGCGTCTTTTCATCCAACACCACTAACGGCATTTTCGTAGATTCCACTAATGCCTCGTTTTTTGCCTCTGTCTCTGTTTGGGCAAGTCAGATCTCAAACAACGGCGGCAATGGCGTCCGGGCGGGTGGCGCCGGCGGCGGCGGATCTGGGGCTGAGGTTGCGCAGAACCAAATTAACCGCAACGTCGGTTCCGGCGTTTTAGTTAGCGCCGGCGGCGCTGTTAACACCTTCTCGAACAACGACATCTTTGGCAACGGCACAGACGGCTGTGTGGGCTGCACACCTGTTGGACCGGGTAGTTAACGACCGCTCCAACTGTTCGGATTAAATTCCAGGTGGACGAAGCGGAACGCTGAAAGCCAGTAAAGCGGCGAGGCGACTAGTCTGAGATAATGACTGGCCGCCTTGTCGCGTTTCACAGGGACAAGTTCGACGGACTCTAAGGAGATGAAATCTTGTGCGTACCACTGAGATCGCTTTTCTTTTCTCTGATCCTGGTGTCGGTGGTTGCGGTGCCAGGGGCTGCTTTCCGAGTTCCGTTGACTCAAGCAACCACCCAGCCGGCTCAGGCTGTGAGTCTCAATGGACGCTGGCGCGTGAAGTTTACGCCCTCAAACGGAGGCCAAAAGAATTTGGTATTCGATTCGAAAGCCGGTGGCTCTGGCTCTTTTCTCCTGCTCGATACCGGACCAGATGATAAACCGGTCCCTGCTCCTCTACCGGCGGTCTGGTCACAACTGACTAATGACCGCGTGAGCTTTTCAGGCGAGGTGGAGTTGCCGATCGGCATGTGCTGTCGAGAGATGGGAACGTTAATCTTCAAAGGTAAGTTTGACTCGACCAATTCCATCTCCGGTAAATTGATTTTTGTCACCAGCGTTGACGAAGAAGAAAGTCCGTACAAATTCCGTTCGATGGTTGGTACTTTTACTGCCACGCGTGTGTCCAGGGACAAGTGACCCGCTTAAAATCCTGAAAGGCTTCAATTTGGTAGCCGATGGTCCACGCGCGAGCGCCGCCCTCGGTGATGGAAGCAGCAAACGGCCCGACCCTTAGAGGGTCGAACATAGCGCGGAAATGTGAACCCTTCAGGGTTAGAGACCAATCTAATGTGTCCGGTCCGTCACGTCGCTGGAATGATTATCCACAGGGCCACATCGAAACCCTTCGGTACTCGGGCGAACTCAAATTGCACCGATACCCTTGCTTGACGGTGCCATACCACTTGGCTAAACTGCGTTGTAACCTGAAGAAACACGCACTCCATGCGCGCGCTTCGCTGATGAACGTGGGGGCTGAGGCGTCTAAACAGCAAACGACTACATCATCCGGGGCAACTGACGGGTTGGCCTGCTGACAAAAGCACCCCGTTGGTCGAACCACCCAGACTCAATGCATACCGCCGTTAGCCCTGACAATTTGCCATCGTCACACTCGTCCGAGTTGCCGGACGAGCCGCTGTTCGTTGTGGAAGCGCGCAAGGCTGGAATCAGTTTCCATCTCAAAGACTGGTGGACATACCGTGAGCTGCTCTATTTTCTAATTTGGCGTGACGTCAAAGTTCGCTACAAGCAAACGGTGCTTGGCGCAGCTTGGGCAATCATTCAACCACTGCTTACGATGCTGATTTTTACGTTCATTTTCAGCAAGGTAGCTAAGATAGATTCGCATGGAATTCCTTATCCCGTGTTTGCCTACGCGGCTCTGCTGCCCTGGACATTTTTCGCGAATGCGATCAGCAGCAGTAGCAACAGCATCGTTGGCAGCGCCCACCTAATCACCAAAATCTACTTTCCGCGGATGATAATTCCGGTGGCCGCCGTCTGTGCGGGATTGGTTGACCTGGCGGTTGCGTTTCCGATGCTGTTGGCATTGATGTTTTACTATCAACTCGGGCTGACTTGGAGTGTTTTGTTTCTACTGCCTCTACTCCTGCTGACAATTCTGCTGGCAATTACGGTGGGAATGTGGCTCTCAGCGATAAACGTCAAGTATCGGGATGTGAAATTCGCGGTTCCCTTCGTGGTTCAGGTCTGGATGTACCTGTCTCCAGTCGCTTATCCCTCGAGCGTCATACCCGACAAGTGGAGGCTACTCTATTCCTTGAATCCCTTTGTGGGAATTATCGAGGGCCACCGGGCAGCGCTTTTTGGACGACCATTTGACTGGAAAGCTATCGCGATCTCGCTAATGGTGACGCTGGTTTCCCTGGCTATTGCATCGCACCAATTTCGCAAGATGGAACAGAGTTTCGCAGACATTATTTAGTAAGAAATGAAACCGATCATTAGAGTCGCAAATGTAGGCAAGCAATACCCCCTCGGTGTGCGTCAGGAAACTTACGGCACCCTGCGCGACACTCTCGCCGGAGCGTTGCGAGCGCCACTCAAGCGTCTGCGACGCAATGGGCGCGGCGACGGCGAGATCATGTGGGCCCTCAAGGATGTCAGTTTCGAGGTCCAGCCAGGCGAGGTGATGGGAATTATCGGACGCAACGGCGCCGGCAAGTCAACTCTACTGAAAATTCTCTCGCGCATTACTGAACCAACGACAGGACGCGCCGAGCTCTACGGGCGCGTCGGGAGTCTGCTCGAAGTGGGCACTGGCTTCCACCCAGAGTTGACCGGCAGGGAGAATATTTTTCTTAACGGCGCAGTGCTGGGGATGAAGAAGGCCGAGATTACCGGTAAGTTTGACGAGATGGTGGCGTTCGCCGAGATCGACAAGTTTCTTGATACTCCGGTAAAACACTATTCCAGCGGCATGTACATGCGGTTGGCCTTCGCCGTGGCGGCTCACTTGGAGCCTGAAATCCTGTTGGTGGACGAGGTGCTGGCAGTCGGAGACGCAGAGTTCCAGGCTAAATGTCTCGGCAAGATGGGTGCCGTGGCGAGTGAGGGTAGGACGGTGCTCTTCGTCACACATAACCTCGCTGCTGTCCAGACTTTGTGTAAGCGGGTGATTTGGCTCCAACAGGGCAAGGTTCTAGAAGAAGGCCCGACGAATAAAGTGGTGAAGAATTACCTCGCGGCCGCATCGTCGTCGCTTGCGATGGGAAACCTATGGAATGACCCAACCACGGCGCCCGGCAATGATAAAGTCCGGCTCCATCGCGTGCGGGTTCGACCCCTCAGCGGATCATCTTCCGATCCGATAACCATTCAAACGGATTTTGTATTGGAATTCGACTACTGGAATCTGGAAGCTGGTGCTCGTTTGAATCTGAGTCTGCACTTGACCAACCAGCAGGGTATGACAGTTTTTAATACCTTCCCGGTGCAAGAGCCTGTGTGGCACGGTCAACCCTTCCCAATTGGACTCTTTCGTAGCGTTTGCTACATTCCCGGCAACCTGCTCAACGACGGCATTCACCGAGTGTTATTGCTGGTGGTCAAGGATCAGGGGACAGTGCTTTTCTCTCTGAACGATGCTTTGGTCTTCAACGTGCTGGATTCGATGGAGAGACGCGGGGACTGGCATGGAAAGTGGCAGGGCGCAGTTCGTCCAAAGCTCGAATGGGAGACCGAGTATCTCGGCGGAAAGGACGAGCACATCTCAAGTTAGACTTCGAAGCGGAACGATGCAAAAGCTGGTCATTTGGGGGGCATCTGGGCATGCCCTAGTCGTCGCGGAGACTGTTCGTTCGCGAAAAGACTATGAGATTATCGGTTTTATAGATGACGTGCACCCGGAGCGCGTTGGAGAGAAGTTCTGCAGTGCGCAGATCCTAGGCGGGAAAGAGCAGTTGGAAATTCTGCCAAGTCGAGGAGTCAACCACATCTTCTTCGGATTCGGGAATTGTCAGGCGCGGCTGAAGTTGTCCGCGCTGGCGCGTGAGAAGGGGTTTCAATTTGCCACTGCCATACATCCTAGTGCAGTCGTAGCGGCCGATGCCTCGGTGGGTAAGGGAACCTTAATAGCTGCTGCGGCGGTAGTAAATCCAGGGGCACAAGTTGGCGAAAACGTGATCATAAATACGGGTGCGAGCGTCGATCATGAGTGCGTCGTAAACGACGGGGCACACATTTCTCCTGGCGTCAATTTGGCCGGGAAGGTCTTAGTCGGGCGAGGGGCGTGGGTTGGAATCGGCGCGACGGTGGCAGACGGAGTTGTCATCGGAGCTGGGGCGGTAATCGGTGCGGGCGCGCTTGTTCTCGATGACATTCCGGACTTGGTGCTGGCTTATGGCGTCCCCGCAAAGATTATAAGAAAGATTAAGACCGATGAAGAACGATAAAATAGAAGGCCTTGCCATATTCGGCGCGACACCCGCTTTCAGCGAGAAACTACACGTCGGTCGCCCCAACATCGGTGACCGCTCCAGGCTGTTAGAGCGACTAAATAAGATTCTGGATGACCGCTGGTTAACGAACAATGGTCCATGCGTTCAAGAGTTTGAGAAACGCATTGCTGAGCTGGTCGGAGTCAGACACTGCGTAGTGATGTGTAACGCGACTATTGCGCTTGAAATTGTCATTCGGGCATTGGGACTAAAGGGCGAGGTAATAGTTCCCTCCTTCACCTTCATCGCTACAGCACATGCACTGCAATGGCAGGAGATCACACCGGTCTTTTGCGACATCGACCCGCAGACTCACAACCTTGACCCTGCCCGTGTCGAGCAGATGCTGACGTCGCGCACGACCGGAATTATCGGCGTCCACCTGTGGGGCCGCGCCTGTAATATAGAGGGCTTAACGGAGATCTGCAGGAAGCACGGCCTGAGACTGATGTTCGACGCCGCCCACGCTTTCGGCTGCTCCCATCAGGGGAGGATGATCGGCGGTTTCGGCGACGCTGAAATCTTCAGCTTCCACGCCACAAAATTTTTCAACTCCTTCGAAGGTGGCGCGGTGGTGACAAATGACGATCAGCTCGCTGATCGAATACGCCTAATGAAAAACTTCGGCTTCGCCGGCTATGATAACGTCAGCCACATCGGTACTAATGGCAAGATGAGCGAGGTGTCAGCGGCGATGGGGCTGAACGGTCTCGAGAGTCTCGATGATTTCATCGGCGTGAACCATCGAAACTACAACCAGTACTGTGACGAACTCGGGGGGATTCCCGGTATCTCGGTAATGAATTACAACGATGCGGAGAAGTGCAACTACCAGTACATTGTGCTGGAGGTCGACCGCGAGACCACGCAAGTCACTCGTGATCAAATCCTGGAGATTCTCTGGGCAGAGAATGTGTTGGCACGCCGCTATTTCTATCCTGGTTGTCACCGCATGGAGCCCTACCGCTCCAGGTTTCCGCGCGCGGGCCTGAGTCTTATGGAAACTGAACGACTCGCTGACCGGGTTCTGGTTCTGCCCAACGGGACCGCGGTGGGTCCAAACGAGATCTCGCAGCTCTGTGAAATCCTAAAGTTTATTATCGCTAACGGAGAGCTGGTCCGTGACGCTCTGGCGCGGGACGCCCAGTGCCAAAAGGTCGGATAATGAGATATAGGCCGGAGGGTCCCGCAGTGATGTTGGGTGAATCTACAAGCCGCTTCCCTGCGCAACTGGCTTCTTACTGGCGGTCTCAGGGTATGAAAGTCGCGCTTGTTACGTACAATCCAGAGGCGCTTCCTTCCCTGCCGGATGGAACGCAGATTATTCGGAGCTGCGATCACGAAACGCGTCTAAATCGATCGATCAACTATTGTTTGTTCAATCCCATCCTGCATGGGTTGGAGAGAACTGTCCCGCGTTTTAAAGAAAGGTTCAGCCGCATTACGGGAGTCAGTGCCGACTCGGAGCTGCGGTTGCCGTACTTCGCGAGCTACGTAACGAACGCCTGGCCCACGGCGCGGGCGGCCATGTCATTGCACCCGCGCTTTGTCTTCGGCCACGAAGTCACAACCTATGGCCTAGCGACGGCCCTCTGTCGCGGCGTTCCCAGAATCATATTTCCCTGGGGCGGAGACGTTTTTACGTACGCCGAATCCTCTCCTTATCACCTGGCGCTGACTAAGGTGTCGCTGTGGGCCGCGGATTTGATTGTGCCGAGTTCCACGACGGCCGCACATCATATCTGTGAGCGGTTTGGCGTCTCGCCCAAAAAGGTTCACGCTATTTCCTGGGGTGTCGATCGCCAGTTGTTCAAAAGGGCAGACGCCGATCTGCGCAAAGCCTCACGAACCAGGTGGAAAATCGCTCCCGAAGCAACTGTTTTTCTGAATGCGCGCAGATTTCATCCCGCCTGGGGCGGCCTGACGGCGTTAGAGGCCTTCATCCGGCTGGCCTCAGAATACCCAGGCACGCATTTTATTTTCCTGGGTGGACGCGGTTCGGAGAGATTCATACAACCCGCTAAAGCCAGACTGGAAAAAGCAGGGTTACTTTCGAGATTTACGCTACTAGACGGTGATTCACCCCTTGAGATTTGCGCCGAGCTGATGTCCATCTCAGATGTGTTTGTCTCTCTGCTCGGGCTTGGAGACATGAGGTCAGTCAGCGTTCTCCAGGCAGCGGCCGCTGGTGGAGCGCCGATAATCAGCGACTCCGCAGAGTACCGCGAGATGGAACGTCTCGGATTCTCCGCGATGTTTGTGAAGCCTGACAGCGTTGAGGACGTTCTGGGCGCACTTCGCTTCTATGTGGATAATCCGGAAAAGGCGCGCGAGATTGTGGCGCGCAACGAAGGCTACCTCGCCGAGCACGAGGATTATGCCAGGCAGATGGACAAGCTGTTTGGTCTGATCAATGAAGTTTGCGGACGTTATGAGCATGGCAGAAGTGCTGGCGAGTTCGGGGGTTGAAAGTCATTTATGGAAGTGCCTTTGGAATTGCGCTGCCCTGATCATAGGCAGCTACTGAACCCTGACGACGCGAAGATGCGCGTTGAGGCTTCCTCAGTCCTAAACTGCTCGAGCGGATGTCGTGTGCCAGTCGTGAACGGAATCCCAAGATTCGTCGACCCCGATAACTATGCCTCGGCTTTCGGTTTTCAATGGAACGCGTTCAAGAAGACCCAACTCGATTCCTACACCGGGACAACGATCTCGCAGGATCGCTTGGCGAGGTGCCTCGGCCGCTCGCTCGACGTGCTGCGCGGCAAAACGGTGCTTGAGGTCGGCTGCGGCGCGGGTCGTTTTACAGAACTAATGCTCGCGGCGGGCGCACGCGTCCTCGCCTGCGACCTGTCGTCGGCTGTCGAGGCCAACTACGAGAACTGCCACGCGATCGGTGGCCAGAACTACTTCGTCTGCCAGGCCGACCTGCGCCGGCTCCCCTTCGCGCCCGGTTCGTTCCACTTCGTCGTCTGCCTCGGCGTCATCCAGCACACGCCTGATCCCGAAGAGACCATCGCGACGCTGGCCCACTTCGTTGGGCCGGGCGGCACGTTGGTCATAGACCACTACTCGCACGGCTACCCGCGCAATTTTTTACAGCGAAACCTGAGGCAGCTATTCATTCGCCTCCCTGCGAGCGTCGCCAAGCCGCTGGCGCTCTCGCTCGCGCGCCTGCTGCTACCGCTGCACCGCTTGACATGGAGGAATCCCCGCGGACTCTGGCGTCTAAGAACTCCTCTCGTCAAATACTCGCCGCTCATTGACTACCACGACACTTACCCTCAACTGGGCGAAGGCCTTTTGTCTGAGTGGTCTGTGCTCGACACCCACGACTCACTGACTGACTATTACAAGCACCTGCGCACGAGCGAGGAAATCGAGGCGTGTCTGCGGTCGTGCGGGTTGGTCGAGTTGGAAGTCTCGTATGGCGGCAACGGCATCGAAGCGCGTGGTAGAATACCCGCTTCTCCTTCGGCGCGCGAACCCGGTCTGGGAGCGTAGGGGCGGTTTAAAAGTTCATGTGTGGAATCTGCGGAGTGTGGGGCGGCGAGGGCCGCCAGGCGGTTGACGCAATGGTGCGCGCGCTGTACCACCGTGGACCGGACGACCTCGGCATTTTGGAGGACGGCTCAGTAACCCTTGGCATGACCCGGCTCGCCATTATCGACACCACCTCCGGCGGACATCAGCCAATGCATACGCCCGACCGCCAAATCTCAGTCGTCTACAACGGTGAACTCTACAACTTCCGGAACGAGCGTCGGCTATTGGAAGCAAAGGGCTACACCTTCAATTCGACTTCCGACACCGAGGTCGCGCTGCGGATGTACGAGCATTACGGCGACGACTTCTTGCTGCGGATGCGAGGCATGTTCGCCCTGGCCATCTACGACAAACGCAAAGGACCGGGGCATGAGCGATTAGTGTTGGCCCGCGATCAGATGGGCATCAAGCCATTGCTTTATTCACGCATTGGAAACCAACTGATTTTTGCTTCCGAGATCAAAGCAATTCTGGCGAGCGGTCTGGTTGATGCGAAGATCGATCCGATAGCTCTCCGCATGCTCTTGACTTACGGATCGGTTTATCAGCCTCGCACAATTCTGCGCGGAGTTCGAATGCTGCCGCCAGCCCACCGTCTGGTAATGGAGAATGGCCAGGAGAGAGTCGAGCGCTACTGGTCGCTGGGAACTGATCGTCGTAACGGTCTGCGATCGCAGCCTTTTGAAGAGCACGTTGAAGAAGTAGCAGCGGTCCTGGAGGAATCAGTCCGGCTGCAAATGATTTCTGATGTGCCACTTGGCGCATTTTTGTCCGGCGGAGTCGATTCGTCGATCCTGGTAGCACTGATGGCACGGCAAGTTAGTGGTAAGCGGGTCAAGACCTTCTCTGTTGGTTTCGAAGCCGAGGGAAAGGACATTGACGAATCCGACAACGCTCAACGAATGGCGCGCTTTATCGGTACAGACCATAGCCGGGTGGTCGTCCGGGGCGAAGAAGTGCGCGATCGGATCACTCACATTGCATTCGGATTGGATCAGCCGACCGTAGACGGCGTCAACAGCTACTTTGTCAGCCTCGCTGCCCGTCAGGCTGTGACCGTGGCAATTTCGGGAACCGGTGGCGATGAATTATTCGCCGGTTATCCCTGGTTCGCTCAAATGGCTTTCGATGACTCTTTGCGCCGCGGCCAACAGCCGTGGAAGACCTTCGCGCGCGCGGCCATTGCACCCGCCGTGCATTTGCCGCTACTGGACGCGCTTCCGCCGGGACGGTTAAAGAATCGCCTGGAGCAACTGCGTCTGACCACCGATTTCCGCACACGCTATGCAGGCACTTATCAAGTTTTTGGAAAAGTTGGGGCGGCCGGAGTTCTGGCGCCGCACTTACGTGCTGAGGCACAGGCGGGTCGTTCTGCATACTATGACTTTGGCGACACGGATGAATTGCCACTCGGCTCCCCCATCGAACGAGTTACTGGTGTGTGTTTGCGCGGGTACACCACGAACCAGTTGCTGCGTGACATCGATGCCGCCTCGATGGCCCATTCTCTGGAAGTCCGCGTGCCATACCTCGATCCGGTTGTTGCCGACACCGCGCTCTCTTTGCCTGACCGCTCAAAACTAGGATCGGTTCTGAACTCGTGGTCCGATGAAAATCGCAGTTATCGGGAAGCAGGTACGAAACGCGTGCTGCTCGACGTAGCCAAACCTCTGTTGCCAGAAGGGTACGATCAAAACCCGAAACGGGGCTTTGGAATGCCCTTCGACAGTTGGCTGCGCGGTCCTCTTCTTGAAGTCATGCAAGACACGCTGTCTGAGGATCAGGTCCGTCGACGCGGATTACTTGAGCCGGCGGCTGTGGTTGCTGTCCGTGATGAATTCCTTGAAGGACGGGCGAGTTGGACACGCACCTGGCTGCTCATGATGCTCGAGCTCTGGTCGCGTGAAGTGCTGGATCGCGCGCCGAAGTCGCTTTCCCGCGCCGTCGATGATGCTTTCGAAATTAAGCCTGAAGGCTATGTTCGCGCCGCCCATGTGCACGATTCGCCAACCCGTGTAATGACTCCGGCCAGATAAGCATGATGTCTTTCTTCACAGACGAACATCCAGGCAAACCTAAAATTCTTTTCGTTGGTCTGAGCGAGAGCACGCACACACACGCCTGGATTGATCTACTCAAAGATACCGAGTTCAACGTTCGGCTTTTCGCTTTGCCAAGTGGAGTGCCTCCTGATGACTGGCGCGTGCCAACCTATGTCACCAGCTATTTTCATGCAGGACTTAATTCAGGGACGCGCGCGTCCCTGCATTCGTCGAATCGCGCGTGGCGTTTCGCCCGGAGGAATGCGGCCCGGGTTCGCCGCCTTGAGTTTGGGGAAATGGCCGATCGCTGGTTAGCTGAGATTGTGCGCGACTGGCGTCCCGACATAATCCACACCCTCGGCGCCGATCCCGCGGGCGAGTATTTCTTCCGTCTGCGCGAACGGTTCAAGCTCCAGGGAATGGGGAAATGGGTTTTGCAAACACGCGGGGGCTCGGACATGGCACTAATGCAGTTCGATAGCGAGCTTGGTCCAAAACTGGCCGCGGCGGTGCGCGTCTGCGACCAAGTGCTTTACGACAACCTGGAGAACTATCACATTCTCCGGAAAATGGGCCTAAGCGAAGAGCAGTTTGCCGGTATTGCCCCGGTTCCGGGCACGGGCGGACTCGACGTCGAAAAGATTGCTGCGCGGTGGGACGGTTTACCTTCGCAGCGCCGAAAGATTGTCTGGCCAAAAGTTTATGAGACCGTATGGTCAAAGGCTCTGCCGGTTTTTGAGGCGATAAAGTTGAGCTGGGACCGCATCCAGCCGTGCGAGATTGAAATGCTCGCGATGAATTACGAGGCGCGTTTGTGCTATGAGACGCTTCCCGATCACATCCGCGAATACTGTCATTCGAGGGAGAGAATTTCGCGCGAGTCCGTACTTGATTTGATGACCAAAGCGCGCGTGATGCTTGCGCCGTCATTAGTCGACGGAATTCCAAACTCGCTATACGAGGCGATGGCTGCCGGAGCATTCCCCATAGTCTCGCCCCTCGACTCCATTCGACATCTGGCAAGCGACGAGCAAAATGTTCTCTTCGCGCGGAACCTCTATCCCGACGAGATTGCTGAAGCTCTCACGCGGGCGATGAATGATGATGCGCTGGTCGATGCGACGGCTAAACGTAATCTGGAACTGGTCGGACGGGTTGCGAATCGTGGGGAGGTGCGCCGGCACGTGATCAACTTCTACCAAGAGTTAGCGGATCAGACGCAGACGCTGGTTGCGGCGAGAGGATGAACGGATGAAAGCTTTGATCCTGGGCGGGAGTGGCATGTTGGGCCATAAGCTTTGGCAGTCCTTCGCGCCACGATTCGACACCTTTGTCGCCTTCCGTCGCCCAGCAGATTTCTACCAGCGCTTCGGCATCTTCGACGAGTCTCGTTCGCTGGGAGGCATCTCCGCCGAGAACCTGGAAAGCGTGAGCGAGGTTATGACTCGGGTACAACCCGACGTAGTCGTTAATTGCATCGGCATCGTAAAACAGGACGCAGCCGCGAAAGACCCAGTGGCCAGCATCAGCGTAAATGCGCTTTTCCCGCATCGCTTGGCCAAACTATGCCGGGCCTCGAACGCGCGTCTTATTCACCTGAGTACTGATTGCGTCTTCTCCGGTCGTGCCGGAAATTACGATGAGTCTGCGAAGCCGGATGCCGACGATCTCTATGGCCGCACAAAGTTACTTGGCGAAGTCGATGGTGAAAACTGTTTGACTATTAGAACGTCGATGATTGGACGCGAGCTTTCGGGCGCACATGGGCTGGTCGAGTGGTTTCTCGGCCAACGCGGAGGGCGCGTGCGGGGCTTTCGACGCGCCATTTTCAGCGGGTTTACGACGCTCGCTCTTTCAGAGCTTTTGGCCAACATCGTCGAGCAGCACGCGAGCCTCGCGGGCATCTGGCACGTTTCTGCCGAACCAATCAACAAGTTCGATTTGCTTTCGCTGGTGCGAGAAGCTTTTGAATTGGACATTGAGATCGAGCCGGATCAGTCTTTCGTTTGCGACCGTACCCTCAATGGCGGGCGATTTCGCAACGAGACTGGTATCTCCGCGCCGTCGTGGCCGGAGATGATTGCGCCGATGCGCGCAGACAACACGCCATACGATGAACTTCGGAGGGCTAATGCTACAAGATAAGAAGGTGTTGGTGACGGGCGGAACGGGCTCGCTGGGCAAGGTGCTGGTGCGGCGCCTTCTCTCGGGCGAGATCGGACTTCCAAAGCAGATCACGGTCTTCTCGCGCGATGAGGCTAAGCAACATTCGATGAGGCTCGCGTTCCAGCATCTAAGTACGGCTACGGACGAAGTTATCTACCACAATTTCGAGCAGCTACTGCAATTCCGCATCGGCGACGTACGCGACCCGCACAGCGTTGCCACCGCACTGCGAGACGCCCACGTAGTCTTCAATGCGGCCGCGCTCAAGCAGGTGCCGTCGTGCGAATACTTCCCCTTCGAGGCGGTGCAGACGAATGTCATAGGCGCCGAGAATATCATCCGGGCGATACACGAAAACAACCTGCCGGTTGACACCGTCGTCGGTGTTTCAACCGACAAGGCCTGTAAGCCTGTCAACGTGATGGGCATGACGAAAGCGGTGCAAGAGCGTCTCTTCATCCGCGCCAATCTCGATTCGCCCAATACACGCTTTATCTGCGTCCGTTACGGAAATGTGCTGGCTTCGCGCGGCTCGGTCATCCCGCTGTTTCATGAACAGATTCGGCGCGGTGGTCCCGTCACCATCACAACCTCTGACATGACCCGGTTCCTGCTCAGTCTGGAACAAGCCGTAGACACTGTATTCGCAGCGTTGAAAGAAGCTAAGCCTGGTGAAACTTACATCCCCCGCGCACCATCAGCGCGAGTCACCGACGTGGCCGCTACACTTGTCGGCGACCGGCCGGTAGAGACAGTTGTCACGGGCATTCGACCCGGCGAGAAAGTACACGAAATTCTGGTCTCCGAGGAGGAGGCGTACCGCACTGTGGAGCGCGGCAGCTACTATGTCATTCAGCCGATGCTGCCGGAGCTGCGCCAGGAAGAGACAGCCAACCCAATCGGTAAGGAGTACAGCTCCGCCGACGATGTAATGTACCGTGAACAGGTCGAGGCGCTGCTGCGAGCGCACAAGCTAATGGTTGCTGACAGGTTCGTCTACGAGGAAGACATGCTCGCATGAAGATCATGACAGTCCTGGGCACGCGCCCGGAAATTATCCGTCTCAGCCGTGTCATTGAGAAACTCGACCGTCTTGCCGATCGACACATCCTGGTCCACACCGGACAGAATTTCGATCCCTCTCTAAGCGATCTTTTTTTTGAGCAGCTCGGGGTACGTCAACCCGATCACTATCTGGGTGCGCACGGCGACACTTTCGGAGAACAGATCGGGCAGATCATTTCGCTCTCAGAACGCGTGATGCTCGAAGAGAAACCGGATCGCCTGCTGATTTTGGGTGATACGAATAGCGCTCTCTCCGCTATCGTCGCCAAAAGACTCGGCATACCCGTCTACCACATGGAAGCCGGCAACCGCTGCTATGATGATCGCGTCCCGGAAGAGGTAAACCGACGTATCATCGATCATAGCAGCGACGTCCTGATGCCCTACACCGAGCGCAGCCGAGCGAACCTGCTGCGGGAGGGAATAGCAGGAGAGCGCATCTACGTTACCGGCAACCCGATCGGCGAGGTGCTAACGCACCACACTGCGGCGATCCGCGAAGCGGACATACACGAGCGCTTGCATTTGGATGCAGGTCGGTATTTTTTGGTAACGATGCATCGAGCCGAGAACGTGGACAAGGAACCGCGCTTGCGCGCGCTGGTCGGCGCATTGGAATTGCTGGCGCGGGAATATCAACTACCGATCGTCTGCAGTACGCACCCGCGGACCGAAGGGCGGTTGCGTGAGTACGGCGTTACGGCCAATGCGCAGGTTCAGTTTCATCCGCCGTTCGGCTTCTTCGATTTCGTGGCTCTCGAGCGAAACGCCTTCTGCGTCATCAGCGACAGCGGTACGGTGCAAGAAGAGTGTTGCATCTTCCGCGTCGCGAACGTTACCATTCGTGACGTGACGGAGCGTCCAGAAACCGTGGAGTGCGGGAGCAACATGTTGACCGGCGCTAAGGCGGAGACAATCCAGCGCGCCGTGCGGACGGTACTGGACAGCCAGAATGATTGGACTGTACCGCCAGAATATATGGCGGCTCACGTCAGTGAGACGGTCGCCAAGATCGTTCTCGGCTACAACCACGCGGCGGAGTTGCACGGCCGGTAACTATGCCAGCGAGCTTCGGGATCTTGATCATGCTGTCCAGAGTTTCTCTACCATAGATTTAAACTCGTTTCAGGCCAGTGGCCGCTGCAGACGGGCGAAACATTCTGCCGCCCCTGTCGATACTTCATAGGGCCACGAAAAATATTTCGCTTACTCCGAAGTTGACGATGATCGACGGTTAACTGAGTATAGGTTGGTGGGCAAGTGTGAAAGACAGATCTTTACACGCGCTCGGGAGTCAATTGGTCGATGAAATTTGCCTTCATTTCACACGTCCTGCCACCGTACTGGGGCGGTCAGACGATTATGGTCTACCGGCTGCTTCAGGGCTTAAAAGGGGAGGATTACTGCTTACTTTCAGGGCAAGACCACCTCGGGGAGGCTCACCAGGGTAATCACTCTCGCAGGCTGCCGGCCCCGTATTATCATCTCTCCCCCGGTGTACAGATTACGCGAGGCTACCGCTACGGTTTGTGGCGAGTGCGGGAGAGCCTGAACGTTCCGCTCGGTTTGGCCTCGCGGATTAGAAGAATTGCTAAAATAGCGCGCCGCGAAAGTTGCCACGCGGTAGTTGCGTGTTCAGGCGATCTGTTGGATTTGCCCGCCGGTTATTTGGCGAGCCGGTTAGTAGGCATTCCGTTCTATGCTTACATATTCGATTATTACTCTTACCAGAGTCTGAATCCGATTGATCGATTTTTTGCCCGGTGGTTCGAGCCGTTTGTGCTAAAAGGTGCAGCGGGCGTGATCGTCCCAAATGAGGTTTTACGCGATGAGCTCAGCGAGCGTTATGGAGCGAAGTCAACCGTAATTCGTAACCCTTGCGACCTGGCGGAATATGAGTCGCTTCCAGCTCACACGCCCAGCGTGGAAGGTGAGGTGAGGATCGTTTACACGGGTGCAGTTTACGATGCGCATTATGACGCTTTCCGGAATTTAATCGCAGCCATAAACCTCCTTAGTCGCCCGAATCTGAAGCTGCATCTTTATTCTGCGGCGACGATCGACTGGGAGCGAGAAGGGATTCACGGGCCCGTGGTCCATCACGGTCATCAACAAATGTCATCAGTGCCCAGTATTCAGCGGGAAGCCGATATACTTTTTCTCCCTCTAGCGTTCGAATCACCTTACGAGCCGGTACTAATCAACACCTCTTCGACGAGTAAACTGGGTGAGTACCTGGCTGCCCGACAGCCAATTTTGGTTCACGCACCCAAAGATTCCTTTGTGTCGTGGTATTTTCGCCGGCACGAATGTGGACTAGTCGTCGATGAAAGTGATCCCGGGAAGTTAGCTGAAGGGATCGAGCAGATACTAAGCGATGCGAGCCTGCGGCAAAAACTGAGTGTGAACGCATGGGAGCGGGCCCAAACGGACTTTAGTGTGGCAGCTGCTCAGAGCGCCTTCGACGACTTGCTGAGTTTAAAGCGAGAATCATGTGGGGGATGACTTTTGCGAATTCTTTTCGTGGCTATACCCGATAATGTTCATAGCGCAAGGTGGATCAACCAGATCGCAGACCAGGGCTGGGATCTTCACGTGTTTCCGTCGTTCGAGGCTCCCCTGCATCCGGACTTCAGAAACGTGACTACATATTCCGTAGCCGACTCTCAACATAACCCCCGCCGCAAATCCAGAGTGCTATGGCCGCTGTCCAAAGGCGGGGACCGGCTAAGGCTGATTTCAACTAAATTCCCTCCACATTGGTTTAGCCGCGCGGCCTGGCTGTCGCGCCTGATTCGCTGGCTTAAACCGGACATCATTCACACGCTTGAGTTTCAAAGAGCCGGGTATTTAACCCTGGAGGCTAAATCATTATTCAAAGGCCGTTTCCCCACTTGGATCGCGACGAACTGGGGAAGTGACATTTACCTGTTCGGGCCCCTGTCCAGGCACACGGAAAAGATAAAGGGAATCCTGGCAAACTGTGATTATTACAGTAGCGAGTGCCATCGTGATGTGGAATTAGCTCGAGCGTATGGCTTCAAGGGAGAAACTCTTCCGGTAACGCCCGTGGCTGGCGGCTTTGATGTCGAAGGGATGCAGCAGTACCGTCAGCCGGGTCCGACCTCCGCCAGAAAACTCATTACCCTTAAGGGCTATCAGACGTGGGCCGGCCGAGCGATGGCTGGTCTCCGCGCTATTGAACTGAGCGCAGATTTGCTAAAGGAAAAGGGGTATCGGGTCGCTGTCTATTTGGCCGGCCCTGACGTGCGGCTGGCCGCTGAACGGATTGCCGTTTCTACTGGCATCGCATTTGACGACATACCCGCCAGTTCACATGAAAATATGTTGCGTTTACACGGGCGGGCGCGGGTCTCAATCGGCTTGAGCATTAGCGATGGCCTTAGCACTTCCGCGCTGGAAGCCATTGTCATGGGGGCATTTCCGATTCAATCAAACACCAGCTGTCTGACCGAAGAGTTTGTGCGCGATGGCGAGACAATCTTAATGGTTCATCCTGAGGACCCAACGGCAATTGCTGCCGCAATCCGCCGCGCGGTCACTGATGACAATTTGGTTGACCGCGCCGCCGAGATTAATAGAACGATGGCGATGGAGCGCCTCAGTTCCGCAGTAATTCAGCCGCAGGTGATAGCGACGTATAAGAAGTTGGCAAAATCCTTAGGTTTGACTGTATGAGAAATTGAATATGATCAGGTGACTGCAAGATTTTTAGTTTGGCCTGGCAGTCACGTAGTTTACGGGCTTAAGCTTCCAGGACGATTGATTGCTACCTGATCCGCGAGATAAGGAAAAGCTTGGCTGATTCGAATACTAATCCAAAGGTGTCTGTCGTCGTTCCTGTCTATAACGGTTGTCGGACGATTTCTGAAGCGGTGAAGCATGTGCTGGGCCAGAGCCTGCCGCCCCACGAGGTCATTGTTGTCGATGACGGCTCGACGGATGGGACCTTAGCGGTTTTGCGGGGCTTCGGGGAAAAGATCATTGTATTGACGCAACCGAATGGTGGTCCGGCCTCTGCTAGAAATTACGGCATCCGGGTGGCGACGAGCGAGTTCGTCGCCATGACTGACAGCGATTGTTTACCTGCGCCGGATTGGCTAAGCAATATTCTGAAAGGCTTTGATAGCCCACGTGTCGCCGGGGTAGGCGGCACGGTCAAAGGTGTCGACAAGAATTTGATCAGTGTGTACGTCGATATTATTCACCTGCTCGACCCGGTACAGAGCGCCGATGGCGAGGTGCGAGATCTTGTGACAGCTAATGCTTGCTTCCGGCGCGCCGCATTGGTCGAAGCCGGACTGTTCGATGAGCGCTTCCGCAAGCCCGGCTGTGAGGATACCGAGTTGAGCTGGAAGCTGCGTAACCTCGGCTATCAACTTAAAACTGCAGCCGACGCCGTCGTCCTGCATTACCACAAGCAAACGCTTAGAATATTTTGGAAGACAATCTGCAATTATGGCGAAGGAACGTATCTCTTGGGGGAGATCCGACCGGAATACAAGTGGAAGGGTGATACGCGTAAAGGCTTGCTCGCGAGCCTGCTTGGAGCGCGTCTTTTAACCGGCCCGCGCAAGAACTATCGTCCAGTACATAGTTATCCTAGAGCAATGGCCTTCTTTGCAATGGACTATCTCATGAGCGTAGCTTTTAGTTGGGGTTATTTGAAGGCACAGCGCAAGAGCAGGAATCAGAAGTAACGAACCGCACACGCAGAGTATGGTCACTAGGTCAGCGTACTTCCATGAGATTTATTCAATACTGCCGGAATATTCTCCTGGCTATTTTCCTCCTAATAGTCTCAAAGTTCCCATTCTTAAGATCGGTGAAAACTCGTTGGATGGCCGAGGACCCCCGAGGCCTATCCCATCGAAGCTGGCCTTCAATCCATTTGACTCTTCCCCCACGAGCAACGCGGGGCTGGTCCATCCATTCCAGCCATTCGCTGCCATCCTCTACCTTTCTGAAGACGGTGGTGCGCTCTTCGTACTCGGCGACGAATTCCCAATGGGGCTGCTCAATCAGAAAATCTCGCAGAATTTGGCAAGACCAGAGCCCAATGTCGTCGACGACGAGGTACCCTCCTTTCTTCAGCTTTCCAGCCGTGTAAAACCAGTCGAGATATGGGGTGGGAAAGCCGTGGCCGCCGTCGATCAGCACTAGGTCTAATGGATCTGATTCGAGGACCGGCAGCACTGTCTGCGACGGCTCGGTAATGAAGGTGATTTGGCTCGTCGGTATTCCCCGGTCACGACAGTATGATTTGGTGATCTCAAACTCTCTCGGCGCAGGGGCGATGACCGTGTGCCGTGAACCCGTTAGAGCAAAAACCACGGTTGACAGACCGCATCCTGTCTCAAGTGTGGTGCACTGATCGTTAATATTTTCATAGATAAATTTGAGGGCTGCTTCCGTCAGGCCCCATACCATAGACCTGCCCTCTAGATCCTCGTGAGGCTTGGGCGGATCATTTAATATGTCAGTGAGATTCATGGCAGTTGAACGTGATGTTACGAACGAAAAGCGTCGGGAATATATCGAAGACAAGGATGGAAGACAAGACAGCTTGCTCGATGAGCAGCTGACTGAGCAAATAGGTTAGTCATGGACAGTGGTGCAACTCTGCGACTATCCACTCGCATCGCCGACGTTTGTCTAGCGATTTGACATAAACACCTGTATCGATAAATCTTATCGTGGGCGCATCAATCCCCCAGATAAAACTATGAAAAAGAAAGCTTTGATCACCGGCATTACTGGGCAGGACGGAAGCTATCTTGCAGAGCACCTTTTGGGCTTGGGTTACGAAGTGCACGGCCTTGTCCGGCGCGTGGCTCTCGAAGATCCGCAGCGCCGTTTCACGCGTCTCGGACATCTGCTGGAGAAGATAACGCTGCACCCGGCGAGCCTGGAGAGTTATCCATCGATATTTCACGTGGTGAGTCAGCACGACTTTGACGAGTGTTATCACCTCGCCGCGCAGTCGTTTGTCGCCGAGAGTTTCCGCGACGGCTTCTCGACAATGAACACGAATATTAACGGCACCCACTATGTGCTCGCTGCACTGCGCGAGCTGCGCCCGCAATGCCGCTTCTACTTTGCCGGGTCAAGCGAGATGTTTGGCAGGGTCGCCGAGACGCCGCAGAAGGAGACGACGCGCTTCCACCCGCGCTCGCCTTACGGCATCAGCAAAGTCGCTGGCTTCGACCTGACGCGCAACTACCGCGAGGCCTACGGGATGTTCGCAAGCAGTGGCATTCTCTTTAATCATGAGAGTCCCAGACGCGGTCACGAGTTTGTGACGCGCAAGATCACGTCAGGTGTGGCCCGCATCAAGCTGGGCTTGGCCGAGGAGCTTCGGCTCGGCAATCTTGAAGCGCGGCGTGACTGGGGCCATGCAAAAGACTATGTGCGGGCAATGCATTTGATGTTGCAGCGGGACACACCGGATGATTTCGTTGTAGCCATGGGCGAGACGCACTCGGTGAGGGATTTCTGCGCTCGGGCATTTTCAGAAGTTGGCCTGGACTACGAACAATACGTGCGGGCCGATGAGTTGTACTATCGCCCGGCGGAGGTGGAAATACTTATCGGCGACGCCAGCAAAGCTCGCAGCGAATTGGGATGGGAGCCGGAGTATACGTTCGCCGAGCTGGTCAGCGAGATGGTGCAGGCGGACTTGGCCGCGCAAAGCCAGATGGCGGAGCCCGCACGCAGCCGTAGTTGAAATCTACTCGGATTGGCATGAAGGTTCTGTTCATCACGCCAGCGTATCCTGTGCCCGCGCATTCCGGCGGCGCTATCGCCACGCTGGAGACGTTGCGCAGCATTTACTCGCGGTGCGAGTTGCACCTGCTTACGCCTCCGCCGGAGTCTGACAGGGCCGCACATGAAACGCGAATGCAACAACTGCTGCCGGGCGTGGTCATACACTACTATCAAGCGCTTGAGCCACAGCCAGCGCGCTTTGAAATGTACACGACGGCAGCAAAGACGGTCGTCACGGGCCGCAGTTACTGGGCCTCAATATGGTTGAACCGCAACCTGCGTGTCGCCGTGCAACGACTCACCGCCGCGCAGCGCTTCGACGCGGTGCACTGTGACTGGCTACAACCAGCAGTTTCCCTCCGAGGGCTCAATCTTCCGCTGGTGCTCCGCACGCTCGACGTGCACTTCGTCGGCATGCTGGAATGGGTCGAAAGTTTGCCGTCCGGAGACAGAGTGAGGAAAGCGTACTGGCGGAGACAAGCGCGACGCTTCCGGCGTTTTGAGTGCGCGACACTTTCAGCCGCGCCGGCCGTTGTCACCTTGTCAGCGGAAGACGAATCTATCCTGCGGGACGAAGGTGTTTTAAACATTGTAACGATTTCGCCGCCGCTTGAGGTGGAGCCTATTGCGCCAGGGCCGTCTGAACCAGAGGCCACGTGCACGGCTTTGTTCATAGGGCGGCTGGATATGCTCGTCAACCGCGAAGCGTTCTTTCTGTTCGCGGATAAGGTGTGGCCAGAGGTAAGCGACGAGTGCCGAGCGGGCGTCAAAATTGTTTTTGCCGGCGGCTTCCCAGACGAGGAAGTTCGCCGCCGCGCGTCTGAACTCGGTTTTGAGATTCATGCGCCTCTCTCCGACGCTGAGGCCAGGCGGTTGTTTGCCGAAGCCGGAATATTTCTTTCACCGGTGAAATCTGGCACGGGGATCAAGATAAAGACACTCGAAGCAATGGCGCATGGCAAACCGATCGTCGGCTTTCCAAGAGCGTTTCGCGGTATACCAGTGGAAGACAATAAGCACGCCTTCATCGCAGACTCTTCGAAAGACTTTGCCCGTTTGTTGGAGCGTCTGGTCTTCGACGCAGCTTTACGGAGCGAGGTTGGCGTAATGGCCCGTGCGTTTATCCGAGTTAAGTTTGATCCTGCTGTTTTGGGCGCACGATTAATGGACGTTTATACGCAGGTGCACCTGACGAGTCGTGCATCTGCTTCCATACGGGGAAGACCGAGCCGGTAGACATTGCGATCATTAGAGGCCGTTACCCTACTCGCAACTCCTAACCGGGAAACCTCCAACGCCAGAACCGCCCCCGCTTCTGGCATCATCAACGGGATGACCTTAGTGGGCTTGAAATCGCAGGTCTGAGGATGATCTCGAGAAGGTTTTTCAAACGAGACGTGAACTAAGCGAAAGTCGCGCGGGAGCTTATCTTGCTGGACGCGCGTGATATATTTTAGGCACGCTGAATAGGAACTCACATCGTCGTGAGAAAGGCCTTAATCACAGGAATTACCGGCCAGGATGGTTCATACCTCGGCGAGTTGTTGCTCGCCAAAGGTTATGAAGTCCACGGCATCATTCGCCGGGCTTCAACGTTTGATACCGGACGTATCGATCACCTCTACAAAGATCCGCATGTGAATGGCGTGCGTTTGTTTCTGCACTACGGCGATATCGCGGATTCAACTAATCTCATCAAGCTTCTCTATCGCATACAACCAAAAGAAGTTTATCAGCTCGCTGCGCAAAGTCATGTGCGTGTGAGTTTTGATATTCCGGAATACACGCGCGACGTGACCGGCCTCAGCACTGTTCGCATTCTCGAGGCTATTCGCCAAACGGGTGTCGAATCGAAGTTTTATCAGGCCAGTAGCTCCGAAATGTTTGGCAGAGTCCGCGAGACACCGCAATGCGAGACAACGCCTTTCTATCCATGTAGTCCCTACGGTGCAGCCAAGTTGTATGCCCACTCGGTCACAGTGAACTATCGCGAGTCGTACGACATGTTCGCTTGCAGCGGCATACTCTTCAACCATGAAAGCCCACGCCGCGGCGAAACGTTTGTTACCAGAAAAATAACCCGAGCTGCTGCGCGCATCAAGGCGGGCCTGCAACAGAATCTTTATCTTGGCAATCTTGACGCTCAGCGCGATTAGGGTTACGCCAAAGAATACGTTGAAGCGATGTGGTTGATGCTGCAACAGGACAAGCCCGACGATTATGTGATCGCCACCGGCGAAACACATTTTGTAAAAGAATTTTTGGAAGAGGCTTTTTCATATATGGATCTCGACTGGCAAAACTATGTCGAGTTTGACGCTAAATACGCGCGGCCCGCGGAAGTTGATGTGCTGTTGGCGACGCTTCGGCAACGCGCTTGCTTGCTTGGGCAACCGAAAGTCAAGTTTAAGCAACTAGTGCGGCTAATGGTCGACGCCGACATTGCCACGGTAGACTCGAAGGAGCACGAAGTCTTCGGTGACACTGATTCGTCGAGTACGCTCTCATCAGCGCGCTTTTGAGTCCACAGTGGGGGACTGGGTCTGCCTAATACTCCGCACGGCGCGTTAAACTGAGAACAGTATTTATGGCCGAATTGAGCGAAGGTTTTCCCTACAAACGTGTGCTCGTCACCGGCGGCTCCGGTTTTCTCGGCCGCTACGTCGTTAATCGCTTGCAGCAGTTTCGCGGACTGGAAGTTCTCGTTCCCAGCCACCGCGAATACAACCTGGTCGAGGGATCCGACGTTGAGCGCTTACTTTCGGCAACCCGTCCGGATCTAGTTATCCATCTGGCGGCGGTCGTGGGCGGAATCGGTGCAAACCAAAAGAATCCTGGGAAATTCTTTTACGAGAACCTGATGATGGGAGTGCAGTTGATTGAACAAGCGAGGCTGAACGAGGTCAAAAAATTTGTCGCGCTCGGTACAGTTTGCGCCTATCCGAAATTTACGCCCACCCCGTTTCGCGAAAAAGATTTGTGGAACGGCTACCCGGAAGAAACGAACGCGCCTTATGGTCTGGCCAAGAAAATGATGCTGGTGCAGGCACAAAGCTACCGGCAACAGTATGATTTCAACACTATCTTCCTTCTCCCCGCAAACCTTTATGGGCCTGGCGACAACTTCGATCCGGCAAGGTCACATGTGATTCCCTCGCTTATTCGCAAATGTGTAGAAGCGCGCGAAAGTGGGTCGGCATTTGTGGAAGCCTGGGGCACCGGTAATGCCTCGCGTGAGTTTCTATATGTAGAAGACTGCGCTGACGCAGTTTTGCGAGCAGCTGCGCATTATGATGAGGCTGAGGCTGTTAATATCGGCACCGGCTGCGAGATCAGAATCGCAGACTTGTTAAAATTGATCGCCGAGCGGACTCGTTTCGAAGGGGAGATTCGCTGGCAAACCGTCAAGCCTGATGGACAACCTCGCCGTCGCCTCGACGTTTCGCGTGCGCTCGAAAAGTTTCAATTCCGAGCCGCTATTTCACTGGAAGAAGGTTTGAAACATACGATCGAGTGGTATGAGACTGCCCGCATCACCAGCAGCACTGACCGGGAAATAGCCATCGAGGGCAGTTTGCAGGACTCGCTACGATCTTGAAATTTATTGCCGCTGCCAATCCGAGCAGAACCTGATTGCCTTTCACGGTGTTAACCGTTAGCCGATTCCGCCGCTAGCCTGATTGTTCCTGATGAACTCCGACGATCGGATTTTGAAGTGGCCTCATTAAATTCCGGCAGGCGCCGAAACGAGGAGCTCAAAGAGCAGAAGAGATTGAAACTAAAAACCAGCCAGATTGCCTGCGGGCCAGCGGCAAAGCCATCTTCTTGCCTTCATCAAACGTGCGGCCGTAATAACTGCTGGCAAGGGGCCCAGTTTTTTGCTCAAAGACTTCAGGGCCACCAAGCCAGTTGGCACCTGAAAGCCCGGGATAGCTTGACGCCCGTGTTTTCCGACCCTGTTAAATTCGGGCAGTAAGTTTCTGACATATTCTTCAATAACATGCATTATCACTTGATCGGGATTTGTGGAACGGCAATGGCCGCGCTGGCGGGAATGATGCAGGCGCGTGGGCATCGCATCACTGGTTCCGACGAAAATGTTTACCCGCCGATGTCTACCATGCTTGCCTCACTCGGAATTCCGGTGATGCAGGGTTACAAGGCAGAACATCTGGATCCCAAGCCGGACTGCGTGATCGTCGGCAACGCCATTCCGCGTGGGAACGCCGAGGTTGAAACGGCGCTCAATTGCAAGCTGCTATATCGCTCGCAGGCTGAAGTCGTAAAAGAAGAATTCATTCGCGGCCGCCGCTCGCTCGTTGTTGCCGGCACACACGGTAAGACTACAACTACAGCTATCGCTGCCTGGCTGCTGGATCAGGGTGGTCTGGACCCGACTTTCCTGATTGGCGGCGTGGCGCAAAACTTCGGCGTTAGTTTTCGCGTCACAAACAGTGACTACTTCATCATCGAAGGCGATGAGTATGACACTGCCTATTTCGATAAGGGTCCCAAGTTTATGCACTATCTGCCGGAGATTGC
>WNGB01003546.1_pt1 | contig 33667 bp, 39 predicted proteins | sample 5400681 | NCBI WGS metagenome assembly WNGB01 (sample SAMN13153367, study PRJNA577476) | soil metagenome | isolation source: 115 cm soil or saprolite under grassland replicate 2 | place: USA:California | collected 2016-06-15
GGACCTGCGGGATCACGAGCAGAGCCGACAGGAGCCCCACGAAGACGATCGCGGTGGTCACGCTCCGACGGGCGACGCGATAGCGCGTGATCGCCTCCGGCGGAAGGTCTCGGCGCGCGATCCGCCGATCGATCAGCCGTGCCACGACGACGGTGACGAGCATGACGACCGAGATGACGGTGAGGCGCTGCCACAGCGGCATGGGCCTCTATTCGACGGCCCAGCGAAACCCCTTGCCCGCGCGCTCGAATCGGCCGATGCCGGCGAAGTGGCTGACGATCACGCGGGCGCCCGCGTCTGCGAGCTCGCCCAGGATCCGCCTACGCGTCGCGGCCGCTTGAATCGCGTCGTTGTCGCTGACGTAGAGGATGTCCGGATCTGCCGCCTGGAGCTCGTGCACGACCACGTCGCCGAGCACGAGGAGCGAGTCCCCGAGCTTGACGCTCGTATGGCCGGGCGTGTGACCCGGCGTGGGTACGAGCCGGACGCCCGGGACGAGCTCGGTCTCGCCCGCGACCCGCTCGACGTTCCGCAGCGGCTGCACCTTCTGGCGTAGGTGCGCCGCTCGGCGAGCGAGGCCTCGCTCATGCTCTTCCCGTCGCGTACGAGCACGACGTTGATCGGCAGCCACCAACGTCCGGCGGAATCGACGGCAGGGAAGACCTCGCCGGACCGTCGCGAAGCTGCCCTCCGCGTCGACGAGCAGGTCGATCTTCAGAGCGGCTTTCGTCCTGCGAACCCCTCCTCGAGACCGTGCCAGTAGGCGATCTCGTCCTCACCGAGCTTCCAGCACAGCAGGACCTCCTCCTCGCCGCGGCGCGCCGGGAAGTCCAGAAGCCCTTCCTCGAGCGACTTGATCTCCGCGCCCACCGCGTTGATTCGCTCGGCGCACTCCGAGATCGCAGCCGCCTCGCGCTCGATCGCCGCTGCGGCTTCGCGCAGATCGCTCGGCTGCATGTCGCCGCCGTTCCCGGCGATGCGGGTGATGAGCTCCGCCTGTCGTCGCTGGGCGGCGGCAAGGTTGCGCCGGTGCTCGACCATCCGCTCCACGATCGGGCGCAACTCGACGACCGCTGCGTTCGCTTCTTCGACCGTGAAGAACCGCGGCATCACGCAACCAGGCGCCGACTCGGCGGCGCCGCATAGAGGCCGCGCGGGCTTTGCTCGTGCGGCCGTCTAAACCAGCTTCTTGGTTCGACGTACAGAACTCTCGACAATACGCGCCCGCCCTATCATGGTTGCGCCGTGGGCGTGGGTCAGAAGCTTCGGAGGGACCTGGCCGCGCGGCGGGAGCTGCGAATCGAGTTCGCGTCCAGCCCGAGCTTCGCCATCTTTCTGTGGAGCCGCGCTGCGATCTGGCTTGGGGCGATCTTCGCGTTCTACTGGTTCGAGCCCAACCGGAATCCTCGCGCGTCGACCTGGGATTCGCCCTCGATCCACGATCTCGGCGTGTTCACCGATGTCTGGGCCCGCTGGGACAGCGTGTTCTTCGTCCGCATCGCGGAGCACGGCTATGACACGACGTCGGCGGCGTTCCATCCTCTCTATCCGGCACTGATCGCAGCCCTCGGCCGGGTCTTCTTCGGCCACTACGTGCTCGCGGGGATCGTCGTCTCGCTGGCGGCAGCCCTGGGAGCGTTCCTGCTCCTCTACCGGCTGGCGGAGCAACGCCTCGGCGTCGACGGCGGACAGCGCACCGTGCTCTACCTCGCCGTCTTCCCGATGACGCTCTTCCTCCAGGCGGTCTACAGCGAGTCGCTCTACCTCCTGCTCGTGCTCGCCGCCTTCATCGTCGCGGAACGCGGGCGCTTCACGGCGGCAGGCATCCTCAGCGGTCTCGCAATCCTGACCCGGGCCTCAGGCGTCGCCCTGTTGCCGGCGCTGGCCGTCCTCGCCTGGCGACACCGCGATCGCGCGCGGTCCCTGGCCGGGCTCGCGCTCGCAATCCCAGTCGCCGCGATCTACCCACTCGTCCTCTGGCAACAGGTCGGCGATCCCTGGGCGTTCTGGAACGCCCAGGACGAGTGGCACCGGCACCTTTCCCGCGCAGGTCCATTCGGGGGAATCTGGAGCGCACTCGTGCATTGGACGCCGTCCAACGCGGGACCGCAGCACGCAATAGCGGTCAATGTCGAAGGGCTCGTCGCCCTCGTCCTCTTCGTTGCGCTCGCCGTCGTCGCGTGGCGCCGCTTCGGAGCACCCTACGGTCTCTTCGCCGCCGCGAGCCTCGCGATACCGCTCAGCTATCCGAGCTCGCGCTGGCCGCTGCTGTCGCTGCCACGCTTCGGGCTCGTGATCTTTCCGCTCTTCCTCGCCCTCGCCGCGGTGGCGGCCGGTCGCCCGCGTCTTCACACCGCGCTCGTCGCTTGCAGCGCACTGCTGCTCGGCGTCGCGGTGGTGCAGTGGGCCCTGTGGCAGTGGGTCGCATGAAACGTGCCGACATCGACGCCGTCACCCTCGACGCGCACGGAACCCTGGTCAAGCTGGTCGATCCTGTTCCCGCCCTGGTCGACGTCCTCGCCGAGCGGGGCGTCGAGCGCTCCAGAGAGATCGTGCTCGCCGGCTTCCGCACCGAGGCGGCGCACTATGCGCCGCGGGCGAGCGAGGGCTACGACGAGGACAACCTCGAACGGCTCAGGCGAGACTGCGCAAGTGTCTTCCTCGACGCGGTCGGCGCCGATCTCGACGCCGGCGAGTTCGCACCCGCCTACGTCGGTGCGCTTCGGTTCGAGGCCCTGCCCGGCGTCGTCGGATCGCTCGAGCGCCTGCGCTCGCTCGGTCTCGAGCTCGCCGTCGTTGCCAACTGGGACGTCAGCCTCCAAGAACGGCTGGAGGAGGTCGGGCTCGCGCGCTATTTCCGCGTGATCGTTCATGCCGCGGGCAAGCCCTCGCCGGCTGGGCTGCTGCGGGCGCTCGCACGACTCGGCATCGATTCCGCGCGGGCGCTCCACATCGGCGACGACGCGGTCGACGAACGAGCCGCCCTTGCCGCAGGCATGCACTTCGCGGCCGCCCCGGTCCAGGCAGCGGTCGCCGCGCTGGCGTGAGCTCGCCGCTCACGGTCTGGACCGGCTTCGTCCTCGTCTTCGCGACGCTCAGCTACACGCTCAGGTTCACCGAGGGAAAGCCTCCGAAGGACCTGCTCTACAGGTGGTCGACGGTCGAGAGCGGGCTGATCCAGTTCGCGGTGATCGCCGCGATCGTCTACGGCATCGCGGGCCTGGGCCGGCGGCGTCACCTCCTCGCGCTTCGACGGCCGACGTCCTGGGGGACAGCGATCGGGATCGGGTTCGGAATCGGGCTCGCGATGCTGGTCCTGACCTACCTCCTGGCGCCGGTGCTTCACCCGGGCCAGGAGCAAGGCGTCACGCCCGACACGTGGCAGCCGGACCACGCGGCGGCCTACGTCGCGAACGGCATCGTCATCGCCGTCGTCGCCCCGATCGTGGAGGAGCTGACCTTCCGTGGACTCGGCTATTCGCTCCTCGTCCGCTTCGGCCGCTGGACGGCGATCGTCGCCATCGGCATCGCCTTCGGCCTCGCGCATGGCCTCGTGCAGGCCTTCCCGCTCCTGGCTGCGCTGGGCGCCGGACTCGCCTATCTCCGCAGCAGGGTGGACAGCGTCTATCCGGGGATGATCCTTCACGGTGTCTTCAACGCGGTGGCGTTGATCGTTGCCGTTTCAGGCAAACCTCAGCCGGAGAATATTCTCCGCGCGTGCGTTGCGGTCTGGCCTTCACTCTCGCCCTTCTGATCTTCACGCCGGCCGCGGCGGGAGCTCCTCCGCTGGTGTCCATCGAGGCAACGCCCATGGCCGGAGCGGCGCCGCTCCGGGTCGTGTTCGCAGCGAACGGCGAAGCGGCGACCTACCACTGGGACTTCGGTGACGGCAGCTCGGCCGACGGCCGGACGGTCGAGCACACCTACGGCGCCGGTCGCTGGACGGCGACGTTGACGGCGCGCTCCGCGACCGGCGAAGAGGCGGCACAGTCGATCTCGGTCACCGCCTACGCGCTCACCTTCATCGCGCGGAACCCGGCAAGGTACGGCCGTCCCAGCGTCTTCCGGGGCGCGATCGTCCCAGCCGAGCGCGGTCTGTCCATCGCGCTCGTCGGACCGAAAGGGAAGCTCGCGGGAACCAAGACGCGGGCGAACGGCAGCTACGCGATCCGGGCCCGGGTCAAGCTTCCGGGCACCTACCTGGCCACGAGCGAACGCGCATCCTCCGCGCCAGTAGCCCTCCGTGTCGTCCCCAAGCTCGTCACGACGCTCTCGGGAGGCGGTGCGCGGGGAAGCCGCTACTTCTTCAGCGCACGGATCGTCCCTGCGACGGCCGGGGTGCTCGCAGTGAAGATCAGCCGCGGCGACAGCCGGCTCGTCGACAACACGTTCGGAGCTCGTGTCCGTCTGAAGCTCGACACGCGCCGCCTCGCGAGCTATCGAATCCGAGTCGAGGTCCTCCCGAACGAGGGCTACGGCGGAACCGTCCGGATCCTACGTGCGAACGTCGTCCTCCCGCGGCTCGCCTTCGGAACACGCGGAGCCGCGGTTGCGCAGCTGGGCGACCAGCTCCGCAGGCTGCATTACGCGGCACCGTCTGGAGCGGCATTCGACGGTCGCATGCTCGACGCCGTGTACGCGTTCGAGAAGGTGCACGGCCTTCCGCGCACCGGCGTCGGCGACGCGCGCTTCTGGCGTGCTCTCGGAAGTCCCCAGACGCCGATCCCGCACTATGCGCGGCCGGCGAGCCACCTCGAGGTCAACAAGGGCCGCCAGGTGCTGTACGTCGTGCGCAAGGCGCGCGTCGCCCTCATCGTCCCGATCTCGACGGCGGGCGTGGCCGGCACCTACACGCCGATCGGACGCTTCGCGATCTACCGGAAGGTGGTCGGATTCGACCCCAGCCCGCTCGGCACGCTCTACGACCCGATGTACTTCACTGGTGGCTATGCGATCCACGGGAATCCGTCCGTCCCGCCGTACCCGGCGAGTCACGGCTGCGTTCGCGTCCCGATGTGGGTCGCCCCGCACCTCTACGCCACGAATCCCTACGGCGAGACGGTGTACGTGTATTAGCGTCGTGCTCGGCCTTGTGCTCGCCGGCTGCGGCGGCCGGTCGCAACCGGTGCCTTACGTCGACATGACGCGACAGGCGGGGCAGCTCGAGTTCACGCACATCACCGTCAAGCTGTTCGACAACCGCCACGATCTCGTCGAGGTGCTGGAACGGAACAATCCGGGGCGCCGCCTCGAGCTCCCGCGGGTCGACTTCAGACGGCAACAGGTCTATCTCGTCGCGGCCGGTCCGCGGTCGAGCACGGGCTACGATCTCCGCATCGTGCGCGTGCGGGACCAGGGTGGACGCGTCCTCGTGGTAGTGCGCGAGCAGACTCCTTCACTCGGCGATCCGGTGGAGGCCCGGGTCACGTATCCGTTCAGGTTGATCGCACTTCCCCGCAGCGATGAGCCCGTGAAGTTGAAATGGCTGGAACGACCGTGAACGACGATCCCCTCATCCGGCAGCTCCGTCAGCAGATCTCCGACACCGACCGCTCGATCGTCGAATCGATGAACGCGCGCCTACGCCTCGTCGCGCAGCTCAAGCGCTACAAGGAATCGCGTGGGCTGGGCTTCGTCGACCCGGAGCGCGAAGAGTGGATGCTCCAGTACCTGAAGCGGGCGAATCGCGGCCCGCTGTCCAAGGACGGTCTCCAGGAGCTGTTCGAGGAGATCCTCGATCTCACGAAACGTGAGGTGCAGCGAGGCGAGGAGAGCTAGAAAGGTTCGCAGTGGGACTGAATCGCACGAGTCCCACAACCACCGAGGCCGGAGGGTAAGACGAGCGCAGCCGCCTTACCCGCAGGCGAACTGACGCGGGCGGGAAGGCGTTAGCCCCACCGCCCGCACGGTAGTGAGCTCTCGCCAAGCACAGCCTGGAGGAGTGCGCGGGCTCGGCCCGCACACGTTCCCCGCGAAGCGGCGATCCTAGGCTCGCGCGAAAGCGCAGCTTTCGCGCGGATTACTCGTCGTCGGGTTCGACGGCGAACTCGTCGGGGGTGACCTGGTCGAGGAACTGCTTGAACTCGGAGACCTTGGACTCGATCTCTTCCTCGGTGACCTCCTCGCCCTCGAACTCGATCGCCGACTCCTCGATTACCTCGTCCGCGGCGAAGATGGGGGCGTCGGCGCGGATCGCAAGCGCGATCGCGTCCGACGGTCGCGAATCGACATCGATCTCCGAGCCGTCGAGTTGCACGGTGATCTGCGCGTAGAACGTGTTCTCGCGCAACTCGGTCACGGTGATGCGCGTCACCTGGGCACCGAGCTGGTCGAGCATGTCGGTCACGAGATCGTGCGTCATCGGCCGTGGGGTCGATGCACTCTGAAGCTTCATGAGGATTGCCGCCGCCTCCGGGTGCCCGATCCAGATCGGCAGGAATTTGTTGCCCTCGGCCGTCTTCAGCAGCACGATCGGCTGCTTGCCGACCAGATCGAAGCTCACGCCGTAGATCTGCATCTCCTGCATCGGACGCTCTGATGGTAGCTCAGGGGTCGCGCGTCAAACCTCACCCCTCCGGGCGTTCCAAAACCTCGTCGAGGGGGACCAAGATGAGCTCGCCGGTCGCGGGATCCTCGAGCTCAGCGCGCCGGTCGAGCACGCCCATCGGATCGAGCCCACGAAGCACGTAGGCACAACCCTGGTAGGTGACGAGGTCTCCGATCTCCATAGCCGCAGCGAGGACGAAACGCCAGTCTCAGAATCGGCACTTTCGTGCGGCTAGCGCATCCCTGAACGCAGCGTCCCTCTAACGGGACGCCGACACGCTCAGCTGCCCTTCAGACGCCACTCGGCGACGTCGCGGATGCTCACGATGCCGACCGCACGCTCGCCGGCGACAACCGGGATGTGACGGAAGCCACGTTCGATCATCGTGTTGCCGGCCTCCTCGACGGAGGCATCCTCGGTCATCGTGACCGGATCCGGCGTCATCCATTCACGCACGCGGGCCTCGCTCGAGTGCACGCGTCCGGCGACCGCCCGCATGAGATCGCGCTCCGTGAAGATGCCGATCATCCGCCCGAAGTCCGAGACGACGACCGCGCCCACACCCTGGCTCGTCATCTTCTCGGCCGCCTCGCCGATCGAGTCCGAGGGGTCGACCGTCAGGACCTCTTTCGTCATCACGTCGCCGAGAGTCGCCATGCGGGCGAGCATAGGGCGAGTAGGCCGACCAGGCAAATTGCGGGGTGGCGGCGCCTCTACCAAGATGTTCAGGTGGATCTCGACAAGTGGCACATGTGGTGGAAGGAACGGGGCGGTGGGGCGTCCGCCGCGTGCTCACGGAAGAGTGGGATCCCATCGGCGTTCGAGAAATTGCCTCGGCCGCAGACGAGTACGGCGCCTACGTCGGCCGCGTGGGCCGGATGCTTCACGAAGGCGCGTCTGCGGAGGAGATCGCGCACTACCTGAGGTACGTGCGAATCGAGCGAATGGGCCTAGGCTCGCAGCATCGCCCCGAAGAAGACGTCGCCGCAAGCCTTGTTGAGTGGTACGGGCTGGAAATGCGTGCCACCGAATGACGATCTCACCGCGAGTGCCGGCTTTGCCGGCGCTCGCATACTTCGGCTCGGGGAGTAGACGAACCGAAGAAAGTCATCATGCCCGCGGAGCGGGCGGACTTTCTTCGGCAGTGGGCGATCGTGGATTCGAACCACGGACCTCCGCCTTATCAGAGCGGCGCTCTAACCAACTGAGCTAATCGCCCGAGGGCGGCCAGTCTAGCCGCTAGTGCAGCAGCTGAGTGCGCTGCAGGTAATCCTCGACGGCGAGCAGGAACGTCGAGTCCTTGGCGAGCTCTTCCAGCGTCCCTTTCGTCTCGTCGTCCAGGTCCTCGTCGCGCTCCAGCTCGGTGAGGAAGTTGCCCATCTGGCCGTCGCGGGACAGCGCGGCCATGCGCAGGAAGATCCGCTTGGCCTCGTCGTCCTGCGAGATCGCCTCGAGGGATTCCATGTCGTGCAGCCACAGTCCGACCATGTCACCCGTTCAACGCCTCTCGGGCTGAACGGGATACGGGGCTAGGGGGCTAGGTCGCGGCCTTCTCCAGCGCCTCGACGAGCTCTTCGAGTTCGGTCTCGTCGGCGAACGAGATCTCCAGCCGGTTGGACACGACTCGGCTGGAAAAACCCGTGATCCGGTCGGCCGCGCTCTTCGCTCGGGCCACGAGCGCCGGATCGAGCTTGGCCTGCTGGCGGCGCTGCTTCGTCTTCGCACCGGCCCAGCGCGCGGCCCGCTCCGCGGCCCTGACGGACATGCCTTTCTGGACGATCTTCCGCGCCAGCGCGCGTCGGCCCTCGTGATCCGGGACGGCGAGCACGGCGCGCGCGTGACCCTCCGTGAGCTGGCCGCGCTCGACCATCTTCAGCACGTCCTCGGGGAGCTCGAGCAGCCGCACGCGGTTGGAGACCGTCGGCTTCGACTTGCCGACGCGCTCGGCAAGCTCGCCGAGCGAGAGACCGAACTCGTCGAGCATCACCGCGAACGCGCGTGCCTCCTCGATCGGAGAGAGATCCTCCCGCGCGACGTTCTCGACGAGGCCAAGCAGCAGCGAGTCGCGGTCGTCGGCGTCCCGTACCACGGCCGGCACGGTCTTCAGCTTCGCGTCTCGTGCGGCCCGCCAGCGGCGCTCGCCGGCGATCAGCTCGTACCCGCCGGCGACGCGCGGTCGCACGAGCACCGGCTGTACGACTCCCTGCGCGCGCACGGACTCCGCGAGACCGGCACCCGCCTCGGAGTCGAAGCGGCGGCGCGGCTGCCTCGGGTTCGCGTGAATCGCGTCGACCGGCAGCTCCACGAGCTCGGTCGCGGACGCTCCACCGAGCAGGACCTCGAGGCCTCGACCGAGGCCGCGTCTCTCAGGCACGCTCGACAAGCTCCATCGCCACCTTCCAGTAGGCGTCCGCGCCACGTGAGCGGCGGTCGTACGCAATCGCGGGGAGGCCGTGGCTCGGCGCCTCGGCGAGACGTACCGAGCGCGGCACGGTCGTCGTGAACACGAGCTCGCCGAAGTGACGCCGCACCTCGGCTTCGACGTCGGCCGACAGCCTCGTACGGCCGTCCACCATCGTCAGCAGCACACCGCCGACGGCAAGCCGCGGGTTGAGTCGCATCTTCACGAGATTGATCGACTGGACGAGCTGCGACAGGCCTTCCAGCGCGTAGTACTCCGCCTGCACCGGAATCAGAACGCGGTCTGCGGCGGCGAGCGCGTTCACCGTCAGTGGGCCGAACGACGGCGGGCAATCGAGGAACACATACGAGTACTGCTCCGCGCCGGAAGCGAGCGCCTCGCGCAGGTAGGTCTCGCCGTCGCTGTGCTGCGTCAGCTCGACGGTTGCGCCGGCAAGCTCCGGCTTGGCCGGTACGAGGTGCAGGTTCGGGAAGCGCGTCGGCGCCCGAGGTCGCGTTCGCCTGTGGATCGAGATCGATGACGAGGGCCCGCTCACCCGCCTCCGCAAGGCACGCGGCGAGGTTGATGGCGGTCGTCGTCTTCCCGACGCCGCCCTTCTGATTCGCCAGCGCGTAGACCTTCGCCACGACCGCCAAGCTACCGGCGGAGGCGGACATCTAGGCCAGCGGCCGTTTGCGCGCGACACCCGTGCGCCGCGGGAAGCCGGGCGGTGTCGGCTCGAGCTTGCGCAGCACGAGCAGGCCGTCGCCCTCCTCGGTCAGCTCTCCGCCCAAACGTTCCGCGACGCGGGCCACCCGAGCGACGTCCGCGGTCGGACCAACCCACAGAATCGCAGCCCCTCCCAGCCGGACCAGAGGAAGACACCACTCGGCGGCGACCGGTGGAGGGGCGAGCGCCTTCGCGACCGCGACGCCGAACGTGTCCGTCTCCTGCTTCTCGGCGCGACCCTGCTCGACCGCTGCGTTCGGCGGTGCCCACTGCCGGAGGAACTCGCACTTGCGCGCGTTCGCCTCGAGCAACACCACGTCGCGCTGCGGCAGCGACACGGCGAGCGGGATCCCCGGGACCCCGCCCCCTGACCCGACGTCAACGATCGGACCTTCGAACTCGCGCACGTGGCCGAGAGAACGCAGCGAATCTTCGAGCAGCAGGCGGCGGGCCTCTTCGAGATCTCGGATCGCAGTCAGGCCTGGCGTTGCAACGAGTGCGCTAAGCCAGTCCTCAAGCAACAGGCCTGATCACGACGAAGCGGTTCGGCTCGGTTCCCTCGCTGCCCGTCTCGACGCCGTCGAACTCCTTCAGCCGAAGGTGAACGACCTTGCGCTCGACGGCCGTCATCGGCTCGAGCTCGACGGGCTCTCCGAGCGACAGTGCACGCTCGGCCGAGCGAATCGCGAGCGCCTCGAGCGAAGCGCGCCTGCGCGCGCGATAGCCGGCCGCATCGACGACGACCTCCTTGCGATCCTCCTCATGGCGGCGGTACGTGATCGCATTCGCCAGATACTGGATCGCGTCGATCGTCTGGCCGTGGCGGCCGATGAGCATTCCGAGATCGGCTCCGACGCACGAGACCGTGATCGTCTCCTCGTCCTCGTCGAGCTCGAGGCGCGCGGTGACGCCGATGCCGGCGACGATCCGCTGCACGAGCTCGCGCGCGGCCCGGCTCAGCTCGCTCTCGTCCGGCGGAGGCGCAGGCGCCGTGACTTCGGCAGAGACGGTGGCGATGACGCGCGCCGGGGCAAAGCCGACCCCGAGGAGGCCTCGCTCTCCCTCCGTGACGACCTGGAAGCGAACCGCGGACTTGTCGAGCCCGGGCTGCTGCCGCTCGAGCTCACGCAGCGCCGACCACTTGGCCTCGCCGACCGTCTCGCCGGTCGCCTCGACCTGGAGGTCCATCAGCGTCGCGCCTTCTTCTTGCGCTTCACGCGCCGGGGAGGAGCGGCCGGCTTCGCAGCGGCCGGCGCGGCGGCGCCGTCCTCACGGGCCTCCTTCGGCGGCGTGCGGGACGAGCGCTTCGGGCCGGTCGGCGGCGCCACCTTCGGGATCAGCCGACGGGTGATCAGGCCCTGCCCGACCGTCCACAGGTTGGTCGTCATCCAATAGAGAACGAGCCCCGTAGGGAAGTGGATGATGAACGGAATGAACGCGAAGGGGAGGACCATCATCAGCACCCGCTGCGACTGCTGCATCGTCCCGGACATGAAGTAGGTCGACGCGAGCTGGCTGGCGACGTAGACAACGATCAATATCCAGCCCGACCAGTGAGCGCTTGCCTTGTCGGCCACGCTCGGAACGAAATGGAGCCACGAGAGATCGCCGAGGTTGGAACCCTCGAGCTTCGCCTCCTTGGCGAAGTTGCGTAGCGTGTAGAAGAGCCCGATGAAGATCGGGATCTGTGCGACCAGCGGCAGGCACGAGGACGCGGGGTTGATGTTCTTCTCCTTGTAGAACTTCATCAGCTCTTCGTTGAGCTTCTGGCGGTCGCCCTTGTACTTCCGCTGGATTTCCTTCATCTGCGGCGCGTGGGCCTGCATGTTCTGCATCGAGTGGATCTGCTTGACCGTCAATGGCACGAGCAGCATCCGCACGATCAGCGTCAAGACGACGATCGACCACGACCAGGGCAGTACCGTATGCAGGCCGTTGAGGATGTTGCGCAGCAGATCCTCGAGCGGCGTGAGAATCCCGGCGACGATCACGTGAACACCCTCTGGTCGCGCGCGTAGTCCACGCCGCCGCGGCTCCAGGGATTGCAGCGCAGGAGCCTCCAGCCGGCGAGCACCGTCCCTTTGAAGAGACCGAACTCCCTGAAGGCGTCGATCGCGTACTGCGAGCAGGACGGGTGGTACTTGCACTGCCCGGGGCCCAGCAGCGGCCGCAGCGTGATGCGGTAGAGCCATACTGCCGCAACGCCGAGATACCTCACGCGGCCGCCTTCGTCAGAACTTCGTCGACGCGCTCTCCGAGCCACTCGAACCCGTTCGTCGCAACGGCCTCCGGCAGACCCGGCTTCGCGATCAGGACGTAGTCGCGCCCGGCGGGAATCCGCTCGAGCCGTTCCCGCCACGCCTCGCGCAGCTGGCGTTTGATCCGGTTGCGCGCCACCGCATTTCCCGTCGCCTTCGGCACGGCCAGGCCGAGCCGCGGCTCCCCCGGCTCACCGTTGCGCTCGAACCAGTAGAGGACCAGGAACCGCGTCGAGGTCGAGCGACCCTGCCGGTAGACGGCGTCGAAGTCTCGCGAGCGAGACAGGCGGTGCCGACGTTGCACGACGGTGATTACGCCGAGAGACGCTTCCGGCCCTTGGCGCGGCGGCGCTTCAGGATCGCGCGACCGGCACGCGTCGCCATGCGGGCACGGAAGCCGTGCCTGCGCTTCCGCCGGCGCACGTTGGGCTGGTAGGTCCGTTTCACGAGGTCGAAGAGGGAGGAAATTGCTCCAAAGAGGAGCTGTGGCTGCGCCAGTATAGATGAGCCCTGGTGCACAGAGTTATCCACAGCTGCGGGGCTGTGAAGTACCTCCAAATGTGACAAACCGTCATGCTTCCTCCACAGGTGTGGAGAGTGATGTGGAGTCGCGGAAATGCCTGCAAATCCGCATAATTTCTTCCCCAGTTTCCACGCGTTGTAGCGCTTGAGACACGCTGCTATGCTCGCCGCTCCCCCGAGCCGGAGAGGAGTGGTACCGCGGCGTGGATCGCCCCATTGAGCTGACTGCGGAGACCCTGTGGAACGAGGTTGCCGGTCGGCTCAAGGGGGCCCTCAACGAGACCACGTACCGCACGTGGTTCGCGGAGGCCGAGGGGGCGGATCTCTCGGATGACGCCTTCGTGCTCGGCGTCCCCAACGACTTCACGCGCGAGTGGATCGAGGGCCACTTCCTCGGTCTGATCGGCGCTGCCGTCCGGGACGTGACGGGCCAGGAGCGTCGGGTCGGTCTTTCCGTGACGGAGCGTGTCCCGGTCGACACGCCCATGCCGGCGGAAGCCCCGAAACGATCCGTTGGGGGTGCCGCCGACAGCGGCATGAACCCGAAGTACACGTTCGACCTGTTCGTGATCGGCTCCTCGAACCGCTTTGCACACGCGGCCGCGTTGGCGGTCGCCGAGGCGCCCGCGCAGGCGTACAACCCGCTCTTCATCTACGGCGGCACGGGCCTCGGCAAGACGCACCTGATGCAGGCGATCGCCCAGTACGTCGCCGAGCACTCGAGCGAGCTTTCGGTCCGGTACGTCACGAGCGAGACGTTCATGAACGACTTCATCAACTCGCTGCGCGACAAGCGGATCGAGGGGTTCAAGCAGCGCTACCGCACGTACGACCTGCTGCTCGTGGACGACGTGCAGTTCTTCGAGCACAAGGAGCGAATCCAGGAGGAGTTCTTCCACACCTTCAACTCGCTCTACGAGGCCGGCTCGCAGATCGTCATGTCGTCCGATCGCCCGCCACGTGAGATCGCGACGCTCGAGGAGCGACTGCGATCGCGGTTTGAGTGGGGCCTGATCACCGACATCCAGCCGCCCGACCTCGAGACGCGGATCGCGATCCTGCGCAAGAAGGTGAAGACGGACGGCATCCACATCCCCGATCCGCAGGTCCTCTCCTTCATCGCCTCGCGCATCTCCACCAACATCCGCGAGCTCGAGGGTGCCCTGACGCGGGTGGTCGCATTCTCGTCCCTCACCGGCAGGGCGCTCTCGGTCGAGCTCGCGGAGGACGTGCTCAAGGACGTCTTCCCCCAGGGCGAGGCGGCCGAGGTCTCGATCCGGAGGATCCAGGAGCTCGTCTCCGAGCGCTTCCAACTCTCGATGGACGAGCTCTGCGGCGACAAGCGCTCACAGAACATCGTCTATCCCCGCCAGGTCGCGATGTACCTCTCACGAGAGCTCACGGACTCCTCGCTGCCCAAGATCGGCAAGGAATTCGGCGGCCGGGACCACACGACGGTGATCCACGCGACCTCGAAGATCGCCCGTCTCATCCGTGAGGACAGATCTGTCTACAACCTTGTGCAGGAACTGACCGCTCGTGTGAAACAGGTCCGTTGAGGGTCGTGCCCTGTTGACACGCTTCCTTTCTCCACCGTCTGCGTCCCCTGCGAGAATGGCTCAACCAACAGGGCGGGTGGCCTCCTCCCCGGTGTCCACACCCCCTATCACTACAACGAGGTTTTAAATGATTGAAACCAACACCATGGTAGAGACGGGGATGAAAATCGTTTGTCAGCGCGACGAGCTCTCGCAGAAGCTCGCGGTGGTCGCACGAGCGGTGTCGACACGGGCGAGCGTCCAGATCCTGTCCGGCGTGCTGCTACGCGCCGAATCGGGCCGGCTACACCTCGCGGCGACGGACATGGAGCTCTCGCTGCGAGCCTCGCTCGAGGCCCAGGTGGAAGGTGACGGCGCAGTCGTCATGCCGGGACGCCTCCTGGTCGATCTCGTTCGGCTTCTGCCCGAGAGCGAGGTCACGATCGAGCATCGCGCAGAGGAGAGCGTGGTGCACGTGACCAGTGGCTCGTCCACGTCGACGCTGCACACCTATGCCGCCGAGGATTTCCCTCGGCTTCCTGACCTCGATACCGCCGGCACCTTCACGGTCGACCGGGAGGCATTGCTCGACACGGTCTCTCGTGTCGCGCGGTCGGCGTCGCGCGACGAGTCGCGCCCGGTGCTGACGGGGATCCTCGTGCGCTTCGAGAGCGGCAAGCTGGTCATGGCGGCGACAGACTCGTATCGGCTCTCGGTGAAGGAGACGGAGCTCACGGGCGAAGCGCCTGAGCTCGAGGCGATCATTCCGGCGCGGGCGCTTTCGGAGCTCGGACGCATCGCGCAGTCCGGCGACACGATCGAGCTCGGTGTCCACGAGAACCAGGCCGTCTTCGTCGCAGACGACGTCTGGTTGACGACGCGCCGCATCGACGGGCAGTTCCCGAACTACCGGCAGCTGCTGCCGGAGACGTTCGAGCACGAGCTCACCCTGCCGCGGAACGAAGTGCTAGACGTGGTTCGGCGGGTGGGGATCATGGTGCAGCGAACGTCGCCGATCCAGCTGCGCTTCGCCGAGGGGGAGTTGACGGTCTTTGCGCGGACGCAAGACGTCGGCGAGGCGAAGGAGTCGCTGCCGGTGCAGTTCGCCGGCGACCCGCTCGAGATCGGGTTCAACGCGGAGTTCCTGCGCGAAGGCATCGAGTCGATCAGCGCCGACGAGATCGAGCTGAAGCTCATCTCTCCGCTGCGTCCAGCGGTGATCGAGGGCGGCGAGGACGACCCGACGTACCTGATCATGCCGATCCGGTTGCCTGGGTAGGCAGCGCTCTGGTCGGCGGCGGAGTGAAGAGGCGGATGGAAGGCAAACGGGCGTGCGGGCCAAGCCCGCATGCCCTCTATGGTCGGCGTCGCCAAGCGACGCCTCAGCCCGGCTGATCGTCGAGACGGTCTCGCTCCGGAACATCAGGTCGTACGCGCGCCTCGACCTCGACCTCCGGCCGGGACTGATCCTCGTCATCGGCCCAAACGGCGCGGGCAAGACCAATCTGCTCGAGTCGCTGCACCTCGGGACGCAAGGCTTTTCGCCGCGTACGCGCGCCGATGCTCAGCTGATTCGCTTCGGTGAACGAGTGGGGCGGGTTGCGCTCCACGGAGATCGACGCGGTTCGCCCGTCGACACGGAGGTCACGCTCGAGCTCGGCGAAGGCAAACGCGCGAAGCTGAACGGTGCTTCATTGCGTGCGGCAGAGCAGCTGCGGCTGGAAGTGGCGACGCTCGTCTTCACTCCCGATCGGCTCGCCGTCGTGAAGGGCGGACCTGCCGTGAGACGTGCGTACTTCGACCGTGCGCTGGGCAGGCTCGCTCCTGCCCGCAGCCTTCTGGCCGTGGAGTACGGAGCGGCTGTGGCGCAACGCAACGCCGCCCTGCGCCGAGTGGCGGGAGGTTTCTCGTCCCGTGATGCGCTCGTGCCGTGGACCGAGCAGGTGGCCGACTTCGGCCGCCGGCTCGTCGAAGCGCGAAGCGAGGTGGTGGCATGGCTTGCCCCCGGCTTTGCGGACCGAGCCGACGAGCTGGGGCTACCCGCCGCGCGCATGACCTACAGCGGCGAGCCGCCGACGGTGGCCGCGCTCGACGAACGGCTCGAACGCGATCTGGAGCGCGGCGCGACCGGGCTCGGTCCGCACCTCGACGACATCGTGCTTACGAGCGGAACACGCGACCTGCGCAGCTTCGGGTCGCAGGGCGAGCAGCGCCTGACCGTCCTGGCCCTGCTCCTCGCCGAGGCGGAGCTGATTCGGGAACGCCGCGACTTCCCTCCTCTGCTGCTGCTCGACGACGTCCTTTCCGAGCTCGACCCCGGCCGCCGGCGTGTGCTCGCAGAACGGGTGCTGAGCTCGGGCCAGACTCTCGTCACGGCGACGCAGGCCTCCTCCCTCCCGGTCGAGCCGGCGCAGCTGCTGGAGGTCTCGCCGGGGCTCGTGCGGGCCGCCTGATGGAACGCCTCGGCGAAGAGGTGACGCGGGAGCTCGGCCGCTTCGGACCGGCCCCCGGGATGTCGCCTCTCGTCGAGGCCTGGCCTGCCGCCGTCGGGCCGGAGATCGCGCGCAACGCCTGGCCCGCACGGCTAGCGCGGGACGGAACGCTGCACGTTCACGCGAAGGACTCGATCTGGGCCTTCGAGCTGACGAGCCGGGCGGAGCAGATCCGGTTGCGGCTCGGGGAGCGTCCGCCGCCGCGTCTCGTCTTCGCGCCGGGACCTCTTCCCGAGGCTGCCGACGTCATCCCGGACGCCCCTCGCAGGCAGGTTCCGAAACCGACCGCGAAACACGTCGCGGAAGCTGACTCACTCGTACGAGGGATTCGTGACGAAGACCTCCGCAAAGTGGTCGCAAAAGCCGCCGCTGCGAGCCTTGCCAACGCAGATAACGACCGCTCGTTCTGGTAGAATTCGGAGTGCCCGCAAGTGGTCGGTTTGCAGGGCTTTTTTCATGACTGAAGTCAGTTATACCGCAAAGGACATCACCGTTCTCGAGGGTCTCGAGCCGGTGCGCCTGCGACCCGGTATGTACATCGGCTCGACGGGGGCGCGAGGGCTCCACCACCTCGTCTACGAGGTCGTCGACAACAGCGTCGACGAGGCTCTGGCGGGCCGGAACGACAAGGTCGAGATCACGCTCCATCCGGACAACTCTGTGACGGTTCGCGACTACGGATCGGGCATTCCGGTGGAGGTCATGCCGGAGCAGGGGATGTCCGCGTTGACGGTCGTGCTCACCAAGCTGCACGCCGGCGGAAAGTTCGGCGGCGACGGCTACAAGGTCTCGGGCGGCCTGCACGGCGTCGGCGTCTCGGTCGTCAACGCGCTGTCCGAATGGCTGGTTGCGGAAGTGCGGCGTGACGGACAGATCTACCGCCAGGAATTCGCACGCGGCGAGCCGACGGGTGAGATGCAAGTCGTCGGGAAGACGGAGCAGGACGACACGGGGACGACGATCTCCTTCCTGCCCGACGCAGAGGTCTTCGAGGAGATCGAGGTGTCGGCAGAGACGCTGACGCAGCGCCTGCGCGAAACGGCTTTCCTCACGCGCGGTCTCAGGATCGTCCTCACCGACGAGCGCGCCGGCGGCGAGACGGTCGAGTTCCACTACGAGGGCGGCATCCGGGACTTCGTCGCGCACGTGAACTCGACGAAAGACTCCGTGCACAAGCGCATCGTCTACTTCGAGGTGGAGGCGGACGAAGCCTCGGTCGAGGTCGCGATGCAGTGGAACGCGTCGTATCAGGATTCGGTCTACACGTTCGCCAACAACATCAACACCCACGAGGGCGGCTCGCATCTGACCGGCTTTCGCACCGCCCTCACCTCGACGCTGAACCGCTATGCGCGTGACAAGGGCCAGTTGAAAAAGGACGAGACGCTCGACGGCGAGGATGTCCGCGAGGGCCTTGCGGCCGTCGTGTCCGTCAAGCTGCGCGAGCCGCAGTTCGAAGGACAGACGAAGACGAAGCTCGGCAACCCTTGGCTGCGCGGAGTCGTCGAGCAGAACGTCAACCAGAAGCTCAGCGAGTTCCTCGAGGAGAATCCGACGGACGCGCGCCAGATCGTGCTCAAGGTGATTGCGGCCATGCGCGCCCGGCTCGCCGCACGCAAGGCGAGAGAGCTGACGCGGCGCAAGTCCGCGCTCGAGTCGTCGTCGCTGCCCGGAAAGCTTGCCGACTGCCGGATCCGCGATCCCGAGAACGCCGAGCTCTACATCGTCGAGGGAGACAGCGCGGGCGGGTCCGCGAAGCAGGCGAGAGACAACGCGTACCAGGCGATCCTGCCGCTCTGGGGCAAGATCATCAACAGCGAGAAGAACCGGATCAATAAGGTGCTGTCGAACGACGCGATCCAGGCGATGATCACGGCGATCGGCTCCGGCATCGGCGACGAGTTCGATATCGCCAACCTCCGCTACCACCGCGTGATCGTGATGACCGACGCCGACGTCGACGGCTCTCACATCCGGACGCTGATCCTGACGTTTCTCTACAGGCAGATGCCCGAGTTGATCGAGCGGGGTCACGTCTACATCGCCGTGCCGCCGCTCTACAAGGTGAAGCTGGGCAACCGGGAGATGTATTTCGAGAAGGAGGCCCAGCTCGAGGAACTGCTCGTACGCGAGCGCTTCGGTGACATCGAGGTCACGGACCGGAACGGTGACGCTGTCAAGCTGACGGAGGCTCGCTGGAACCGCTTCGTCAAGTTCTTGCCGCGGTTCGAGGGCCAGGCGGCCAAGCTGCGTGAGGACTTCGGCCCGGCCACCGATTTCCTCATCGCACATAGGCTCGTCGAGACCCCGGCGACGACCGCGGCGGCCATCGAGAAGGAGATCAAGGCGATGCCGAGCGACGGGCACGTCCTCTCGGTGCTCGAGCGAGGCGCCGACGGCCTCCAGATCAACGTCGTGGAGACGGAGACCTCGGCTGCTCACACGGTGGGCGTGCCGACCAACATCCTTGCCTCCCCGGTCTACGAGAAGCTGCGCGGGACGTACGGCCGGCTCGTAGAGCTGACGGGGCCGCCGCCGTTCGTCATGAAGTACGGGAAGCGCACGGAGACGGCCCCGACGTTCGAGCAGCTGCGCCACTTCGCGATCGATCTTGCGAAGGAAGGTCTTCAGCTCTCACGCTTCAAGGGTCTCGGTGAGATGAATCCCGAGCAGCTGTGGGACACGACCATGGATCCTGCGCGCCGCCTGCTGGTGCGGGTCGATGTCGAGGACGCGACCGCGGCGGATCAGATGTTCTCGGTTCTGATGGGTATGCAGGTGGAGCCGCGCAGGGCTTTCATCGAGCAGAACGCCAAGGACGTTCGCTTCCTCGATGTCTGAGCTCGAGACAGGGGCGCTAGGCCCCGGACGAATCGAGCCGCGCGAGCTCGAGCAGGAGATGCGCTCGAGCTATCTCGACTACGCGATGTCGGTGATCGTTGGGCGCGCACTGCCCGACGTTCGGGACGGGCTCAAGCCCGTGCACCGCCGCGTGCTGTACGGGATGCAGGAGAACGGCCTCCAGCCGAACCGTCCCTTCGTCAAGTGCGCCCGCGTCGTCGGCGACGTCATGGGCAAGTATCACCCGCACGGCAATCTCGCGATCTACGACACGCTCGTGCGTATGGCGCAGCCCTTCTCGCTGCGGTATCCGCTCGTAGAGGGCCAGGGGAATTTCGGCTCCGTCGACGACGATCCGCCGGCCGCGGACAGGTACACCGAGTGTCGCCTGTCCCGGATCGCGACCGAGATGCTGCGGGACATCGACGCCGACACGGTCGACTTCCAGCCCAACTACGACGAGTCGCGCCGTGAGCCCGTCGTGCTTCCCTCGCGCTTCCCGAATCTCCTCGTCAACGGCTCGTCGGGCATCGCGGTCGGGATGGCGACGAACATGCCGCCCCACCATCTCGGCGAGACCATCGCCGCGATCGTCGCCATGATCGACGAGCCCGCCATCGACGTCGAGAAGCTGATGAAGCACATCAAGGGTCCGGACTTCCCGACCGGCGCGATCATCGTCGGGCGGGCCGGGATCCGCGATGCGTATCGCACCGGCCGTGGCCGGGTCGTCATGCGTGCGCGGGCCCACATCGAAGAGTTGCGCGGCGGCAAGACCGCGATCGTCGTGACGGAGCTTCCCTACGCCGTCAAGAAGGGCGGCGACAACGGCGTCATCCGCAAGATCGCCGACCTCGTCCAGGACAAGGTCTTGACCGAGATCTCCGATCTCGCAGATCACTCCGACAAGTCCGGCATGCGCATCCAGATCGAACTGAAGCGCGATGCGATTCCGCAGGTCGTGCTCAACAAGCTCTTCAAGCACACGGCCCTTCAGGCCACCTTCGGCTACAACGCCGTCGCCCTCGTCGACGGCGTTCCCCGAACGCTGTCCCTGCTCGAGCTCGTTCGCGAGTACCTGAAGTTCCAGCGCGAGGTCGTCACCCGGCGCTCGAAGTACGAGCTGCGTCAGGCCGAGAAACGGGCGCACGTCCTCCAGGGCTACCTGAAGGCTCTCGACAACCTCGACGCCGTCATCGCCCTGATCCGCGCCGCGGCCGATACCGACGAGGCCCGCGCAGGCCTGATCAGCGAGTTCGACCTGTCGGAGATCCAGGCGCAGGCGATCCTCGACCTTCGCCTCGCACGGCTCACCGGACTCGCTCGCAAGGAGATCGAGGACGAATACAAGGACCTGCAGGAGCGCATCGCGGAGCTGCGCGCGATCCTGGGCGACCCGGCCCGCATCGACGGAGTGATCAAGGACGAGCTGCTCGAGATCAAGTCGATCTACGGCAAGACCGACGACCGGCGCACCGAGATCGTCGCGGCCGAGGAGGAGCTCGAGCTCGAGGATCTGATCGCGGAAGAGGACATGGTCATCGCGATCACGCGGTCGAACTACATCAAGCGTCTACCGGTGACCGCGTACCGGGAGCAGCGCCGTGGCGGCATCGGCGTGATGGGAATGGACCTCAAGGAGGACGACTACATCGAGCACCTGTTCGTGGCCTCCACGCACGACTACATCCTCTTCTTCACGAGCGTCGGCAAGGTGTACAGGCTGAAGGTGCACGAGCTGCCGCTCGGCTCACGACAGTCGAAGGGCCGCGCCATTCAGAACCTGCTCCCGTTTCGGCAGGACGAGCAGGTCCGTGCCGTCATCCAGACGCGCGACTTCGAGGAGGCGGAGTTTCTCGTCTTCGCGACGAAGAAGGGTGTCGTCAAGAAGACGAGGCTCGCGGCCTACAACACGCCGCTGCGCGCGGACGGGATCATCGCGATCAAAATGCGCGAGGGGGACGAGCTCGTCGGAGTGCGGCACTCCTCGGGCGACGACGACATCCTCATGGTGTCCCGCAAAGGGCAGGCGATCCGGTTTCACGAGGGCGACGTCCGGGCGATGGGACGCGACGCCTCGGGCGTGCAGGGTATGCGGCTCCGCTCCGGCGACGAGGTGATCGCCGTCAACATCGCGCAGGATGACGCCGACGTCCTCGTCGTCACCGAGAACGGCTACGGGAAGCGGACGCGGGTCTCCGACTATCCCGTGAAGGGCCGCGGCGGGCTGGGAGTGAAGACCGTTCAGCTCACCGAGGCGAAGGGACAGCTCGCCGGCTCCCGCGTCGTTCGCGACGGCTACCAGGTGATGCTGATCTCCGACGGCGGCACGGTGATCCGGATGCCCGTCGACGACATCAAGCGCTCCGGCCGGGCCACGCAGGGCGTGATCGTGATGCGTCTGCGCGAGGGCGAGCACGTCTCGAGCCTCGCACCGGTGGTCGAAGCCGCCGAGGACAAGGTCGAGGTCTCGACCGACGGGGAAGCCGCCCCCTAAGGGGCAGGCCCTTGCCACAAAACTCCGCATTTAGGTGCCTCGAAAGGGGGACATTTTGAAGAAACCCCTTCCCGATCAGGAACCGGAGCGGTATACCTTGCAAACCAGGGATTCCAGTGCGGAGGAAGACGAGGGCAACATGGCAGTCAGTCGACAGGTAGACCTCCTCGAGCCGATCGATCTCGCCGAGCACCTCGGCAAGGTCGAGCTCTATCTCGGTCAGGTCTGCCAGATCGCGGGCATCTCCAAGATGCAGCTCGATTACTGGACGAACAAGGCGCAGATTCCCACCAAGGGGAAGAAGCAGCGCATCTACGACATCGATGCGCTCGAGACCGTCATGCTGATCAAGCAGGCGAAGGACAAGGGCCTGAACCTCGGCGCCGCGATCGACGCTGCACGCCGGTTCCGCGAACAGGCGGTCCAGCGTCAGCCGCAGCCGCAGACCGACTAGGCGCCTCCCAGCCGCTCAGCCGCCTCTTCCGGCGCCAGCGTGTTGACGTAGATTCCCGCGCCGAGCTCGAGGCCGGCGAGGACGGTGAGGCGAGGGAGCAGGACGAGGCGCCAGTCGCGGTCGTCGTACTCGAGCCACGCGTTGAGCGGCGCCGGGCCCTCCAGGGCGTGCAGCCGCCGGACGATCGCTGCGAGGAGGCGGAGGGCCGCTCCGAGCCTCGCGTTGCCGATGCCGCCGGCCTCCGGCTCTGCAGGGGCGATCACCGTCTCGTAGGGCAGGCGGCTGGCCCAGGGGCAGCTCACGGCGAGGCCGTCCTCCTCGAGAAAGGCCTCTCCCTTCGGCCGCCCGCGTCCGGCGGGGGCTTCCGGCAGCCAGACGAGCTGCGAGTGCGAGTGCGGCAGGCTCGAGCCGGCCTCGCGGCCTTCGTTGACGAGCGCGTGCACGTAGCCGCCGTGCGCCTCAGCCCGGCGCCGCCAGGCCTCGGCGACGAGATCGAGCTCTCCGTCCTCGAGCTCGGCGAGCGACCGGACGTGCCGGCGGCTGTGGACGACGACCTCCTGCCGCTCCAGAGCGGGGTAGAGGTTGGGAACGACACGGACGCGCCACTCGCCCTCAGCGGGCAGGACGAGCGTCTGCGGAGGCGTCATGTGCTCGTGCCCGGCGCAGAACGGGCAGGACTCGAGCTCGTCCGCGGTCGGCGGGTCGAGCAGCGGCCGGGACGCGCCGGGACGCTTCGCCCGTCCGGGGGCGATCACGGCAACGCGGCCCGACTCGGGATCGCGGCGGAGCTCGCCGCTCAGCTTGCCGCGGCGCGGTCGGCCTTCTCGAGGAAGGGCCGGATGAGATCTACCGGGGCGGGGAAGATGATCGTGGAGGAGTTCGCGCCGCCGATCTCGAGCAGCGTCTGCAGGTAGCGAAGCTGGAGCGCGATCGGATGCTTCTCGATGACCAGCGCCGCGTCCTTCAGCCGCTCGGAGGCCTGGAACTCGCCCTCGGCGTTGATGACCTTTGCGCGCCGCTCGCGCTCGGCCTCGGCCTGCCGGGCCATGGCGCGCTGCATCCCGCTCGGGATCTCGACGTCCTTCACCTCGACGATCGAGACCTTGATTCCCCAGGGGGCGGTCGACTCGTCGATGATGCTCTGCAGGATCGAGTTGATCTTCTCGCGCTCGGAGAGGAGCTCGTCGAGTACGTGCTGTCCGAGCACGGACCGCAGCGTCGTTTGTGCGATCTGCGAGGTGGCGACCATGAAGTTCTCGATCTGCACGATCGCCGCCTTCGGATCGACGATCCGGAAGTAGGCAACGGCATTTACGCGCACCGGCACGTTGTCCTTGGTGATGACCTCCTGCGGCGGAACGGTGAGCGTGATCGTGCGCAGGTCGACCTTCACCATCCGGTCGACGACCGGGATCAGGATGAAGAGGCCCGGGCCCTTCGGCTGGGGTAGGAGCCGGCCGAGCCGGAAGATGATCCCACGCTCGTATTCGCGGGCGACCTTGATCGCGGAGAACAGGAAGAGAACGATCAGGAACAGAAGCGCGGCCGCGATGAAGATCGCTGCGTTCATGGGCGGATCCTATGTGCCGACAGCTCGGACCGTGAGGACGAGCCCGTCGAGCGACTCGACGCGGACGCGCTCGCCGGGCCGCAGCTCCTCGCCGCCGGCGGTGCGCGCCTGCCACAGCTCGCCGTTGACGAAGACGAGCCCGTTGCGGCGGACCTCGCCGACCGCGCCGGCGATGGCTTCCGGGCTCACCTCGACCGGCGTGCGGCGCACCTGCCACGCCTTGCCCACGGCAAACGCCCAGATCGAGCCGAGCACGACCGCGACGGTGACCACGAGCGGCTTGGACGTGTGGTACGGCGCAGGCGCGTTCTGGAAGAGCATGATGGAGCCGACCGCGAGGCAGGCCAAGCCCGCAACCGTGAGTGCTCCGTGACTGGTGACGTGGACATCGACCACGAGGAGGGCAACGCCGGCGAGAAGCAGGATGAGGCCGGCCCAGCTGACGGGAAGGACCGAGAATCCGAAGAGCGCCGTGACCAGGGCGACGAGGCCAAGCGCTCCCGGTAGCACGACGCCGGGATGGAAGATCTCGTAGCCGATTCCCGCGATGCCGGCGAGGAAGAGGAGCGCGATGATGTTCGGATCGATGAGCGTGTTGAGCAGGCGCGTGAAGAAGCCGGGCCGGACGTTGTCGATCTTCGCGCCGTCGAGGTGCAGCACGTATCCCTTCGGCTTCGTCTTGAAGCCGTCCAGCTTCTGGAGAAGCGCGGGCAGCGTCGGCGCGATCGCGTCGATCACGTGCTGACGCAGGGCGGCAGGGGCGTCGATGCTCGCTGCCTGGCGAACGGCGCGCGCGGGGAACTTCGTGTCGCGCCCGTGGCTCTTGGCGAGCGCGACGACTGACGCGACGGCGTCGTTGATCACCTTCTTGCGCAGGTCCTTGTCGAGGTCGGCGCCCCCGGCGTTGATCGGGGTCGAGGCGCCGATGTTGGTCTGGGGCGCCATCGCCAGCACGTCGGCGGCCTCCGAGATCCACAGCCCCGCCGAGCCTGCGCGCGCGCCGTCGGGCGCGACGTACACGATCACCGGGATCGGCGAGCCGAGCTCCTTCTGGTAGATCTTGCGCATCGAGCTCGAGAGGCCGCCCGGAGTGTCCAGCAGGATGACCGCCGCGGAATAGCCGTCGTCCTTGGCCCGCTCCAGCTGGTGGTTCACCCAGCCCTGGGTGACGGGATTCACCTCGAGATCGCTGCCGAAGTGGATCGCCAGAATGCGCGGTGTGGCCGCAGCGGCGGGAGAGGCGAGCGCCAAGAGCGCTCCGAGGAGCAAAAGTCCCCGCAAACAGGCGCTCTTCAACTCGTAAGGATTCTATCAGCGGTCTTGAGGTCGACAGACGGCGCAGGCACCCTTGGTTCCGGTCGCCGTCGCCATGAAGATCGCTCTCGCCGCATTCGTCGCGCTTCTCGCTGCGCCCCCAGCGGCGTTCGGGAGCGTGTCGATCACGATGCGCGAGGTTTCGCTCCACGGCGGGCGAACGCTCGCGGCCTCGTCCTCGCGCGAGTTCGATCTCGTCGGGCTGCACTGGCAGGGGCCAGGCTCGGTCGAGTTCCGCACCCGCTCGACCGCGGGTCGCTGGAGCGGCTGGCGCCGCGCAGCTCCCGAGGCGGAGGACCTTCCGGACGTGGGCGCCTCGGAGTCGCGGCCGGCCCGCGGCTGGCGGCTCGGGAATCCCTACTGGACCGGACCGTCGGACCGGATCGCGTACCGGCTACGCGGACGAGTGAATCGTCTGCGTGCGTATTTCGTGCGGAGCCCGGAGGAACGGATCCCGCTTCGGCGCGTGTCGCTCGCAGGATCGCCGCTGATTCTCTCCCGCCTCTCGTGGGGTGCGAACGAATCGATCCGCCGCGCGCCGCCGCGCTACGCGATGTCGGCTCAGTTCGCCGTCGTACATCACACGGCAGGCTCGAACTCCTACACGCGGGCGCAGTCGGCCGCGATCGTGCGCGGCATCGAGGTCTACCACGTGAAGGGAAACGGCTGGGACGACATCGGCTACAACTTCCTCGTCGATCGCTACGGCCAGGTGTTCGAGGGCCGCTACGGCGGCGTCGACAGGAACGTCATCGGCGCGCACGCGGAGGGGTTCAACACCGGCTCGGTCGGTGTCGCGGTGCTGGGGACCTACGGCTCCGCCGCGCCGCCGGTCGCGGCACGGAGCGCGCTCGCCGGGCTGCTCTCCTGGCGGCTCGACGTCGCTCACGTCGATCCGGCCTCGACCGTCACGTTTACCTCCGGCGGGAACGCACGCTTTCCATCCGGCGTGCCGGTCGTTCTGCGCGCAGTCTCGGGTCATCGCGACACCGGGTTCACGAGCTGTCCCGGGGCCGCGCTCTACGCGCAGCTCGGGGCGATCGCGCAGCAGGTCGCCTCCAGCGGCTTGCCGAAGCTCTACGCACCCTCGGCACGCGGCGCGATCGGCGGGCCGGTGCGGTTCCGCGCGCGTCTGAGCGAGGAGCTGCCATGGACGGTGACGGTTTCCGACGGAACGGGGAGCGTCGTCGCAACCGGGACCGGAACCGGCCAGGACGTCGACTGGACCTGGGACGCGTCCACGGCGGCGCAGGGCCCGTACGGCTGGACGATCGCCGCCGGCGATGCCGTCCGTCCCGCGACGGGGACGATCGGAACGGCTGCGGTCCCGCTCGCGATCAAGTCGCCGTCCGCAACCCCGCGCACGATCACGCCGAACGGCGACGGCAAGACGGATTCCAGCGAGATCTCCTACACGCTCAGCACGGCCGCGACGGTGACGGCGACCTTGCGCGCGCCCGACGGGAGAGATCTGGCGGTCCTGTTCTCGGCGCAACGCACGGCCGGCAAGCAGTCGTTCCGGTTCACGGCGGCCGCGATAGCGGACGGCCGCTACGAGATCGTCCTCAGCGCGACCGACGGCAAGACGACCGTGACGGCGTTCGTGCCCGTGCTCGTCGATCGCACCGTTGGGCATTTCACCGCCGCTCCGGCGGCCCTTTCCCCGAACGGCGACGGTGTCAGCGATGAACTCACGGTCACGTTCGAGCTGACCCGCGCAGCCGCGGTCCGCGTCGAGATCGCGCGTGCGGGCAAGACCCTCACCTCCGTCTACTCGGCCAACCTGCAGCCGGGCGAGCAGACCGTCGGCTGGAACGGTGCGGGCGTCAAGGACGGGAAGTACGCGGCCGTGCTCACTGCGACGAACGAGATCGGGAGGGTCGTGCACTCGGCGCTGTTCCGGATCGACACAATCCCGCCACGCCTGCGCGCCATTTCGTTTCGCCGTCTGGTCTTCGCCGTCAATGAGGCCGTGACGGTTCGGCTGACCGTCAACGGCAAGCCGATCGTCAGGACTGTTCGTGCGGGTTCTTTTTCCTTCCGCCACGGTCGTGTGCGGGCCGTGCGGGCAGTCGCCCGGGACGCGGCGGGCAACCTCAGCCGGACGCTGAAGTACCCGTAACCCAGGCGTCGTAGGCGCGCTCGAGCCGCACCAGGATCTCCGCCAGCAGCGGCGCACGCGCGACGGGCTGCCCGAGCTCGATGCGCAGGGACGTCGGCGCCGTCGGCGTTCCCAAGGGGAGCTGATCCTTCACCTGGTTTGCGTTGACGCCGATCCCCAGCACGACTCGTCCGTTGCTCGACTCGGCCAGGATTCCCGCCACCTTGCGTCCACCGACGAGGACGTCGTTGGGGAACTTGATCGTCGGCTCGATGCCCGTTACCGCGGCAATCGCCTCCGCCACGGCACCGCCGGCGACGAGGGACAGCTCGGGAAGCCGGGGCGGGTCGACGGACGGCCGCAGGAGCACGGATACGAGCACGCTCGTTCCGGGCGGCGCCTCCCACGTTCGACCGAGCCGCCCGCGTCCCTCGGTCTGTTCCTCGGCCACTGCGACCGTCCCCTCGGGGTCCTTCGGCTCGAGCAGTCGCTGCGTGGACGGGCATGACTCGGCGTAGCGGTACTCCCCCCCGAACCGGCCGCGAAGCAGCGGCTTGACGGCGCCGGGGGCGAGCGAATCGGCCACGCTCCTACACTAGAGCGCACATGCAACTAGCCCGACGCCGCCGCCGTCCAATCCAGCAGTCCTTCCGGCCGGAAGGACCTCTTGTCTATGCGCGGCTGAGCGATCCGATTCTGGTGACACGGGCAAAGGACGGCGATCCGCGGGCCCTGGAGGCGCTCTGCGAGCGGCACGCTCCCCGTGTCGAGAAGCTTGCGGCGCACCTTCTGCGGGACCCCGAAGACGCACGTGACGCGTCGCAGGAAGCGCTCGCGAAGCTGTGCACACGCATCAAGCAGTTCCGGGGCGAATCGCAGTTCTCGACCTGGCTGCACCGGCTCACCGTCAATGCCTGCCGCGACGTCGCGAATCGCCAGCGCCTACGCGCCTGCGAGCCGTTGCTGGAGGATCGCCGTGCCGCCACGGATGCCGATCCGGCCCGCGAGGCCGATCGGGCCGAGCTGCGCAGCGAGCTGAGCCGCTGTCTTGCGGAGATCGCGCCGGATCAGGCGCGCGTGGTCGTGCTGAAGGACGCGCTCGGCCTTTCCTTCGAAGAGATCTCCGAGGCTTCGGGGATGCCGATCGGGACGGCGAAGTGCTATGCGCATCGGGGCCGGAACCGGCTGCGCGACAAGCTCTCGGAGGTGGCGTGACCGTTGCCCCGCCGTTCGGGCGCGAGAAGATCGAGGAGATCCTCCCGCATCGCGAGCCCTTCCTCCTCATCGACGAGGTGCTCGAGCTCACGCCTGGCGTCGGGGCGGTCGCACGCAAGACCGTCCGTGAGGACGAGTGGTATCTCGCCGGCCACTTCCCCGGGCGGCCCGTGATGCCGGGCGTCCTGATCGTCGAGGCACTCGCGCAGACCGGTGCGGTCGCGGTGCTGAGCGAGGAGGAAAACCGTGGGCGGCTCGCGCTCTTCGCCGGCATCGACGGCTGCCGCTTCAAGCGTCTCGTGGAGCCGGGTGACGTGCTGGAGCTTCGCTGCGATCTCGACCGCGTGCGCGGTCCGATCGGGCGCGGGAGAGCGGAGGCGCGAGTCGACGGCGACCTCGCCTGTAAGGCGGTCCTGACGTTCGCGGTGGAAAGATGATCGGGAAGGCGCAAGGACCGCCGATCTCGATCACCGGACTCGGTGCGTACGTGCCGGAGCGCGTGCTGACGAACGACGAGCTATCCACGATCGTCGACACGACCGACGAGTGGATCATGGAGCGGACGGGGATCCGCGAGCGACGCATAGCCGCGCCCGGGCAGGCGCTCACCGACCTCGCGCTCCCGGCTGCGCGCTCGGCTCTCGCTCAGGCGGGCGTCGAGGCGCGCGACATCGACCTCCTCCTGTGCGCCACCGTGACGCCGGACATGATGTTCCCGACGTCGAGCGCGCTCCTGGCCGACACGCTCGGCGCGGACGATGCAGCGGCGTACGACCTGCTCGCGGGCTGCACCGGCTTCATGTACGCACTCGCGCAGGCGTACGGCATGATGGCCGCGGGCCTCGCGGAGCGGGCGCTCGTCGTCGGCGGCGACGTGCTCTCGCGCATCCTCGACTGGACCGACCGGTCGACGCTCGTCCTCTTCGGCGACGGAGCGGGAGCAGTGGTGCTCGAGAAGGTCGAGCAGCCCGGCTTTCTCGGTTTCGAGCTCGGGGCAGACGGCGGCGGCGGCATCCATCTCTCGTTGCCCGGCAGCGGCTCGCGCAAGCTGGAGGACGCGACGGGGAACGGATTCGTCCACATGAACGGCCGCGAGGTGTTCAAATTCGCGACACGGGTACTCGTCTCTTCAGCGCAGGCCGTCATCGACCGTTGCGGCGTCTCAGTGGAGGACATCGACGTCTACGTCCCTCACCAGGCGAACGTCCGGATCATGGATCACGCTGCTCGGAAGCTCGGCATCCCGCGCGAGCGGATGGTCGTTAACGTTGACCGTTATGGCAATACGTCTTCGGGCTCGATCCCGCTCGCCTTGGCGGATGCGCAGAAGGACGGGCGGCTCGAGAAGGGAAGTCTCGTGTTGATGACGGGTATGGGCGCCGGGCTGACGTGGGGATCGGGCTTGATGGAGTGGACCGCGTGAGCGGCCGTGGTCTCGTCGCCTTCTGCTTCCCTGGCCAGGGCTCGCTGGAGACCGGCATGGGCCGGGAGATCGCCGAGAGGGTCCCCGAGGCGATGGAGGTCTTCGAACGCGGGAGCGAAGCTGCGGGAATCGATCTCGTGCGACTGTGTTTCGGCGCGGCCGAGGAAGAGCTTGTCGAGACGGAGGTGCAGCAGCCTGCGCTCGTCGCGACGAGCCTCGCCGTCCTGGCGGCGATCCGGAAGCGCGGCTTGAAGCCCGACTTCGTCGTCGGCCATTCCGTGGGTGAGTTCGCTGCGCTGGCTGCGGCCGGCGCGCTGAAGTTCGATCAGGCGATCGGTCTCGTTCGGGAGCGCGGGCTGGCGATGGCCGAGGCAGCGCGGAGGAACCCCGGCTCGATGGCCGCGATTCTCGGGCTCGACGACGTGGTTGTCGAGCGGATCTGCCGGCGCATCCTCAACGTGTGGCCGGCGAACTACAACTGCCCCGGCCAGGTGGTGGTGTCCGGGGAGAACGCGGCCGTGGAAGAGGCCTGCGAGGTGGCGGAGGTCGCGGGAGCCCGGCGTGCGGTCAAGCTGCGCGTGTCCGGCGCGTTCCACAGCCCACTCGTGGCTCGCGCGGCGGACCGGCTGCGCCCTGCGCTCGTGAAGGTCAGGTTCGTCGAGCCGGTCTCGCCCTTCATGTCGACGGTCACTGCGCGCGTCGAGACGGCGAAGCGGATGGCGCCGCTTCTCGTCGAGCAGCTGACTGCCCCAGTTCGTTTCACCCAGGCGGCGCAGGCGTTGATCAGGGAGGGCGTGCAGACGTTCGTCGAGGTTGGCCCCGGCAACGTCCTCTCCGGGCTCATCAAGCGAATCGACCGCAGCGTGAAGACGATCTCAGTCTCCACGCCGGAAGCGATCGAGAAGCTCGACGAGACCCTCAGCGCGACCTAGTGCCCGATTTCTGCACGCTCGAGGGCAAGACGGCTCTGGTCACGGGCGGCTCGCGCGGGATCGGACGCGCGATCGCCCTCGAGCTCGCCGAGGCCGGCGCGACGGTCACCCTGAGCTACCGCTCGGGGAAGGACGAAGCCGAAGACGTCGCGCGGGAGATCGGCGGGCGGGCCGTCCAGGCAGACGTGTCCGATCCGGGCCAGGCGAAAGAGTTGGTCGGCGCCGCAGGTGAGCTCGACATTCTCGTGAACAACGCGGGCGTGACGCGCGACGGGCTGATCGCCCGCATGTCCGACGAGGACTGGAGCGACGTCATCGAGACCAACCTCGGCGGTGTCTTCCACACGTGCCGCGCCGCGGCGCGCGGGATGATGAAGCGGCGCGCCGGCTCCATCGTGAACATCTCGAGCATCGTCGGCCTGCACGGGAATCCAGGCCAGACGAACTACTCCGCCTCGAAGGCGGGGATCATCGGCTTCACGAAGGCGCTCGCGCGCGAGCTCGGCAACCGCGGGGTACGTGCGAACGTGGTCGCGCCCGGGTATGTGGACACGCGACTGACGCAGGTGATCGCGGACGAGATGAAGGAGCTCATGCTCGCCAACACGCCGCTGGGCCGGTTCGGCGCTCCGGAGGACATCGCCGGGGCGGTACGTTTCCTCTGTTCCGACGAAGCCTCGTTCATCACGGGCGAGGTCCTGCTCGTCGACGGCGGATTGGGGATGTAGGTGTCGGTCAACGGACAGAGACGAGTCGTCATCACGGGCATCGGCGCGGTCACGCCGCTCGGGAACGACGCCGAGACTTCGTGGCAGAACCTCATCGCCGGTGAGTCGGGCGCGGCTCCGATCACGCAGTTCGACTCCAGCGACTACTACGTCCACTTTGCCTGCGAGGTGAAGGACTTCGATCCCTCGAACTGGATCGAGCGGAAGCAGGCCCGTCGCATGGACCGCTTCGCTCAGCTCATCCTCGCTGCGGCGCGGCAGGCCGAGGCCGACTCCGGCGTCGACATCTCGGCGGACGGCGACCGCATCGGCGCGTCGATCGCGACCGGAATCGGCGGGATCAAGTCCTTCCAGGACTGTTACGACACGTTGATCGAGCGTGGGCCCGATCGCGTCAATCCGTTCGCGATCCCCTGCATCATCCCGAACATGGGCGCCGGCTGGGTCTCGATGGAGCTCGGAACGCGCGGCCCGTTGTCGTCGGAGTGCACCGCGTGCGCCGCGTCCAACATGGCGATCGGGCAAGGGCGCGACGACATCCGGCTGGGTCGCGCAGACGTCATGTTCTGCGGCGGCACGGAGTCGGCAATCAACCAGGTCGGGATCGCCGGCTTCGCCGCCATGCGCGCGCTCTCCCGCCGGAACGACGATCCGAAGAGCGCCAGCCGCCCGTTCGACGCGGAACGCGACGGCTTCGTGATGGGCGAAGCGGGTGCCGTCGTCGTGCTGGAAGAGCTCGAGCGGGCGCGGGCGCGTGGAGCGAAGATCTACGCGGAGGTCGTTGGTTACGGCCTCTCGTCGGACGCGAAGCACGTCACCGAGCCGGATCCGACCGGCGAGAATCCCGCGCGGGCGATGAGGAATGCGTTCGCCGACGCGGGGATCGATCCCGGTGAAGTCGACTACATCAACGCGCACGGGACGTCGACTCCGCTCGGCGATGCGGCGGAGACGCGCGTGATCAAGATCGCGCTCGGCGAAGAGAACGCGCGCAGGACGCCGATCTCCTCGACGAAGGGGGCGACAGGCCATTGCCTCGGCGCCGGAGGGGCAGTCGAAGCCATCTTCTCGACGCTCGCAATCCGCGACGGGAAGCTGCCGCCGACGATCAACTACGAGGTCGAGGATCCGGAGTGCGACCTCGACTACATCCCGAACGAGTCCCGCGACGCCGACGTGCGCATCTCGGTGTCGAACTCGTTCGGGTTCGGCGGTCACAACGCGTCGATCGTCCTGAAGCGCTTCGAGTAATTTCCTACGAGGGAAGCGATGTCCATACTCTTCCCCGTGGAAAATGCACAGCATTTTTCGCGGAGAGACCGGTGGGCGACCTTTGACTGCTACGGCACGCTGATCGACTGGAACGGTGGGATTCGTCGTGAGCTTGCGCGCCTCTTCGGGGAAGACCGCGCCGACGAGCAGCTCGAGCGGTACCACCAGATCGAGCCGGCCCTGCAAGTCGGCGGCGAGCGGTCGTACCGTGACGTGATGACGGAAACGATGCGCGAGCTCGGCGCGCCCAAGGGCGACGAGGGTGCTCTGGCCACTGCCCTCCCTTCATGGCGGCCCTTCCCCGAGGTGCGGGCGGCGCTCGAGGAGGCGCGCTCGCGCGGGTGGAAGCTCGCCATCCTGTCGAACACCGATCGCGACTTCATCGAGGCGTCGATGGTGCGGATCGGCGTGCCGTTCGAGCTTGCGATCGTCGCGTCCGAGATCGGCTCGTACAAGCCCGGCCATCGTCACTGGCTGCGATTCTTCGAGGAAACCGATGCGTCACGCCAGTCCCACGTCCACGTCGCCCAGAGCCACTTTCACGACATCGTGCCCGCGAACGAGCTCGGGCTCCGCACGATCTGGATCAACCGCCTGTCGGAGCAGCACGACCCGCCGCCGACGCGTGAGCTCCCCGACCTCGCCGGCCTGCCGACCGCGCTCGATGAGCTCGTCGCTGCCTGACAAGGTCCTGGCATGAGCCGCCTGCGCGCCAAATGCCCCGACTGCAAGACGTACACCGCGGTCGCGCTCGGTCCCGACTACGAGTGTCATTCCTGCGGTCGCGTCTTCCACTCCGGTCTCGTGCGCGTTCCCCAGGCGTGGGGAGAGGG
>WNGB01001955.1_pt1 | contig 33657 bp, 30 predicted proteins | sample 5400681 | NCBI WGS metagenome assembly WNGB01 (sample SAMN13153367, study PRJNA577476) | soil metagenome | isolation source: 115 cm soil or saprolite under grassland replicate 2 | place: USA:California | collected 2016-06-15
TCCAGGCCGCGGGAGACCCGGTACAGGCTCAGCTGGCAGCTCTTGCTCAGCTGGTCGTCATGCGCATGCATGCAGACCAGTATCCGGCCCTCGCCGCGGGTGACGTTGCCGCAGAACTTGCTGACGTCGGACGCGCAGGGTTGCTGCACGGCCTGGACTGCGGCGGCGACGCGTTCACGGACGTTGGATTGAGCCGATACGCTCGAGGGCGCCCAGACCAATGCCAATGCCGCAACGGAGAAGACAGCAGTTTTCGTGGTCGTCAACATGGTCTATCTCCTTTTCTGAAGGTCTGATCTGATTGAAGCGTTGGTGAGTGGCGGGGCAGCGCCAATTCAAGGTTGGCAGGTCCCAGGGCTCGATGGTGCGCGCCGCGCTCCTAAGGATCAGCTCTTGTCCGGCAACGAACGCATGGCAATTTGGCCGCGAGATTTATGCAATTGGAACGAAGAGGCGGGTGCCATGAAGGTCAGCAATTTTGTCGTGTTCGCGGCCGCGCTCGTGTTCGCTGCCGGCGCCGCGCACGCGCAGGAGCAGATCGTGCGCGTCGGCAGCGTCAAGTCGACGGCGGCGCTGGCGACGCTGATCGCGGTCGAGAAGGGCTACTTCAAGGAGGCCGGCATCAGGGTCGAGGTGACCGATCTCGACACCTCGACCGACTCGCTTGCGGTGGTGGCGCAGAACCGGCTGCAGATCGTGGGCGGCGGATTGTCAGCCGCCTACTTCAACGCGGTCGAGAAGAACCTGCCGGTCACGGTCGCCTTCGACCGCGTGAGCTCGCCGCTCGGCCACAAGCTCCTCGTGCGCACCGACCTCAAGGACCAGATCAAGAGCGTGGCGCAGCTCAAGGGGCGGCCGCTGGCCTCGAACTCGCGCGGCTCGATCACCAACTACGAGATCGGCAAGATCCTCGGCACCGTCGGGCTCGGCTTCCGCGACGTGGACCTGAAGTTCATCCCGTTCACGCAGGTCGCGATCGCGTTCGCCAATAAGGCGGTCGACGCCGCGTTCGTGATCCCGCCGTTCGCGGCGCAGATCGCCGAGCAGGGGCTCGGCGTCGTCGTCGCCGACCCGGACGATTTCGTGACGCCGCACCCGATGACGATCGCGGTCGCCTTCATCAACACCGACTGGGCGGCGAAGAACGACGCGCTCGCGAAGAGCTATTTCACCGCCTACATGCGCGGCGTGCGCGACTATTGCCAGGCCTATCACGACGGCCCCAACCGCGCCGAGGTGATCGACATCGCGATCCGCACCGGCCTCGAGCGGCGCCCGGAGATCCTCCACAAATATCCGTGGAGCGCGCGCAACCCGGACGGCCGGATCAACGTGGCGAGCATGCTCGACATCCAGGCCTTCTTCGTGAAGGAGGGTCTGTCGATCAGCAATCTGCCGGCCGCGAAGCTCGCGACCGATACCTATATCGACCACGCCAATCGGGCGCTCGGCCCGTTCGTGCTCACGAACAAGGCCAGCACGCTCGCCGGCTGCCGCTGACCGGTCTGGCTGCTGCTTGCCGACCAGCAGGATCTCGCCACGATCAATTAACCGCAGCAAAACTCATTTCGTTCAGAATCCCCCGCTCTGTGGGGAAACTGCCGGATGTCCAATAGGCCTATCATCGCGGCAATGCGCGGTTGGCGAGCGCCGTTGTTGGCCGCATTCGTCTGTGGCGTGGCGTGGATCGCCTTGATTCAGTGGGCTGATGCCGCACGCGTCTATGGCTGGCTCGCGGGCGTGTTGCCAGGGCTGGAAGGCATCGCTGCAAGCACCATTTTCTTCCTTGCAATATTCAGCCTGCTTGCGGTCTTCGCCATTGTTCGCCTCGTCCGTGAAAAGCGGCAGACCAGGGGGGCGATCGACAATATGTCGCAAGGACTGGCGATGTTCGATTCGACGGGCAGGCTCGTGTTGTTCAACATCCGATACGCCGAGATGTACGGGTTGTCGGCCGAATGGCTCACAACCCGCCCTATGCTGAATGAGTTGCTTGAACAGCGCATCAAGACTGGGAAATTCCACGGCGATCCAAAGGCGCGCATGGACGCGCTCGTTGCCCGCATGCACGAGGGCAAGGCCAACAAGGAGGTCCGTGAGGCCGGGGGCGGACGCACCTACAGCATCGCGAATTGGCCTCGCCCGGACGGCGGATGGGTATCGACCCACGACGACATCACCGACCAGCGAAACGAGGAGATCGAGCGCGATCGATTGGCAGGGCAGGAGCAACGTCGCGTCACCCTCGATTTCGCGATCGCGCAGTTCCGCATCCGAACTGAGAAGATGTTGGCCACGGTGGCCGAAAGCGGAGCTTCGCTGCGATCGACAGCCGAGGCCCTGTTCGCGGCCGCGGACCAGGCCGCACAGCGGGCGGAAGGGGCGGCTCAAAGCTCCAACGGCGCATCGACGAGTGTCGAGGTGGCGGCCACGGCGGCGGCGGAGCTCCTGTCCTCAATCGCCGAGATCAGCCGCCAGCTTGCTCAGACCAATTCCCTGGTCGAGCTTGCCGTGGGCGAAGCCGACACCACGAATGATGAAATGGCCAGCCTGGCGCAAGCCGCCCAGAAGATCGGCGCGGTCGTAAAGCTGATCCAGGAGGTTGCGGGGCAAACCAACCTGCTCGCGCTCAATGCCACGATCGAGGCTGCGCGCGCCGGTGATGCTGGCCGCGGCTTCGCGGTCGTGGCCTCCGAGGTGAAGTCGCTTGCCGTGCAGACAGCGAAATCGACCGAGGAGATCGCCGGTCAGATCGCAGCGGTTCAGGGCTCCGCCGGCACCGCAGTCGAGGCTATACGCCGTATCGTCTCGCGCATGCAGGAGATCAGCAGCTTCACCGCCGCTACCGCCGCAGCCGTGCAGCACCAAGATGCGGCGACGGACCAAATCACCCGGAACGTCACCAGCGCCGCCGCCGGCGCGAAGGAAATCGCAGGCCTGCTGGGAATGGTCGCGCGTGCCGCGGCTGAGACTCATGCCTCTGCCCAGAGCGTCCTCAGCGCATCCACGGCGGTCGATTCTGCTGCCAGTCAGCTTCGCGCCGAGGTCGACAATTTCCTGCAGAAGGTGTCGGCCTAGAGCACATTCAGTTTCCACGGAAACTGAATGTTGCTCCAGATTCTTTGAGTGGACGCATTTTTTAACGGAAAATCGGTTCCCACTTTTCCTGAAAATGCTCCGGGGCGCGCGCGTCCTCACGTCCCCCCAGCGGTACCAATCGTTGAGATGGTCCGTGCCTGCCGCAGGCTTTCGCGCCTTACACCGTGCATCGATGTGATGTGCTAGGGTGCCTGTGTGACGCGGGGGAGGATGCGCATGGTCCAGCGGCGTGGCGCTGCGATCAACATCGCCGGGTTGTGCAAGGAATATGTGAGCGGCCAGGGCCGCGTATTGGCGCTCGATACCATCGACCTGCAGGTCAAGGCGGGTGAGTTCCTCTGCATCGTCGGCCCCAGCGGCTGCGGCAAGTCCACGCTGTTGCGCATCCTCGCCGGGCTCGACCATCAGACCGCGGGCTCAATCACGGTCGAGGCCGGCGGCTGGATGGTCGAGAACGCCATGGTTTTTCAGGAGAGCGGGCTGTTCCCCTGGATGAGCGTCGACGCCAACGTGCGCTTCGGGCTGATGACGCGCGGCGTTCCGCACGCCGAGGCGGGCGCCCGCGTCGAGGCGGCGCTCAAGCTGGTGGGGCTCACCAAGTTTCGCTGGCACTATCCGCACCAGCTCTCCGGCGGCATGCGCCAGCGCAGCGCGATCGCACGCGCGTTCGTGACCGATCCGGCGATGCTGCTGATGGACGAGCCGTTCGCCGCGCTCGACGCACAGAATCGCGTGATCCTTCAAGCGGAGCTGGTGCGCATCTGGGAGCAGACCGGCAAGACCGTGATCTACGTGACCCATTCGATCGAGGAGGCGCTGCTGCTCGGCGACCGCTGCGTGGTGATGACGGCGCAGCCGGGCCGCATCAAGCAGACCATCAACGTGCCCTTCCCGCACCCGCGCGATCTGATCGCACTGTCGGCCGCGGCCGACTTCGGCAAGCTCAAGATCGACATCTGGCGGGTGCTGGAGGAAGAGGTAAACCGCGCGCGGGCGGAGGAAATATGAACGCGATATCGGCAAAGACGCGCGACCGGCTGCTCTACATGATCTCGCCGATTTTGTTCCTGCTCGTGTGGCAGCTGTTGCTGATGGCGGGCTTCGGCGACCGCCGTTTCATCCCGGCGCCGACCGACATCGCGGTGCGATTCTGGCGGCTGGCCCTAAGCGGCGAGCTGGCGATGCACACGGGCGTGACGCTCTTGCGCGTGTTCGGCGGATTCTTCGTGGGCGTGATCCCAGCGGTCGCCTGCGGGCTGCTGATGGCGATGTTCAAGCCGGTGCGCTTCGTGGTCGATCCACTGATCGCGGCGCTGTTCCCGATTCCGAAGATCGCGCTGATGCCACTCCTGCTGCTGGCGTTCGGCTTCGGCGACGCCTCGAAGATCGCGCTGGTCGCGATCGCGGTGTTCTTTCCGGTGTGCGTCAACACCTACGTGGGCGCCTCCAACATCGAGAAGATCTACTGGGACGTGGCCAAGAACTACGGCGCCAGCCAGACCGTGATGTTCACCCGCATCGTGTTCTTCGGCGCGCTGCCGACGATCTTCGCCGGCATCCGGATCGCGCTCGCGGTCTCGTTCATCGTGCTGGTCGCGGCCGAGTTCGTCGCCACCAAGTCCGGCATCGGCTACCTGATCTGGAACTCATGGGAGCTCCTGCAGGTCGACATCATGTTCTGCGGCATCGTGACGATCGGGATTCTCGGGCTCATCACCTCGGCGCTGCTGCAGGAGCTCGAGCGCATCGTGATCCCGTGGAAGGCGGAGTAAATCTCTCTGCTGTGCCAGATCTCTCTTTTGTCGTCCCCGCGAAAAGCGGGGACCCATAATCCCCGGACAATCGATAGTGCACGGCGTATGGGTCCCCGCTTTCGCGGGGACGACAAAGGACAGAGTGTGCGACTTTAAGGTTTGACCTTGGGATCGCCGGCGGGCTCGGAGGGCGTCGGCTGCGACGGCGCCGGCGGATCGGAGGACGGAAAGGAGTCCTCTAGCGCCTTGTCGAGCTCCTTCTCGATGTCCTTCTTGCTCTTCTTCGGCTCGTGTCCAGCGCCGCCCTCGTCATGCTGAAGGTCGTTCTCGCGGCGTTTTCGCGCACCACTTCGGTCGGCTGCCATTGGTATCTCCCAGACAATCACATTCGTCCAGGATTCAACGCTTGGCGCCATGTGTCCGTTCCGGGCTCAGAAGGCCGCATCGGCCTGGGCTACGCCCGCGACACGGTCTTGACCCAGACGCCGCCCTTGGGGCGGAGCGTAATCGAAGGCAGCGGCACCACCGGATGGTCGGGCTGCCATTCCAGGCGGAAGCGTTGTGCCACCGTAGCGAGGATCAGCACCGCCTCCATCATGGCGAAGCGGTTGCCGATGCAGATGCGCGGCCCGCCTCCGAACGGAATATAGGCGAAGCGCGGGAGCGTGGCGGCGAAGTCGCCGCCCCAGCGCTCGGGGCGGAACGCGGTCGGCTCCGCGAAGTGACGCGCGTCGCGATGCGACACCCAGGCGCTGATGATCACGGTGGTGCCGGCGGGAATCGCGTAGCCGCCGATCTCGCAATCCGCGATCGCCTCGCGGCCGATGCCCCAGGCCGGCGGATAGAGCCGCATCGCCTCGGTGACCACCTGCTCGGTGTAGGTAAGCCGCGGCAGATCGCTGACCGCAGGCGGCCGTCCGCCGAGCACCTCCCGCAGCTCCGCCGCGAGCTTGGCGTCGACCTCGGGATGCTGCGACAGCAGATACCAGGTCCAGGACAGCGCCAGCGCCGTGGTCTCATGGCCGGCGAGCAGCAGCGTGATCACCTCGTCGCGCAGCTGCCGCTCCGTCATCGGCCGGCCTTCATCGTCGCGCGCCAGCATCAGCATCGAGAGCAGATCGCCGTGGTCGCCGCCGTGGCGCTGCCGTTCCTGGATGATCGCGGTCACCAGCCGGTCGATGCGGCGCACGCCGCGCAGATAGCGGATGTTGCCGGGTATCGGAATGAGATCGGGGATGCGGAACGGACGGTGGGCGCGAAACATGATCTCGTCCGCGAGCGCTTCGAAGGCCTGGCCGATGTCGGCAACGTCCTGATCCACCTCGGCATTGAACAGCGTCTTGGCGGCGATGCGCAGCGTCAGCGCCATCATGTCGGTGTGCGCGTCGCGCAAATCGCCCGGCCGCCAGTCCGCGAGCATCCGCTCGGTATCATGGACCATCACGCCGCCGTAGCCGGCCACGCGCTGGGCGTGGAAGGCCGGCGCCGCCAGCCGACGCTGCCGATGCCAGAACTCGCCTTCGCTCGTAAGGAGGCCCTGCCCGAAGATCGCCCGCACGTGGCGAAAGAACATGGGGAACTTGATGAAGTTGCGTTGGTTCCGCACCAGCACGTACTCGGCATAGTCGGAATTGTTCAGCAGGACGGTGGGCCAGGCGCCGAGCCGAAGGGCGACGATATCCCCATACTCGCGCGACCATTCTTCGTAGTAGCGCAGCACATCACGGTTGAATTCGAGCAGGTTGCCGAGGAGCGGCAGCCCCTTCGGTCCGGGCGGGCGGCGTTTAGCAGCCGTGCTTGGCGTGGCAAATGGAACGTTCATGGTCGCGTGCGATCCACACATCGCAGAATCTATCCGCGCATCATTCTTGGCGTCGCGAAGGCTGCAGCCACAGCGTCCCCTCTCCGCTTGCGGGGGAGGGAGCAGACCGAGTGCGCAGCGTCGCTCTGCTCAACGCGAAATCATCTCCCGGCCGCATAGCCCTGCATGCCGCGCGGATTGGCGGCGGCGCGGCGGCGGCGGCCGTCGCGCGCGGCGGCGGTAAGGCGGCCTTCCGACCAGTCGGGCTCGACCTCGACGATGTGGCCGCGGCGCTTGAGCTCCGTGATGGTCGCGGCCGGCAGCCGGCCTTCGACTAGCAGCACGCCGGGGCGGGCCTCACGCGGCCAGAACGACGAGGCGAAGTGCTCCGAGTGCCAGGCCGGCGCGTCGATCGCCTCCTGCAGGTTCATGCCGCAGTGAACGTGGCGCAAAAAGAATTGCGCGGTCCACTGGTCCTGCTGGTCGCCGCCGGGCGTGCCCCAGGCGAGATAGGGCTCGCCGTCGCGCAGCGCCATCGTGGGCGTGAGCGTGGTGCGCGGGCGTTTGCCGGGCGCGAGCGCGGCCGGGTGCCCTTCCTCCAGCCAGAACTGCTGCGCGCGGGTGCCGAGGCAGAAGCCGAGCTCGGGGATGATGGGCGAGGATTGCAGCCAGCCGCCCGAGGGCGTCGCCGACACCATGTTGCCGTCGCGGTCGACGATGTCGAAATGCACGGTGTCGCCGCGCATCACGCCGGTGCGTTCGAGCTTGGCGTCGCCGATCGGCACCGCGCTCGGATCGACGGTGTCGTCATGGGTCCAGGCGCCGCGCCCGACAGTCGGCTCGCCGGCGCCGGCGGCGCGGACGCGCTTGCCGTCCGGCAGGCGGATGTCGAGCCGCATGCCGTAGCCCGGGATCGAGCCCGGCCGCTGGTCGAGCGAGGCAGTCGCGCCCACGAGCTTCCGCCGCTCGGCGTTGTAGGCCTCGGAGAGCAACACGTCCGCCGGCACCTTCACGAAATCCGGATCGCCGTAGAACGTGTCGCGGTCCGCGAACGCAAGCTTGGAGCATTCCACCACGGTGTGGATGAAGTCGGCGCTGCGCGGATCGGCGCCGTCGAGCCCGAATCCCTTGAGCAGCGCGAGCTGCTGCAGCATCACCGGGCCCTGGCTCCAGTATCCGCCCTTGCACACGGTGTAGCGGCCGTACTGGTAGGTGACCGGCGCCTCGACGCGCGGCTGCCAGCGCGCCATGTCGTCGGCGCTAAGCACGCCACGGTGGCGCTCGCCGCTCGAATCCATCAGCTCCTGCGTGCGGCAGAAGCGGTCGATCGCCTCGGCCACGAAGCCGCGCGACCACATCGTGCGGGCGTGCTCGATCTGCGCGTCGCGATTGCCGCCGGCGCTCTCGGCCTCGCGCAGGATGCGCGCATAGGTCTCGGCCATCGCCTTGTTGGTGAACAGCGTGCCGGTCGCCGGCACCTTGCCGTCGGGTAGATAGATCGCCGCAGAGGTCGGCCAGTGATCGCGGAACAGTTCGGCTACGGTCGCGATGGTGGCGTTGGCACGCTCGACCAGCGGATGGCCGTTCTGCGCGTAGGAGATCGCGGGCGCGAGCACGTCGGCGAGCCGCATGGTGCCGTAGTCGCGCAAGAGCAGCATCCAGGTCTCGAACGTGCCCGGCACGCAGCAGGCAAGGAGCCCGGTGCCGGGAACGAGATCGAGGCCGAGGCTGCGGTAGTGCGCGATGGTGGCGCCGGCCGGCGCCGGGCCCTGCCCGCAGATTACCTCGACCTTGTCGGGGCCCTTGCGGGTGTCGTGCACGAGCACCGGCACGTCGCCGCCGGGGCCGTTGAGATGCGGCTCGACCACCTGCAGGGTGAAGGCGGTCGCCACCGCGGCGTCGAAGGCGTTGCCGCCGCGCTCCAGGACACCCATGCCGACTGCGGTGGCGATCCAGTGCGTCGAGGTAACGACGCCGAAGGTGCCGTCGATCTCGGGGCGGGTGGTGAAGGGATTGGGGTTGATGTTGGCGGCCATCGGGTCCTGCGCGCGTTTTGAGGCCGCCAGCTAATCACAGCTTGGGGGTGCGAACCACCCGACTTGCGTAGGACAAAGCTGGGTTGCGCATTCCTCACGCCGCGAGCGCGACCTTCCGATCATGGTCACAGCAGCGGGATCTTGGCGTCGCGGATCACCTTGGCCCACTTCGCGGTCTCTTCGGCGATGAATTTCTCGAACTCGGCGGGCGACATCGGCATCGGCACACTGCCGACGTCCGCGAGCCGCGCCTTGATGGTTTCGTTGGCAAGCGCAGCGTTGATTTCCTTGTTGAGCCTGGCGACGATTTCGACGGGTGTATTCTTGGGTGCGCCGATGCCCTGCCACGTGCTGGCTTCGAAGCCGGGCACGGATTCGGCGATTGCCGGCACGTCCGGGAGCGCCTGCGAGCGCTTCGCGGTGGTCACCGCCAGCGCGCGTATCTTGCCACCCCTGATGGTCTCGATCGATTCGGGCAACGGGCTGAAATAGACCTGCACCTGTCCGCCCATCAGGTCGGTAAGCGCGGGCGCGCCGCCGCGATAGGGCACATGCAGCATGTCGATGCCGGTCATCAGCTTGAGGAGCTCGCCGCCGAGATGGGACGTGCTTCCAGTGCCGCCCGACGCCATGCTGACCTTGCCCGGATTGGCCTTGGCCCAGGCGACGAACTCGGGAACCGTCTTGGCCGGGTTCGAGAGATTCACCTCCATGACCAGGGGCAGGCTGCTGATCATCGCAATCGGAACGATGTCGCGGATGAAATCGAATGTGAGGTGCTGGTAGAGCGTCGTGTTGGCGGCCACCGATCCCGGAATCAGGAGCAGCGTGTAGCCGTCTGCGGGTGCGCGCACGACCGCCTCGATGCCGATATTGGTGCCGCCACCCGGGCGGTTCTCGATGACGAAGGCCTGCCCCAGGCGTTCTGACAGCCATTGGCCCATCAGGCGGGCGAGGATGTCGAGCGCACCGCCGGGCGGGACCGGCACGATGATGCGCACCAGCCGCGACGGATAGGCTTGCGCCGTTGCGACGCGTGACAAGGCCGGAAGCGCGGCAGCACCCGCGGCCAGACGGAGAAATTGTCGGCGGGGAAGTTTCATGGGTTGCCTCCCTGAAATGCTGCTGATCCGGCGGATCACTCGGCCTTGATGTTCGCGGCCTTGATGATCGGCCACCACTTCTCGATCTCGGCCTTGTGATAGGCGGCAAGCGCCTCCGGCGTCTGCTGCTCGGGCGTCGGAAGGATCTGGCCGAGATCGATGATGCGCTGCTTGATCGCCGCGTCGGCCAGCGCAGTCCTGACCGCGGCATTGAGCTTGCCGATGATGTCCCGCGGCGTCGCCTTGGGAGCCCAGATCCCGTTCCACAGCGAAAGGTGAATCCCCGGCAGGCCCGCCTCGTCGATGGTCGGGATGTCGGGCGTCGGCGGCCAGCGGGTCGGCGCCAGCATCGCCAGCGCCTTGATCTGGCGGTCGCGCAGGAACGGCAGCGATTGCGACCCCTCGGAAGCAAAGCGCAGATCGATCTGCCCGCCGACGAGGTCCTGCATCGCCGGCGCGGCGCCGCGATAGGGGACGATCTGGAACTTGGTGCCGGTCAGGCTCTGGAACAGGATGCTGGCGAGCTGTCCCGAACTGCCGGCACCGGACGTTCCGGCCGTGGCCTTGTCCGGATTGGCCCGCAACCAGGCGATCAGCTCCTGCACGGTGTTGGCGGGAAAGTCCCGCCTTGCAATCAGCATGGTCGGCGAAATCGAGAGCAGCGCGACCGGCTCGAGGTCGGTGAGGATGTCGTATTGGAACGGATAGATCGCCGGGCCGCCGACATGGCTGGTCGAGTTGCCGGCGCTGAGCGTGTAGCCGTCGGGCGCGGCGCGAATGACGCGGGCAACGCCGATGGTCGCGCCGGCGCCGGCGACGTTCTCGATGATCACCGACTGAGCGAGCGTCTGGCGCAGGTGCTCGCCGAAAATGCGGGCGACCGTGTCGGTCGGCCCGCCGGCCGGAAACGGCACCACCATGGTGATCGGACGTGCCGGATAGGCCTGTGCCCACGCGCCGCGGGACACGGCCGGCAGCGCGATTGTCCCTGCCGCAAGATGCAGCAGAGTCCGGCGGGTCGGTTTCATTGGAGTTCGTTCATGCGTTGCCCGTGACGCAATTCCGTCGGATCACTCGCCTTTGATGTTGGCGGCCTTGATGATCGGCCACCACTTCTCGATCTCGGCCTTGTGATGCGCGAGCAGCACCTCGGGCGTCTGCTGGTCGCGCGGCGGAATGTCCTGGCCTAGTTCCTCCAGCCGGCGACGCACCGCGGGATCGGCCAAAGCCTCCACGACCGCAGCGGTGAGCTTGGCGTTGATGTCCTTCGGCGTGCCCTTCGGAGTCCAGAGGGCGTGCCAGACCGAGATATAAAAGCCCGGCATTCCGGCTTCGTCCATCGTCGGGATGTCGGGCGCCGACGGCAGGCGGGACTTCGCCGTGACAGCAAAGGCCTTGACGTTGCCGTTGCGCACCTGCGGGAGCGAGTTGGCGGCTTGGTCGAACATGAGGTCGATCTGTCCCGCCACCAGGTCCTGCATCGCCGGGCCGGTGCCGCGATAGGGCACGAATTGGAACCGCGTGCCGGTGGCCTTCTGGAAATAGGCGCCGCTGACATGCGACGCGCTGCCGGCGCCGGCGGTCCCCTGCGAGGCCTTGTCCGGGTTGGCCTTGAGCCAGTCGATCAGCTCCTTGAGATTGTTCGCCGGCAAGGACTTCCGCACCACGGCGAGCTGCGCATTGGCGGCGACCAGCGAGATCGGCTCGAAATCGTTCAGCACGTCGTAGGGGAGCTGATAGATCGCGCCGTTGACCACATGCGTGCTCCAGTGGCCGATGCCGACCGTGTAGCCGTCGGGCGCGGCCCGGGCGACGCGGCCGACGCCGATCGAGCCCGCCGCTCCGGTCACGTTCTCGATGATGACGGTCTGGCCGAGCGAGGCCCGCATCCGCTCGCCCATGATCCGCCCGATCGTGTCGGTCGGGCCGCCGGCGGCGAACGGCACGACCATGGTGAGCGGGCGTGACGGGTAAGCTTGCGCGCGCGCCACTTGCGACACGGACGGCATCGCGACGGCGGCGGCAGCCAGACGCAGGAATCGACGGCGTGGAAGTCTCATAGTGTTTCCTCCCGGACAAGAGCCATGTCCGCACGCGTTTTGAGCGACCATCTATACAACCATTATGCGTTGCCGTCCCGGCCGCGCCAACCGGTCCGCGCGAGCGCGGCCCGATGGCCGGCACGCACGCGCGTCTCCCTTGACACCTTTCGGGCCGGGTAGAACAACAGATCGAACAAGGGCGGAAACGATGCCAGGCCTGACACCAGAGCAACGCGTTGCGGGCGTGCGCGCCCTGTTCAATCCGCGCAACATTGCGATCGTCGGCGCCAGCGACCGGCCCGGTAACTGGTCGCAGCGCGTCTATCGCACGCTCAAGAAGTTCGAGTTTCCGGGCGCGATCTATCCGGTCAATCCGCGCAACAAGACGGTGTGGGACGGCCAGACCTGCTACGCCAGCCTGCGCGATCTGCCGGAGCAGCCCGACCATGTGGTGGTGATCGTGCCGGGCGCCGCCGCGGTCGAGGCGATCGCGGAGGCGGGCGCCGTGCAGGCGCGCAGCGCGACCGTGTTCTCGGGCGGCTTCGGCGAAGGCGGCGACCCCAAGGGCCGCGCGCTCGCGGCCGACCTCAAGCGCGCGATCGAGACCGCCGGCATTGCCGTGTCCGGCCCCAACTGCATGGGCAACCTGGCGGCACCGGCGCGCATGATGACGATCCCGGACGACCGCATCACCACGCTCGAGCGCGGCCCGGTCGGCATCGTCGGCCAGAGCGGTGGCATCGTGATGGCGATCCATCGCGCCTTGATGGCGCGCGGCGTCACCGCCGGCTACGCGGTCACCAGCGGCAACGAGATCGGGCTCAACATGGCGGACTACATCCGCTATCTCGCCGACGATCCCGACATCCGGGCGATCGCCTGCTTCATCGAGTCGATCAAGGAGCCGCAGGCGTTCCGCACCGCGTGCGAGCATGCGCGCGACGCCGCCAAGCCGGTGATCGCGGTCAAGATCGGCGGCTCGGAGGAGAGCCGGCGCGCCGCGCTCGCCCATACCGGATCGCTCGCGGGCTCGCTGCAATGCTTCGACGCGGTCGCCGAGACGATCGGGGTGGTGCGCGTCGACACGCTCGACGAGGTCGTCGAGACGGTCGAGTACTTCACGCATGCGAAGCCGCCGAAGGGCCCGCGGCTTGGCGCGCTGACCTTCTCGGGCGGCATGAAGGGACTCCTTCTCGAAGCCGCCGAACGCAATGGGCTGTCGTTCCCTGCCCTGCTGCCCGAGACCAACGCCAAGGTGAGCGAAGTGCTCGGCGTCGGCACTTCGCTGGGCAATCCGCTCGACGCGGGGTTCGCCGCGCTGTCGAGCTCGGAGGCCTATTTCCGCGGCATCGAGGTGCTGCTCGAGGACCCCAACATCGACGTGCTGCTGGTGCAGGAAGAATTGCCGCCGCAGCCACGGCTCAACAACAAGGTGGAGAATCTGCGCAAGGTCGACGAGATGGTGGCGCGTGCCGGCAAGCCGATCGCCGTCATCTCGATGATCTCCTACATGTTCACCGAGCACACGCGCGAGTTTCGCGCCGCGCTGAAGAACCTGCCGGTGCTGCAGGAGATCGACAAGGCGGTGCGCGCAGTCGGGCGCGCCGGCCGCTACGGCGCGCTGCGCGCCGAGACGGCGGCGAGCAAGGCCGCCGCGCCAGCGGCCGCCAAGCCCGACGTTTCAGCCATCCTGCGCCGCTGCAAGGCCGCCGACGACGGGCTCTCGGTGCTCAACGAGGCCGACTCGAAGGAATTGTTGCGCGCCTATGGCATCGCCTCGCCGGACGAGCGCGTGGTCGCGAGCGTCGATACCGCGGCGAGCGCGGCGAAAGAGATCGGCTATCCGGTGGTGCTCAAGCTCGTGTCCGCCGAGGTGACGCACAAATCGGACATCGGCGGCGTCATCCTCGGCATCGAGAGCGAGGGCGAGCTGCGCCGCGCCTATACGCGGCTGGAGCAGAATTTCGCCAAGGCGCGCCCGGGCGCCAAGCTTGACCGCGTGCTGGTGGCGCAGCAGATCGTCGGCGGGGTCGAGCTGGTGCTCGGCGTGCAGCGCGACCCGGAGGTCGGGACGGTGCTGATGTTCGGGACCGGCGGCGTGCTGCTCGAACTCACCAAGGACGTGAGCTTCGGCGCGGTGCCGCTGCCGGCGTGGCAGGCCAAGGCGATGATCGAGCGCACCACCGCGGGGAAGCTGCTCAAGGGCTATCGCGGCGCGCCGGCGTGTGACGAGACGAGCGTGCTCAAGGCGCTGCTCGCGCTCGGGCGGCTCGCGCACGATCTCGGCGACCAGCTCGAAAGCATCGACATCAATCCGTTCGTGGCGCTGCCGGCCGGCGACGGCGCGATCGCGCTCGACGCGCTGGTGGTGCTGAGAGGACAATAGATCCAACGGCTGTCGTCCCCGCGCGGCGACCCATAATCCCAGGACTATCGAAAGTTCACGGCGTATGGGTCCCCGCTTTCGCGGGAACGACAATCGAGAGTGTGGAGACCTTACATGATCGCGATCGCTCGTCGGCTCGCCATGCTCGCCTGCATCGTCCTCGGCTGCGGCACCAACGCATCAGCCGCCGAGATCAGCCCCGAACTGATCGCCAAGGCGAGGCAGGAAGGCCAGGTCACCTACTACACCGACCTGATCGTCGATCAGATCGTGCGGCCGCTCGCGACCGCGTTCGAGGCCAAGTACGGCATCAAGGTGAGCTACACCCGCGGCGACAGCCAGGTGAACAGCATCAAGCTCATCAACGAGTATCGCGCCGGGCGCGTGATGGCGGATGTGTTCGGGCTCACGTCGAACATGGAGGTGCTGATCGAGGCCGGCGTGGTGCGGCAGTTCACCGCCGCCAACGCCGAGGAGCTGCCGCCGCAATATCGCGACCCTGACCGCTACTGGGTCTCCTCGAACCTGTTCATCCTGACGCCCGGCCTCAACACCTCGATTGTCCCGGCGGCGCAGCGCCCGAAGACCTACGACGACCTGCTGGCGCCGTACTGGAAGGACAAGATGGTCTGGAAGATGAATGACATGTCGGGCGGGCCGGGCTTCATCGGCAACGTGCTCACCAGCATGGGCGAGGAGCGCGGCATGGCCTATCTGCGCAGGCTCAGCGAGCAGCGCATCAAGCGGCTCAACGCCAGCGCGCGTGCCATCCTCGATCAGGTGATCGCCGGCGAATATCCGATGGCGCTGCAGATCTTCAATCACCACGCCGCGATCAGCGCCGAGAAAGGTGCGCCGGTCGATTGGGCGCCGCTCTCCCCCGCCACCGTCACGCCCGATCTCTTAGGGCTTACCAAGAACGCGCCCCATCCCAACGCCGGGCTGCTGTTCGTCGAATTCATGACCTCGAAGGAGGGTCAGCAGATTTTCCAGAAGGCGAATTACCTGCCGTCCCGTCCCGACGTCCCGCCGCTGACGCCGAACCTGATCCCCGAGAAAGGCGGCTTCGGCGCGACCGTGATCACGCCGGCGATGACCATGAAATCGATGACGCAGTGGGACAAGGTGTTTGCGGAACTATTTCGCTAAGAGTAGGCCGCCGCCAGCACCCATCCAGCATTCGCCGCAATCGCACCGTCTGATCGCCGGCGTCGGGTCGCCAGCCCCCCCGCTCCGCGGCATGACAATTTCATGAATGAATTGAATGACATCGTCGCTGGCCAAGCTGGTATAGTAGGGCGTGTGTGGTCGGGCCCGAAGACAAGGAGACTTAGACTTTGCAGCGAAGGACTTTTCTGACCGGCTCCGCGGCGGTTGTGGCCGCTGCGACGATTCCAGGCGGCGCCGGCGCCGCCGTGCCCAAGCCCTACAGCTGGGACATTTCCCCGCCGAACAACAGCCGCGAAGCCTACATCAAGTGGATGGTGGAGAACCGCGGCGAGGACCCGAAGTACCTCGGCGCGCGCTGGAGCCGCTACCAGGTGCTGGTCGGCAACAGGGACCTGTGGAACGACGCCAACAAGCGCGCGTTCCTGCTCACGCCGCGCGAGGAATTCACGCTGCGGCAGAATCTCAACCGCGCCTACGACCACGCCTTCCTCGACATCGGCTTCGGCGTGACCATCTCGGGACCGCACGTCGTCGGCCGCATGACGTCGGCGATCGACGTGAAGCGCGGCGAGAAGGTGCTCGAGATCGGCACCGGGTCGGGCTATCAGTCGGCCTATCTCGCCAACCTCACCGACCAGGTCTGGACCATCGAGATCATCAAGCCGCTCGCCGAACGCACGCGCGGCATCTACGACGGGCTAATCGGGCGGGGCTACTCCGAGTTCAAGCCGGTCAACAGCAAGCCGGCCGACGGCTATTACGGCTGGGCCGAGGCGGCGCCGTTCGACAAGATCATCGTCACCTGCGGCATCGACCACATCCCGCCGCCGCTGCTCCAGCAGCTCAAGGCCGGCGGCATCATGGTGATCCCGGTCGGACCGCCGGGCGCGCAGCGCATCCTGCGGGTGGTGAAGGAACAGGCGCCCGACGGCAATTTCACCATCGCGCGCTCCGACATCTACAATGGCCGGGTCGTGCCGTTCGTCCCGTTCACGAAGCTCGAAGGTGACGTGATCAAGGGCACGCATAACCAGTGATGCGTCGTTGACCCGTCCAAGCCGTCATGGCCGGGCTCGTCATCGCAAGTCGGGTCTACCCGACTTGCGACCCTTAATCCTGCGGAACTCGGGCAAGCCCGAGTTCCGATGCCATCCACGTCTTTGTTGCTTTGAGGAAGTAAGACGTGGATGCCCGGCATAAAGCCGGGCATGACGAAGAGAGAGATCGGAGACACTCGTGGACGACGTCACCCTACATCCTCCGGCCGCAGCGCTGAACCCGAGCGCCGCCGCGCCGGCGTCGGCCCACTCCGAGCTCTTGCCTTCGCTGGCGCTCTATCTCTCGGTCGGCTTCGTGGCCGGCGCCGTGATCGCGCTGCAGATCGGGATCATGCGCATCTTCTCGGTCGGCAGCTGGGCGCACTTCGGCTCGCTGGTGGTCAGCCTTGCGATGCTCGGCTTCGGGCTCACCAGCGCGGTGATGTGCGTCACCACCCAATGGTTCGAGCGCCACTGGCGCGGCGTGGCGTCGACCGCGCTCATCCTGTTCGGCCCGCTGACGGTGGCGGCGAACCTGCTGGCGCAGCAGCTGCCGTTCAACGCCATCTTCCTGGTCTCCGATCCGATGCAGAAGTGGCGGCTCGCCGCCAACTTCATGCTCTACATGCTGCCGTTCCTGGCCGGCGCGTTCTTCCTCGGCACCGTATTTCTGAAGTCACAGAAGATATTTGGCCGGGTCTATTTCGCCGACCTGACTGGCGCCGGGCTGTGCGGCCTCGCCTTCCTGCTGGCGATGTACGCGATCCTGCCCGACGATCTGATTGTCGTGCCGCTGCTGCTGTGGTTTGCGGGCAGCGCGTTCTGGCTGGCGGCCACGCAGCGCGCCGGCCGGATCGTGGCGCTGGCGGCGGTGGCGCTCGCCACGGTCGCCGCGCACTACTGGCTGCCATCCACGCTCGACATCGGCAAGCTCTCGGTCTCCGACTACAAGGGCGTCGCCTATGCCCGCAAATTCCCCGACAGCCAGCGCGTCTACGAGAGCGCGTCACCGTTCGGCTACCTCGAAGTCTATTCGAGCTCGTACCTGCACTTCGCGCCGGGTCTGTCCGACAACGCCGCGTTCAACCTGCCGAAGATGCCGGCCAACGCCTATCTCGGCATGTACATCGACGGCGACGGGCCGATCGGCATCATCCGCGACCTGCCGCCGGAGGAGACCATCTATTTCCGCTTCCTGCCGATGGTCTATCCGTACCTGATCAAGGAGAAGCCCGAGACCTTCGTGGTGCAGTTCGGCGGCGGCATCTCGACCGCGGTAGCGCTGCGCTCCGGCTCCAGTACGGTGACCGTGGCGGAAGGCAATCCGGCGGTGCTCAACGCATTCCGCACCGACAAGGGCCTGCGCGACTTCACCGGCGACATCCTCAACAATCCGAAGATCCGCGTCATCGACTACGACGGCCGGCTCTACCTCGCCTATACGAAGAACCGGTACGACGTGATCGACCTCAGCCTCGCCGACTCCGCCGGCCTGTCGAACCCCGGCGGCTTCGCGATCGTGGAGAAGTTCTCGTATACCCGCGAAGCCATGCTCAACTACATGCGCGCGCTCAAGGACGGCGGCATCCTGTCGGTGACGCTGTGGAACAAGGAGGAGCCGCCGAAATCGGTGCTCAAGCTCTACGCCACCATGGCGGCGGCGGCGCGCGAGCTCGACGCCGAGCGCATGGCGGACAGCTTCTTCGTGGCATCGAGCTACCTGTCGACCGCGACCGTGCTCTACAAGCGCGGCGGCTTCACCGCGCCGGAGATCGAGAAGCTGCGCGCGCATACGCGCTCGATGTCGTTCGATGAGATCTACTACAAGGGCTTCGCCTACGACGACTCGAAGACCGCGGAGCTCCTGGACAATTACCGCAAGCAGATTTTCTCCGACGGCGAGTCCGAGCCGCCCGAAGGCGCGCCGCTCCCAGAAGGTGCGGCGCTTCCGGGCGACGGCGCCCCGCCCGCGGCCGCCGAAGGCACGCCGCCGCCCGAGGGCCCCACTGCCGTGCCGGCGACCACGCTCGGCCAGCTCGCCTGGAACCGGCTGATCAACGGCGGCTGGGATGACATCGCCAAGGCCTATGTGTTCGATTCGCGGCTCCTCACCAACAACCGGCCGTACTTCGCGGCTTACGTGAAGCCGGGCGACCTGCACCGCGTCACCGACCGGCTCGAGCTGCTCCAGGACGAGTGGGGCTACCTCTTGATCTGGGCGACGCTGGCGATCGCCTGCGTGACTGCGCTGTCGCTCGTGATCCTGCCGGTGATCTTCGGCTGGCGCACGATCTTCAGTCACAACCCGGGCAAGTTCCGCACCATCATCTACTTCGCGTGCCTGGGCGCCGGCTACATCATGGTCGAGGTCGGGCTGATCTCCGAGTTCATCCTGGCGCTGAGCAACGCCACGGTGTCGGCCTCGATCCTGATCACCGGCATGCTGGTGTTCTCCGGGCTGGGCAGTTTTGTGTCGGAGCGCTATCTCGACCGCGCCCGCAGCGTGATGCCGAAAATCTTCATCGCGATCGGCGCGATCCTGATCGGCTACGGCCTGTTCCTCGACCGCGTGCTGGACTGGATCGGCACCTTCCCGTATCTGGTGCGGCTCCTGTTCTGCTTCGTGCTGATCTTCCCGCCCGCGTTCCTGATGGGCTTCCCGATGCCGACCGCGATGACCACGCTCGGCCGGCTGGGCAAGCACCACATGTTCCTGTGGGCCTGGGGCATCAACGGCTGCTTCTCGGTGATCGGCGCCGCCCTGGTGCCGATCGTGGCGACGTCGTTTGGGATCACGGCGGTGCTGATGGTGGCAGGCGGCGCGTATCTGCTCGCGATCCCGGCGTTCTTCGCGGTGCTGCTGCCGCTGAAACTCAGGCAAGCTCCAACGGCCGCATGACGACGAGCGCCCATCCTTCCCCCGTCATCCTGAGGTGCCCGAGCGTAGCGAGGGCCTCGAAGGATGAACGGCCCGGTCTCGGGCCGCACCCTTGGAGGCTCGCTTCGCTCGCACCTCAGGGTGACGGGTCTAGAATGGCGCGTGTTGCGGTAGCCTTGCTTGCGTCGTTGTTTGCGACCGCCGCTCTCGCGCAGGCGCCCATGCCGAGCACGAAAATCCAGCTCGTCCCGTTCGACAATTCGCCGTTCCCCTACACCGGGCCGGTGCCGGACAAGAGCATGACCTTCCTCGACGTCGTCAACGGCGAACGACGCGGTCACACCTCGGGCCGCGGCGGCGTGTATTGGGAAGACCTGACCTACAGTGATAAGCGCGCGCTGCTGGCGATCCCGCGCGGCTTCGATATCCGCCGGCCGGCCGTGATCGTGGTCTACTTTCATGGCAATCTCGCCACGCTGACCCGCGACGTGCGCAACCGCCAGCAGATCCCGCGCCAAGTCGAGCAGTCCGGCCTCAACGCAGTGCTGGTCGCGCCCCAGTTCGCGGTCGACGCGCTCGACTCCTCGAGCGGCCGGTTCTGGGAGCCGGGCGTTTTTGCAAAATTCCTTGACGAGGCGACCGACCGCCTCACCAAGCTGCATGGCGATCCGCGCGCCCGGAGCGTGTTCGAGCGGGCGCCGGTCGTGATCGTGGGCTACAGCGGCGGCTACAATCCGGCGGCCTTTGCGGTCGCGCTCGGCGGCGCCAATCAGCGCGTGCATGGGGTCGTGCTGCTCGACGGGCTGTTCGCCGAGATCGACAAGTTCGCCGACTGGCTGGCCAGGCGCCCGCCGGCGTTCTTCTTCAGCGCCTACGGCAAGGCGGCACGCACCGAGCATGCCGAGCTGCAGCGCATGCTGGTCGAGCGCGGCGTGAGCGCCCAGAAGGCGTTGCCGGCGCGGCTCAATCCGGGCAGCGTGACGCTTCTCGACGTCGGCGACGAGGTCCAGCATAACGACTTCGTCACCCAGGCCTGGGTCGCCGACCCGCTGCGGGTCGTGCTGGCGCGCATTCCGGGCTTCCCGCGCACAGGCGCAGCGGCGGGCGGCACTGCCAAGTCGCCGCCCGCCAAGAAGCAATGACGCGGCGCCACCTGAGAGGACTTCGGTGATGGTCTACGCCCTGTTCATGATCCTGGTGCTGCTGACGTTCGCTGCCATGTGGCGCCGACACGCGCTGCAGATCCCGCTATTTCTCCTGACGGTTGCCTGGGTTCTCCTGCATGTCGTGCGGGACATGACCACACCCCTCAGTCTGAGCTTTTGAGGGATCGCATGGCTCGGCTCTATGTGCTTGCCGCCGCCCTCAACGTGTGGGTCCTGGTCCTGATTCTGGCCGCCGCCTTCGGCGTTCAGCTGATCACCGGGGAGCTGCCGTGCCCGCTCTGCGTCGTCCAGCGCATCGCCCTGATGATGTGCGCGCTCGGTCCGTTGTATGTGCTGGTGCAAGCCCGCGATCGCGCGCTCGGCGGTCGTGACATCGCCGTCGGCAGCGGCATCGCTGTCATCGCGGCGCTCGTGGGAGCGGCGGCTTCCGGCCGGCAGGTGCTGCTGCACATCCTGCCCGGCGATCGGGGATTCGGGAGCCCGCTGTTCGGCCTTCATCTCTATACATGGTGCCTGATTGCCTTCGTGTGTCAGATTGCAGCGAGCGGCCTGATGTTGATCGGAGCCGCCTGGCTCAAGGACGAAGGCGTTTCCTGGCGGATCACACACGTTACGGCCGGCGCCTTTGTCGTTATCGTGATCGCCAATCTGCTGTCGGTGATTGCCGAAGCCGGCTTGAACTGGGATTTGCCGTCTGATCCGGTCGAGTATCTGCTTTTCAAATAGCGGTGCCCCAGCGGCCGTCGTGCCGCCCGTCCATTGCGCATGTGCGCCGGATTCGCTAAGCGGGCGCCGAACCCGGGAGGACGTGCCGTGCCTTGGACCACCGCCAACAGAGTCAGCATTCACTATCAGCTTGCGGGGGGCAGCAGCCCGTCGGTCGTGCTGCTGCATGAGATGGGCGGCTCGCTCGACAGCTGGGACGCGGTCGCGCCCGGGCTTGCCGAGCGGTTCCGGGTGCTGCGCTACGACCAGCGCGGCGCCGGCCTCACCGAGAAGGTGCGCAAGCAGTTCAGCAACGACGACGCGGTTGACGATCTCGAGGCCATGCTCAAGAACACGGGCCTCAAGGCGCCCTATAGCTTCGTGAGCGTGGCGGCGGCAGCCACGCAGGTGCTGCGCTTCCTCGAGCGCCATCCCGATGAGGTCGCCTCGATCGTGCTGTGCAATCCAGCGCCCGGCGTCGATCCGAGTCGCGCAGGCGCCTTGCGCGAGCGCGCCGACCTGGCCGAGCGCGAGGGTATCCGCGGCGTGATGTCGATCACGCTCGACAAGTCCTATCCGCCCGGCCTCGGCGAGCCGGCCGCCTACGAGGCCTATCGCGGCCGCTACCTCGCCAACGACCCGGTCGGCTTCGGGCTCGCGCACCGCATGCTGGCGATGACCAACATGCTCTACATGCTGCCCAAGGTCACGGTGCCGACCATGGTGGTGGCCGGCAAGCACGACACGGTGCGGCCGCCGGCCGGCACCGAGGAATTGGCGAAGAAGATTCCGGGCGCGCGGTTCGAGCTGATCGAAGAGGCCGGCCATTTCCTGCCGACGACCGGGCCGAAGACATTGCTGCGGCTGCTGCTCGATTTCTTCAAGAAGTGACGGGCCGAAGCGCGACCAAGGGGGAGACATGCAGATCAAAGCCAACGGGATCAGCTTCAACTATCAGGTGGACGGGCGCGAGGGCGCGCCCTGGCTGATCTTCAGCAACTCGCTGATGACCAACCTCGCGATGTGGGACGATCAGGTCGCCGATCTCAAAGGCTCGTACCGCATCCTGCGCTACGACCAGCGCGGCCATGGCGGCACTGAGGTCACCGATGGCAAGTACTCGTTCGACATGCTGACCGCCGACGTGGTGGCGCTGATGGATGCGCTGTCGATCAAGCGCGCGCACTTCGCCGGCATCTCCATGGGCGGCATGACGGCGCTATTCCTGGCGCAGCGCCATGCCGACCGCTTCGACCGCATCATCGCCTGCGACTGCGGCCCGGCCTCAACCCCGGTTTCCGCCGGCCAGTGGAAGGAGCGCATCGATCTCGCGGCGGCCAAGGGCATGGAGGCGCTCGCCGACATCACCGTCGGCCGCTGGTTCCCGCCGGAATTCGTCGTCACCAAGGCGCCGGTGCTCGACAAGGTACGCGGGATGATCCGGACCACCCCGTTCAAAGGCTTCGCCGGCTGCGCGCAGGCGCTCTCGGACTATGACCTGCGGCCCGGGCTTCCCGGCATCACCCGGCCGACCTTGTGCATCGTCGGCACCAAGGACGCGACGCTCACCGGCATGGAGATGATCAACGCGAACGTGCCGGGCGCTCGCATCGTCAAGCTCGAAGGCGCCGGCCACCTGTCCAATCTCGAGCAGCCGCAGGCGTTCACGCAGGCGATCAGCGATTTCCTCAAGGCTGCGTAAGCGTTGGCCGCCAAAAGCGCAGATGTGCGCTGCGGCACGCGCACCTTGCTACCGTTGCAATCGCTTCGGCGGCGTTATACCTGATTGGAGAAGCGGCTCGACCCAGGGCACGCGGCCGACATTGGCGGCCTCGCGGGCGCCGATCAGGAGGAAGAATCATGACCCTGCAAGAATCAGCAGCCCGTCCGGGGCTTTCGAACAAGGCGCGCGAGTTGATGGAGCAGATCAACACCGACGCCGCCAAGGAGCACATCTGGGTGCGCACCCAGATGAACGCGCCGTCCCAGCGCCCGTGGTTCACCGACACCGGCGGCGCGACCGGCACCGGCTCGATGGCGACCGGCCGCGTCGCCGCGAACCAGATGAAGAGCGCCGCCTACCGCTGGCGCTGGAGGGACTACAAGGCCTATCTCGACCGGCTCTCCACCATCGCCGCCAAGGCCGACGTGCCGCCAATCGAATTCGCCGACCGGCAGAGCATCCTGCTGACCAATCCGGGCCTCAACGGCCGCCTGCAGGTGACCAACACGATCCGCTGCGCGATCTCGATCTACAATCCGGGTGACATCGCGCCCGCGCACGTTCACAGCCCGAACGCCAGCCGCACCATCCTGTCGGAGAAGGGCGGCTACACCAACGTCGAGGGCGAGCGTTGCGAGGCGACCCGCGGCGACATCATCCTGACGCCGAACGGCACCTGGCACGACCACGGCAACGAAGCCGGCCAGCCGGTGATCTGGATCGACATGCTGGACTGGCCGCTGATGGAATTTCTCGACTGCGCCTGGGTCGACCAGGAGTTCAAGCCGGCCGGCGCGAGCAACACCAAGAGCCAGGCCACGCTGCAGGGCAACGGTTACTCCGAGCGGCTCTACGGCAACGGCGGGCTGGTCCCGACCTTCGTGTCGCACCAGCGCGGCTGGGGCAACGACCCGGCGCCTTACATCCACTATCGCGGCGATGAAATCCGCACGGCGCTCGAACGGCTCGCCAAGGAGGTCGGCGACCCGCACGAGGGCATCCAGATGCAGCTCGTCAATCCGGTGACCGGGAAGCCGGTGTTCCCGACGCTGAACTACCAGGCCCAGCTCATCCGTCCGGGCGAGGAGACGCAGCCCAAGCGCGAGACCTGCGGGACCTTCATCGTGGTGATCGAGGGCAAGGGCAAGACCGAGATCGGCGGCCAGACGTTCGATTGGGAGCAGAATGACATTTTGGTCGTGCCGAACTTCGTCTGGCGCAAGCATACCAACACCGGCTCGGGCAATGCCATCCTCTACACGGTGTCGGACTCGGCGCTGCTCAAGAACATCGGCCAGTACCGGGCGCAGGGCAAAGCCAAGGACGGCAAGGTGATCCAACTGGTGCAGTAGGCTGCATCACGCGCGGCGTTCCGCCCGCTCAACGTTCAAACGCCGCCCTTCGGGGCGGCGCTTTTTTTGTTTTTGATGTTCTGCGAGAAGTCACCACCGTTCGTCCCCGCGCAAGCGGGGACCCAGGGGCCAAACGCGCTGACCTCACGAAAGGCTGGGTCCCCGCCTTCGCGGGGACGAACGGGGGAGAGAGTGCGCGCTTACTGATGGAGCGTGGCGATTGCTGGAAGAGTGCTCGCCCTATTTCTCGTCCGCGATGCGGTTGCGCAGCACGCCGATGCCCGACACTTCGACCTCCAGCACGTCGCCGGCCTTCATCCAGACCGGCGGCGTGCGCTTGGCCCCGATGCCGTCGGGCGTCCCGGTGGCGATGATGTCGCCCGGCGTGAGCGGGGTGAACAGCGAGCAGAACGAGATGATCGCCGGGATCGAATGGATCAGCATGTCGGTGCCGGAGCGCTGCATCTCCTGGCCGTTGAGGCGTGTGGTCAGCGTCAGCCTGGTCGGATCGGGAATCTCGTCGCTGGTGACGATCCATGGCCCGAGCGGACCGGAGCCGACAAAATTCTTGCTGGCGACCAGCGAGTACTTGGTGAAGTCGCGCACGGTGGCATCGCAGAAGCAGGTGTAGCCCGCGATGTAGCTGAGCGCGTCCTCGGGCTTGATGTGACGGCCGCCCTTGCCGATCACCAGTGCCAGCTCGCCCTCGAAGTCAAAATTGGTCGAGACCTTCGGGCGGATCATCTCGCCCTCGTGGGCGACGAGCGTGTTGACGAAGCGCGTGAAGATGTTGGGCATCTTCGGCGCTTCGGTTCCGTGCTCGGCGGCATGCGATTTGTAGTTGATGCCGACGCACATGATCTTTTCGGGGTTGGGGATCACCGGCAGGTAGCGCAGGCCCGCGAGCGTCTGGTCGGGCGCCACGCCCTGTGCGGCGCGGCGCATCTCACCGATCGCGCCGCCCGCGATCGCTTCGCGCAGCGTGGCGAAGCGGCCGCCAAGCCGGTCGTTCATGGTGACGACGCCGTCGCCGGTGACAACGCCGAAGCAGGGCTTCCCGCCGGCCAGGTAGCTTGCGAGCTTCATTCTACTCTTCCTTGGCTTCGCGCTTAGTGATCGCGCTTGTGATCGTGCTCGTGCTTCTTGCCGGTCACCGGTCCGCCATCGGGCCGCGTGAGCAGGTTGCCGACGCCGGCCTTGTTGGCCCAGTATTCCCAGGCGCGCCAAGTCTCGGTCGAATACGGGCTGTAGCCGGCGTTGCGGGCGTCGATCTCGCCCTTCGACAAGTATTTGATCTTGCCGCCCAGCATCTTGGCCCGCATCAGGGCGCGGGCGTTGCGCGGCAGATAGACCGAGAGCCGCACCACCTCGATCAGCGAGCGCGCCGCCGAGGCAAAGCCATGCCCGCGCATCAGCGCGACGCTGTTCTTGCCCAGGCACTTCGCGAGGTCGCGGCCCTGCGCCATGTTGGTGACCAGCACGTTGGTGGCGCCGAACTTGTCGGCGATATCCCAGACCGGCACGTTCGGCCCGATGAAGCTGCCCGAATGGATCACGGGCCTGAGCTTCACCGCCGCCGCGATGCCGAACGGCAGGGTGTCCTCGGCGTGCGCGTGCACGACCGAGTTGATGTCGGGGCGCGCCTCGAAAATCCCCGCGTGGATGAATCGCTCGAGATAGAGCGAACGCTTCTCGTCCTTGTTCACCGGCTGGCCGTCCATGCCGAGCTCGACGATGTCGTCCTTGGTGATCAGCTCGGGCGCAAGCGAGCGCGAGATGAAGAAGGTCTTCGGGTTCTCGGGGTTACGGATGCTGACGTGGCCGTAGGCGTCGACCACGTCCTCCTTGGCGAGGATGCGGTTGGCGATGACGAGGTCTTTGATGATGGTGTCGAGGTTGGCCATGATGTGTCCCGGCGAGAGTGAGGATTGCGGCGCGAAGGCGGACGGCACTGCGGGGCGCTATTCGAGCCCGTAGACCGGCGCAAAAAGCTCTTCGAGCTTCGGCGTCCAGTCGGTCAGGTGCTGGTCCTGGAGATACTGCACCAGCGCTTCGAGGGTCGGGCGGTTCTCCTCGACGCCGTAGGGCCAGGGATCGCCATCGAAAAATTCGTGGATCTCGTCGATGTCGCGCGGCAGCCACGGCAGCATGTAGCGCAGCGCCCGCTGGTTGAACATGCGCACCAGCGCGATCTCCTTGGCGCGCTGGAACGCGTTGAACAGGCTGGTCGCCACGAACGGATATTTTTCGTGGATCGACTTCTTGATCGCGACCAGATGCATGATCGGATAGATCTTGGTGCGCTTGTAGTGATCGCGCTCGCGCTCGACGAAATCGGGGAACAGCCGCGCGATGTCGGGATTGGTGCGGAACGACTCCGGCATGCTGGTGCCGATGGTGGCGTCGATGATGCCTTCCTGGATCATGTCATCGAGCGACTTGTTCGGCGGCCCCTGCTCGATCTTGACCGGCTTGAGCAGCGGCAGGACGACCGGCGCGCCGTGCGCGCCCTTCTCGTTGATCGCGCCCTGCACCCAGGTGCAGTTCGAGAAGTCGACGCCGTGGTCGTGCTGCAGAATGCCGCGGATGAAGATCGCGGCCGTCATGGTGTAGAGCGCGACCCCGATCCGCTTGCCCTCCAGGTCCTTGGGCTTCTTGATGCCCTTCTTGGTGTTGATGCCGATGAAGCTGTGGCGGAAGCAGCGCGATGGAAACACCGGGATCGCGACGAAGTTGCACTTCTTGTTGGCGTAGCGCTGGACGTATTCCGAGCTCGAATATTCCGCGACGTCGAATTCCTCGCCGCCCGACATGCGGTCGAAGATCGGGCGCGGCTGCTCGATACGGATGAAGTTGAGATCGATGCCGTCGACCGGCACCTCGCCGGTATAGATCGGCTGCATGCGGTCATAGAGCGCGGACGCAAACGTAAGCTGTAGCTTGGCCATCGGCTGGACATTCCCCCGGTTTTCACTGTGCGGGTTGGGTTAGCATGGCGGAGCCGGGGATGGAAATAGCTGGGCTATGTTCGGGGCACGCCCCCTCACCCGCTTGCTTCGCCTGATCGCGCGCCGCGTTTACGCCTCGTCCACCACCGCGTTGCGCAGCACGCCGATCTCCGGCACCTCGACCTCGACTACGTCGCCGGGCTTGAGCCACTTCGGTGGATTGTGGTGGCCACCGGCGCCGGTCGGGGTGCCGGTCCAGATCAGGTCGCCGGGCCGCAGCGTCGCGAACGTCGAAATGTAGTTGATCAGCCAGGCGAAGCCCCAGGTGAGGCGGTCGGTGGTATCCTCCTGGCGCAGCTCGCCGTTGACGCGCGTCGTCACTCGCAGCGGCTTGCCGGGATCGACCTCGTCCGAGGGCACGATCCAGGGGCCGAGGCTTCCCGAGTTGTCGAAGTTCTTGCCCTGGGTGACGTTGAGCGTGCCGTGACGCAGCCAGTCGCGCACGCTGCCCTCGTTGCCGAGCGTGAGTCCGCCGATGTGGGAGAGCGCCGTCTCCTTGGGAATGTGGCGGCCCTCTTTCCCGATCACCAGGACGATCTCGCCCTCATAGTCGAACTTGTCGGAGACCTTCGGCCGCACGATCGGCACGCCGGAGCCGACCAGCGAGGTCGGGAAGCGGCAGAACAGGTTCGGATACTTCGGCGGCTCGCGGCCGTCCTTGTACTCGGCCGAGCGCTCCGGATAGTTGATGCCGACGCAGATGATCTTCTCGGGTGCGATAACCGGCGGCAGCAGCTCCACGTCCTTGAGCTGGTGGTCGGCCTTGCCGGTCGCAGCAGCGCGCGCCTCGCCGACCGCCTGCGCCCGGAGCACGTCGAGCAGGGTCGGATACTTCGCGAGCGTCTTGCCCAGGTCGACGATGCCGCCGTCGGTCACCGCGCCGTAGCTCACACGGCCGCCTGCCTTGAATGTCGCCAAACGCAATGCCGCCATGCCCTGCCCTCGCTATCCCTTGCTTGATCGCTGCGCTGTTATAGAGACGTGGCCGGCCGGAACAAGCCGCATGACGGCCGCGGCGACGGCGCGCTTGCGATTGCGCGGTGGCGCGGCCAAAATAGCAGCCATGAGCGTCTACGCCCTGCAAAAACTGATCCGCGACGTGAACCGCAAGCCGGCCTGCCGGGAGGCGTTCTTCCAGTCGGCGGAGAATTTTGCCGCGGGCTACCACCTGGCGCAGCCGGAGCGCGAGGCGCTCATCAAGCGCGACGTGCGCGCGCTCTACGCCATGGGCGTGCACGGCCTGCTGCTGCGGCCGTTCACGCTGTTGCACAAGATGCCGGAACCCGATTACCTCAAAGCCATCCGCGGAGACTAGATGCCGATCACCTTCGCCTGCGCCACCAGCCACGCGCCGGGCATCACGGCGTGGGCCGACGCCGCGCCCGCGCCGCAGAAGGAGCGCATCTACGGCGGCTTCAATCGCCTGCGCGAGCAGCTCGACGCCAGCGGCGCCGAAACGCTGATCGTGCTCACCTCCGAGCACTGGACCAATTTCTTCCTCGACCATATCGGGGCATTCTGCATCGGACGCGCCGACCGCTACACCGGGCCGGTCGAGCCCTGGCTGCAGATCCCACGCGGCGAGATCAAGGGCGACCCGACCTTGGCCTCCGAGCTGCTGGAGACATGCTACGACAGCGGCGTCGAGCCGAGCTTCGCCTACGAGCTCGAATTCGACCACGGCACCATGCTGCCGCTGCATTTCCTGATGCCCAAGCTCGACCGGCCGATCGTGCCGGTGTTCTTCAACACGCTGGCGGTGCCGCAGCCGACGGCCAAGCGCGCACTCGCGCTCGGACGCGTGATCGGCGAGTTCGCCCGGCGCTCGTCGCGCCGCATCGGCCTGGTCGCGACCGGCGGGCTCTCGCATGACCCGGGGGAGCGCAACCACGGCGCGATCGATTCCGACTTCGACCACCGTTTCATGAAAGCGATGGCGGACGGCAATTGCGAGACGCTCGGCCGCTACCAGCGCGCTGAACTCGCGGCCGCCGGCGCCGGCGCCTTCGAGCTGTTGAGCTGGATCGCGCTCGCCGGCGCGCTCGACGGCCGCAAGGGCGAGGTCGTGGTCTACGAGGCGGTCAAGCCCTGGGCGACCGGTGTCGGCATGATGACGTTCGGCCTTGCGGCGTGACGCCGGCGCGTGGATAACGGCGCGGCCCGCGCACCATCGGGATCTTCGAGGAGACTGCAATGACCAAAGTTCGCGAGTTCATGACCGGCTGGGAAAGCCCCGACACCCACCAGATGATCCCGCTGGTGTGGAGCGACCGCAACAAGGAGAACCTGCGCGGCACCGCCAAGGGCAAGCGCTTCACCCCGAAGCTGCGGCCGTTCGACATGCTGACCGAGCCGAACCAGCGGCTGAAGATTTTCGAGAGCGCGGATGTGCGCGTGGGGGTCGAGAGCGTCACCGGCACCGGCCACTTCCGCCGCAACAGCGACTTCGACGAGGTGCTGATCCAGTTCTGCGGCACCAGCCACGTCGAGTCGGAATTCGGCAAGTTCGACGTCGGCGCCGGCGAAGTGCTGGTGGTGCCGGGCGGCGTGTCGTATCGCTCAACCGGCGCGGGCGACTGCCTGCGCATGGTCCTCAACCTGCACGAACCGATCTTCAAGGTTTTCAAGGAGGCGGACCACACCAGCGAGACCACCTACACGGTCAAGCGCCACGACGGGCCGAACTGGTCCGCGCCTTCGGCGCCGCCGGCGAACAGCAAGGTGATCGAGAAGCTCTACATCTGGGACGAGGACCCGGAGGAAGCCACGATCATCGAGCGCGACTATTCCGACCTGGTCGGCGTGTCGAGCATCAAGAGCAAGGAATCGATCGTCAAGAAGATCCGGGCCTTCGACATCTTCACCGAGATCACCGGCAAGGGCCCGGGGCCGAAGATCATCGAGTCGCCGCACTGCCTGATCGACACCTACAACACGGTCGGCGACCAGTGGGCGTTCCACCGCGCGCTGCGCAGCGAGGAATTCGCGCTCCAGTTCCAGGGCACCGGCGACAACATGTCGGAGTATGAGCACAAGACCCCGACCAAGCCCGGCGACGTGATGCTGGTGCCGATCGGCATCGGCCACTGCATCGAGAACTGCAGCAAGGATTTCCGCCGCATGGTGATCTACTCGCGCCAGCGGCTCAACGTGCTGGTCAACCCGGCGATGCACGTCTACGACAGCCGCTTCGAGTCGAAGGAGACGGTGCACAAGCCGGCCGAATGGCACAAGCAGGTCGCGGCGATGTGAGGTACTGCAATTCTATCGTTCGTCATGCCCGCTTGTCGCGGGCATCCACGTCTTACTTTCATACTAACAAAGACGTGGATGGCCGGGACAAGCCCGGCCATGACGACAGAAATATGGTCTGCAAGGAACTGGTCATGCCCGAGCAAAGCGTCCGCTTCACAACCAAAGGCCTGAAACTCGCCGGCATCATCCGCGTGCCGGACGGCGTGAAAGCGAACGAAAAGCGGCCGGCCTTCATCATTCTGCACGGCTTCGGCAGCCGCATGACCGCCGACAACGTGATGCGCCCGACCGCCATGTTCGAGAAGCTCGGCTATGTCTGCATGCGCTTCGACATGCCGGGCTGCGGCGAGAGCGAGGGCGAGAAGGGCCTGCTGCTCTGCCCTGACCAGGTGACGGCAACCAGCGACGCGCTCACCCTGCTGGCGCAGCACCCCAACGTCGACGGCAAACGCATCGCCGTGCTCGGCTCGAGCTTCGGCGCCGCGGTCGCGGTCTATTGCGGCGGCATCGATGCGCGCGTCGCCGCGGTGGTGTCGGCCTCGGGCTGGGGCCATGGCGAGCGCAAGTTCCGCGGCCAGCATCCGGGCGAGGCGGCCTGGACGAAGTTCACCGCGATGCTCGCGGAAGGGCGCGGCTATCGCGCGCGCACCGGCAAGCCCCTGATGGTGCCGCGCTACGACATCGTGCCGATCCCCGAGCACCTGCGCACCCACGTGGTGCCCGGCTCGGTGCAGATGTTTCCGTCCGAGACCGCGCAGAGCATGTACGACTTCCGCGCCAATGACGTGGTCGGCAAGATCGCGCCGCGGCCGCTCCTTCTGCTGCACAGCTCCGACGACCACGTCACGCCGGTCGAGCAGTCGATCGAGCTGTTCACGCACGCCGGGCAGCCCACCGAGCTGCATCTCTTCGCCGACACCGACCACTTCATGTTCGCCGAAGGCAACACGCGCGTGCATCACGTGGTGCAGGATTGGCTCGCCAACTACTTCGCGGTCGAGGCCAAGGCCAAGGCGGCCTGAACGGTCGAGCCCCATTGACAACCGTTCCCGTTTCGTTCTTGATGCTTGGTGACGATTTTGTACTTGATGTGCCGCCGGAGCGAAGCCTCATGTCCCACTCCTCGAGTCCACTCCACGCGGAATTCCTCGAGGCGCACTACCGCCCGACCCCTGAGGGCCCGGTAATTGCCCTTCGCATCGAAACCAAAGACCGGGGGCCGATGGATTTCGTAATGCATCCGTCGCTGGCCATAATCCTAGTTGGAAACTTGCAAGCTGAATTATCCCGAGAGCCTTGAACCCGTTCAATCCGTGCACAATCCCCTGTTTGGCGGCCGTTGCGAGCAAGAGACGAGATGCCCGCCTTTTCGCCCGAGCAGGACGCCGCGCTGAAGGCGGTCGCCGACTGGCTCAAGGCCAAGCCGGGACAGGGCAATACGCCGCTGATCTTCCGCCTGTTCGGTTACGCCGGCACGGGCAAGACCACGCTCGCCAGGCACCTCGCCGAGGGCGTCGACGGCAAGGTGCTGTTCGCGGCCTTCACCGGCAAGGCCGCACAGGTCATGCGCAACAAGGGCTGCCAGGGCGCCTCCACCATCCACAGCCTAATCTACAAGCCGCCCGAAAGCATGACGGAGCAGCCGAGCTTCGAGCTGTGGGACGATGCGCCGGCATCGAAAGCAAAGCTGATCGTGATCGACGAATGCTCGATGGTCGACGCCGAGCTTGGGCGCGACCTCAAGTCGTTCGGCGTGCCGCTGCTGGTGCTCGGCGATCCGGCGCAGCTGCCGCCGATCCAGGGCGGCGGCTTCTTCACCGAGGCGCAACCCGACGCCATGCTGACCGAGGTGCACCGGCAGGCGCGGGACAATCCGATCGTGCGGCTGTCGATGGACATCCGCGCCGGCAACCGCCTCGTGCCGGGACAGTATGGCGAGAGCCAGGTGGTGACGCGCGACGCGCTCGATCCGCAGCGCGTCATTGGCGCCGATCAGGTGCTGGTCGGCCGCAACGCCACCCGCCGCGCCTACAATGCGCGGCTGCGGCAGCGCCGCGGCTTCGACGATCCGCTCCCGGTCGCCGGCGACAAGCTCGTCTGCCTGCGCAATAACCGGCGCAAGGGCCTGCTCAATGGAGGGCTCTGGCTGATCAAGGAGCGACCGCGGCCGCGCCGCCAGATCCTGCGCATGCATCTCACGTCTGACGAAGGCATCGGCGACCGGGTGGTGAAGGTGTCGGTGCGGCCGGAATGCTTCAACGGCACGATCGAGCAGCTCGAATGGCCGCTGCGCAAGAAGTACGACGAGTTCGACTTCGGCTACGTGCTCACGGTGCACAAGGCGCAGGGCTCGCAATGGGACGACGTGGTGCTGTTCGACGAGTCGTTCGCGTTCCCCGACAGCCGCGAGCGCTGGCTCTACACCGGCGTCACGCGGGCTGCGAAACGGTTGACGGTGGTGGTGTAGAAGGGGACTCTCTCGATTGTCGTCCCCGCGAAGGCGGGGACCCATACTCACCGGCCCACCGATATGTCGTACTATGTCTACATCCTTGCCAGTCGCCGCTACGGCACGCTCTACATCGGCATAACAAACGATCTACGAACCCGACTGGAGCAGCACAGACTTGGCCTGGGCTCAGCCTTTGTTCGCCAATATCGCGTTCATCGGCTGGTCTATGTTGAAACGTATGAGAACGCGGAGGCTGCAATTCGCCGCGAAAAGCAATTGAAGAAATGGAATCGAGATTGGAAGATTCGGCTCGTCGAGCAAGACAATCTCGAATGGCAAGATCTATCGAATTTGATCGTGTGATCTCTCCTCTTGTCGTCCCCGCGAAGGCGGGGACCCATAATCACCGGTGTTTCAGTTTTGCTACGACCGTGCCGCATCGCGAGGTCACCGCGTATGGGTCCCCGCCTTCGCGGGGACGACAGCGGAAAGGTCGCGCACAATACTAAAAGAGCGGTGCACGCTACTTCTTCCCCTCCACCTCGCGCACGGGCGTCTCCGGCGTGATGCCGCCGCGGCGGCGCGCAAGCGTGTCGCGGCCGTTGGCCTCCCACTCGCCGGCGACGGCGCGGCGCGCGAATGCCTCCCAGTCGTCGGCCCAGTCGCCGAGCGAGTAGCCGTGCCACGGCG
>WNGB01004758.1_pt1 | contig 33657 bp, 32 predicted proteins | sample 5400681 | NCBI WGS metagenome assembly WNGB01 (sample SAMN13153367, study PRJNA577476) | soil metagenome | isolation source: 115 cm soil or saprolite under grassland replicate 2 | place: USA:California | collected 2016-06-15
AAAGTTGAGCCCCGGCCCCAGCGGCGCGAACCGGTGATACCACACGACCCGGCCGATGTTGTCGATCACGAGCCCGTACGCCCCCGCGGCGAACGCAACGTACCCGGGGGCGGGCTCGGCGCCGCTCGCCAGATAGCTCGGCAGACCGAAGGGCAGTGTGTCGGTCGTAAAGCCGTGCGGAGCAATGGGACGGACATTCGGGACGTCCTGGGGCCCACCGCGTATCATCCGACCTGGGGGCCGTAAAGTGCGCGCGCGCAAGTTGCTGGGCGCGCTCGCGCTGCTCGCAGCTTGCGGACGCGACCCCGGAGTCGTGACGCGGCCGATCCCGCCCGTGATCGACGCCGTCGCGGTGGCCCCGAACCCCGACAACGTACTGAGCGCCGTCGTCGGGGTCCGAGTCCGGCGCGCGGACAGTGTGGCCGTGCGCTACGCCCCCCCCTCCGGGCTGCTCCTCGACAGCATCACGCCCGCCGTCGTGCCGCTCGGCGATTCCGCCGTCGTGCCCGTGCTCGGCCTGCTTCCGGGCACGGCCTACATGCTGCGCGTCGTAGCGTACGGGAACGGCCAGACCGTCCTGAGCGACCTGCACGGCTTCGCGACCGACTCATTGCCCCTCGGCCTGCCGAGCTACGTCGCGAGCGGCACCGATCCTGACCCCGGGTACGTTGCGTTCGCCGCGGGGGCGTACGGGCTCGTGATCGACAACATCGGCCGGGTCGTGTGGTATCACCGGTTCGCGCCGCTGGGGCCGGGGCTCAACTTTCAGCCCCAGCCCAACGGGCGGTACGTCGCACATCCCCCGACCGCGGACCCGAGCGACCTGGAGCCGTGGGTCGAAGTGGATCCGTTGGGCCGGGTGACGCGCACCTTCGGGTGCGCGCGGGGCCTGCAATCCCGTTTCCACGACCTGATCGCCGAGCTCGATGGAGCCTACTGGGTCATGTGCGACGAGACGCGGACGATGGACCTGTCCGGACTCGGCGGAGTCGCGAGCGCGAAGGTCATGGGCACGGTGATCCAGCACCTGAGTGCGGGAGGGACCCTGCTCTTCGAGTGGAACCCATTCGATCATTTCGACATCACCGACCTGGATTCGGCGAGCCGGACCGGCGCGAACGTCAACTGGACGCACGGTAATGCGTTGGACCTCGACACCGACGGCAACCTTCTGGTCTCGTTCCGCAGCCTGAGCGAGATCGCGAAAATCGACACCAAGAGCGGGGCCGTGATCTGGAGGATGGGCGGCCTGCGCAACGAGTTCACTTTCCAGGGCGGGCCGACTTCGGGCTTCGCGCGGCAACACGGCCTGCGCGGCACGGGCGCGGGCCACCTGATGCTGCTCGACAACCTCGGCGATCTCTCCGGCAGTCAGGCCGAGCGCTACATCTACGACGCCACCGCGCACACGGCGCAATTGCTGGGGTCCTACACCCCCTCGCCACCCGTTGTCGCCCTGCTGGGAGGCACCACGCAGGACCTGCCCGGCGGTCACACGCTGGTGGCCTTCGGGAATGGAGAACGGGTCGAGGAGTACGACGCGGCGGGCCGCATGGTCTGGCACATCGAAGGCAAGGCCGGTTACGTGTTCCGCGCGGAGCGCATCCGTTCGTTGTACAGCCCCGGCGTCGGCGCGGCGCGGTAGCCATGCCCCGCTGCGGCACGATCGCGCTCGCCGGCCGCCCCAACGTCGGCAAGTCCACCCTGCTCAACGCGCTGGTGGGCGAGCACCTGGCGATCGTCTCCCCCAAGCCCCAGTCCACGCGGATGCCCGTGGTCGGCCTGCTCACCAAGGACGACACGCAATTCATCTTCACCGACTCGCCCGGACTGCTCGAGCCCGAGTACCGGCTGCACGAGGCGATGCGCGCCGCCGCGCTGCGCGCGATCGTCGACGCCGACGTGATCGCCTATCTGCATCCACTCGCAGAATTCCCCGCGCCGCCGCTCGCCACGGTCGCGCGCCTCGAGCGCTCACCGCGAGCGCCGATCGTCACCGTCTACACGAAGTCCGACGTCGTCGGAGCGTCCGGCGCTCCGGCGGTCCGACCGCCGGACGTCGTGCTCTCCGCGATCACCCGGGAGGGCCTGGACGTGTTTCTCGAAGCGTTGCGCGACCGGCTTCCCGAGAGTCCCTTCCACTACGATCCCGACGAGCTCGCCACCCAGCCCACCCGCTTCTTCGCGGCGGAGTTCATTCGTGAAGCGGCGTTTGAGCTCCTGCATGAGGAGCTGCCCTATAGCGTCGCCTGCGAGATCGATGAGTTCCGAGAGGGCGTGGAGCCGGTGTATATTCGAGCAGTCATCTATGTGGAGCGGGACAGCCAAAAGGGCATCGTCATCGGGCAGGGCGGTCGTACGATCAAGGCCCTCGGCGCCGCGGCGCGCGCCAAGATCGAAGCCCTCCTGGAGCAGCGCGTGTTTCTCGACCTGCACGTGCGGGTCTTGCCCAAGTGGCGCCGCCACGAACCGTCTCTCAAACGCCTGGGATACGTCGCCTCATGAGCCTCGCGCCCGACCTGCTCGAGATCCTCGTCTGCCCCAAGTGTAAGGGGCCGCTCGAGTACCGCACCGCGCCTACCGAGGAGCTCGCCTGCCACGCCTGCCGCCTCATCTACGCGGTCGAAGACGACATCCCGATCATGCTGATCGATGAGGCGAAACCCTTCTGAGGGAACGTTGGAATGTGGGAAGGTTGGAATGGGGTCACCGCACTCCATTCTGGTCCTCGTCGCACTTTCCATCATTCCAACCGTCCAACTTTCCGCTCAAGACCTCCCCCTCAACGCCGGCGCGCTCTTCCTCGTTTTCCCGGTCGGCGCCCACGCGGTCGGGATGGGGCAGACCGCGATCGGGGCGGAGGGGCGGGGCGAGGCGGCGTTCTGGAATCCCGCGGGCATCGCCACGCTCGAGCAGAACGAGTTCGCCCTGCACAGCGCGACCCTCGCGGCCGGCCGGACGCACGCCATCGGCGCGTACTTTCCGTCGCGCGGCATCGGCGTGCTGGGCGGAGCGGCGTACCTGGTGGACTACGGCGACCTGGACCGCACCGACTCCTCCGGCACCACCATCGCCCGCATCGCCCCCCGCAACTTCGAATTCCTCGCCTCCTACGCCACCACCCTCAACGGTTCGATCGTGTTCGGCCTGAGCTACAAGCTCGTCGCGTTTCGGGTGGACTGCAGCGGTGACTGCCGCGACTTCCCGAGCGGGCAGGGGACCACGCACGCGCTCGACGTCGGTACCCAGTTCCGCGTGGGAGCCGGGGGCCCGCTGCGGCTCGGGGTGGCGTTGCGGAACGTCGGCTTCAAGCTGCAGGTGCAGAACAAGCCGCAGGCGGACCCGCTCCCGACCCGCCTCGCGATCGGGGCACAGTATCATGTCGTGCTCCCCGGGCCGGAGGGCGCGCCGGTAGGAGAGCGCTTCGACCTCACGGTGGCGGCGGACGTAGACAGCCCGTGGCGCCAGACGGGGCAGTCGGAGATGCGGCTCGGCATGGACGTGGGGTACCAGCGGGTGCTGCGCCTGCGCGCGGGCTATGCATTCGTGCAGGAAGGGCTCAGCGGGCCAAGCGTCGGGCTGGGCCTCGAGAACGGCTCGATCGGCGTCGACCTGGCGCGCACCTTCCTCACCGGGTCCGACCTCCTCGCCGAGAACCCGACGTTCTTCTCCTTCCGGGTGACCTTCTGATGGGCCCCCGCCTACGCGGCACCCGCTACGCGCTCGGCGTGGGCGTCCTGGCCCTGGCCGGCCCGGCGCGCGGGTCGGCGCAGTTCCTCCCCGCCGACACCGGTCCTCCCCTTCCACCCCCTCCGCCCCGCGCGGCGAGTGTGATCGTGCGGCCCCTCGCGTCGCTCCTGCTCCCCGGCGCCGGCCAGCTGATGGGCCGGCAGGACCGGGGCGCCGTGTATCTGGCCGCGGAGATCTACTTGCTGTCGGGACTCCTCCGGACGAGCGAGGAGGCGCGCCGCGACGCGGACCGGTACGAAGCGCTCGCGTACGATGTGGCGCGGCACGCGTTCAGCCCGACCCGACGCGACACGGTGTTCGAGTACTACGAGCAGATGGAGCGGTTCATCGAGAGCGGCCGCTACGACACTGACCCCGGTCCCGCCTTCGCGCCGGAAAGCGACCCCGCCACTTACAACGGATCGGTCTGGCTGCTCGCGCGGCGCACCTTCTGGGAGAACCCGGACACGCCCCCCGACCCGACGTCGCCGCAGTACTGGCGCGCTTTGCAGTTCTATCAGGCGCGGGCCGTCGGGCCCGATTTCCTGTGGTCGTGGCGCGACCATTCGCTGGAGCATGCGGTCTTCCGCGAAACGATCCACAAGAGCGACGACGGGTACCGCCGCGCCCAGGCCCAGGTGGGCCTCGTGCTCGCCAACCACGTCGCGAGTGCCGTGGATGCGTTCATCTCGAGCCGCCTCGAGGCCGCCGCGGGCCGGCCGGCTACGCTCCACACCACGGTGGGGCCCCGCGGCGCTCGCGTGCAAGTCAGCATCGGATTCTGACGGGTTTCCCTCCCTAGCCTCGTACCTCCATGACCTGGATCACGACGCCCGAGATCTGGATCGCGCTGCTCACGCTGACGGTGCTCGAGATCGTCCTGGGCATCGACAACATCGTCTTCCTCTCGATCCTCGCGGGAAAGCTGCCGGCCGCGCAGCAGGGGCGCGCGCGACGGGTCGGTCTGGCGCTGGCGATGCTGATGCGCATCGGGCTGCTCGCTTCGCTGGCCTGGATGATCCGGCTGACGAAGCCCCTCGTGAGCCTGCTGGGGCACGACCTGTCGGGGCGGGACCTGATCCTTCTGGCGGGCGGCCTGTTCTTGATCGGCAAGAGCACGCGCGAAATTCACGCGAAGCTCGAGGGCGAGGAGCGCAAAGGCGGCGCGCGCGCTCCGGCCTCGTTCGCGAGCGTGGTGGGCCAGATCGTCCTGCTCGACATCGTGTTCTCGCTCGATTCCGTCATCACGGCCGTCGGTATGGCCCGCCAGCTCGGCGTGATGATCGCCGCCGTGGCCATCGCCGTCGGCGTGATGATGCTCTCCGCCACGGCGATCAGCGACTTCGTCCATCGCCACCCCACCATCAAGATGCTGGCCCTGAGCTTCCTCCTGTTGATCGGCGTATCGCTGATGGCCGACGGGCTGGGGCAGCACTTCCCGAAGGGCTACATCTATTTCGCGATGGCGTTCTCGGTGTTCGTCGAGATGCTCAACCTGCGGCTGCGGACGCGGGGCGAAGCGGGAGAGGGGCCGGTGCGACTGCGCGATCCCGACTTCATTTGACACCAGAGGCGAAGGGGCCTAAGTTTAGGCGCTTTCGACCCTTACGAGAGGAGTGAGGTGCGGTCGCGCCAAGCCATTCTCTTCTTCTCGCCGGCTGGTCGTGCCGTGCCTGACTTCGTGACCACCTGGGTCAACGGGAAGGGGCTGCCCGTCCTCACGGTGCCCCAGGCGGCGGTCGTCGAGCAGCGCGTGTTGCGGGCGCTGCCGACCCTCGTGGTCATCGATGCCGACAGTGCGGGCGCGCAGGGACTCGAGCTGTGCGCCCGCCTGAAGGGTGACCCGTACACCGCCATCGTCCCGCTCGCGGCGGTGACCAACCGCCACGCGACGGACATCGTGCGGCGGTGGTTCGCCGCCGGCGCCGACGAGGTGATCACCCCCTTGTTCGAGCCGGGCGAGCAGGCGGGTCGGCTGGACGCCCTGGTGACCCGCGCGGAGCGGGACGTTGCGGTCAATCCCTCCACCCGGCTCCCGGGCACGACCGAAATCGAGCGTGAGATCCGGCGCCGCATGGAGCTGGGGGAGCTGTTCGCGGTGTGCTACGCCGACCTGGATCACTTCAAGGAGTTCAACGATCGGTACAGCTACTACGACGGGGACCGGGTCATCTACCTGTTGTCCCGCATCCTCCACGACGTGGTGAAGGGGATCCTGGATAAGCGGGGCTTCGTCGGGCACATCGGGGGAGACGACTTCATCTTCGTCATCCCCGTGGAGAACATCGGCGAGGTCTGCGCGGAGGTGCTCGACGTGTTCGACACCCTCGTCCCCTATCAGTACAACGAGCAAGATCGCCGGGCGGGGTACTACTTCGGGAAGGACCGCCGCGGGCAGCTCCACCGGGTGCCCCTGATGACGCTATCGATCGGGGTCGTGACGAACCAGCACCGGCGATTCGCGCACCCCGCGCAGGTGAGCGAGCTGGCGACCGAGATGAAGAGCTATGCCAAGACCCAGGCGGGGTCCGTGTTCGTGGTCGACCGCCGCCACGACCCCGAGCCCGGCGAGACCGGCCGTGCCGACTGAGGGAAGCGCGTGAACGTCACCTGTCCGTCGTGCGAAACCGTGTACCGGGTGGATCCGACCAAGATCCCGCCCGGGGGCGTGCGCGCGCGGTGCACCATCTGCAGCAACGTGTTCCCGGTGAGCGCCGACGGGACCGGGCCCCGGCCCGCCGCTGCCGCCCCGGGGGCCACGCCCGCGGTCGCCCGGCCCTCGGCGCCGGTCTCTGCGCCTCCAGCGGCGCCCGCCCCCACCCCCCGGGCACCGGCGCCCCCCCCCCCTGTGGCGCGGCCCGCCGCTCCGCCGGTCGCCCGGCCCTCCGGAGCTACCCCCCGGCCCCTGCCGCCGCGTCCGGCGGCGCCCGCCGCGCCGCCTGCGCCTCCGCCGCCTCGGGCGGCCCCCGCTGCGCCCCCTGCGCCGCCGTCGCCCAAACCGGCTGCCGTGCCCCTGGCGCCTCCGGCGGCCCCCGCAGCGCCGGCACGTCCTGCGCCCGCGGCGGGCGTGAGCACGCCGGGCAAGCGCCTGACCGGTCCGTTGCGCCCGGTGAATCCGTTCCTGGTGCAGGACCCCAACCAGAAGGCGCGGCGCCTGGCCCGGGCGCTGATCTCCGACATGCTGGTGTACCATCCGGAGAAGCGGCAGCAGGGGATCCGGGACGGCACCCTGCCGCAGCTCTTCAAGGACGAGATTCAGAAGAGCTGGCAAGAGTATGTTGAGCAAGTAGGGCAGGAGCTGGCGCAGAGCACGCCGTACTGGACCGAGGCTCTCAACGAGATCCTGGCCGGCGGCACAAAGCTTTTCTAGAGGAGCGCATCCACCGTGGGTCTAGCCGAGCGTTTTGCCGATTTCGACCGCCGACTCGTCGAGCTCAGGGGCTTTCTTTGACGTCGACGGCAAGGCGGCCCGGCTGGAGGAGCTGGAGCATGCCATGGCGGGCAGCGCGCTCTGGGCCGACCCCGAGCGGGCGCGGGAGACCGTCGGGGAGGTCAAGGCGCTGAAGGGTTGGCTCGAGCCCTATCACGCGCTGCGCAAGCGGGTGGATGAGGGGCGCGAGCTGAACGAGTTGCTCGAAGCCGAATCCCACATCGATCTGGCGTTGCAGCGCACGCTCGAGGCGGAGGCGGAGCAGATCGCCGCCCGGCTCGAGGCGCTCGAGCTGCAGAACATGCTGCAGGGCCCCGATGACGCACGGGACGCCCTGCTCACGATCCACCCGGGCGCGGGCGGCACCGAGTCGCAGGACTGGGCGGAGATGCTGGTCCGCATGTACACGCGCTGGGCCGAGCGGCACGGCTTCTCCGTGAACGTGCTCGATCTGCTCCCGGGCGAGGAGGCGGGCATCAAGTCGGCCGAGATCGAGATCCGGGGTCAGTACGCCTACGGCTTGTTGAAGGCGGAAAAGGGTGTCCACCGCCTCGTGCGGATCTCTCCATTCGACTCCCAGTCGCGCCGGCATACGTCGTTCGCGTCGGTGTTCGTGTATCCCGTGGTGGACGACGAAATCGAGATCGAGATCAAGGACGACGACCTGCGCATCGACGTGTTCCGGGCCTCGGGGAAGGGCGGGCAGCACGTCAACAAGACGTCCTCGGCGGTGCGGATCACGCACCTGCCCACGGGGATCGTGGTCTCGTGCCAGCAGGAGCGCAGCCAGGGGAAGAACAAGGCGACGGCGATGAAGATGTTGAAGGCGCGGCTGTACGAGCGCGCCGTCGCCGAGCGGGAGGCCAAGAAGGCGGAAGTGGACAAGCAGAAGACCGACATCGCCTGGGGGAACCAGATTCGCTCGTACGTCTTCCAGCCGTACACCATGGTGAACGATCACCGCACCGAGTTGAAGGTGAGCGACGTCCACCGCGTCATGGACGGCGACCTCGATCCCTTCATCGAGGCGTTCCTGCGCCGGTTCGGGAGCAAGGCGGCGTAATGACGAGCTTCGTGGAGGCGGCGCGCCGCGAGAAGCTGCGGGAGCTGGTAAAGCGGGGCATCGCTCCGTTCGCCTACCGGTTCGACCGCAGCGCGACGGCGCGGCGCGCGGTCGAGGGCTACCGGGGCGACGATGGGCCGGCCCACCGCCTGGCCGGACGGCTCATCGCGTTGCGACCGCACGGCAAGACCACCTTCGCGCACCTGGCCGACCGGTCCGGGAAGATCCAGCTCTACTTCAAGCTCGACGTCCTGGGCGGCGACGCCTACGGCCTGCTCGACTTGCTGGACCTGGGTGACCACGTCGGCGTCGAAGGCCCGCTCTTCAAGACGAAGACGGGCGAGATCACCGTCCGCGTGCAGCGCCTCACGCTCCTGGCCAAGGCGCTGCGTCCGCTGCCCCTCGGGAAGGAGGACGCCAGCGGCGTCAAGCACGGCGAGCTGTCCGATCCCGAGCTCCGGTACCGCCAGCGCTACGCCGACCTCGCCGTGCATCCCGAGGTGCGCGACTTGTTCCTGCTGCGGGCCCGCGTCGTCAGCGCGATCCGCGCCTTCCTCGATGCCAAGGGCTATCTGGAGGTCGAGACGCCGGTGCTGCAACCCGTGTACGGCGGCGCCACGGCTCGGCCGTTCCACACGCACTACGACGCGCTCGATGCGACGTTCTATCTGCGGATCGCCGACGAGCTGTACCTGAAGCGCTGCATCGTGGGCGGGCTCGAGCGGGTGTACGAGATCGGCCACGATTTTCGCAACGAGGGGCTGTCGCGAATCCACAACCCCGAGTTCACCATGGCCGAGTGGTACGAGGCGTACGCCGACTACCAGGACATGGCGACGCTCACCGAGGAGCTCGTAGCCGGGTTGGTGCAGCAGCTGTTCGGGACGGCGCTGCTCGAGCGCCATGGGGCCACGCTTTCCTTTACTCGGCCGTTCGCGCGGCAGGACTACTTCACCCTGGTGCAGGAGCACGCGGGGGTGGACCTGACGCGGACCACGGACGGCGAGCTGCGCGCCGTGCTGCAGCGCCACAACGTGCCCGCGGCCGATGCCGCGGAGCTGGCGGGGGCGAAGCTGGTGGACGAGGTGTTCAAGACCTGCGTCGAGCCCAAGCTGATCCAGCCGACGTTCGTGTTCGACTATCCGATCGCCCTGTCGCCGCTCGCGAAACCCAAGCGCGACGACCCCAACAAGGTGGAGCGCTGGGAGCTGTTCGTCCTGCACCGCGAGCTTGCCAACGCGTTCAGCGAGCTCAACGATCCCGACGAGCAACGCCGCCGGTTCGAGCAGCATGCCGCCTTCCGCGCCGCCGGCGACCAGGAGGCGCACCAGCTCGACGAAGACTTCCTGCGCGCGCTCGAGTACGGGATGCCGCCGACCGGCGGTGTGGGGATGGGCATCGACCGCCTGCTGATGGTGCTCGCGGACCAGGGGAACATCCGCGACGTGATCCTGTTCCCGATGCTGCGGCCCGAATGACAATCCGCCAGATCGCGCTCGTCGCGCTGCTCCTCGTGCTGGCCGCGGCGGCGGCCGCCTTCGTGCGGGCGAACTGGCCGTCGCCGCTCGAGGGCCGGGTCGCGCTGCGCTACCTGCGGAGCCGTCGGGCCTCGCGCCTGCTCTCCCTCATCACGGTCATCGCCGTCGGCGGAGTGACGGTGGGCGTGATGGCGCTGGTCGTGGTGCTGGGCGTGATGAACGGCCTGCAAAACGACCTGCGGGAGAAAATCCTCGTGGTGAACCCGCATCTGCGCGTGCTCACATACGGCGAGGGATTGCGCCTGGACGACTGGGAGGACGCGCTGGCCCGGGTCCGGCGTGCGGACGGGGTGGAGGCGGCGGCGCCGTTCGTGCTCACGCAGGGGCTGATCTCGGCCGGGCACGACTACGCGGAAGGCGTCGCGGTGATGGGCGTCGAAGCGGACACCGGTGCTCGCGCGGTCACGAGCTTCGCCCGGCACTTCACGAAGGGCGACCTCGCCTTCCGCACGACGCAGCCGGCGGTGGACGGCGGCATCGCGCTGGGCGTGCGGCTCGCGAGCAAGCTGGCGGTCTTCCCGGGTGACGTCGTGACGCTCGTCGCGCCCGCCGGCTCGAAGTACAACCCCAGCCTCGGCACGTTCATTCCCAAGTTCCGCCGCTACGAGGTGACCGGCCTGTTCGAGACCGGGATGTACGACTACGACAACAACTACGTCGCGATGCGCCGCCAGACCGCCCAGGACTTCGCGGGGCTCGACAGCGCCGTCACGGGCCTCGAGGTCCGGCTCGTCGATCCCTGGCACGCGGACCGGTTCGCGGCGACGCTCGAGGCACAGCTGGGCCACCCCTACCGCGCCCTCGACTGGCAGTCGCAGAACCGCTCGCTCTTTTCTGCCCTGAAGCTCGAAAAGCTCGCGATGAGTCTCGTCGTGTTCCTGATCTGCGTCGTGGCGGCGTTCAACGTCGTGGGGACGCTCACGATGGTCGTGAGCGACAAGACGCGCGAGATCGGCATCCTTCTCGCGATGGGCATGCCGCGTCCATCGATCCGCCGCATTTTTCTGGCCCAGGGGATCTTCATCGGCCTCACGGGCACGGTCCTGGGCGTCGTGCTCGGCCTGGTGCTGGGCGCCGGCGTCAATCGCGGCCAGTGGATCCCGATCGATCCGTCGGTCTACTTCATCGACCACCTCCCGGTTCACACCGAGCCGCTGGACGCCCTCGCCGTGGTGGCGGCGAGCCTGATCATCGCGATGCTGGCGCCGCTCTACCCCAGCATCCAGGCCGCGCGGCTCGCGCCGGTGGCCGCGATCCGCTACGAATGAACGCCCTGCTCGAGGCCCGGGGAATCCGGAAGGTGTACGCGGGGGGCGACGGCCAGCCGCTCGAGGTGCTGCGCGGCGTCGACCTGGAGGTGCGGCGCGGAGAATTCGTGGCCATCGTCGGTGCCTCCGGGGCGGGCAAGAGCACCCTGCTGCACCTGCTGGGGGCTCTCGACGTCGCCACGGGCGGCGACGTGTGGCTCGACGGCTCGCGTTACGCCGACCTCGATCCCCGCGGCACGGCCGAGCTGCGCAACCGGAAGCTGGGATTCGTGTTCCAGTTCCACCATCTCTTGCGCGAGTTCTCCGCCCTGGAGAACGTGATGATGCCCCTGCTGATCGCCGGGGTCGCCCCGCGCCAGGCGCGGTCGCGCGCGGAAGAGGTGCTGTCCGAAGTCGGGCTGGCGGGGCGAATGTCGCACCGCCCGGCGGAGTTGTCGGGCGGCGAGCAGCAGCGCTGCGCGGTGGCCCGCGCGCTGGTCCACGACCCCAGCCTCGTCCTGGCGGACGAGCCGTCCGGGAACCTGGACCACGCCAACAGCGAGCGCCTGCACGAGCTGTTCTTCCGGCTGGCGCGGGAATACGAGACGGCGGTGACCGTGGTGACCCATAACCGCCAGCTCGCCGCGCGCGCCGATCGTATCTTGTGGCTGGAGGACGGCCGGCTCACGGTGGTGAGCTCGGTCGACGCGATACCCTGATGCTGTGCGACCACTGTAAGGAACGGGACGCCGTCATCAATCTCACGCAGGTAGAGCACGACTCCAAGGTCACGCTCCACCTGTGCGAGCAGTGCGCCCAGCTGAAGGGCGTCGAGACGGGCGGCACGGTGCTGAAGTCCCCGCTGGGTGGGTTCATCACAGCCATGGGCAAGGGCGGTACCGCCCTCCTGCCGACGCCGACCGACGGCGTCCGTTGCCCCGCGTGCGGCGGCACGCTGCGCGATTTCCGCGACTCCGGGCGGCTGGGGTGCGACCAATGCTACGCCGCCTTCGACTTCCACCTGCGCGACTTGCTCCGCCGCCTGCACGGCTCGAGCCAGCACGTGGGGGAGCGCTACGCCGCTCCGGGCGCCGACGCCGCGGACCCGAAGGGCCGCCTGCTCGACCTCAAGGCGCAGCTGCGCCGCGCGGTGGAGAGCGAGAACTTCGAGCTGGCCGCCGAACTGCGCGACCGGATCCGCGTGCTCGAATGATCGACCTGTCGCTGCTCCCCGATGGCGGGATGGGGTGGCTGGATGCTTCGGGTCCCAAGGCCACCATCGTGCTCTCCACCCGGATCCGCCTGGCCCGCAACGTCCGGGGGATCGTGTTCAGCCAGCGCGCCAAGGACGGGGACCGGACGGCGGTGCTGGAGCGGGTCACCGAGGCGGCCGCCGCCTCCGAACGGCTGGGCGCAGCGGTACGCTTCCACCTCGACCAGCTGGAGCGGCCGGATCGGCAGCTGCTGCACGAACGGCACCTCGTCAGCAAAGAACTGGCGGGGCTCGATCGGGAGGGCCGGCCCCGGCCGGGCGCGGCGTTGCTCGTCCAGGGGCCCGTGGGGGTCATGGTGAACGAAGAAGACCACCTCCGTCTCCACGGGATGCGGGCGGGGTTCGACCTCGAGGATGCCTATGCCGCTGTGGAAGCGGTAGATGCGGATCTGGGCCGGCTGCTGCCTTTCGCGTTTCACCCGGAATTTGGCTATCTTACCTCATGCCCGACGAATGCGGGGACCGGGCTGCGGGCAAGCGTGCTTATCCACTTGCCCGGTCTGGTCTTGACCAAGGAGATCAACAAGGTTTTGCAGGGCCTGTCGCAGGTGGGGCTCACCTTTCGGGGCCTGTACGGGGAGGGGAGCGAGGTCGTCGGCAACTTCTTCCAGCTGTCCAACCAGACCACCCTGGGGAAAGCGGAAGACGAGTTGATCGATCATCTTGGCAAGATCGTGCGCCAAGTGGTTGAATACGAGGAGCAGGCGCGGGACGTGCTGCTGAAGACGGCGCCCGAGGAGGTGGAGGACAAGACGTGGCGCGCTTACGGACTCCTTAAGCACGCGCGCCGCTTGACGTTTGAGGAGACGATGAACTTGTTGAGCGGTGTGCGGCTCGGCGTCGGCTTGCATCTGCTGCCTGGGCCGAGTGTATATACGCTGAACAAGCTGCTGATCCACACGCAACCCGCGCACCTGGCGGCGATGGACGGCCGGTCGACCGGCGATCGGGAGCTGCCGACGGTGCGCGCGGCCTATGTGCGGCGGTTGTTGGAGGCGGAGGCTCGATGAACGGCTACAACTTCACGGATCGGGTACGGAAAGTCCTGCAGATGGCGCGGGAAGAAGCCGCTCGTCTGCACCACGAGTACGTCATCCAGCAGAAGATCGAGGAGACGGTGAAGAAGGGCAAAGCGGCCGCTGCCGCCGGGCCCGACCTGCCGTACACCTCGCGCGCCAAGAAAGTGCTGGAGCTGGCGATGAGCGAGGCGCGCGAGCTGAATCACTCGTACGTGGGTACCGAGCACCTGCTGCTCGGCTTGCTGCGGGAAGAGAAAGGCATCGCCGCGCAGGTCCTGACGGATGCGGGCGTGAACCTCGAGCAGGCGCGCGCCGAGACGCTGCGGCTGCTGGGCAGCGAGATGCCCTCCACGCCGGCGGGCGGCGGGACCGGGGCGCAGCCGTCGCCGCCGAAGAGCGAAAAGAAATCCAAGACCCCGGCCCTCGATCACTTCTGCCGCGACCTCACGCAGCTCGCCGCCGAAGGATCGCTCGATCCGACGATCGGGCGTCAGAAGGAAATCGAGCGCGTCATGGAGATTCTGTCGCGCCGCAAGAAGAACAACCCCGTGTTGATCGGCGAGCCGGGCGTGGGGAAGACGGCCATCGTGGAAGGGCTCGCGCAGCTCATCGCGAGCGGCCAGTGCCCCGAGGCCCTGAAGGACCACCGCGCCCTGTCGCTCGACATGGCCGCAGTGATCGCAGGCACCAAGTACCGCGGCCAGTTCGAGGAGCGGCTCAAGGCGGTCATCAACGAGATCGCGCAGAACCGAAACATCATCCTGTTCATCGACGAGCTGCACACGCTCGTCGGGGCCGGCGCGGCCGAGGGCGCGGTCGACGCCTCCAACATGCTGAAGCCGGCGCTGGCGCGCGGCGAGCTGCAGTGCGTCGGTGCCTCGACGCTCAACGAGTACCGCAAGTACATCGAGAAGGACGGGGCACTGGAGCGGCGCTTCCAGACCGTGATCGTGGACCCGCCGACGGTTGACGAGACGATCGAAATCCTGAAGGGCCTGCGCAAGCGCTACGAGGATCATCACCGCGTGATCATCCCTGACGAGACGCTGTCCGAGGCGGCCAAGCTGTCGGAGCGCTATATCACCGACCGGTTCCTCCCGGACAAGGCGATCGACGTGATCGACGAGGCGGGAGCCCGGGCGCGGCTGGCGGCGCAGGTGCCGCCGCCCGAGGTGGCGGAGCTGAAGGAGAAGCTCGAGGGGATCAACACGGATAAGGAAGCCGCGGTCCGCGATCAGAACTTCGAGCGCGCGGCGGCGCTGCGCGACCAGGAGCGCGAGCTGCAGGCGGAGATCCGCCGCAAGCAGGAGGAGTGGGAGCGGGAGCGGCAGACGCGCCGGCCCACGATCAACGAGGAGGGCGTCGCGTTCATCGTCTCGCGCTGGACCGGTATTCCGGTCACGCGGCTGCAGGAAGCCGAGACCGCCCGGCTGCTCCGCATGGAAGAGGAGCTGCACGAAAGCGTGGTCGGGCAGAACGAGGCGATCGAGGTGATCTCGCGCGCCATCCGCCGCAGCCGGGCGGGGCTCAAGGATCCCAAGCGGCCGATCGGGTCGTTCATCTTCTCCGGCCCGACCGGTGTCGGGAAGACGGAGTTGGCGCGCGCGCTGGCGCGGTTCCTGTTCGCCGACGCCAACGCGCTGATCCGCGTGGACATGTCGGAGTACATGGAGAAGTTCTCGGTGAGCCGGCTGATCGGCGCGCCGCCGGGCTACGTCGGCTATGAGGACTCCGGGACCCTCACCAAGGCCGTGCGGCGCAAGCCGTACTCCGTGGTTTTGCTCGACGAGATCGAGAAGGCGCACCCCGATGTGTTCAACATCCTGCTCCAGGTGCTCGACGAAGGCCACCTGACCGACAACTACGGCCGGCTCATCGACTTCAAGAACACCGTCGTGATCATGACGTCGAACGTCGGCGCCCGCGACATGGTCAAGGGCAAGGCGCTCGGCTTCGCGCAGCCCGAAGCGAAGAGCGAGTTCCAGAAGATGGCCGAGAAGGTGAAGGAAGAGGTCAACAAGGTGTTCAACCCGGAGTTCCTCAACCGGCTGGACGACGTGATCGTGTTCCACCCGCTGACCCGGGACCACATCCGGCAGGTCGTGGCGATCCTGGCGCGGGACGTGCAGCGGCGCCTGGGCGAGGAAGAGCTCACGCTCCGGTTGACGCCCGCGGCGAGCGACTTCCTCGTGGACCACGGCTACGACGAGCATTACGGCGCGCGTCCGCTGAAGCGTGCGATCCAGAAGTACGTCGAGGATCCGCTCTCGGAGAAGATCCTGGTCGGCGACTTCGCGCGCGGCGATGAAATCGAGGTCGACGTCGCGCCCGACAAGGAGCGCCTGGCGTTCCGGGCACTCTCCGGCTCGAAGGCGTGATTCGCCGGCTTCGCCCCCTCCCTCTCGTCGTCCTGAGTCTCGTCGTGCTCGCCCCGCGCCCGTGCGGCGCGCAGGGTGAGCCCACGGTGCTGACGCCCGACTCGATCGCCGTCCAGGGCATGCGGCGCACCACGTCGCTCACCGCGCTCCAGACGAGCGGCCTGCTGCCGGGCCGCGCGTTGAGCTACCGGGACGTCCAGCGCGCCATCCAGGCGCTCTACGGCACCGGCCAGTACGACGACATCCGGATCGAGCAGGTGCAGGCGCCGGGGGGTAAGAACGTCCTGATCATCCGCGTCCGCGAGCGGCCGTTGCTCGTCAAGTGGGCGGTGCGCGGGGTGCAGCGCGTGGGCGAGCGCGCGGTGCGCGCCAAGGTCGACCTCACCGAGGGTCGCCCGTTCGACCCGGCGGCCGTGGAGCGGTCCCGCGGCCGCATCGACTCGCTGTACCGCGCGCAGGGGTACTACCTCGCCCACGCCCGCCCGGTGTACGTCTACGAGAACGACTCGGCGCACGTCCGCGTCATCTTCGACGTGGAGGAGGGACGGCGCGTCGCGATCGCCCGGCTGCAGCTGGAGGGCAACACCCACTTCGGCGCGAAACAGATCGCCGAGCACATGAAGACCCGGCCCGAGGGGTTCTGGTGGTTCCAGTCGGGCGAGTACGATGACGAAAAGCTCGCCGCCGACCTGCGGGAGCGGCTGCCCGCCTTCTACGGCGCCCGGGGCTTCGTGGACTTCCAGATCCTGGGCGATACCCTGCTGGTGGACGAGACCAGCGGCAAGGCGACGCTGGTCGTCCGGCTCAGCGAAGGGGAGCCCTACCGGGTGGGGACGTTCGAGATCGTCGGGAACCGGCGGTTCTCGACGGAGGAGCTCGAGACGTTCTACCCGTTCGCGCAGACGGAGCGCGGCGGGTTGCTGGGCATCGGCGCGCGGCGCCGGGAACCCTACTTCGACGAGCAGGAGTGGGACGACGCCACCCGCAAGCTGCAGACGCTCTACTACAACAACGGCTACATCTATGTAACCGTGCGGCCGGACGTCCTGCGACGTACGGGGCCGGACGGCAAACCGGTGCTGGACCTGCGCTGGATGATCAACGAGGGCCAGCCGGCCATCGTGAACCGGGTGGAGATCCGCGGCAATGACGTGACCCACGAGCGGGTGATCCGCGAGGCGATCGTCCTGATTCCGGGCGACGTCTTCCGGCAGGATGCGCTGCTTGCCTCCTACCAGCGCGTCTCGAACCTGGGCTTCTTCAATCAGCCGCTGCCGTTCCCGGACACGCGCCCGGCGAACGAGCAGGGTGACATCGACGTGATTTTCCGCGTCACGGAGAAACGCACCGGCAACGTGAATTTCGGCGCCTCGGTGGGGCAGGGCACGGGCCTGGGCGGCTTTCTGGGGTTGGACGAGCCGAACTTGTTCGGCCAGGGCAAGCGCGGCCGGTTCCAGTGGCAGTTCGGAAAGAACATCAACGACTTCGACGTCTCGTTCACCGACCCGGCCATCCGGGAGTCCCGCATCTCGGCGACGATCGGCGTCCACAATACGCGCGTCCGCTACACCATCGCGAACATCGGCCGGCTGCGGCGGCGGGGCGCGAGCCTGCAGCTCGGCTTCCCCGCGCTCGGGGACAATTACTCGCGGCTGTTCCTGTCCTACGGCGTCGACCAGCAGAGCTTCAGCGGATCCAGCACGAACCAACAATTCGCCAGCGTATTCAGCTGCAACGACTGTACGCGCTCGACGCTCGGCCTCTCGCTGCTGCGCGACACGCGGGTCGACCTGCCGTTCCCGACCGGCGGCACCATGGTGCAGGTGGGCGTGTCGCAGAGCGGCGGCGTCATCGGCGGGCGGGGCAACTTCCAGCGGGTCGACCTCGAGGGCAAGTTCTACGCGCCCCTCGGCCAGACCGGGGGTGCCACTTCGCCCATCAAGTTCGTGCTCGGTCTCTCGACGCGGTCGGGGTTCGTGTTCGGCAACGCTCCGTTCTTCGACCAGCTGTTCACGTTGGGCGGCACGCAGTTCTTCATTCCCCTGCGGGGCTACGATGAGGCCTCGATCACGCCCTTCGGGTATGACCCCAACGCCAGCAGCGCCGGTGCCAGCCCCAACGCGTTCGGCAAAGCCTTCTTTACGATGACCGGCGAGGTCGGGATGCGCGTGTCCCAGATGCTCTATCTCTCGACCTTCCTCGACGCGGGCAACGTGTGGACCCGGGCCGCGCAGTTCGACCCCACCCGCCTGTTCCGCGGGGCCGGCCTGGGCGTCGCCGTGATTTCGCCGCTCGGTCCCATCGGGATCGACTACGCCTACGGGTTCGATCGGACCGACTCCGCCGGCCGTCCGAAACCCGGCTGGAAGCTGCACTTCAAGCTCGGCAACTTCTTCTAAGTCGTATTCACGCTTCGACCCGGAGTCACGTGTTATGCAGCGTCTCGTTCTCGTCTGCCTCGCCGCCCTGGGGGCGGCGCCCGCATCCGCAGCGCTCGCCCAGCGAGCGGGCGCGCCTGCTTCACAGCCGCCCGCCCTCAGGATCGCGTTCGTCAATTCGCGGGAGATCCTGCAACGGACCCCCGGCTACGCCGTGGCGGAGTCCACGTACCTGAAGGAAGTCGACGGGTTCCGCACCGAGGTGCAGAAGCTGCAGCAGCAGCTCGACTCTGCGGTGCAGGCACTCGACCAGCAGTCGATTGCGCTCTCTCCCGCAGTGCGGAGGGCCCGCCAAGACAGCCTGCAGGCGATGCAGCGGAGGATGGATCAGCGCACCAACCAGCTGCAAGACCAGGCGCGCCAGCGGGAACAAGAGCTGCTGTCGCCGATCCAGGCGCGCGTCAACAGCGTGATCCAGGGGATACGAGCCGAGCTGAACTATGCGTACATCCTCGACGCCGATGCGCCCGGAGGGCTGATTGTGGCGGCGGATCCCGCGCTGAACATCACGGCCAAGGTCCTGCAGCGACTCCAACAGGCCCAGTAGCCGGGGCCGCTTCCGCGCTCCGGCCTCCCTCGTGAACACGGCGGGCACACGGCCGATAGCCGCGAGTGAAATCGCGGCGCTCACGGGCGGCCGGCTCGTCGGCCCGGGGGCGGTCACGGTCGCCGGGATCGCGCCCCTCGAGCGGGCCGGGCCCGGCGACCTGTCGTTTCTTGCCGCGGCGCGCTATCTCCCGTACTTTCAACGCACTAGCGCGTCAGTCGTGCTGGTGAAGCCGGAGTTCGCCGACGCCGAGGGCGGCCCCGCCACGCGGGTGGTCGTCCCCGCGCCGCACGAGGCGTTGCTCGTCGTCCTGCCGGTGCTCTATCCCCAGGCGGTGTGGGAGCCCGGCGTCCACCCGACGGCGGTGGTAGGGCGGGGCGCGACGTGGGACGAGCCCGTGGAGATCGGTCCGCACGCAGTGCTCGGGGCGGCGGTGCGGCTCGGCAAGAACGTCCGCATCGGCGCCGGGTGCGTCCTGGGCGAGGGCGTAGCCGTGGGCGACGACACGCAGCTGTTCCCCGGCGTGACGTGCTACGCCGGGACGGCGCTGGGGAAGCGCGTCATCGTGCATGCGGGGGCCGTGCTCGGGAGCGACGGGTTCGGCTACGTGCCGGGGGAGGGCGGGGAGGCGCACCGCAAAATTCCGCACGTGGGCCGCTGCCTGATCAGCGACGACGTCGAAGTCGGCGCGAATACGTGCATCGACCGCGGTAGCGTCGACGATACGGTGATCGGAGCGGGCACGAAGATCGACAACCTCGTCCACATCGCCCACAACGTGCGCATCGGCGCGCGCTGCCTGATCATGGCCGAGGCCGGGATCGCGGGGAGCGTGCAGGTGGGGGACGAAGCGGTCGTCGCTGGCCAGGCCGGCATCCGGGACCACGTCACCATCGGTCGCGGGGCCCGACTGCTGGTGCAGGCGGGGATCATCGCCGACATCCCGGCCGGGGCGACCGTGTCCGGGTATCCGGCGCGGTCGCATCGGGAGTACCTGAAGGCGCAGGCCGCGCTGTACCGGCTGATGACCATCGTGGACGAACTCGAGGACCTGGTGCAGGCCAAGCATGGCGCCGATCGCTAGACGCTCCATCACGCGCAAGAGCGCCGTCCGCGGGACCGGGTTGCATACCGGCGCCGCGACCGAGGCGACGTTCCTTCCCGCCTCCGCCGGGCAGGGCATTCTGTTCCGCCGCACCGACCTCGCGGGCAAGCCGGAGGTGCCGGCCCGCCTGACCGAGGTGGAGGCGGTGGAGCGGCGGACCGCGATCGGCCGGGGCGAGGCGACGATCCACACCGTCGAGCACCTGCTCGCGGCGGTGGCCGCGCACGAGATCGACGATCTCACGATCGAGCTCACGGGTCCCGAGCCCCCCATCCTCGACGGCAGCGTCCAGCCGTACTTCGAGGCGTTGGCTCAGGCGGGCCCCGCCGATCTCAAAGGCGGGGGCGAGCCGGCGGTGCTGACCGTGCAGGCCCCCTTCACCGTGACCGAGGGCGACTCGAGCTACGTCGTGGCGCCCGCAAAGGCCCTGCGCCTCACGGTCACGATCGAATGGCCGCACCCGCTGATCGGCCGGCAGGCCGGCAGCTACGACGTGACGCCCGACCTGTTCGCGGCGGAGCTGGCGCCAGCGCGCACGTTCGGCTTCACGAGCGAAGTAGCCCAGCTGCAGGCGAAGGGTCTCATCAAGGGGGCCTCCGCGGCGAACGCGATCGTCCTGGACGAGCGCGGCATCGCGAACGGCGGCAAGCTGCGCTGGCCGGACGAGTTCGTGCGCCACAAGGCGGCGGACATCCTGGGCGACCTCGCGCTCGCGGGCGCGCGGATCCGGGCGCACGTCGTGGCGACGCGGCCGAGCCACAGCGGCAACATCGCGCTGGCGCGCGCGCTCGCCCGCGCCGGCAAACGCACAGGAGGCGGCGGACCGGCCATGGACATCAGCCGCATCATGGACTACCTGCCGCACCGCTACCCGTTCCTGCTCGTGGACCGGATCCTCGAGGTCGAGGGACGGCAGCGCATCGTAGGCATCAAGAACGTCACGATCAACGAGCCTTTTTTCCAGGGTCACTTCCCGGGGCACCCCATCATGCCCGGCGTGCTCATCATCGAGGCGATGGCGCAGGTCGGCGGGATGCTGCTGATGAGCCACTTCGAGGGGCAGAACGTCGAGGACAAGGTGGTGTACTTCATGTCGCTCGACCACGTGAAGTTCCGCCGCCCCGTGGTACCCGGGGATCAGATCCGCTTCGAGCTGGAGATGATTCAGTTCCGGGGGAAGACGTGCCGCATGAAGGGCACGGGATACGTGGACGGGCAGGTGGTGGCCGAGGCGGAGATGATGGCGATGGTGGTGGACCGGTGATCCACCGGACGGCGCTGATCGATCCGACGGCGCAGCTCGGCCCCGACGTGACCGTGGGGCCGTACTGCATCATCGGCCCGCACGTGACGGTGGGGGAGCGGTCCGCCGTCGCGGCGCACGCGGTGATCGAGCGCAACACGCGCGTGGGCGCTGGCGTGAAGATCGGCTACGGCACCGTCATCGGCAACGATCCCCAGGACCTGAAGTACAAGGGCGAGGAGACCTGGGTCGAGATCGGCGCGGGGACGATCATCCGGGAGTACTGCACCATCAACCGCGGCAGCACCGCCACCGGGAAGACCACCGTGGGTGAGCGGTGCTTCCTGATGACGTACGTGCACGTCGCGCACGACTGCGTCATCGGGAACGACGTCATCATCGCCAACTCGGTCCAGATGGCTGGGCACGTCACCGTGGACGACCGGGCGATCATCAGCGGCCTGACCCCCATCCACCAGTTCGTGCGCATCGGGACGTACGCGTTCGTGGGCGGCGCCTCGCGCGTCAACCAGGACGTGCCGCCCTACACGAAGGCGGTGGGCAACCCCGTGCACCTCTACGGCCTGAACTCGGTGGGGCTGCAGCGCGCCGGCTTCACGCCGGACGTCAAGCTCGCGCTCAAGCGCGCCTACCGCCTGCTCTTCAACTCCGACCTCACCGTGAGCCAGGGAATCACGCGCGCACGCCTCGAGCTCCCCCAGGTACCCGAGGTGGAGAACTTCCTCAAGTTCATCGAGGCGTCGCAGCGCGGGGTGCTGGTGTGACCCTGCGCCGCGTGCGCATCGGCGTCGTCGGCACGGGCGCGCTCGGCTTCCACCACGCGCGCCTCCTCAAAACGATCGATGGCGCGGAGCTGGTCGGGATCTACGACGTGAACCCCGTCCGCGCCGCGCAGGTCGCGCGCGAGCTCGAGACCGTCGCCCACGAGTCGCTGGACGCGCTACTCGATCGGGTAGAGGCCGCCACGGTCGTGGTACCCACGCCCGCGCACGTGGAGGTGGGCCTGGCGGTCTTGGCCCGCGGCTTGCCGGCCCTCATCGAAAAGCCGCTCGCGGACGGGCTGCCGGGCGCGGAGCGTCTGGTGCGCGTGGCCGAGCAACATGCGGTCGCGCTGCAGGTCGGGCACGTCGAGCGCTTCAACCGCGCCGTGCGGGCGGCCGCCGCGTATCTCGAGGAGCCGCGCTTTCTTCAGACCGAGCGGCTGGCGCCGTTCCAGCCCCGCGGCACGGACGTCGCCGTGATCCTCGACCTGATGATCCACGACCTCGACCTCGTGCTGGAGCTCGTCGGGGCCGAGGTCGCGGAAGTGCGTGCGACGGGCGTCCCGGTGCTGACCCCGCACGTGGACATTGCCAACGCACGCGTCGAGTTCGCGAACGGTGCCGTGGCCGTGATCACCGCGAGCCGCGTCTCGCGGGACCGCACGCGCAAGCTCCGGATCTTCCAGCCCACCGGTTACTTCTCGCTCGACCTGGCGCAGGGCAACGGGCACTTCTACCGCCTCAAGCCGGGGTGGCAAGCGTTCGGCGCCACGCGGATGGAGGACATCGTGGACCACCTGCGGCTCGAGGCGCCCGAGGCCGAGCCGCTGAAGCTCGAGCTCGAAAGCTTCCTACGCGCGGTGCGGGGTGAGGGCGACGTCGTGGTTACGGGCGCCGCGGGCCTCCAGGCGCTCGCGCTGGCTCACCGCGTCGCCGACGCCATCCAGGCCTCGCCGCTCGCCGTCGCCCGGCCGTGAGCCGGGCACCCCGGATCTATATCTCGGCGGGTGAACCGTCGGGCGACGCGCACGCCGCCCCCGTGGCGAGCGCCCTGCGCCGACGCCTCCCCGGCGTCGAGCTGGAGGCGTTCGGCGGCCCGCTGCTCGAGCAGGCCGGCGCCCGGGTGCTCGACCGCATGGAGTCGTTCTCCGTCGTCGGGTTCGTGGAGGCCCTCACCAAGATTCCGGCCCACTACCGCCTCCTGGGGCGCGTCCGAGCCGCGTTCCGCGCCCGGCGGTACGACCTGGTGATCCTCGTGGACTACCCCGGTTACCACTTGCGCGCGGCCGCCGCCGCGGCCGCGGCGGGGATTCCCGTGCTCTACTACATCGCGCCGCAGATGTGGGCGTGGGGGGTGGGGCGGGTCCGCAAACTGGCCGCCGTGCGGCAGCTGGCCGTGATCCTGCCGTTTGAGGAGCCGTTTTTCCGCGAGCGCGGCATCCCCGTCACGTTCGTCGGCCATCCCCTCAAGGACCGTCCCGCCCCGCCGCCGCGCGCCGCGGCGCGGCGCGCCCTGGGGCTCGACCCGGCGCGCCCCACCTTGGGGCTCTTCCCCGGGAGCCGAGCGCAGGAAGTGGCGCGGCATTGGGACGTGTTCCGAGCGGCGGCGGCGCGCGTGGCGGCGGCGCGTCCCGACGTTCAGCTGGTCGTGGCCGGGGCGCCCGGCGCGAACTATCCGGCCCCCGGCGCGATCCGCGTGCACACCGGTCATCCCCAGCCGGTCTTCGCCGCGGCCGACGCCGGCATCTGCAAGTCGGGCACCACCACGCTGGAGGCCGCGATGGCCGACCTCCCGATGGTCATCACCTACCGGCTCCATCCTGTCTCGTCCTTCATCGCGTTCCGCGTCCTGCGGGTGCCCTGGGTGGGCCTCGTGAATCTGGTGGCGGGCTACGAGGTCGCCCCCGAGCTGCTGCAGCGGCGGGCCACGCCTGCGGCCCTCGCGGACGCGGTGCTGCCGCTGCTCGACGCCGGTGCCCCGGCCACGCGCCGCCAGCGCGAGGGGTTGGCGCTGGTGCGCGAGCGGCTAGGCGCCCCCGGCGCCGCCGATCGAGTCGCCGAGCTCGCCGCCGGCCTGCTGGCGTGAGACTGCGGTGGGTCGAGCCGGTCGCGGCCGCGCTCGCGCCGGCGCTGGTGAGAGGGCTCGCCGCGACGTGGCGGATGCGCGTGCACGGTGCCGAGCACCTACGGACGCTCCGCGAGGCGTGCCGGCCGTTCGTGTTCGTGCTGTGGCATAGCCGCATCCTGCCGCTGCTGTTCCATCACCGGCGGGAAGGCGTGGTGTTGCTCATCAGCCGGCATCGTGACGGCGAGTACCTGGCGGACCTCGCCGACCGCTGGGGCTACCGCTCGGTGCGCGGGTCCACCCGGCGCGGCGGCGAAGTCGGCTTGCTCGGCATCGTGCGCGCGCTCCAGGGGGGCGCCGAGGTCGCCGTCACGCCGGACGGGCCGCGCGGCCCCGCGCAGCGCGTGCAACCCGGGGCGGTGGCAGCGGCGCAGCACGCCGGCGTGCCGCTCCTCCCAATCGGTGCGCGCCCCTCCGCGGCCTGGTGGCTGCGGTCGTGGGACCGGCTCTGCATTCCCAAGCCGTTCGCGGCGATTGACGTGGTGTACGGCCCGCCGGTCGATGTGGCGCCGGGCAAGGATGGCCTGCGTCGGGCCATGGACGACGTGGAACGGTCGCTACGCGAGGTTACCGGGGAGCACACGTGACGCGCTGGCTCTGGTGGAGCCGCCACCCGCTCGCGCGCATCGCGCGCGGGCTGCTGCTGCCGGCGGCGCTGTTGTATCGCGGCGTGATGACCGCTCGCACTGCGGCGTACGCGCGCGGCTGGCTCGCGGTGCGGCGGTTACCCCTCCCGACGGTCGCTGTGGGGAACCTGACCGCGGGCGGGGCGGGGAAGACGCCATTCGCCGCCTGGGTCGCAGGCCGGTTCGCCGGACAGGGGCGACGCCCCGGGATCCTGCTCCGGGGCTATGGCGGCGACGAACAGCGCGTGCACGAACGATTGGTACCCGGGGCGATCGTGGTTGCCGACCCGGACCGCGCCGCCGGCGCCGAGCGGGCCCGCGCGGCGGGGGCGCAGGTGTTCGTGTTGGACGACGCGTACCAGCGGCTCGACGTGGCGCGCGATCTCAACGTCGCGCTGCTCAATGCCGAAAGCGACCGTGCCTCCCCCTGGCCGCTCCCTGCCGGGCCGTGGCGCGAGGGCTGGGGCGCGCTGCGGCGCGCCGACCTGATCGTCGTGACGCGCCGCCGCGCCCCCGCCGCCGAGGCCCGGCGCCTCGCCGAGCGGTTGGCTGCGCGCTGGCCGGCGACGCCTGTGGCGGTGCTGCACCTTGCGGTCGACGGGCTCGAGGGCATGCGATCGGCGCGGCCGGTCCGGCTCGCCGAGCTGGCGGGCAAGCGGGTCCTCGCCGTGGCGGGGATCGCCGACCCGGCGAGTTTTGCGGTGCAGGTACGGGCGTCCGGCGCGATCGTGCAACTCGTGGCGTATCAAGACCATCACCCCTATTCCCCGGCGGATGTATCCCGGCTCGCGCAGGCGGCGGCGGGGGGAGGGGCCGATTATGTTGTAGTCACAGAGAAGGATGCGGTGAAGCTGCGCGACCGCTGGCCGGCGGACGTATCCGAGCCCCTGGTCGCCCTGTTGCAGCTGCGCTGGGAACTGAACGGCGCGGTGGTGGAACGCGCCGTGGAAGGAATACTGCGACGACGCCTATGAGCGATCCGGCGACGAAAACGGAGGTGGCCCCGGCGATCATTCGCCCGGAGAAGGACACCTTCCTGGCGGAGGAGAACCCGTTCGAAGCGATGATGGAGCGCTTCGATCATGCGGCCCAGGTCCTGCATCTCGACCCCGGCCTCTACAAGGTGCTGCGCAACCCCGAAAAGCAGATCATCGTCTCCGTGCCGATCCTGCGCGACAACGGCGAAGTCGAGGTGTACACCGGCTATCGCGTCCTGTACAACACATCGCGCGGCCCCGCGAAGGGCGGCATTCGGTTCGACCTCAACGTGACCCTCGAGGAAGTGAAGGCCCTCGCCGCCTGGATGACGTGGAAGTGCGCCCTGGTGAACATTCCGTTCGGCGGCGCGAAAGGCGGCGTCGTATGCGATCCCGCCTCGATGTCCATGGCCGAACTGGAGCGCGTGACCCGGCGCTACACCTCCGGGATCATCGATACTCTCGGCCCCGACTCCGACGTCCCGGCGCCCGACGTGAACACGAACGAACGGGTGATGGCGTGGATCATGGACACGTACTCCATGCACAAGCGCCACACGGTGACCGCGGTCGTGACGGGCAAGCCGGTGGAGATGGGCGGCTCCCTCGGCCGGCGCGAGGCGACGGGGCGCGGCTGCACGATCGTCACGCGCGAAGCCCTGGCCAAGCTCGGCATGACGTTGAAGGGAGCGCGCATCGCCGTGCAGGGCTTCGGGAACGTCGGCTCGATCGCCGCGGACCTGATGGCGAAGGAGGGGGCGACGATCGTCGCGGTCTCGGACAAGTCGGCGGCCCTGCATAACCCCAAGGGCCTCGACGTTCCGGACGTGCTCAAGTGGGTGCGGGAACGGCGCCAGCTCGCCGGCTACCCCAAGGCCGACGCCATCCCCAATGACCAGCTCCTGACTGTGGACTGCGACGTGTTGATTCCCGCCGCGACCGAGAACGTGATTACCCGAAAGAATGCGCCGCAGATCAAGGCCAAGATCATCTGCGAGGGGGCGAACGGCCCCACCACCGCCGCCGCCGACAAGATCCTGGAGGACAAGGGCGTGTTCGTGATTCCGGACATCCTGGCGAACGCGGGCGGGGTCACGGTGAGCTACTTCGAGTGGGTGCAGGACCGGGGCGGGTACTTCTGGGACGAGGAAACCGTGAACCGTCGCCTCGAGAGCATCATGGTCCGGGCGTTCGGCGAGGTCGCGGCGACCACGGAGAAATACAAGGTGAATACCCGCATCGCCTCGTACATCGTTGCCGTCGATCGCGTGGCGGCGATGCACCGGCTCCGCGGGATGTATGCCTGATGCGTTACCGGGTCGTCGCGGTGGGCCGTATGAAGGACGCGGCGCTCCGGACGGCGTGTGACGGATACCTCGACCGGTTGCGGCATTACGCCAAGGTCGAGGTGCGGGAAGTGAGGGACGAGGCGCGGATCCTGGGGGCGGTCACCGCGGGGTCGCGCCTCGTGGCGCTTTCACGACGCGGCGCGCAGTGCTCGTCCCGCGACCTCGCCGCGTGGACCGCGCGCTGGGAGATGGACGGCCGCGACCTCGTCTTCGCCATCGGGGGGGCGGATACGCTCCCCGACGACATCCTCGGCCACGCCGAGCTCGTGTGGAGCCTGTCGCCGCTCACCCTACCGCACGAACTCGCCCGGCTGGTTCTGTATGAGCAGCTGTATCGCGCCTACACGATCCGCCGGGGGGAGCCGTACCATCGAGGATCCTGAGCTCACGGCGGCCGATCGGCGGGCCCTGCTGGCCTTGGCGCGGGGCGCCATCGCGGCGGCGTTGAACGGCCGGCCGGCGCCCGACCTGCCCGACGCGCCGGGCGCTGGGCTGCCGCGCGGCGCGTTCGTGACGCTGGAGGAGCCGGACGGGGCACTGCGCGGCTGCATCGGGCGCATCGCCGGCGACCGGCCCCTCGGTGACGTCGTCCGGACCGTGGCCGTCTCGGCGGCGCGCGAGGATCCCCGCTTCCCGGCCGTCGCACCCGACGAGCTGCCGACGTTGCGGATCGAGATCTCGGTGCTCCAGGAGCCGGTGCGCGCCGAGCGCGTGGAGCCCGCGCGGCTCGTGATCGGACGGGACGGGCTGCTGGTCCGGCGGGGCCACGCCGTCGGGCTGCTGTTGCCGCAAGTGGCCACCGAGCACGCGCTCGGCGCCGAGGCCTTCCTCGCGGCGGCATGCCGTAAGGCGGGACTCCCGCCCGAGAGCTGGCGGGAACCGGGCACCGAGGTCTTCACGTTTCAAGCGGACGTCTTCGGCGAATGACGGAGTGGTTCGAGCAGTGGTTCGGGGAGGAATACCACGCTCTCTACCCGCACCGCGACGAGGATGACGCGCGCCGGGCCGTGGCCCTGATCCGCCGCGTGGCTCCGTGGCGCCCCGCGGACCGCGTGCTCGACCTGGCCTGCGGGTCGGGGCGGCACGCCGCGGAGCTGGAGCGGTCCGGGGCGCGGGTCCTGGGTTTCGATCTGTCGCCGCCGATGCTGCGCCGCGCTCGGGCTCGTACCGGTGCGCCGCTAGTGCGAGGGGACATGCGGGCGTTGCCCTTCCTTCCCGGGACCTTCGCTCTGGCGGTGAATCTGTTCACGTCCTTCGGGTATTTCCGCGACGACGCGGAGCATGCGTTGGTGCTGCGGCAGGTGGCCGCGGCCCTGGCGGCCGGAGGACGGTTCGTGCTCGACTATCTCAACGCCGAGGCGGTGCGGCGGTCCCTCCGGCCCACCGAGGAGCGCCGCGCCGGGGGCCGCGTCGTCCGCATCACGCGCCGCGTCAGCCTGGAAGGCCGGTTCGTCGTGAAGGAAATCGAGCTGCCCGGCGAGGGCCGGACCTTTCAGGAGCGGGTGCGACTGTACGGGGTGGAGGAGCTGACCGCGCTGCTCGCCGGGGCCGGCTTCACGGTGACGGCATGCTTCGGCGACTACAGCGGCGCGCCCGGCGGCCCGGACGCGCCGCGCGTGATCCTGGTGGGAACAAAGGCGGGAAAGGGGACGGGGGACGCGTGATGCCACGCATCGTAGCAACGCCCATTGACGGGGGGGGCGCGGATGCGCCACCGGCTGACGTCAAGCCGCGCCGCATCAGCCCGGACGTCCTCGCTGCCGTGCTGCCGGGGCCGGGACGCGAACGCCTGGCCGGCGGGGAGGTGTTGGTCGTGACCACCGGTCAGCAGCCCGGGCTCTTTACCGGGCCGCTCTACACGATTTCCAAAGCCCTGTCGGCGTTGGCGCTGGCGCGCCGGCTCGAGCGGGAGCGCCGCGTGCCGGTCGTGCCCGTCTTCTGGGTGGCGGGTGACGACCACGACTTCGCTGAGGCGAACCACACCTGGGTCGTGAGCGCCGCCGGTGACGCGGTGCGCATCGTGCTCCGCGAGCGACCCGCCGAGGCGCCCTTGCTCCCGTTGTTTCGAGAGCCGTGTGGCTCCGAGATTCGCGCCGCGATCGAGCAGCTGCGCACGGTCCTCCCCGACACCGAGTTCAAGCCCGATGTCGTGGCCTGGCTCGAGGCCGCGTATCGGCCCGAGACGAACCTGGCGGATGCGTGCGCCGAGGCGTTGAACGACCTGTTGGCCCCCCGCGGCCTCGCCATCTTCCGGGCGCACGACACGGCGGCGAAGCGCGCCGCCGCCCCCTGGCTCCTGCGGGGCCTGGAGGTGACGCTCCCCGACGGGCTGACCCCGGTGCTGGTCGAAGGGGGGGGGGGGGCGGGCCGCGACCGGTTGCGCGCCGATGCCAGGGCGTTCGTCACGCGGCGCAGCGGCGAACGGTTTACGCGCGCGCAACTCGAGCAGCTCGCGGCGGAGCACCCCGAGCGGCTGTCACCCAACGTGCTGCTTCGGCCCGTGGTGGAGGCCGCGCTGTTCCCCACCGTGGCGTACGCCGCGGGTCCCGCGGAGCTCGGCTACCTCCCCGAGGCGGCGCCGCTGTACGCACGGCTCGGCGTTGCACGACAGACGCCCGTACCGCGTTGGTCGGGTGTACTGGTGGAAGGGCGTGTAGAGAAGCTGATGCAGAAACACGGCCTCGCGCTCGCCGACTTCGAGCGCCCACCGGGGTCCCTCGAGGCCCATGTGGTGAGCGAGTCGCTCGCGCCGGAAGTCGAGCAGGCGTTCGCGGGAGCGCGCCGGCACATCGAGGAGGATTATTCCCGGCTCGCCGAGGCGGTGGGGCGGCTCGATCCGACGCTCGAGCGCACGGTCCAGTCGGCGCGCAACGCGGCGCTCGCCGGCACGCATGACGTCGAGAAGAAGCTCGTCGCCAGCCTGAAGCGCGCGAACGAAACGGTGGTGGGACAGCTCGCGCGGGCGCGCGCCACGCTGGCCCCGGAGGGGAAGCCGCAGGAGCGCGTGCTCACCGTCGCATCGTTCCTCGTGCGGTACGGGCCCGGTTTGGTGGACGCGCTCGAGGCGGAGGTGGCGCGGGCGGCGGGCGCTTCGTAGAATCCGTCTCTATATGTGGCTCCTCGCGGTCATTCTCATCGTCGCCCTGATGATCCCGGTTGCGGCGATCCTGGTGGACTCGCCGCTGGGGCGCTCGATCGCGCGCCGCCTGGAGGGGCGGGGGGACGGGGGAGCCGGCGGTGGAGGAGCGCCGGCTGAGCTGCGCGACCTGCAACGCAAGGTGGAGCTGCTCGAGACCGAGATCGAGGATCTGAATCGCTCCCTGGCGGGGATGCGAGACGAAGTGCAGTTCGTGCAACGCCTGCTCGAAGACCCCCACAAGAAGAAACCGACCTCCTGACCGTGGCTGCCGCACGAGTGGCCGCGGGCATTCTCGTCACGCGCGTCCTGGGATACGTGCGCGAACGCGTGTTCGCATACTACTTCGGCAACAGCGGTGCGGCCGACGCCTTCCGCGCGGCGCTCCGCATCCCCAACGCCATCCGCAACCTCCTCGGAGAGGGAACCCTCTCAGGGTCGTTCATCCCGGTCTATGCCGGTCTGAACGAGCGAGAGGACAAAGGCGCTGCTCGCGCCTTGGCGGGCGCCGTGCTGGGGCTGCTCCTCCTGACCACCGGGGTGCTCGCCCTGCTCGGCATCGCCTTCGCTCCGGCGATCACCGCCCTCGTCGCCCAGGGGTTCGATGCGCCCCGCCGCGAGCTGACCACCGTCCTCGTCCGGATCCTGTTTCCGATGACGGGGCTGATGGTTGTCTCCGCCTGGTGCCTGGGCATCCTCAACACGCACCGGCGCTTCTTCCTGCCGTACGCGGCGCCGGCGTTGTGGAACGTCGCCGGCATCGTGGCGATGATCGGGGCCGGGACGTGGCTGGCCGGGCGCGCGCTGCCCCTGACCGATCAACTGTACCGGCTCTCGCTCGCGCTCGCGTGGGGGACCGTCGCGGGGAGCCTCCTCCAGATCGCCGTGCAAATGCCCGTCTGCTGGCGGCTCCTCCAGGGTATCACCGTCCGCTTCAGCACGGCCCCCGAGGGCGTGCGGCCGGTGCTACTCGCGTGGGCGCCGCTCGTCGTCGGAGCGGGCGTGGCCCAGCTCTCGGGATTGGTCGACACCTTCCTCGGCTCGTTCACTGGAGAAGGGGGCCTGTCCAGCCTGGGGTACGCCCAGCTCATCCAGGTGCTCCCGATCAGTCTGTTCGGCGCGTCGGTGGCCGCCGTTTCACTTCCCGAGCTGGCGCGGGAGGCCATCGGTTCTCAACCCAACGACCAGCTGCGTGGGCGGATCGCGGTCGGCTTTCGGCGCATCGCATTCTTCGTCGTGCCTTCGGCGTTCGCATTCGCGGCCCTCGGCCCCGCGATCGTGGGCGCGCTGTTCCAGACCGGCCGATTCGACGCCGACGATACCGCCCTGGTCGGTGGCGTGCTCGCGGCGTACGGCGCCGGTTTGCTGGGCCAAGCGACGGCAAAGCTGTTGGCATCGGGCTTCTACGCCCTGCGCGACACCCGTACGCCCGTTCAGATCGGCATCCTATCCCTTGTCGTGTCCGGACTCACGTCGTGGCTGCTCATGCGGCGGCTCGGCCCAGCCGGCATCGCGCTCGGCTCCGCTGCGGGGGGCACGTTGAACATGGTGCTCCAGCTGCGCGGCCTGGACCGCCGTATCGGCGCCGTGCTCGGGGGCGCGGATTGGCGGGCACTCGCCATCGGCGTCGCGGCCGGTATGGTCGCCACCGCGCTCGGCATGGGCGCCGAGCACCTCGCGGCGGCCTGGCGCCCGATCCCGCGCGGGGTTGCGGTGTTGGGTAGCTTTGGGTTGACCTACGGGGCACTCACCCTGGTGCTTCGCCACCCCGACGCCCTGCGCTCATGGCAATCCCTGACCGGCTGGCGCGCCAGCTAGCCGCGCTTCCCGACCGGCCCGGCGTCTACCTGTGGAAGGACGCGGCGGGCGAGATCCTCTACGTGGGCAAGGCCAAGAGCCTGCGCGCCCGCGTGCCCAGCTATTTCTCGCTCGACGACCAGGCGACGCCGGAGCGGGAAGCGCTCGCGCGCCAAATCGCGGACCTCGAGACGATCGTCGTTCCGAGCGAGGCGCAGGCGCTGCTCCTCGAGAACAACCTCATCAAGGAGCATCAGCCGCGGTTCAACATCCGACTGCGGGACGACAAGAGCTATCCGCAGATCGCCGTGACCCTCGGCGAGCCGTTTCCGCGCGTCCTGGTGGTCCGGCGCGTCACCATCCCCGGGGCGCGGTATTTCGGTCCCTACACCGACGTGGCCACGCTGCGCCAGACCCTCAAGATCATCCGCCGGTTGTTCACCGTCCGCTCGTGCCACTGGAACCTCCCCGACGAAGCGCCCGACCGGCCCTGCCTCGATTACCACATCGAGCGCTGCCGAGCGCCCTGCGTCGGCTACCAGGCGCGGGAGGACTATCGCCGGATGATCGACGACGTCGTGCTCTTCCTGGAGGGGAAGACGCTCGAGGTGCGCACCGGGCTGCGCGGACGCATGCAGGAGGCCAGCAAGGCGCTCGACTTCGAGCGCGCGGCGCAGCTGCGGGACGCCCTCAAGTGGCTGGACCAGCTGGAGCAGCCCCAAACCGTGGAGGTGGTCGGAGGCGGGGACGCCGACGCAGTTGGCCTGGCGCGGGACGGCGACGACGCCTGCGGCGTCATCCTGCGCATCCGCGACGGGCGGCTGATCGCCCGTGAGCACCGCTTCCTGGAGCACGTCGAGCACGCCCCGGAAGGTGAGGTTCTGAGCGCCTTTCTGGTGCGCTACTATCTGCCCCTCGACCAGCGGGCCGGGCGCGTTGTGCTTCCGTACGCGCCGGCGGACCTGGACGCGCTGTCCGAGCTGGCGCCGGGCGTGGATTTCCTGGTCCCGCAACGCGGCGCCAATGCGAAGCTCGCCGAGCTCGCGGACCAAAATGCGCGGCACCTGCTCGACAGCTTCAAGATCGAGGCGTTCGACATCGACGAGCGGTCTGCGGATCCCGTGTTCGCCCTCGGTCGCGACCTCGGCCTCGCCGCGGTCCCGCGCGCTATCGTGTGCATCGACATCTCGACGAATCAGGGGCGCGACACCGTCGGCTCGCTCGTCTGGTTCGAGGGCGGGCGGCCGCGCAAGGCGGACTACCGGCGTTACAGGATCAAGGGGGTCGCTCAACAGGACGACTTCGCCGCGGTGCACGAGGTGGTCACGCGGTTTCTGCGGCGCCGCACAGAGGAAGGGAAGCCCCTCCCCGATTTGATGGTCATTGACGGCGGGAAGGGTCAGCTGGGCGCCGCGCTGGACGCGGCACGCGCCGCCGGCGTGCCGCAGCTGCCCCTGGCGAGCTTGGCAAAAAAGGACGAAGAGGTCTTTCTTCCGGGGCAGGCGGAGCCACTCCGCCTGTCGCGCCGCAGCCCCTCTCTCAAGCTGCTGCAGCGGGCGCGAGACGAGGCGCACCGCTTTGCCGTCAGCTACAGCCGGAAGCGGCGGGCCCAGCGCACGATCACCTCCGAGCTGCTACGCATTCCGGGCATCGGCGCGACGCGCCGCCGCGCCCTGCTCGAGCGATTCGGCTCGCTTGCCGGGGTGAAGACCGCGACGCCGGCCGAGATCGCCGCACTCCCCGGGTTCTCGACGAAACTCGCCGAGCGCATCCTCGACCGCCTCGGCCAGCGCGCATGACTCTGCCCTGGACGCTCGAGTGCTCCGCGTGCGTCCCCACGCGGACGCAGAGCGCC
>WNGB01006032.1_pt1 | contig 33615 bp, 31 predicted proteins | sample 5400681 | NCBI WGS metagenome assembly WNGB01 (sample SAMN13153367, study PRJNA577476) | soil metagenome | isolation source: 115 cm soil or saprolite under grassland replicate 2 | place: USA:California | collected 2016-06-15
GGCAATGATCCCGCTGACACCAGCGTAGCGATCGGCCCAACGTTTGTGCAGGACTGGATGCGCCACCTGATCGGGCGCTATGGTACGGCGGCGCAGGGCGGCGTGGAGCTCTACAATCTCGATAACGAGCCGGGCCTGTGGAACGAGACCCACCGCGATGTTCATCCAGATCCACCGACCTACGACGAGCTGAGCGACCGCGGCAAGCAGTACGCCGCCGCGATCAAGGCCGTCGACCCCGATGCGCTGACGCTCGGCCCGGTGCAGGATGGCTGGACGCGCTACTTTTACTCATCTTATGATATCGCACAGGATCGCGCTAACCACGGCGGTGAACCCTTCGTGGAGTGGTATTTGCAGCAGATGGCCGCATATGAGAACATCAACCATACGCGCCTGCTCGACTATTTCGACTTGCACTACTACCCGCAGGCCAATGGTGTCTCGCTCTCGCCGGCCGGCGACGCAAACACTCAGGCGCTGCGGCTGCGAAGTACGCGCGCGCTGTGGGATCCAAGCTATGTCGACGAAAGCTGGATTCCTTCGACTGGCGAGGCGACGGCGGTCAATGGCGCGGGCGTGGATGGCGCAGTGCAGCTCATTCCGCGCATGCGCGATTGGGTTGCGAAGAACTATCCGGGCACCAAACTAGCGATTAGCGAGTACAATTGGGGTGCGCTGGATAGCTTGAATGGCGCGCTGGCACAGGCGGATGTGCTGGGGGTCTTCGGGCGTGAGGGGCTGGATCTGGCGACACTGTGGGCATCGCCGTCGCCTACTGACCCAGGCGCGTTTGCCTTCCGCATGTTTCGCAACTATGATGGGCAGGGCGGGGCGTTTGGCGATACCAGCGTGGGCGCGAGCAGCGCCGATCAGGGGCAGCTGGCGGTCTACGCCGCGCGGCGCGATGGCGATGGCGCGCTCACGCTGATGATCATCAATAAGACCGCCAGCAGCCTGACCAGCCAGATCAGCCTGGCCGGATTCACATCCTCTGGCACGGCGCAGGTCTATCGCTACAGCGCCGCCAGCCTGAACGCGATCGTGCGCCAGGCGGATCAGCCGGTCGGCAGCACCAGCAGCGCGACCTTTCCGGCCGGCTCGATCACGCTGCTGGTGCTGCCGAAGCTGAGCGTGCCATTGACGCCGCAGGTCGATCTGCCGTTGGTTCGGCGGTAGTATAGGTGCCTCATTTTCTGGACGGAAGACGAGCGATGGAGGACGAAAGCTGCCGTGCTTCGTCGTTCGTCCTTCGTCGTTCGTCCTTCGTCAAACGCGAAGTGCATGCCGAAGAGCAGGAGCACATGTCATGCAACGTCAGAACATCAGCACCGGCACGCCCTGGGAGCCGGTGGTCGGCTATTCGCGGGCGGTGCGGGTTGGCGCGAACGTGTATGTCGCTGGCACGACCGCCACCGACGCGAATGGTCAGGTGGTGGGCGAGGGCGACGCGTATACGCAGGCGATTCAGGTGCTGTGCAATATCGAGGCGGCGCTGCAGCGTGCCGGTGCAAGCCTGCAAGATGTTGTGCGGACGCGAATGTATGTGGTGAACATCGACGACTGGGAGCAAATCGGTCGCGCGCACGGCGAGTTCTTCCGCGAAATTCGCCCGGCCGCCAGCATGGTCGAGGTGCGACGGCTGATCGATCCGGCGATGCTGGTGGAGATCGAGGCGGACGCGGTGGTTGCCGATTCATAGGAAGTACCTTTTACCTTGGTGGTAGAGAAGCCAAATTGGCGCAAAGGGGCGGCCTATGGCAATTTTCCAATCGCAGATCGATACCCGATCGGACGAATTCAAGACGAATGTCACGGCCTACGAGCGGCTGGTCGAAGAGCTGCGCGGCGCGCTGGCTGAGGTTCGGGAGGGCGGCAAAGCCGAGGCGCGCGCCAAGCATGTGGCGCGCGGCAAGCTGTTCGTGCGCGAGCGGATCGAGCGGCTGCTCGACCCCGACACTGCCTTCCTAGAGCTTTCGCCGCTGGCGGCCTACGAGGTGTATGCCGACGATGTGCCGGCGGCTGGGATTGTGACTGGAATCGGGCGCGTGGAAGGCCATGAGGTGATGATCGTCGCCAATGACGCGACGGTCAAGGGCGGAACGTACTACCCGCTGACGGTAAAGAAGCACCTGCGCGCTCAGGAGATCGCCCAGCAGAACCAGCTACCCTGCATCTACCTGGTCGATAGTGGCGGGGCTTTTCTGCCACTCCAGGCCGATGTATTTCCTGATCGCGATCACTTCGGGCGAATCTTCTTCAATCAGGCCCAGATGTCGGCCATGGGCATCGCGCAGATCGCTGCCGTGATGGGCTCCTGCACCGCAGGCGGCGCGTATGTGCCGGCGATGAGCGACGAGGTGGTGATCGTCAAGAACACCGGCACGATCTTTCTGGGCGGGCCGCCGCTCGTCAAGGCCGCCACCGGCGAGGATGTGACCGCCGAAGAGCTGGGCGGCGCCGATGTTCACACCCGTCTTTCCGGCGTGGCCGATCACTTCGCCGAGGACGACCTGCACGCGCTGGCGATCGTTCGCTCGATCGTGGCGAACTTGAACCGGCGCAAGCAGATACCGTGGGATCTGACCGATCCGGAGCCGCCGCGCTACGAGCCGCACGAGATCTACGGAATCATTCCGCACGATCCACGCACGAGCTACGATGTGCGTGAGATCATCGCGCGGCTGGTGGATAGCAGCCGGCTGCACGAGTTCAAGGCGCGCTACGGCGAGACGCTGGTCTGCGGCTTCGCGCGAATTATGGGCATGCCGGTGGGGATCATCGCCAACAATGGCATTCTGTTCTCCGAGAGCGCCTTGAAGGGCGCGCACTTCGTTGAGCTGTGCGCTGTGCGCGGGGTGCCGCTGGTCTTTCTGCAAAACATCACCGGCTTCATGGTCGGCAAGGAGTACGAGAACCGCGGCATCGCACGCGATGGCGCGAAGATGGTGATGGCAGTGGCGAACGCGCGCGTGCCGAAGTTCACCGTGGTAATCGGCGGTTCGTTCGGCGCGGGCAACTACGCTATGTGTGGGCGTGCCTACGAGCCACGCCAGCTGTGGATGTGGCCCAACGCGCGGATCTCGGTGATGGGCGGGATGCAGGCGGCGAATGTGCTGCTGACGGTGCGTCTGGAAGCACTCAAAGCGCGCGGCCAGAACATGAGCCACGACGAACGGGTGGCTTTCACCGCGCCAATCCTCGAAACATACGAGCGGGAAGGTCATCCGTTCTACTCTTCGTCGCGGCTGTGGGACGATGGCATCATCGATCCGGCCGACACGCGCCTGACGCTGGCGCTGGGGCTGTCGGCGGCGGCGAACGCGCCGGTGGGCGAGACGAAGTATGGCGTGTTTCGGATGTGAGCTGATGGGTGCCGGACGCCAGATAGGAAAACCAGATGTTATAATGGACGGCGAAAAGGTGCTTGCAGGAGTGCCACAATCGGAGAGTATGCCATGCCTACCCAGACTATTGAACATATGGTTCGCGAGCGGCCCGACATTGCTTGGGAGGTCGCGCCACTCCTCCCAGAGCGAGGAGATTGGAGTGAGGAAGATTATCTCTGGTTGACGAATCACACAAATCGTCTGGTGGAGTTCTCTGATGGATACATCGAGGTGTTGCCAATGCCTACCGACGAACATCAGCGAATCCTATTGTTTCTCTATCGAATGCTCTATGATTTTATTGCAGCATATACATCGGGAATAGTATTGGTTGCCCCACTGCGTCTCCGGCTGAAAAGCGGGAAATACCGCGAGCCCGACGTCATTGTATTGTTATCACAAGCCGATAGTCGTCGCGAGAACCAGTATTGGAATGGAGCTGATCTTGTGATGGAGATCGTTAGCCCGGATGATCCCGATCGTGATCTCGTGACAAAACGTGAAGAATTTGCCCAGATCGGTATTCCTGAGTATTGGATTGTCAATCCACAGAAAGCGACGATCACAGTATTGCGGCTACAGGGCCAGAGTTATCTTGAATACGGTGAGTTCGAGCGTGGACAGACTGCGGCTTCAGTGTTTCTCCAGGGTTTCGCTGTAGATGTGGGCGATGCCTTGGACGCGAGATAGTCATTCTTATGCGGTTCAACCTGCCCGTCCTCGACTCATTTGCGGCTTCTATCCCGCGCGATACCTCTCGCAGTTGTCCCTATTCAAGCGCGGCTGGCGCTCCTGCCACAGATAGTGAAAGAGGCAGTCATGGAACTGATCAAAGTCGATTCGAGTATGATCTACGCCTTTGGCTACGACGAGCAGCAGCAGGTGCTGGAAGTTGTCTTCAAGCGCACCGGCGTGTATCGCTATCACAACGTGCCGAAAGAGATCTACCAACAGCTGCTCGATGCCGACTCAAAGGGTAGCTACATGCGCGATCTGATCATCGATATGTATCCGACCGAGCGCGTACGCTGAGTGAGGCTATGCCCGCACTCCAACGTATCGCAGTGGTCGGCACCAGCGGATCGGGTAAGACCACCCTGGCGCGCCAGCTGTCTGGCCGGCTGGGGCTTTCGCATATCGAGCTGGATGCCTTGCACTGGGATCCTGGCTGGGCGCCGACGCCGGCCGAGGTCTTTCGTCAGCGGGCTGAGGCGGCGCTCTGCTGCGACGCCTGGGTGGTCGATGGTAATCACCCCGAGGTGCGCGACCTGATCTGGCGCCGCGCTGATACGATAGTGTGGCTCGATTATCGGCTGGCGCTGATCATGTGGCGCCTGACACTGCGGACGTTTCGGCGTGTGGCAACCCGCGAGCTGCTTTGGAATGGCAATCGCGAGCGCGACTTGAGCGCACACTTCTTCAGCCGCGACTCAATCTTTCTGTGGGCGCTGCGCACTTACCAGCTGCGGCGTAGAGAATACCCCCTGCTGCTGGCATTGCCGGCGTACGCCCACCTGCGCGCGGTGCGCCTGCCCTCGCCACGCGCCACGAATGTCTGGCTGGCAAGCCTGCCGGACGCGGGAAAACACCCATGAACCTCTGTTGACGAGATCCTTTGCGAGTTGTATAGTGCGATCACCACACAAGCGCCAGCCCATAATCTGACAGCAGAGGAATGAAGCGATGCATCCGATCCTCTTCAAGATAGGCGGCTTGCCAATCTACGCCCATGGCTTCTTTCTCTGCCTGGGGCTGCTGATCGGCCTGCTGATGCTGATCATGGAGGCACAGCGGCGGCGCTGGCCCAGGGGCGAGGTCATCCCGATCGCCCTGGCGGCCTTTGTCGGCGGCATGATTGGGGCGCGCATCTCCTTGCTGTTCTTCTACGGCGCGCGCGCCGCGCCGGCAGCGCTGAGCCTGTTCGCACTGTTCGACCCGCGGATCGGCCCCGGCTCGATCCTGGGCGGGCTGATCGGCGCTTATATCGCCGGCTACATCGCCAGCCGCGCGATCGGCAAGTCCGGCTGCGCCTGCGATGCCTTCGCGCCGGCGATTGCGCTGGGCCTCGCGGTGGGGCGCATCGGCGATTTCATGGTGGCCGAGGATGGCATGGGCAAGGCGACGACGCTGCCCTGGGCCGTGCAGGCGCCCGGCGTAGATTACCTGGTGCACCCGACGCCGCTGTACGATTCCGCGTTCAATTTGATCTGGTTCGGCGTGCTGTTGCTGCTGCGCGACCACCCGGCTATGCAGAATGGCAACCTGCTCAAGCTGGGCTTGGCTGGCTATGCACTGTTCCGCTTCGGCGTCGAGTTCGTGCGCAACAACCCGGTGGTGGCGCTGGGACTGACTGGCCCGCAGTTCATCTGCCTGGCGCTGCTGGCGGCGCTGGCGCTCTACTACGGCCGGCGCTGGTCATCCATGCGAGCAGTTGCCTCGGCGTAACGCGAGTGTGAGTCGTCAGCCATCAATGGTACTTTACCTCTATTGTGGGTTCTTTTTTCGCCCCGCCGAGCGAAAAAAGAACCCACCAAAAGCCAAAAGCCGTATGATCCGTAATACTTAAGAATAAGAAATACTTTGGAGAGCGTATGAAGCTGGAGCGCAAAGTCTACACCACGCGCAACGAAAAAGTGCTCGACTTTGTGATCGGCTTTGTCGGCTGGTTTCTGGTCAATGGCCTGCTGTATGGCTGCTCGATCTTAATTCTGCAAGCCATGGATTTCAGTACACCAGGGTCGATACCCGCGCTGCTGCTCGGCCTGCTCCCGCTGCTGATCAATATTGGCGCGCTGATCTTCTTCGCATTCACCCGCCGTTGGATCGCCCTTGGCATCCTGGCCGCCTTTGCGCTTGTGCTGGTGGGCGTGCTGCTGCTCGGGCTGGTGTTCTATGTGATCTGCTACAATCAAGGCATGTTTAATTGACATAGGGCTTACACAAAAATGGTACTTCCCATTTCAGCTGTTGTTCGTTTTTTCGCTCGCAGAGCGAAAAAACGAACAACTAGAAGAAGATAACGTACCGCTGTGAATGACCACATCCGGGCACCGTGTAAGTCCTGACAATAAGTGAAAATCCGTGTGGTGCGTAAGTTTTACGACATCAAAGGGCTTCTCAATGACTTTTCCCCACCCTCAGAAAGTCGATCGCCCGGCGATCTTCTGGGAGCTGACCCGCAGCATCTGCCCCGAGTGCAAATCCGTGATCGACGCGCAGATCCTGCTGCGCGACGGCAAGGTGTTCATGCGCAAGCGCTGCCCTGCGCACGGCTGGTTCGAGGCGCTGGTGTTCGGCGACGCGGCGCTATACACTGAGATCGCGCGCTACAACAAGCCCGGCACGCTTCCGCTGGAGTTCGCCACCGAGGTCAAGGATGGCTGCCCGCACGATTGCGGCCTATGCCCCGAGCATCAGCAGCACGCCTGCCTGGGGATCATCGAGGTCAACGCGGCCTGCAACCTGGATTGCCCGCTCTGCTTTGCTGGCTCGGGCACGCACCTGGCCCAGACCGGTTGGGAGCTGACCTATGCGCGGGTCGAGTTCATGCTCGATCGCTTTGTGGCTGCCGAGGGCAACCCTGAAGTGCTCCAATTCTCGGGCGGTGAGCCGACCTTGCACCCGCAGATCATTGAGTTCGTCGAGCTGGCGCGCGCCAAGGGCATCACCTACGTGATGATCAACACCAACGGCATCCGGATCGCGCGCGATGATCGCTTTCTGGCCGAGATTGCGCGGGTCAAGCCGCAGATCTACCTCCAGTTCGATGGCTTCGACGCCGCGACCCATCTGGCGCTGCGCGGGCGCGCCGACCTGCTCGATACCAAGCTGCGTGCGCTCGACCGGCTGGCCGAGGTGGATGTCCGCGTGATTCTGGTGGCGGCGATCGAGCGCGGCGTGAACGAGCACGAGATTGGCCGGATCGTCGAGTTCGGGCTGAAGCACCCGGCGGTGTTCGGGATCAATTTCCAGCCGGCCTTTCGCGCCCAGCGACACATCCCGGCCGATCCCATGACGCGGATCACCATCCCCGATGTGCTGAAGTCGATCGAGACACAGACCGGTGGCTTGCTGAAACTGAGCGATTTCGTGCCGGTGCCATGCTGCATGCCCACATGCAACTTCGTGACCTATGCCATGCTGGATGGCGACACTGTGACGCCGATCACGCGCATGTTGGCGATCGATCAATACCTCGACTACCTCAAGAACCGCACCCTACCTGGCCTGACCGACGAGCTGCTGCACACGCTGGAGCGACTGTGGAGCTCATCGGCGATGGTCGGCTCGGATCGGGCTGCAGCCGACGTCGCGCGCACGTTTACAAGCCCTTCGACTGCACTCAGGACAGGCCTGCCGGCGACTCCGCCGCGCAGCCGCATGACCGATCGCTGCGACGCCTGCCATTCGCACTTGCCGCTGAGCGAGCACAGCCCGCGCGACCTGGCTCGGCATGTGTTTATGATCAACACGCGCGACTTCATGGATCCATGGACGTTCAATGTCAAGAACGTGATGAAGTGCTGCGTCGAGTTTCTGGTGCCCGATGGGCGCATGATCCCGTTCTGTGCGTACAACTCGGTCGGGTATCGCGAGCAGGTGACCGCCCAGCTTATGATGCAGAGTGCTTCACGCAAAGACGCAAAGGCGCAAAGCATGTGAGAACAGCATAATCCGCTCAATCCGCTCCCAAAATCCGCTGACAGTGTTTCTGCCGAGCGCGAGGTCTACTGTGTACACATCGATCAAGCTGAATAAAACCGGGCCAATCGCGACGATCACCCTCGCCCGCCCCGAACGGCACAACGCCTTCGATGCCGAGATGATTGGCGAGCTGCGAGATGTCTTTACCGCCCTGTCGACCGACGATTCGGTGCGTGTGGTGGTGCTGGCCGGCGCAGGGCCATCGTTCTGCGCCGGGGCCGATCTGCACTGGATGCGCGATAGCCTGGAATGGACCGGCGAGCAGAATGTCGCGGATGCCGAAGCGCTGGCGGCAATGTTCGAGGCGGCCTGGAGCTTGCCGAAGCCGTTGATCGGGCGAATTCATGGCGTGGCGCTGGGCGGTGGCGCGGGGCTGGTGGCCTGCTGCGATCTCGCGGTGGCGGCTGATACGGCGCGCCTTGGCTTCAGCGAGGTCAAGCTGGGGCTCGTTCCTGCCGTGATCGCCCAGTATGTGGTGCCGAAGATCGGCGTCAGCCATGCGCGCGCGCTGTTCGTCAGCGGCGAGCGCATCACCGCTGAGCGCGCGTTCGAGATTGGGCTGGTGCATGCAGTCACCGGGATAGATGGGCTGGACGCCACCGTACAAACGCTGGCTACGCGCATGCTTTCGAGCGCGCCGGCCGCCATCGGCGCGGCCAAACGATTGGTCGATGCGATCTGGTCGCTGGAGCGCGCTGCGGCGCGGCGTTATGTCGTCGCGGCGATCGCCGAGGCGCGCGCCGGCGCGGAGGGCCAGGCCGGCGTGCGGGCGTTTTTGGAAAAGGGCAAGCCTTTCTGGGCCAAGTGATGAATACGGAGTGGGCTATGGCCGCGAAGCTGAACACGGCTCCCTACCGTGGGACACGCGATTTTCTTCCCGAGGAGATGTCGATGCGATCTCAGGTGTTTGGCACACTGTATCGTGTGATCGAGTCTTACGGATACACACGCTACGATGGGCCTACGCTTGAGTCGATCGAGCTGTACGAGGCCAAGTCCAGCCAGGAGATCGTCGGCGAGCAGCTGTACCGGCTGACCGACCGCAGCGGGCGCGAGCTTGCGATCAGGCCGGAGATGACGCCCTCGGTCGCTCGGATCGTCGCGGCAAACGCCCCGCGGCTGCAATTTCCGGTGCGCTGGTACACGCACGCCAATTGTCACCGTTACGAGCGGCCGCAGCGCGGGCGCATCCGCGAGCACTGGCAGATCAACGTCGATATCTTTGGCTCCGAGTCGGTCGAGGCCGAGGTCGAGATCTTCGAGCTGATTCACCGTATATTTGCGGCGCTGGGCGCGACACCGGCCGACTTTGTGCTGCGCGTGAGCGATCGCCGGCTGATCGGCGGTGCCCTGGCGACCTACGCGCGAGTCACCAGCGACCAGTTGAAAGAGGTCTCGCGTGTCATCGATCGGTGGGAAAAGTACCCGATTGGCGAGGTCCAGGCTGCATTGTCTCGCATCGGCCTGGACGACGAGCAGGTCGAGCGGGTCTGTGCCCTTGTCGCACTCGATCTTGACGCCTACGCCCAGATTGTCCCACATGAGGAGCTGATGCGCTCGAGTGTCGCTCGGATTTTTCGCGAGCAGCTAACTGAGGCGCCGCTCAAGTTCGATCCGTTGATCGTCCGCGGGTTCGACTACTATACCTCGACGGTCTTCGAGGTGTTCGACGTGTCGCCGGAGAACCGGCGCTCGCTGTTCGGCGGTGGGCGCTACGACAACCTGGTCGCACTGTTCAACGATCGGCGTATCCCCGGCATCGGGTTTGGCATGGGCGATGTCACCTTGTTCGATTTTCTTGAGACGCACCGTCTGCTGCCCCAGCCTGCTATCGGCCCCGACGTCTGCGTGATCGCGTTGAGCGCAGATGTTCGCGCGCCGGCCAGGGCGATCGCCGATGAGCTGCGCGCCGCGGGCCTACGCGTGATCACGCCGCTGGAGCAGCAGGGCCTGGCGAAAGAGCTGAAGCACGCCGCGCGGCGTGGCACGCGCTTCGCGGTGATCGTTGGCGAGGATGAGCTAGCGCGTGGCAATGTTGTCCTGCGCGAGCTCGCGCGCTCCGAGCAGCGCGAGGTCGCGCGTTCGCGGCTCTGCGAGGCAGTACGGCAAGGCGCATAAGATGTACTTCGACAAAATTCTGATCGCCAACCGCGGCGAAATCGCGGCTCGAATCATTCGCGCCTGCCGTGAGCTTGGCATCGTCGCAGTGGCGGTGTATAGCGAGGCCGATCGTGCGGCGCTGCATGTGCGGCTGGCCGATCAGGCATACTTGCTTGGCCCGGCCGCGCCGGCCGAGAGCTACCTGCATGCCGAGCGCATCCTGGATGTGGCACGGCGCAGCGGCGCGCAGGCGATCCACCCCGGCTATGGCTTTCTTTCCGAGCGCGCCCATTTCGCACGTGTCTGCTATGCGGCGGGTGTGACCTTCATCGGGCCGCCGCCTGAAGCGATCGATCACATGGGCTCGAAGATCGCAGCTAAGCGCCTGGCTGAGCAAGCCGGTGTGCCAACCGCACCTGGCTACATGGGCGACGACCAGCGCCCCGCGAGGCTGCGCGAGGAGGCGCAGCGGGTGGGATTTCCGCTGCTGATCAAGGCTAGCGCCGGCGGTGGCGGAAAAGGCATGCGCGCAGTGCATGGCCTGGCCGATCTCGACGATGCGCTGGCAGGCGCACAGCGCGAGGCGCGCGCCGCTTTCGGCGACGACGCGGTATTTCTGGAACGGCTGATCGAGCGGCCGCGCCATGTCGAGATCCAGGTGCTGGCCGATGCGCACGGCGGCTGCGTCCACCTGTTCGAGCGTGAGTGTTCGATCCAGCGCCGCCATCAGAAGATCGTCGAAGAGTCACCCTGCCGCGCGATCTCGCCCAAGCTGCGCGCCGAGATGGGCGCTGCGGCGGTGCGGCTGGCGCTGGCGGCCGGCTATCGCAATGCCGGCACAATTGAGTTTTTGATCGACGAGGAAGGCCGCTTCTTTTTTCTTGAGATGAACACGCGTCTTCAGGTCGAGCATCCAGTCACCGAGCTTGTCGCCGGCGTGGACTTGGTGCAGCTACAGATCGCCATCGCCGCAGGTGCGCCGCTGCCGTTTGCGCAGGCCGACCTGACCCAACGCGGCCATGCGATCGAGGCGCGGGTCTACGCCGAAGACCCGGCCACGTTTCTGCCCTCGATCGGGCGCGTGGCGCTGTTTGCGCCGGCGGCTGGCCCTGGCATTCGCAACGACGCCGGGTTGGAGAGCGGCGACGAAATCACGGTGTACTACGACCCGCTGCTGGCCAAGCTGATCGTCTCAGCGCCCGATCGGCCATCGGCGATCGCGCGGCTGCGCTACGCGCTCGATGACTACACGGTGCTCGGCGTCACGACGAATTTGCCGCTGCTGCGCGCAATTGCCGCCCACCCCGATTTTGCCGCCGGCGCCACTCGTACCGATTTTCTGGCCGCCACCGGCCTGGCAAACGCAACATTCGATACGCCAGATCCGCCGATTGAGGTCTTGATGGCTATTGCTATTTGGGATAGCCAATCTACAATCGACAATCCTTCGACTACGCTCAGGACAGGTCGGCAATCTGCAATAAAAGATCCTTGGCGATTGCCACACGACAGCCTGCGGCTGCGCTACACCTTCGGTGGAATCGAGTACCTGGTGTCCGCAGCGCGCGCGGCCGATCGCTGGCGCGTACAAGTTGGCGATGCGACGCATGTGGTCGCTATCATCGCGCGCCAGCCCGATCTGCTGGCGCTGGAATTCGATGGCCGGCGGATGGAGCGTTTCCCAATCGCACGCGATGGAGATGCGCTGCTGATCGGCTGGCGCGGCGCGAGCTATCCAGTTGCACGCGCCATCGCACTGAGCGTCGATGCGCTGGCCGGGCGCGCGGGCCGGCTACATGGCTCCGCCAGCCTGGAGGCGCCAATGCCTGGTACCCTGATCAAAGTGCTTGTCGCCGAGGGGCAGTTGGTCGCGGCGCGACAGCCGCTGGTGGTGCTGGAGGCCATGAAGATGGAGCATGTCGTCACTGCGCCCTACGACGGTGTCGTGCGCAAGCTGCCTTTTGGCACCGGCGCGCTGGTTGCCAAAGGCGCGGCGCTGGTGGAGCTGGAAGAGCAGCGTGATTAGTATTTGACAAACACGCTGGCATCACGTATGATCATAGCTATGTCGGGGCGTAGCGCAGTCTGGTAGCGCACAGCGTTTGGGACGCTGGGGTCGTGGGTTCGAATCCCTCCGCCCCGACCATCTTCCTCTCTTTCCTCCTGCCCATCTTCACTCTTCATGGCCCGCATCTTGCTCCTGTATTCTGCAGCGGCTTGTGGTGGCTAAATAAAGGCACATGCATCCAAACTGCCCCGCCGGTCGTTATAATAAGTGAGCGCAATGTGTAGCGTCCTGGCCTGCCACGCAGAACCGGATCGTCTTGTTGGTGGTTAAGGTCAAAAAAGGGTTGACACGCTACGCGATTGGGTGTATAATTCTTGCGGAGCTTTCTGTACAGAGAGCTCTCATAATATGTCGCACCCTCTGATGACAAGCAGATTGCGAAGAGCTCGACCCCGTCTGTCGAGCGCGATTGTCTCAGAACCAACTACGAGGGCGCGGCTCCTTCCGAATTAGGGAGGGGCCGCGCTGTGTCTATTGGAGGTGCCGAGTGATGAACCGGAAGAACGAACAACAGGCGTGGGAGCTTGACGAGCGGCCCGACGAGAATGAGGAGCCGACCGTGCAGGCGATCGCCGATGTGGAAGCGCTTGCGAACGATATATTGGAAGAGCCGCTCCAGCAGGAGCCGGCGCTCGATTCAGTGCAGCATTATCTGCAAGAGATCGGTCGCGTTTCGCTGCTGAGCGCCGCCGAGGAAGTCGAGCTGGCCGAGCGTATGGAGCGCGGCAAGGCTGCGACAGTGCGCCTGGCGTCGGCCGAGGTGCTGAGCACGCAGCTGCGTATGGCCCTGCGCACCGATATATTCAGTGGTCAGGATGCCCGACGCCACCTGATTCAGGCCAACCTGCGGCTGGTGGTCAGCATCGCCAAGAAGTATGTCGGCCGCGGCCTGGCGCTGCTCGACCTGATCCAGGAGGGTAATATCGGCCTGATGCGCGCGGTCGAGAAGTTCGACTATCATAAGGGTAACCGCTTCTCAACCTATGCGACCTGGTGGATTCGCCAGGCCGTCACGCGCTCGATCGCCGAGCAGGGCCGCACTATTCGCCTGCCGGTGCATATGAGCGAGTCGGTTGGGCAGGTCAAGCGTGCCGCCGAGCGGCTAGCCCAGGCGCTGGAGCGCCAGCCGACCGCCGAGGAGATCGCCACGGCGCTCGGCCAGCCGCTTGATCGAGTCGAGCGTGTGCTGGAGGCGGCGCGCCGGCCGGTTTCGCTGGAGACGCCGGTTGGCGAAGATGGCGAGCACACGCTGGGAGATTTCTTGCAGGACGATGAGCTGCCGACGCCGGCCGATTTCGCGTCGCAGCAGCTGCTGCGCCAGGATCTTGCCGCCGCGCTGCAGCACTTGAGTGAGCGTGAGCGCCGGATCATCGACCTGCGCTACGGCCTGGCCGATGGCCAGCGTCGCACGCTGGAGGAGGTCGGCAAGGTGCTGGGGATGACCCGCGAGCGCGCCCGCCAGATCGAGGCCGAGGCGCTGCGCCGCCTGCGCGCACCGGATGTCGGGCAGCATCTGCGGGATTATCTGGAGTAGCGGACGAATGACCGATGACGAAAGACGAAGGACGAAGGAGCATCGCAGCCCTTCGTCCTTCGTCTTTTGTCTTTCGTCAGGTAACTACTTGGCCGCCACCGCATCACTGGCCAGCCTTGGCGGGCGCGGCGTACGCTTTCACCTGCGTCCCCCAGGCGATCAAGCGATCGCCGACGGTCGCGCGCAGCCGATCGAATATGCTGGGGCCGGAGTTCCGCACTGACTTCGCCAGCCGCCATTGCTCCGCCGCGTCCACGCGATCCTGATAGCGCTCCTTAGAATCATCGATAATGAAGGGTGTCATATTTGCCTCCTGTTGCGTCCACTTAACTGGACACACTATATACTGCTGGGCACTGTGGCGCATCGTGAGAAATACGGTATTCGATTACGTATCTTCTGGTGAGCTGAGCGTCACCGCGAGCGAGGCGAGTTACGTATGGCTACGTAGTGGTCGCGGGCGCTGACCGCCGGTTGGCTATTACGGATTGCCCGCATCCGGTTCATCCGTACTCAAAATCCGCTGACAGTAATCCGTTCAATGGCTGGCCTGGACGGGCGCGGCGTACGCTTTCACCCGCATCCCCAGGCGATCGCCGATGGCCGCGCGCACTCGATCGGCCAGACCGGGGGTAGCGACCCGCGCCGCCCGCTCCAGCCGCCAGGCCTCCGCCGCGTCCACGTGCTCCTGATAGTGCGCCTGGGATTCCTCGATGATGAAGGGGTTCATTTGTTGCTCCTGTCACTTTCGCTTGGTTAATGTTGATGGCGCTATTACACCACGGGCGCGCCATAGTCGGGTAGGGCTTTGTGATACAATAAGCCATACACGACCCATACAACGGTTTACACTCTCTTTGCGCTTTTCGGGATCAACCGCGAATGCATGTGAATGTTCACGTATCAACATATTCACGTCAATTCGCGTTATTCGCGGATTTGGCAAAGTATAGTGGGCGGAGGTGGCCGGGATGGACGACATCGTCTCATTCGGCTACTGGGTGCGGCGGCGGCGCAAGGCGCTGGACCTGACCCAGGGCGACCTGGCGCGGCGGGTCGGCTGTGCGGAAGTGACCATCCAGAAGATCGAGGCCGACGCGCGCCGGCCTTCGCGCCAGATCGCCGAGCGCCTGGCCCAGCAGCTCGCCATTCCCGCCGACGAGCGGGCGGCCTTCCTCCAGTGCGCGCGGGCCGAGTTGGCCGTGAACCGGCTGGTCACACCCATCCTGCCGATCGCCCAGCCCGCGTCGCCACCCTCGACCATCCGCCCCACCCGCGCCGCGCAGCCTGCGCTGCCCAGCGGAATGGTGACCTTTCTGTTCACCGATATCGAGGGCAGCACCTCCGTGTGGGAGCGCGAGCCCGCGCAGATGCGCTTAGCGCTCGCACGCCATCATGCGATCTTGCGCACCACCATCGCCGCCCAGGACGGGCATGCCTATAAGATCATCGGCGATGCGTTCCAGGCCGCGTTCGCCCTGCCAGCGCACGCGGTCGCGGCCGCGCTGGCGGCCCAGCGCGCGTTCGCGGCACAGGCCTGGGAGACCAGCGCACCCGTACGCGTGCGCATGGGAGTGCATGTCGGTCCAGCGGCTGCGGAGGGCAACGATTACACCACCACCCACACGCTCAATCGGGTCGCGCGGATCATGGCCGCCGGGCATGGCGGCCAGATTTTGCTGTCGGGGGAAGTGGCCGACTTGGTGCGCCGCGATTTGCCCACCGATGTGACCTTGCGTGACATGGGCCAGCAGCGCATGAAAGGGCTGACGCGCCTGGAGCACCTGTTTCAGGTCGTCGCGCCCGATTTGCCCGCGAGCTTCCCGCCACTCAAGACTCTGGACCCGTTTCGTACCAACCTGCCGGCGCAACTGACGAGCTTCGTCGGACGCGAGCAAGCAATCACGGACGTTACGCAGTTACTCACCACCGCACGCCTGGTCACCCTGACTGGGCCGGGTGGCACTGGCAAGACTCGCCTTGCGCTCCAGGTCGCCGCCGAGCTGGCCCTCACCCCCAACCCCTCTCCCATCGCCATGGGCGAGGGGAGCAAGACACCTGCTCCCCCTCGCCTGCCGCAGCGGGAGAGGCCTGTCCTGAGCGTAGTCGAAGGAGGGTTGGGGGGTGAGGGCCGCTTCCCCGATGGCGTGTGGCTGGTCGAGCTGGCCCCGCTGGCCGACGCGACGCTGGTGCCACGGGCGGTCGCCAGTGCGCTCGGCCTGCGCGAAGAGGCCGGCCGGCCCATCCTCGCCACCCTCACCGATTTCTTGCGCGCCAGGCACCTCCTGCTGATCCTCGACAACTGCGAGCATGTGGTGGCTGCGTGCGCGCAGTCGGCCGCAGCGCTGCTGCGCGGGTGCCCGAACGTGCGTATCCTGGCGAGCAGTCGCGAAGCCCTGGGCATCGCCGGTGAAGCGCCTTTCCGCGTGCCCTCGCTCGCCACGCCCGATCCCCGCCGCCTGCCGCCGATCGAGACGTTGGCAGACTATGAAGCCGTGCGACTATTTGTCGAGCGGGCCACGACCGTGCTGCCGGGCTTTAGGTTGACCTCTGATAATGCGCCGGCGGTGGCGCAGGTCTGCGCCCGGCTGGATGGAATACCCCTGGCGCTCGAATTGGCGGCGGCCCGCGTGAATGTGCTGCGGGTGGAGCAAATCGCGGCCCGGCTGGACGATCGCTTTCGGCTGCTCACGGGCGGCAGCCGCACCGCCGTGCCGCGCCAGCAAACCCTGCGCGCGCTGATTGATTGGAGTTATGACTTGCTCGCCGAGCCGGAGCGGGTACTGTTGCGGCGCTTGTCGGTGTTCGCGGGCGGCTGGACGCTGGAGGCGGCCGAGGCCGTGTGCGCGGGAGACGGTCTCGATCACGACGAGGTGCTCGACGTGTTGGCCCAGCTGGTCAACAAGTCGCTGGTCGTGGCCGATCGCGAACAGGGGCAAGAGACCCGCTATCGGCTGCTGGAAACGATTCGGCAGTATGCGCTGGAACGCTTGGCGGCGAGCGGGGAGGCGGACGCGATCCGGCGGCGGCATGCCGAGTACTTCCTGGTGCTGGCGGAGATCGCAGGCGTACAGCTCCAGCGCGCCGGGCAGCGGGTCTGGCTGGACCGGCTGGAGGCCGAGCATGACAACCTGCGCGCGGCGCTGGCCTGGGCGTTTGGCGGTGGGGACGCCGAGCTTGGGGTCAGGTTATCGGTGGCGTTAGCCGGAATTCAGCAGTATGCACCGGGGTTCTGGTCGTTGCGCGGGTATTGGAGCGAGAGACACCGCTGGCTGGAGGTGGCCCTGAGTAAGAGCAGTGGTGTCGCGCCGAGGCTCCGGGCGATGCTCCTCACACGGATTTTAGACCGTTTTGGGTTCGATAGCGAGCCGCAAGATGCGATGCACGAGGAGGCGCTGGCGCTCTTCCGGGCGGCCGGCGCTACCTCCGGGATCGCCCTGACGCTCATGCAACACGGAGCGCTGTTCCTCTATCGCAGGAGCGATTACCCACAGGCCACGCGGCTGCTTGAAGCGAGCCTGGCGCTGTACCAGGAGCTGGACGACCGGCACGGCATCGCCATCGCGCTCCACTTGCTTGGCGATTGCGCGCGTGAGCAGGGCGATCTCGTGCGGGCAGCGGCGCTGCTAGAGGAGAGTATCGCGCTATTCCATGAACTGGGCGCGAACGAATCGGCGCTGGCCAGTGCGCTCAACGGCCTGGGGGATGTGGCATACCTCCAGGGCGATGACGCGCGGGCAATGGCGCTGTGGTGGGAAGCGGTGGCGTTGTCCCAGAGCGTGGGAGACCGGTGGAGCATCCTCTGGCCGCTCCGCAATCTGTGCTGGCTGGCGCTCGAGCGGGGCGATGACGGGCGCGTGCTCGCGCTCCTAGAGGCGCAGGTTGGATGGCACCGCGAACGGGGACCCGATGGCCTGGTCTACCTGCTCCATGTCCTGGGTGCGCTGGTCAACGCGCAGGGCGATGCCGCGCGAGCGACCGCGCTCCTGCGCGAGGCACTGGTCCTGCAACAGTCACACGCGGGCAAGGGCTCGATCGCGAGCAGCCTGGAGCGCTTCGCGGGGATAGCGGCGGGGCAGGGACAACCTGATCGCGCGGCGCGTCTGCTGGGAGCCGCCGAGGCGCTGCGCAAAGCCATCGGCGCGCCGCTGCCGCCGGTTGAGCCCGTCGCCGCCGCCCGCGCCCAGCTCGACGCGGCGACCTTCGCGACAGCGTGGGCCGAGGGTCAGGCGCTGACGCTGGAGCAGGTGATCGCCGAGGCGCTCGACGTGGAGGTATGAGGCGCTGCGCCGCCTGCGCGCGCCGGAGGTTGGGTGGCATCTGCGGGATTACATCGAGTAGACCTTAGGGGTTAAGGGTTAGGGGTTACACGGTCAATGCAAACACCGGAACATCATTGATGCTCCGGTGTTTGCATTGTAGTGACGAGGTTATTAACCCTTATTCTCTAACCCTTAACCCCTACTTCGCTCCCACCGCCTGCAAGATCGCGCCACCATTGCCGTTCTTGACGATATCCTCCAGCGGCAGCGGGCGCTGGTCGCCCTCGCGGAAGGTGTGTGCCGCCGCCGCCACGAAGTCGCGAAACAGTGGATGCGGCCGGTTCGGGCGCGACAGGAATTCGGGGTGGAACTGCGTGCCAACATACCAGGGGTGGTCGCGCAGCTCGATGATCTCAACCAGCCGGCCATCGGGTGAATGGCCGCTAATCACTAACCCGGCCTCTTCCAGTAGCCGCCGGTACTTGTTGTTGAACTCGAACCGGTGGCGGTGGCGCTCCATGACCATGTCCACGCCATAGGCCGCCGCCGCCTTGGTGCCGGGCGCCAACGCGCACGGGTACACGCCCAGGCGCATTGTACCGCCCTTGTCGGTGATATCGAGCTGATCGGCCATATAGTCGATCACCGGGTGTGGCGTGTGTGGCACAAACTCGCTGCTGTTTGCATTATCCGTCCCATCCATCACGAAGCGGGCGAATGAGATGGTAGCGCACTGCATCCCCAGGCACAGCCCTAGATAGGGCACATTCATTTCACGGGCATAGTCGGCCGCGCTGATCTTGCCCTCGACTCCGCGGTAGCCAAAGCCGCCCGGCACCACGATGCCATAGACATCGTGGAGCCAGTGCTCGGCGCCCTCGCGCTCCAGCTGCTCCGACGAAACCCACCTCAGATCCACGTCGACGCTCTGGTGCAGGCCGGCGTGACGTAGCGCCTCGGCCACACTCAGATAGGCGTCGTGCAGCTCGACATATTTGCCGACGACCGCGATCGGCAGGCTGCGCTTAGGCGTCTTGATCCGCCGAACCAGCCGCTGCCAATCGCGTAGGTCGGGCTTGCGGGCCTCCAGGCCGAGCCGTGTGACCAGGTAATTGCCCAGGCCGGCCTCCTCCAGCACCAGCGGCACCTCGTAGATCGTCTCGACCGTGTGCATGGGAATGACCGCCTCCAGATCGACATCGGCGAATAGCGCGACCTTTTCACGAATCTCGTCGGAGATCGGGTGGTCGGCGCGGCAGACGATCACATCGGCCGTGATCCCGACGCGTCGCAATTCCATCACCGAGTGTTGGGTCGGCTTGGTCTTCACTTCGCCGGTAGCTCCAATGTGCGGCAGCAGTGTGACATGGATATACAGCACGTTGTCGCGACCGACATCCTTGCGCATCTGGCGAATGGCCTCCAGGAACGGCAGACCTTCAATATCGCCGACGGTGCCGCCGATTTCGACGATCACGACATCGGCATTGGATTGGCGCGCGACTGCGGCAATGCGGCCTTTGATCTCGTTGGTGATATGCGGAATGACCTGGATCGTGCCGCCCAGATAATCGCCGCGCCGCTCCTTCTGGATCACCGATGAGTAGATCTGGCCGGTGGTGACATTGCTCAGGCGCGACAGATTTTCATCAATGAAGCGCTCGTAGTGGCCCAGATCAAGATCTGTTTCGGCCCCGTCTTCGGTTACGAAGACCTCGCCATGCTGGTAGGGCGACATAGTGCCAGGATCGACGTTGATATACGGATCCAGTTTTTGGACTGACACCCGTAGGCCGCGGCTCTTGAACAGCCGACCGATCGATGCCACTGTAATACCTTTGCCGACCGATGATGCCACACCCCCTGTGACGAAGATATACTTTGTCATCGCTGCTGTCGCTCCTTCTAGCTGGTCAAGTGACTGGGCGAGATCGTCATTCATTTCGATAGCCTGTACTACAAACCCGCGTAAAAAACGACGGGTCGCTCAACCATGCCGATTGAACCGACCCGTGTGTTGGTTATAGCGTTTTGAGTTTTTTGAGAACCGCTGCCGCATCGCCGTGCCTGCTCGACGGAACGCGCTACCCATCACAGCGCGTTGGCCAGCCGCCTCCTACCATAATAACGAGTTTTGAATATCTACTCCGCATAGCACGCGCCAATTATGCATTAATCTTTCGGCCTGTATGCTGCCATCTATGGCGCTGGAATGGGATTGGTAGCTGTTAGAAGTCGTAATGAAATAGTAATCGCTCCAACGCTCGCGGTTAAGAAAAGAGGGGAAGGTAATGATACCTTCCCCTCAGACCAGCGAAGATGTGTTGGCGCCGACCTCGTTTCAACGTGGCAGCGCGGAGATTCCGACCGCCCGCGCCACCGCAATCTGGCGAAAGAGGCAAAGGCATCGCGCCGGCGTCGTAGCGATGCGCGCCATCTGGATCGCGCTCGTAGGGCAGTGCTTGGTTGTCGGCTGCTTAGTATTCGCATCGCTCGCCTCACCATCGTTCCTACTCCCCTAGACATTAGTATCGCGATCATTATAGCACAGGTAGACATCACATGACCAGACGGTACTAGATAGCCGATTGCCCATTTGGTTTCATGATCACGAATCTGGTCTGTTCGCCCTCAGCCGGCAAGCTGGCGGAAGTCAGGGTTAGCTTATCCTCGGCAGTGAAATCCTTCAATCCGATCTCGTGGATGAATTTATCGAGCGGCGCCAGATCCATATTGAAGCTTTGCTGTCCAGGCATCGCATAGTGCATTGGCACGACGATCCGCGGCTCGATCTGGCTAATCACGCTGACTGCCTCGGCCGGCCCGATTGTCTCGCCGCCGCCGACCGGGATAAACAGCACATCGACGTTGCCGATCTCGTCGAGCTGGTGTGTGGTTAGCTCGTGCCCCAAATCGCCCAGGTGACAGAAGACCACATCATCCAAGTGAAACACATAGACGGTGTTGGTGCCCAGGTCGGCACCCTTGTTTTTGTCGTGGTAGGTGCGCACGCCGGCGATCATTACGCCGCCGACCTCGTACTCGCCTGGGCCTTCGATCACGAAGATATTCTCACGCATTGGCTTGACGGCGGCCAAGTTAGCGTGATCGGGATGTTGGTGGCTGATCGTGACGATATGGGCAGTCGGCTTGCCGATGTCGAAGGCGACCGAGCGATCGAACGGGTCGCACACCACAATCCCATCGCGCCCGCGCAGCCGAAAGCATGAGTGGCCGAGGTATTGGATATCAGGCATATGTTTTATCCTTTTAATAATTAGCGCATAGGATGTACGCGAAAATAGGACTTTACATCCTCTGTATGTTCATTTTCACCCCGCAGGGTGAAAATGAACATACAGAGGAGATACGTTAATATCCGAGAGTGTGAACCAGCTACTCATCTTCCTCTTCCGCTTCGGCTTCAACAGCTTCTGAGACCTCGGCCCAGAGCTGATCGACAATCGGGCGGATGATCTCGAAGGTATAGCCGCGGCGCTGCAGGTAGCTGCCCATCCGGCGAGTAAACGCGTTGCGGTCGCGCGAGCCGGCATATTTGCGCAGTGCTCCGCGCGCCAGCCCCCACGCGCTGGCAGCCTCATCGCCAGTCAGCGTATCATCATTCAGCACTTCAGCCGTAACATCAGCATCGATACCTTTGCGCCGCAGCTCGTCGCGTAGCGCGCCGGTGCCGCGTGGCCGGTTGGCCTGGCGGTTTTCGACCCAATAGCGGGCGAACGCGGCATCATCGAGCAGCTCAAGTTCGGCCAGCCGCATAATCGCTGCGTCGATCGCCTCGGGTGCATAATCTTTGCGCCCCAGCCGCGCGCGCACCTCGGCGATTGAGCGTGGGCGCGCCTCTAGGAAGCGCAGCGCGGCTAGATAGGCCTTGTCGCCGCTTTCGATCTGCTCGAGCTTCGCAAACTCTTCGTCGCTGAGCTGTTTCCCGACATGCAGCCCGGTCTTCGTGATTGTCGTCAGGCCGACGCCGATCGCAAACTCGCCGTCGACGAAGACGTTGACGCGCTGCGGATCTTTAGCTTGGGCCCGGAGGGCGGTAATCTTTCCTGCTGGCATCTTCGGTGAGTTCAAAATTAAAAGTTAAGAGTTAAGAGTATAACGCTTGTGCGTCAAACTCTTAACTCTTAACTCTTAACTCTTAACTTTGCACTATTCCTCGAACAGCCCGTCGCCATCCTCAACATCATCGGCGGCGCTCGGAGCCACAACCGGCACAGTCATCGCCTGGGCGCGGATCAGGCGCTCGATCTCATCGGCCAGCGCGGGGTTCTCGTTCAGGAACTGCTTGGCGTTTTCGCGGCCCTGGCCCAGCCGATCCTCGCCAAGGTAGAACCAGGCACCGCTTTTGCGGATGATCTCCAGCTCGACGCCGACATCAAGGATATTGCCGGCGCGCGAGATGCCCTCGTTGGCCATGATGTCGAACTCGGCCGTACGGAACGGCGGTGCAACTTTGTTCTTGACGACTTTGACGCGTGAACGCATGCCGATCGCTTCCTGGCCAGACTTGAGCGTCTCGATTCGGCGGATATCCATGCGTACCGAGGCATAGAACTTCAGCGCCTGGCCACCGGTTGTGGTCTCGGGCGAGCCGAACATCACGCCGATCTTCATACGCAGCTGGTTCAGGAAGATCACCACCGTGCGCGACTTGCTGATGGCGCCGGAGAGCTTGCGCAGCGCCTGGCTCATCAGGCGGGCTTGTAGGCCCGGCAGCGAGTCGCCCATATCGCCCTCGATCTCGGCGCGTGGCACCAGTGCGGCGACCGAGTCGATCACGATCACATCCACCGCGTTCGAGCGCACTAAGGTCTCGCAGATCTCAAGCGCTTGCTCGCCGAAATCGGGCTGTGAGACCAGCAGATTGCTGATATCGACGCCGCAACGCCCAGCATATAAGGGATCAAAGGCATGCTCAGCATCGATAAAGGCTGCGACGCCACCCATCTTCTGCGCCTGCGCGATGATGTGCTGCGCCAGCGTGGTCTTACCGCTGGATTCCGGGCCATAGATTTCGACCACCCGGCCACGCGGTACGCCACCAGCGCCAAGGGCGATATCAAGTGCGATCGCGCCAGTGGGAATGGTTTCGATGCTAAACTTGGCGCCAGCATCGCCCATTTTCATAATCGAGCCTTTGCCGTACTTGCGGTCGATCTGGGTCAAGGCGGCCGATAGAGCTTTTTCCTTCTCGGGCGAGATTGACATTGCGGGCGCTGCTCCGTTTTGCGTAGCCACTCGTGCTGCTCCTTACGTACTCTCATAATTCTTCACCGCGACAAGTTTGGGACGCGGCGGCATGGGGTTCAGATAGCTTGATTATAGCACGAACGTTCGTTTGAGGCAAGCGGCACATGAGGGGTTAGGGGTTAAGTATTAAGGGTTAATCGCATTGAGCTTCAATGATTTCATTGGTCATATTCTCTAACCCCTAACCCCTAACGAATCATCCAGCGGCTCTGGCCGTTCGCTGGCGCGGCATCGGCAGCAAATGGAACGGCCTGGACGACCACCCGCTGCGTAAATCTATCACGACCTTGGGGCGGCCAGCAGCTTATGAGCGTCACGACTTCGTGATCGGTCGGTGCAATTAGCTGGGCGTTGGTGGCGTGCTGCTCGGGCGAGACGCCTTCTTCGGTGACGAGCAAGCGCTTCTGGATGGTGTAGAGATACTGCTGACCATTGCTGTAGAGCGTGATCTGGTCACCTGGCTTGACATAAAAAAGATTCTTGAAAACCTTGCCATAGCCGCCGACATGGCCGGCCAGCACAACGTTTCCGTCCTCGCCAGGATTGGCCGATCCGCGATGCTGGCCGACCGCGTACTTTGCGACCTGCCAGATGGCGACCTGCTGATCGCCCTGTTGCTCGACATCCCAGCCAACTTCGACAACCTTTGAGTCGACGCCAATGCTGGGGATCGCCACGCGTGTGACGGTTGGGGTTTTCGCCATCTGGGCGCTGTCGGGCACCGCGCCGACCACCTGGCCTTCGGATGTAATCCTGGAGCTGGCGTTGAGCACCGGGGCCGTGAATGGCGCCGGCTCGTCTTCGGCAGGCGCGGAAACTGCTAGTGGCGCGGGTAGGTCGGTATCGCCGCGTGCGGCATAGCGATCGTAATCGGCCTGAACGTAGACACCGCCGACATAGACGAGCAGCACGACGCCAATCAGCATAAACAGATTGCCGAGCGTCCACAGTACACGCACGCGCATATGTGGCTCGGGCCTAGCGAGCTTGGTGGAGGATCGGCCACGTGCAGCGCCGATAAGCTGTGTCAGCCGTGTACCGGCTTGATATGGCAAATCTCGTTTCATGAATGTGTCACTATCCACAAAATATAAAATACTATTGTAAGTATACCACCCTGCCCGCGCCGCTTCAAGAATGTAAGCTTGCGATCAGATCGCAGCATTGCGCACCACCCGGCGCTATGGTAAGATTGCATGGACATTCATGCCATGCAGCGCGCGCTGCGAGCTGGAGGGGCCTTTTGGAGCCGAATGATAATCAGCCAGGTGGGCAATCCAGTCGCACCGTCACAATCCACCTGACCCGCGATACGCTGCTTCTGATTGCTGCCCTAGCGTTTCTCGCGGTCGCGATATTGCTTGCGGTGATTTTCCCATCTGCATCTTCGAGCACTCCCAATCCGTCGAGTACCGGCGTCGCTCAGTCTGGTACGTCGCCGCCAGATGGGCGGGCGACGACGGCTGCGATCGCAGGCGCAAGTACGCCGAATACCAGCGGACCGATCAACGCCGAGCCAGATGCGGCAGTCGGGCCCGCGAATTACCCCGCGCCAGATAGTGAGGCAGCGCAACTGGATCTATCGCCGATGCCATCAGCCGTTGCCGGCGCACCAATCTTTGATCCGAATCGCACTGTTGAAACAACCGGCGGGCTGCTAGCGCAAGCATCGACCGACTACCCTGCGCCAGAGACAACCACCACAGCGACGGCGCCCGCGATTGTGCCGACCGCTAATACCAGAACGGTGGTGACGCGCACGCCCGCGCTGTTCCCGGCAGCGGCGACGAGTGCTGCCTCGCCGGAGGTTTCGCCGACCGCGCAGACGACTATAGCGCAGCTTTCGCCGACGCCACCGCCGACGAGGCTGCCGCCGACGCCCCGTCCGCCCACGGCCATCCCGTCACCGACGCCTATTCCGGTGGATCTGCTGCGTGGCAACATCCGCTGGACCGCCGCTCGCAGCCCGATTCGCCTGTCGCGTGATCAGGAGTTGGCGCCCGGCGCGACGCTGACTATCGAGCCGGGCGTCGAGGTGCGACTGGCGCCGGGAGTTTCGTTCTTTGTCGAGGGGACGTTGTCTGCACTTGGCACGGCCGATCGACCCATCCGCTTTGTGGCTAACGAACGCCAGCGCTGGGAAGGCTTGTTCGGGCGCCCAGGCAGCAATATTGCGCTGGAGTACACCGAGATTCATGGCGGGGGCGCGGGCGGCACGCTGTTGACTAGTGATGGCGGCAACCTGGTGTTGCATCACGCCCGGATCAACGACAACGGCGGCCATATTCAGGTGAGCGACAGCCGTCTGGAGATGCGCGATAGCGAGATTGCCGGCAATGATATGCCCTACGGCGCCGCGCTCGACGCCAGCTATCTGGGCGGCGGTATCGTGATTATGACGAATAATCGGATCGGTGGCAATCGCCAGCAGGCCGGATCGCCGCCCGTATTACTCAACAACCAGAGCGCCTTCGAGACACTCAACCTTGATCTTCAGGGCAACCTGCTGGTCGGCAACGACGCGCCTGATCTGGTGCTATTCACCAATGGCCCGCTGCAAGGCGACCTGACATGCAATGCGCTGATCGGTGGTACCAATGGGCTCAGTCTACGTGGTGAAACGCCGCAGGTGCCCGGGTTTGCACTGAATGTGCGTGATAATGCCAGCGAGAAGCACACGCCGCCGATCATTCCAATCTACCTCAAGTATGGGATCGGGCGCGGCGCTACCAGTGAGATCGCGCTCGACATGCGCGACAACTGGTGGGGTAGCTCGGTTGGCCCCTACGAGCCCGACCGCCACGCGGACGGTCGTGGTGAGGCAGTCGGCGACAATATTGAGTTTGCACCTTGGCTGACCGCACGGCCGGCCTGCGCGCCAGTACAGTAGGATTGCAAATTGCAAATTGCAAATTAAGAAAATCTGCAATCTGCAATTTGCAATGAGCATGCGATTAGCAGATCAGATCGATACGATTATCGCCGACGCGATCGAAAGGCGCATTTTTCCAGGCGCGGTGGTGCTGATCGCACAGGGCGCCAATGTGCTGCACCAAGCGGCCTATGGCACGACGATGTATGCTGATCCTGGCTCCCAGCCGGTGCAGCTTGATACGATCTATGACGTCGCCTCGCTGACCAAGATGTTCACGGCTACTGCGGCGCTGCGGCTGAGCGATGCAGGTAAGCTCGATCTGGGAGCGCCGGTCGCGGTCTACCTGCCCGAGTTTCGCGCGCCGCAGGTGACGATCCGGCATTTGCTGACGCATACCTCGGGCCTCAATATCCGGCTTTCGGTGCTGCGCCATGCTGGCCGCGCCGGGATGCTGGATGCGGCCTATCACACTACCCCAATCCATCCGCCGGGCAGCACTGTGGCCTACACCAATGTGAATATGCTGCTGCTGGGCGAGGTCGTAGCGCATCTGCATGGCGCACCGCTCGATGCCGCGCTGCGTGATCTGGTGATCGACCCGCTAGGGCTGCACAATACCCTATTCCGCCCGCCGCCGCCGTTGCTGCTGCGGATCGCGCCGACCGAGCGCGACGAGGAGTGGCGCGGCGCCCTGGTCCATGGCAGCGTTCACGACGAGAGCGCCCACGCGCTGGGTGGCGTAGCTGGACACGCCGGGTTGTTTAGCACGGCGGCTGATTTGTCTACGTTTTGCCGAGCCTGGTTGATCGAGGACGATCGACAATCGACGATCGATGATCGATCGCACCCTAATGACCATCGTCGGTTGTCGATCGTCCATCGTCCACTCTTACAGCCAGAGACAGTTGCGTACGCTACCGCTAACCATACTGCCGGCCTCCAGGCAGCCTGCGGGCTGGGTTGGATGCTGGATCGGCCAAACTTCATGGGCGCTGCGCCGACTGGCAGCTTTGGCCACACTGGCTTCACCGGCCCGGCGATGATTGTGATTCCTGGGCGGCGGCTGATCGTCGTGCTGCTCAGCAACCGTGTGTATCCGCGCCGCCGAGCCTTCGAGCATCACCTCGTCACCGCGGCGACCCTGCGCGCCGCACTGGCGAACGTGCCTGTCAGCTAAAAGATCTCTTTACACAATTTTTACCAGAACACCCCAGAATACCGGTGTTTGACCCTCCACAAGCAATGGCTTTTGTGGTATTATTAATCTTGGCATCGCCACCGGTTTCAACATGGCCCATTACGGGCCGCATCGTTTGGAGAGAAGGGGATACCCATGTCCGCTATCCGTATTCTCATGGCTGAAGATAATGATCTTGTTGCGCTGACGCTCGAAGAACAGCTTAAGGGCTTGGGCTATGACGTGATCGGCGTTGCGCGTACCGGCGCCGAAGCTATCGACTTGGCCAGCCGGCTGAGCCCCGACCTGATCATCATGGATATTCGCATGCCCGAGGTTGAGGGCACCGAGGCGGCCGCGCGGATCAACCAGCAGCGCCCTGTGCCGATTCTGATGCTGACGGCCTACACCGATCGCGATACCATCCGCAAGGCCGAGGCCGCTGGCGCACTGGGCTATTTGGTCAAGCCGATTAAAGAAGCCGAGCTACCGCCGGCGATCAACATTGCCCTGGCACGCTTCAAAGAGCTCCAGTCCTTGCGTTCCCAAGTAGTTGAGCTGGAAGAGTCGCTGGAGGCGCGCAAGCTGGTGGAGCGTGCCAAAGGCATTCTGATGCAGCGGCTGGGTTTGAGCGAACGCGACGCATACGAGCGGCTACGTCAGCGCGCGCGCGATAAGCGCGCAAAGATGAAGGATATCGCGCAGGCGATTATCGAGGCCGAGGAGCTGCTCGGCCCATGATGTCGGTAGTGCTCATTACGTGCTGACTGCCAGCAGGTCGTGCGCCCTCGTAGCTCAGTGGATAGAGCAGCGGTTTCCTAAACCGGAGGTCAGCCGTTCGAATCGGCTCGGGGGCACCATATTCTAGGGCTTCAGAAAGCCACGCGATCCTGATTGGGATCGCGTTTTAGTGTCATAGCGCTGCCTACTGTAACATCCGCGCTTACCTCGCCGGTTTTTGTTCGTATCTGCCGATGGGAAACAGATAAGAAGTTCTTACCGTGAGGGCCATAGAATCATGAAACGCATAAACACAATCGTATCGCTGTATACACTCACTGCACTTGTCATAATAATCGAACGCCTTTTGCCCATCACACGGGTACTCTTACAACCATACGACTTCATTCGCCTTCATGAGATTAATCAGACAGTCATATTTTTGCCGATAACGGTTATCTTGTCCTTTTTTGTCTTACAATCAGTTACCGGTGATTTTCGGACGCTCAGTAGAAAATTAAATACCGTGCTTGCCGCAGTATTTGTGTGTGGGGCGTATCTGTATGGCGCTGGAGAAGGGTGGCATGAAGTTGCAAGTTTTACGCTGAACACCTATTGCGAGACTCAAAATTTGCCAGGCAATTTATGCCAGGGACTGTTTATTAACGATTATTATGCGGGGAACCTAATCTTTTTTGTAGGTGGCGTAATGATGAATGCCGTACTTTTGGTGCTCGCAACACAGCAAAAAATGGATCGATTTAATAATAAAGACCTGGTAATTTTGCTCGTTAATAGCCTGGTCTATGCCTTCACCTGGTTTGCGTATGCTGCGTTTGATGTTGTTTTACTCGGTCTTTACTTCGCGGCACTACTCGCAGTTATCTCAATTGTGGTATGGGTAAAAGTAAAGCGAAACATACGTGAATACCCGTATATAACGTACAGCGTTGTTGCATATACACTGGCGACGGTAGCAACAATCATATACCGAGCCAGGTAGGGCACAGACAATTCTCCTGAAAGACCTCTGTGTAAAGCAGGGGTCTTTTGTTGGCTCCTTGGCCCCTCTTTGAGTGATATACTCGAACTACCTTTCTCCTGGGCTAACTCATATTACAACGCAGGGTCTATGAACGGTGGCTTAGCCTGACCATAATCAGCGGCATGGTATCCTTTCCTCAAACCGTTGCCATACAGCTTGAGGATGATCACCATGCCGACTCCTATTGTAGCAGCAACCTGCCCGCTGCCACCCTGTAATCTGGCGGCACGCGATGTCGAAGCGTTGGTCGCCGACTTGGCCACCTACGTCGATGCTTTTTTGCCCGATTTTTCCCGAAAGGACCAAGCCCCTTGGGCGCATCGCTATCTCCAAGGCTTGCTGAGCGACCATCCGCGCAAATCGATCGAACCGATGGCCTTGGCCCATGGCTTTCCAATCCGCAGTATGCAAGCCTTCATTGGCGAAAGCTCGTGGCGCACTGCGCCGCTCGTGTAGCGCCACCAGCTTCTGGTGGCGCAGACCGTGGGGGAGGAGGATGCGGTCATCTTGGTCGATGAATCGGGTATGCCCAAACAAGGCCAGCACTCGGCTGCCGTCGCCCATCAATACTGCGGCGCGCTGGGCAAACTCGCCAATTGCCAGGTCGGCGTGTACCTCGGCTACGCCAGTCGCAAAGGCTACACGCTGCTCTCTGGCCAACTGTTTGTGCCCGAAGGCTGGTTGGCTGACGACCATGCCACCATGCGCGACCAAGTCGGCATACCGGCGGATCTGACGTTCAAAACCAAACCGGAACTGGCCGTCGACCTGGTCCGAGACCTGCTCACGCGCAAGGTTGTGCCCGCGCGCTGGCTGGCGGCCGACGCGCTGTATGGGGATAGTCCGGCCTTTCGGGATGCCATCGCTGAGCTGGGATTGTGGTACTTTACCGAGCTGGCTTGTTCGACGCTGATCTGGCGCCGCCATCCGGCCGTCATTATGCCGCCGTGGTCGGGGAGAGGACGGAAACCGACCAAACAGCGGCTGAAAACGCCGGCCAATCGATCGTATCGACTGGACGGCGTGCTCACGCGGCTGCCGAAAACCGCCTGGGTGCGCGGGACGGTGAAAGAAGGCAGCAAGGGACCGATTGGCTGCGACTTCGCGTTTGTGCGCGTGACCGAGTGCCGACAGGGCTTGCCGGGACCGCGCGGGTGGCTGATCATTCGACGCAACGTGGCCAACCCGAGCGAGGTGAAGTTCTATTTCAGCAATGCGCCCGAGGCGATCACGGTGCTGGAATTGGTGCGGATAAGGGGCATACGCTGGCCGGTGGAACTGACCTTTGAAGAAGGCAAAACGGAACTGGGGATGGACCAATACGAAACCCGCAGTTGGCTGGGCTGGCAGCATCACATGACCTTGGTGATGCTGGCACATCATTTTCTGGTGTGGGTGCGGGTGCGCTGGGCGGAGCGCGCACCCGCGCTGACGCTGGCGCAGGTGCGGCTGTTGGTGATCAGCGTCATCCCCAAGCCGATCCTGAACGCGGAACGGGCGCTGATGACGGTTCGATATTACCAGCGACGGAGTCATGCTGCCTACCTTTCGCACCGCAAACGAGTACTAGTACCATGCCGGCTGAGTTTGCGCTATTTCTCATTTGAACATCGGAGCGGAGAGGTTTCTGATGTCTAAGAACGCACATTATTGAATCCTAGCCACGCTAAGTTTTACAACATGTAATCAGATTAACTCTTCCAAATACGACGGAACACTACGGATGTCAATTCTTTTGCCATGACTGACCCCCTTCTTCGTGTCGCAGCATCAACCGGTCCGTGGCTTCGCGTCCGCCAATGGGTACTCTACAGTGAGGCGCATCCGACAGGCGCGTACGGCCGCCACGGCGCGCATATCGGCGGCGCGGTCAACCGATGCCAACGCACGACCTGCACGGGCATGCAGCAGATCGCGGGTAACCGCATAACACTGGTGCGCGAGCGAATGGACCGCAGGCATCCACGCTCTCCGTCGATCACGTGCTCCACAGGCCAGATCAGTCTCCGCGGTCTGCTGTGGCGGGCCCATCGGCGGCCCCCGCCAGCGGCTGGTGCGGATGGGATGGCTGCACGCCGTCGCCTCGGAGCGGCGCACCATCCACGCGCGCCTGGGCGGATGGCGCGACCTGGATATCGCCCTGGAGACTGTCGGGTGTCAGCACCCGCACCGCGCGATCATAGGTCACATACGCCCATAGCCAGGTGGCGAAGACCTGCACGCGGTCCCACATCTTGGTGAGATAGACCAGATGCACACCGCCCCACAGCAGCCAGGCCAGCAACCCGCTGAACCTCAGCCAGCCCAGGTCGGCGATCGCGAACGCGCGGCCGACCGTCGCCAGGTTGCCCTTGTCGTGGTATGCGAATGGTTTGCTCTCCACCTTACCAGCGACCTGCCTCGCGATCCGCCTGCCGACGTAGGCGCCCTGCTGGATCGCGACGGGTGCCAGGCCGGGCGCGAACGGCTGGCCGTTCCGCTCCAGCACCATGAGGTCGCCGACCACGAAGACCTCAGAATGGCCGGGGATCGACAGGTCGGGCTGGACCTTGACCCGGCCGACCCGATCGGTTGGAACGCCCAGCTGCGCCGCGAGCGGTGTTGCCGTGACCCCGGCGGTCCAGATCACGTTCGCGCTGGGAATATGCTGGCCCGCGACCACGACTCCTGTCGCATCCACTGCGGACACAGCCGCGCCGGTGTAGACCTCGACCCCCTTGCGCTGCAGCTCGGCCTGAGCTTTGCGGGCGAGCGGCTCGGGGAAGGCCGCAAGCAGCCGCGGACCGGCCTCGAACAACAGGATCCGGGCGCTGCGGGTGTCGATGTGGCGGTATTCGGGTGCGATACTGTAGCGCGTGAGCTCGGCGAGTGCGCCGGCCATTTCCACGCCGGTCGGCCCGCCACCCACCAACACGAAGGTCAGCAGCGCGCGGATGCGCTCGGGGTCGGTCTCCTGCTCGGCCTGCTCGAAGGTTTGGATGATCCGGCTGCGAATACGGCGCGCATCGCTGATGGTCTTCAAGCTCGGGGCGTAGCGCGCCCAATTGTCGTGACCGAAGTAGGTGTACTCGGAGCCGGTGGCCAGCACGAGGTAATCGTAGGCCAGTTCGTTGGTCCCAATCTGCACCACCCGGCGCTCGACGTCGAGGCCGGTGACCTCGGCCATCAGGACCTCGACGTTGGGCTGGCGCCGCAGCAGGTTGCGGATCGGCGCAGCGATCTCATCGGAAGACAAGGCCGCCGTAGCGACCTGGTAGAGTAGTGGGTGGAACACGGAGTGGTTGGTGCGGTCGATCACCGTCACACGCACCGGCGCGTGACGCAGCGCGTGGGCCGCATGTGTGCCGCCAAAGCCGCCGCCGACGATGACCACATGGGGTTGCTCATTGCTTGGTCCAGTGCCGTTCTGTCTGGTCTGTTCTTCCATCATCTCCTCCTGTATCAGTACTCCTGCTGCCTTCGGCTACCGCTCTGCCACTGCGAGCGCCGTGGAGCTCAGCCCCCAGCGACGCATAACAACTCCTTTCGCGCGGCCGGCGGCGCGTCCGCTGGCGCGGTTTTCGCGGTGTGCCGCCCGACGAGGAGTTCGTCGCCGTACGCAAGCACTGCGAGCCTACCGCCAGAAATGAAGCAGCAGCCAGGCGGCGTTGGCAACAGCGCCCAAGCTATCAGACCCTGTGCGCCGTACCTCGTGCGTACGATGATCCAGGCCAGGCTGGCATCGATGGTACTCCTAGCAGCGGCCCGCGCCATCGCCGGCCAGTCGCACGATTCCGGCCTCGGCGAGGCCGCCGTAGCGCGCCTGAAGACGGCAGCCCCAGGTCTCCAGCGCCCCAGCCGCACCAGCGCCGGCGAATGGATTCGCCTCGGCCGCCGGTCCGCCACACGCGCCTGTGCGATCAGGCGACGGCGCGCAGCGTCGCGCAGCATATCCCGGCGCTGCTCTTCTCTGACCGCTTCGTCGATCCAACTTGTCATCCTCGGCTTCCTTTCCGAAAGAACAAAGCGAGGTTCCTCTCGCAGATGTCGTTCGCAAGAAAGAGAAATGCTTTTTGACGTGGGGTAATACAGACATTTCCCCTTTACTATTTAATGCCAAAAACCTTCACCATCAGCGGTGTGTCGATGAGGGTGTGCGGTGCAAGCGCATGATAGGCCCACACATGCACCCAGGCGTTACCGGTGCGCAGCGTCAGTACAGTTTTCATCATACCGGGAGCAAAGTATGTGAAGAACAGGAAGATGACTGAGAGGACGGCTTCGGTCGGGCTCGTAAATACCAGCCAGGCGTCCAACCCATGCATGAGCGTGTAGGCCACACCGCCCAAAATCACGGTCGTGGCGATCGAGCCGGTCAATTTTAAGAGGCGCGGCACGAGAATAGCGTAAATCAGGATCATCGTCGGCAATACCGTGCCAAAAAAGTAGAGCCCAAAGGTCAACGGGACACCGAGCGTCAGCTGGTTTGGG
>WNGB01009572.1_pt1 | contig 33606 bp, 29 predicted proteins | sample 5400681 | NCBI WGS metagenome assembly WNGB01 (sample SAMN13153367, study PRJNA577476) | soil metagenome | isolation source: 115 cm soil or saprolite under grassland replicate 2 | place: USA:California | collected 2016-06-15
CGTCCTCGACTACCCCCAGCTGGCCCGCCGGCTGGACTGAGCCGGGCGGTCGGCGTACTCGGGTCAGGCGTCGGAGAGGCGGGCGATGGTGGCGGAGGCGCGGCGGACGATGGGGACCGGGCCTTCGGGGAGGACGTCGCCGACGAAGGCGTAGTGGCGCAGCACGTCGGGGTGGACGTCGCCGGGGTGCTGGCGGCTATGGTCGCGGACCCAGTCGATGATGTCGCCCCAGCCGGGTGCGGCCAGCGAGCCGCCGAAGTGCTGGACGGACAGGCCGGCGCACAGGTTGCCGAAGGCGAGCCGGTGGGCGAGCGGCCACTCGCGCAGGGTGCCGAGCACCAGTGCGGCCAGGAACACGTCGCCGGCGCCGGTCGGGTCGTACGCGCGCACCGGCAGGGCCGGTACGGCGGCCTCCTCGCCGGTGGCCGAGTCGATCCCCAGCACGCCCTCGGCGCCGTTCGTGACCACCGCGAGCGGGACCCGGTCGGACAACTTGTGCAGCGCGTCGCGCGGGGTGTCGGTGCGGGTGTAGGCCATCGCCTCCACCGCGTTCGGGGTGAACGCGTGGAACCCGCTCAGCACGTCCAGCACCGCCGGTGACCAGGTGTCGCTCGGGTCCCAGCCGACATCGCCGAACAGCAGCGCGCCGGCCTCGCGGGCCTCGATCGTCCAGCCGGGCAGTTCCTCGGTCACCGGCGCGATCGCCGCACGGGTCCGCAGCCCCGGCCCGACCAGCTTGCTCGGGTCGCCCGGCGGGTCGTGGGCGTGCGTGACCATCGCGCGATCCCGGTCGATGGACATCGACACGGTCACCGGCGAGTGCCAGTGGCCGATCCGCCGGGAGTGCGACAGGTCGACACCCTCCTGGTCGGCGAGCGTGCGCCAGCAGAAGTCGGCGTACACGTCGTCGCCGAAGACGGCGGCCAGGCCGCTGCGCAGCCCCAGCCGGCTGGCGGCGATGGCGAAGTTGGCGACGCCGCCGGGACACGAGCCCATGCCCTCCGCGAAGATCTCCCGCCCGGTCGCCGGCGCCGACGGCAGGCCGGTGAGCACGATGTCGACGAACACCGTGCCCTGGACGAAGACGTCGTACTCGGCGTCCATGGATTAACACCACTATCCGGGTGGCAGTATGTCAATCACGCCGCGCCTGACTCCGGAGCCTGCCTGGCGGCCGGGCGGCGGTCACCTAGACTGAGCGGCGGCCGCTCCGGCGGCGGAGCGGGCCGGGCCCCCAGCGCCCGCTGCGTCGTCCCCTGTTCCCGACCCACGGCTGAGAAGTTGACGTGATCCGATTCGAACATGTTTCCAAGATGTACGACGGCCAGTCGAAGGCTGCGCTCTCGGACGTCAGCGTCGAGATCGAGAAGGGCGAGTTCGTCTTCCTGGTCGGCACCTCGGGTTCCGGCAAGTCGACGTTCCTGCGCCTGGTGCTGCGGGAGGCGCGGCCGTCCAGGGGTCACATCCTGGTCGCCGGCAAGGACCTGAACCGGCTGGCCAGCTGGCGGGTGCCGCAGATGCGCCGTCAGATCGGCATCGTGTTCCAGGACTTCCGGCTGCTGCCGAACAAAACCGTGAGGGAGAACGTCGCGTTCGCCCTGCAGGTGATCGGCAAGCCGCGCTCGCACATCCGCAAGACGGTGCCGGAGGTGCTGGAACTTGTCGGATTGTCCGGCAAGGAGGACCGGCTGCCGGACGAGCTGTCCGGTGGTGAGCAGCAGCGGGTCGCGATCGCCCGGGCGTTCGTGAACCGGCCGATGATCCTGATCGCCGACGAGCCGACCGGAAACCTCGACCCGGGCACCTCGATCGGCATCATGAAGCTGCTGGACCGGATCAACCGCACCGGTACGACGGTGGTCATGGCCACGCACGACGCGTCCATCGTGGACCAGATGCGCAAGCGGGTGATCGAGCTGGAGAACGGCTACGTCGTCCGCGACGAGACGCGCGGCGTCTACGGCTACCAGTGAACGACGATACGGACTGATCTATGCGCCTGAACTATGTGCTCTCCGATCTCGGTATCGGCCTGAAGCGCAACCTGTCGATGACGGTTGCCGTGGTCGTGACGATCTGGGTCTCGCTGTCGCTGTTCGGCAGCGCCCTGCTGATCCACAAGCAGGTCGACCTGATGAAGGGCAACTGGTACGACAAGATCCAGATCTCGGTCTTCATGTGCACCAAGGACTCCGGCGGCCGCGGCTGCTCGGGCGCCGAGGTGAGCGACGCGCAGAAGAGCCGGATCCGCCAGGTCATCGAGTCGAACCCGGACACCGCGCCGGACGGCGTGTTCGTGGAGACCAAGAAGGAGGCGTACGACAACTTCAAGCGCCTCTACAAGGACTCCCCGATCGTCAGCACGGTGACCGAGGACCAGATGCAGGAGTCGTTCCGGGTCAAGCTGAAGGATCCGCAGCGGTTCGAGAACCTGGTCAGTGCCGTGGCCGGCCTGCCCGGCGTGGACACGGTGCAGGACCTGCGGAAGTTCCTCGACCCGCTGTTCAAGGCGCTGAACGCGCTCGAGGTCGGGTCGTACGCCGCGGCCGGGCTGCTGCTGGTCGCGGCCCTGATGCAGATCGCGAACACGATCCGGCTGGCCGCGTTCGCCCGGCGCCGGGAGATCGGCATCATGCGGCTGGTCGGCGCGTCCAGCTTCTACATCCAGCTGCCGTTCCTGCTCGAGGCGGTGCTGGCCGCGCTGATCGGCGCGGTGCTCGCCTGTGGCACGTTGTGGATCGCGACATACCTGATCGTGAACCGGTTCGCCAAGCAGACGTTCCAGGTCTGGCAGTGGGTGCAGTTCGGTGACGCGCTCGAGGTGACCCTCTACATGGTGGTCGTCGGTCTGATCCTCGCGGTGATCCCGACATTCCTGACAACCCGGAAATACCTCAAAGTCTGACCCGCGTGGGTTACGGTCGAAAGCGCACGACAACATAACCCTCCGTAAGGGGCTGACTGTGGTTTCGCACTTCCCCGGTGCGAACCCGCGCAAGCGGGAACGCATCAAGCGAGACGACAGCACCGGCACCAGCGGGAGCCAGTCACGACACGCGCCCTGGCGCGGTCGTCTGCTGCGCCATCCCGCGATGACGGCGTGCTGCGTCACCCTGACCCTGCTCGCAGGCGTCCTCGCGGCGTCGTCGGGTTCCGCGAGCGCGGACCCGCCGGACCCGAAGGCGCAGAAGAAGAAGCTCGACGCACAGATCAAGAACCAGCTCGACGACCTGCACGAGTCGAAGTCCGCGCTGGTCGCGGCGGATCGCGCGTACGACGCGTCCGTGGTCAAGCTGACCGCCGTACGGGCGCGGTATGCCGTGACCCAAGGTGAGCTCCTCGCGGCGCGAGCGGCCGACCTGGTGGCCGCGGACCGGCTCGCCAAGGCCGAGAAGGCGCTCGTCGACGCCAAGACGGACGTGGTCGCCGGCGAGGACCAGATCACCGCGAGCCAGCGCGGTATCGGCCAGGCGGTCCGGTCGTCGTACCAGCAGCAGAGCGGTCTGCTGAACATCGCGATCGTGCTGCAGGGCACCTCACCCACCGACGTCGCGACCGGGATGCAGATCCAGCGCACCGTGTTCGACGTGCAGAGCAACGCGATGGAGCGGCTGAACAACGCCCAGGCGCAGCTGGTCAGCAAGCGCGCGAAGGTGGCCGAGGCCGAGCAGGCCGTCGCCGTCGAGCGGGCCGCGGCGGCCGCCACGCTGAGCCGGGTGAAGACGCTGGACGCCAAGGTGGCGGCCGAGAAGGCCGAGGTCACGCAGGTCACGCTGGCCAAGCAGAAGGCGTACTCGGACGTCATCGTGCAGCGCCAGGCGGATCTCGCCGAGTACGCGGCGCTGGTCGCGGAGCGCGTCCGGGTCACCAGGATCCTGATCGCGCGGGCGAAGGCGGAGAAAGCCGCCGCGGCTCGACGGCGCGCCGCCGAGCTGGCCGCCGAACGCGCCCGCGCGCAGCGTGAGCACCGCCGGCCGCGCAACATCCCGGACCCGTCGAACGACAACGCGCTGCTGGCCTGGCCGATCCCGGGCGCGCCGATCACGTCGCCGTACGGGATGCGGTACCACCCGATCCTGCACTACTGGAAGCTGCACGACGGGACCGACTTCGGCGCCGGCTGCGGCACGCCGATCCACGCCGTGGCGGACGGGTACGTCAGCGATCGCTACTACAACGGCGGCTACGGGAACAGGGTGTTCGTGTCGCACGGGATCAAGCGCGGGCACAGCCTGATCTCGGCCTACAACCACCTGTCCAGGTACGCCGTGCACACCGGCGAGCACGTCAAGCGGGGCGAGATCGTCGGGTACGTCGGCAGCACCGGGTACTCGACCGGGTGCCACCTGCACTTCATGATCTACCAGGACGGCGATGCGGTGAACCCGATGAACTGGTACTGACCTGCCCCGGTAAACCTGGTTGTCGTCGTACGAGAGAATGGCCGGATGGTCAAGGAAACCGGCCGGAAGCTGATCGCGCAGAACAAGAAGGCGCGGCACGACTACCACATCGACAACGTGGTGGAGGCCGGGCTGGTGCTCGCGGGGACCGAGGTGAAGTCCCTGCGGCTCGGCCGGGCCTCCCTCGTCGACGCGTTCGCGACCGTGCGCGGTCGCGAGCTGTGGCTGCAGGGCATGCACATTCCCGAGTACACGCACGGCACCTGGACCAACCACGAGCCGCGGCGGTCGCGCAAGCTGCTGCTGCACCGCAACGAGATCGACAAGCTGGTGAAGGCGGTCGAGATCCAGGGCGTGTCGCTGGTGCCGCTGTCGCTGTACTTCAAGGACGGCTACGCCAAGGTCGAGCTGGCCGTCGCGCGCGGCAAGAAGGCGTACGACAAGCGCCAGACGCTGGCCAAGCGCGACGCCGAGCGCGAGGCCCGCCGGGCGCTGGCCGAACGCTCCCGCTGACGACGCAGGGGGTGCGGTCAGGGGCGGCACGGGGGATTGCCTGATTGGGCCGCGCGGAACTTGGGTGGACAGTGGATCTCATGGGCACTGAGACGTTTCTGGTGACGCCGGCGCAACGCGACCGCGCGGTCGAGATCCTCAAGGAGATGTACGCCGACGGCCGGCTCACGCACTTCGAGCTCGACCAGCGGCTCGAGAAGGCGCTGGTCGCGAAGACCCGGGCCGAGTTGAACTCGGCCTTCGACGGAGTGCTGGCCAAGCCGGTGCCGACGTACGTGCCGGTCGCGTTCCAGCGGCCGGTGCAGCCCTACCGCGCCCGCTCCGGCCGTGGCCTCGGGACGCTGGCACACTGGTCCGGCTACCCGGCGTTCTTCGTCGGTCCGGCGGTGATCGCGGCGACCGCGCGCAACCCGGCGGTGCGGCGGCACGCGATCGAGGCGCTGAACTTCCAGCTGACCGCGATCGGGATGTTCATCGGCCTGGGCGTGCTGGCCGGGATCACGCACGGGTTCACCTGGTTCCTGTTCCCGTTCGCGGGGTTCGCCTGGTTCGTGCTGACCGGGATCGCGGGCCTGGCGACGCTGATCGGCAACGACTTCAAGTACCCGTTCTCGGTGCGCCTGCTGCGGTGATTCCGGCGGCGGCTTGGCAGTAGGGTGCGCGGTCAGGCAGGATGGCGAATCCTGGACGTCTCCGCCCGAGGGACCGATGACATCATCGCCGCGCGCGTTTCCCGCGCTTGCCGTGCTGATCGGCCTGTCCGTGGTGCCCGCTGCCGTGGTGCTCGGACTGGTCGTCGCGCTCGTCGTCGCCGTCACGTCCGGTACCGGCCTGGTCACGCTGATCCTGCTCGGCCTGGTCACGGTGGTGGCCGCGGTCGCCGTCGGCCAGGCCACGGTGCTGGTCGGCCGGCACAGCCGGCAGCCGGCGATCGGGGTGTCACTGAGCCGCGAGTCGCAGCCGCGCCTGTGGGCGGTGGTGGACGAGCTCGCGGCCGCCGTCGGCACCCCCGCGCCGGACCAGCTCAGACTCGTTCCGGACTCCAAGATGGCGGTGTCGGAGAACGGCCACCGGCTCGGCCTGCAGCCGGGTGAGCGCCGGCTGTACCTCGGCGTACCACTGGTGCTCGGGCTGACCGAGCTGCAGCTGCGGGCCGCGATCGCGCACGAGCTCGCCCGCTATGCCCCGCCGGGCGGCACCGTCTACCGGGTCAAGGAGACGCTGCGGCGGCTGGTCCAGAGCCTCGGCACCGACAGCTGGGCCGGCCGGGTTGCAGCCGTCTACACCCGGCCGTACCTGGCCGCCGCGCGCTCGGTGAACCACGAGCAGGAGGTCGAGGCGGCCCGGTGGAGCGCCGAGCTCGCCGGTCGTACCGCGGCCGCCACCGCGATTCGTGAGGTGGCCGCGCTGGATCAGGCCTGGCACTACTTCCTGGACCGGTACGTCGACCTCGGCATCGCCGAGAAGCTGCGCCCGCTCGCGGTCTTCGACGGCTTCGAGCGGTTCCTCGCCGAGCCGGGCCGGCAGCTCCAGTTGTCCGAGGTGCGGTCCGAGCCGTCGGACGCCGAGCTGTCGGCGTTCGACACCCAGCTCCCGGTCGCGGAGCGGATCGAGCTGGTGAAGGCGTCGGGCGAGCCGCTCGCGGACGGCTACGAGCCGGCGCTCGGGCTGCTGGAGGACCCGCGCCGCCCGCTGGCCGAGCTCGAGGCCTGGATGTTCGAGGACAGCGACCTGGTGCCCGCGTCCTGGGACGAGATCGTCGCGGCCGGCGCGGCCGGCGCCGCCCGCCGCGACGCCGCCCGGCTGACGCTGGCACTGGAGGAGTCCGGCGTGGCCCGGCCGGCCACGCTGATCACGGTGTTCGACGCGATCCGCCGCGGCGAGGTGGCCGCGATGGTCGAGCCGCTGGCCGAGCCCGCTGCGTCCGACGAGGAACGGCTGGAGCTGGCCGAGCGGCTGCTCACCCGGTTGGTGACCAGCGCGCTGGTGGATGCCGGGCGTGCGTCGTACAAGCTGAGTTGGGCGGGGCCGGGGCAGCTGGTCGGGGCGGACGGGCGTGAGGTGGCGCCGGGCCGGCTGGTGGGGCGCGCGATCGACGACCCGAACGCCGCGTACACGCTGCAGGGCTGGCTGACCGCCTGCGGGGTGCCGCCGGACTACCGCGCCCACACGGAGGGAATCTCGCGCGCTGCGAGTACGTTGGTCGTGTAACGTAGCGTGTCTTGACAACTCAAGAGGGGGTGAACGGTTTCGACTTTGGTCGTACGTTCCGAGAGAAGCGGGCCGAGGACCCAGGGTCATCTCGTCAACGATCCCTGGAACCTAATAAGTGCCAAGGTTAAGCGCACTAACTTCGCTCTCGCCGCCTGACGGCCTGAGGTAAACGAAGGGTCAGCCCGGGGTTGCTTCCGACCCGGTTCCTGGCCTCATCCAGGAAGCTCGCTCTACCAGCCCGGTCACGGGGTTGGTAGGGGACATTCACAGTGACTGAGCCTGTCAGCAACGTGTCTGCGCGAGTGCTGGGGCTGAGAAAATCGCCATCGCAGACTGCGCCCGGAGAAGTCTCGGACCGACGATCGGGCACTTCGTCGTCTGGCGACCACGGTCTGAGTGACCCTTGCCACATCGTGAGGTGACGCTCTATAGTCATCGAACCGGTTCGACGAACCGGTTCGACGCGAAGGGTCAACGGGCGTGACGACAATCGGCGACGTGGCGAAGGCAGCGGGAGTCTCCCGCAGCACCGTGTCGTATGCCCTGTCGGGGAAGCGGACCATCTCCGCCGACACGCGTCGCCGGATCGACGAGGCCATCGTCGCGCTGAACTTCACGCCGAACGCGGGCGCGCGTGCCCTGAAGACGTCCCAGACGATGGTCTTCGGTCTCCTTCTGCAGTTCCACGAGGACGAGTTCGCGCCGGCGATGCTGCAGTACGTCCTGCCGATCACGGACGCGGCACGCAACCTCGGCTACGACATCTTGATGATGACCGAGAGTGACGGGGCGGCTGCCCTGAGGCGGGTTGCGCAGTCGGGAATGGTCGACGGACTCATCCTCCTGGACGTCACGCACCACGACTCTCGTCTCGACTCTCTGAGAGCGGCGCGGCAGCCCGGGGCGCTTGTCGGCCTGCCGGGCGACCCTGAGGGACTCGATGTGTTCGACCTGGACTTCGGCGACGCGGCTCGCACCTTGGTGGACCACCTTCACGGCCTCGGGCACGAAGAGATCTGTCTCATCACACCTCCCCGGCACGTCTTCGAGCGGGGCGGCGCGTATGCCTGGCGGTTCCGCGACGCGGCCCTCGAGCGAGCCGCGCACCACGCGATCCACCTTTCCTCGAAGTACGGCGAGTCGCGACAGCCGGCCATCGACGACAGCCTGAACAGCATCCTCGACACCAGGAAGGACGCAACGGCACTGATCGTGCACAACGACGCCTCTGTCGCCGCGCTCCCGGCGGTCTTGCACCGACGAGGGGTCCGCGTTCCCGAGGACCTCTCGGTTGTGAGCCTCTACTCGAAGGACTTCGCGCGGGACTTCTCGCTGCCCTACACGGCGGTCGAGTCGTCTCCGGACAAGCTGGGCCGACTGGCCGTCGAACAGCTCGGGCGACGCATCCAAGACCCGGACAAGGCCGGCCCACCGCGGGTCCGGTTCCTCGCGGCCCAGCTCGTGGACCGAGGCAGCACCCGCTGAAATACCCACCCGTGCCGCACTTCGACGCGTAGATCGTCGAATCGGTTCGAAAAGAAAGGTTCGACCAATGCTCAACTCTCGACGCCGGCCGCTCGGTCTGGCCCTGGCCGGCCTTGCCCTGGCCGGGACGGTCGCCGGGTGCTCCAACGCCAAGGGGTCCTCGGACGGTGGCAGCTCCTCCGGTGACCAGCAGTTCACGTTCTGGGATCCCTACCCTCAGTTCGACGGCTCCTCCGACTGGGTCAAGCTGGTGAGCTCCTGCGGCAAGGACGCGGGCGCCACGATCAAGCGCACCGGGTACGACACGTCCGACCTGGCCAACAAGGCGTTGCTCGCAGGGCAGCAGGGCAGCTCGCCGGACATCATCGTCATCGACAACCCGGTGATCTCCACGTTGGCTGACGCCGGCGTGCTCACCTCGGCGGACGAGCTGAAGCTCGACACGTCGGCCTTCGCCGAGAACATCACCGCCGCCGGCGTCGTCGACGGCAAGACCTACGGCGTGCCGATCGGGGCGAACACGCTGGCGCTCTACTACAACGCGGACCTCCTCAAGAAGGCGGGCGTGGACCCCGCCTCGGTCACCAGTTGGGAGACCCTCAACGTGGCCCTGGCCAAGGTCAAGGCCGCCCGTGGGAAGGGCATCACCTTCTCCGGCATCGGCACGGAGGAAGGGTCTTTCCAGTTCCTGCCGTGGTTCTGGGGCTCCGGTGCGGACCTCAAAGACCTGGCCTCGGCCGACGGGGTCTCGGCGGTGAACCTGTGGGCCGACTGGCTCAAGAAGGGCTACGCCCCCAACTCGGTCATCAACAACACGCAGACCACCGCGTGGCAGGAGTTCGCGACCGGCAAGTTCGGGTTCGTCGAGAACGGCACCTGGCAGATGGGCAACGCGGCGAAGCTGGGCTTCAAGTACGGCGTCATCTCGATCCCCGGCAAGGACGGCGGCGCCGCACCGGCCCCGACTGGTGGCGAGTTCGTGTCGGCCCCGGTGCAGAAGGACGCCGGACGCTACGCGACGACGACCAAGATCATCGACTGCCTCACGAACCCGGGCAACCTCCTGAAGACGGACACGACGCTGTCCTACATCGCGCCGATCGCCGACGTTCAGCAGCAGCAGGTCACCCAGAACCCGAAGCTCGCGCCGTGGGTGAAGGCCGTCGGCGACGCCAAGGGCCGGACCAGCGACAACCTCGGAACCAACTACCCGATCATCTCCGAGCAGATGTGGGGTGCGTTCCAGAACGCGATGAGCGGCTCCGCCTCCGCGGAGTCGGCGATGAAGACGGCCCAGGAGGCGGCCGCCTCGAAGGTCAAGTAAGCAGACTCGGGACTGGACCGTATGACCATGAGCATCAGAACCGCTGACCGGACCTCTCGCGTCGATACTCGGGTCTCGACGCGAGAGGAACGGCCCCCGAGGTACCGCCGTCTGCTCGGCTGGGCATACCTGGTTCCGGTACTCGTCTACCTGATCGCCTTCTACGCCTACCCGCTGTACCGCAACGTCGAGCTCAGCCTGCGCGACTACACGGTCCGGTCGTTCGTCTCCGGTGACGCACGGTTCATCGGACTCGACAACTTCCGCGAGGTATTCTCCAGTCCCACCTTCGCGAGTGCCATCATCCACACCGCGATCTTCACGTTCGTCTCGATCGCCTTCCAGTACGTCATCGGGCTCGCGCTGGCCGTCTTCTACAACCAGAACTTCCGGCTGTCGGGAACGCTGCGAGCACTCTTCCTCGTGCCGTGGCTGCTCCCGTTGATCGTGTCGGCTTCAACGTGGTCCTGGCTGCTCAACAGCGAGTCCGGAGTCGTCAACGCTGCGCTGGAAGCATTCGGCCTCCCTCAGATCAACTGGCTGACGTCGCCGACGTGGTCCCTGATCGCGGTCATCATCGCGAACATCTGGATCGGCATCCCGTTCAACCTGGTCATCCTCCACAGCGGACTCCAGAACATCCCGGACGAGCTGTTCGAGGCCTCCGCCCTGGACGGCGCCGACGCATGGCGTACCTTCCGCCACGTCACGTTCCCGCTCCTCAAGCCGGTGTCAGCCATCACGCTGCTGCTCGGCTTCGTCTACACCCTCAAGGTGTTCGACATCATCTGGATCATGACCCGGGGCGGCCCCGGGGCGTCGTCGACCACGCTGTCTACCTGGTCCTACCAGCTGGGGTTCGGCTCGTTGCTTCCGCACTTCGGCCCGGGCGCCGCGGTCGGAAACATCCTGATCATCGTGGCACTGGTCTTCGGGTTGCTCTACATCCGCTACGAGAACGCGCAGGCCAAGCGATGAACCGCGCCTTGAAGACAGTTGTCGGGGTCGTCCTCACGGCCGTCATGCTGTTCCCGGTCTACTGGATGTTCAACGTCTCGCTCACCGGCACCTCCGACATGCGCAGAGACCCGCCCTACCTGTTCCCGCTGCATCCGACGTTCACCGGGTACCAGGCGGTCCTGCGGGACCAGATGCCCTACCTCGGAACCAGCTTGGCGATCGGGCTGGGCACCGTGGTCCTCACCCTCCTCGTCGCGGCTCCCGCCGGCTACTCGCTGGCAAAGCTTCGGCCACTCGGGGGGCAGCCACTCACGTTCATCCTGCTGATCGCCCAGATGATCCCAGGAATCATCATGGCGATGGGGTTCTACGCCATCTTCCTCAGCGCCGGGATCATCAACACCTGGTGGGGACTGGTGATCGCGGACTCGACCCTGGCGGTCCCCTTCGCCGTCCTGATCTTCACGGCGTTCATGTCGGGCATCCCCGACGAGCTGATATCGGCAGCCAAGATCGACGGCGCCGGCAGCTGGCGCACCTTCCTGCACATCGTGCTGCCGATCAGTCGCAACCCGATCGTCACGGTCTCGCTCTTCGCCTTCTTGTGGGCGTGGTCCGACTTCATCTTCGCCAGCACCCTGAACAGCGGCGGCACGATGCAGCCGATCACCTTGGGCATCTACAAGTACATCGGCAACAACAACCAGGAATGGAACTCGATCATGGCGACCGCGGTCGTCGCCTCCATCCCCGCCGCTTTCCTCCTCGTCGTCGCTCAGCGGTACGTCGCCGCCGGAGTCACCGCCGGCGCCGTCAAGGACTGAGCGAGCCAACAAGCCTCGGAGCCCCATGTCACTGTTCACCGAAGACGGCGCCGCCCTCGAAGCCCGTCACCGCCACGAGCGTCTCCGTATCGAGCCCTGGGGCAAGGACTCGGTCCGGGTCCGCGCGGCTCAGTTCAGGTTGCCCACCGACGCCGTCGGCGCGCTGGACGAGCGTCCCGTAGAGCCCTCCGGTTCGCTCGTCAAGATCGAGGGCGACACAGCCGTGCTCGTCAACGGTGACGTCACCGTCGAGGTCCACGTCGACCGCGGTGACGCCTACCCGGAACTCCTGCTCACCTTCCGGCGCACGAGCACGGGCGAGGAACTCCTGGGTGAGAGCCGTGAACACTTCTGGATGCCCGGAGCGCGGGTGTTCCAGGGCAACCGGGCCGGCGCGTACGAGATCCACGAGCAGTTCCGCGCCTACGAGGGCGAGCGGATCTACGGCCTGGGGCAGCGGACACACGGACGGCTCAACCTGAAGGGCCTGGCCCTCGACCTCGTGCAGCGCAACGCAGAGGCCAACATCCCCTTCATTCTCTCGAGCCGGGGCTACGGGCTTCTCTGGAACATGCCCGGGACGGGTCGCGCCGAGTTCGCGGACAACGCCACCCGCTGGACGGCCACCCAGGCCCGCGGGCTGGACTACTGGTTCAGTGCCGCGCCGTCCCCGGCGGAGGTGCTGAGCCGTTACGCCGACGCCACCGGGCACGTGCCCGAGCTTCCCGAGTGGGCCAGCGGCTTCTGGCAGTGCAAGCTGCGCTACCTGGACCAGGAGGAGCTCCTCGGCGTCGCCCGCGAACACCACCGCCGGGGGCTTCCGATGTCGGTGATCGTCGCGGACTACTTCCACTGGTCGGCCATGGGCGACTACCGGTTCGACGCCGCCGAGTGGCCCGACCCACAGGCCATGGTCGACGAGCTCGCGACCATGGGGATCGAGCTGATGGTATCCATCTGGCCGACGGTGTCGCCGCTGTCGGAGAACTTCGCCGACTACCGCGATCGTGGCCTGCTGGTCGGGTCCGACCAGGGCGTCGAGTTCCACCAGACCATCCAGGACAAGGGCATGGGCACGCCGATGCCGGTGGCGTTCTACGACCCGACCAACCCGGAGACACGCGAATACGTGTGGGAGCTGGTTCGACAGAACTACCTCGATCTCGGCATCCGTGTCTTCTGGCTGGATGCCTGCGAACCGGAGCTGAACCCCGCGCACCCGTCCAACCTCACGTTGTACGCCGGTCCCGGGGCCGAGGTGGCGAACATCTACCCGCGTGAGAACGCCCGCCTGTTCGCCGAAGGCATGCGGTCCGCCGGGCAGCAGCCGACTGTCCTGCTGTGTCGGTCCGCCTGGGCAGGGTCGCAGAAGTACGGTGCCGCCGTGTGGTCGGGCGACATCCCGGCGACGTGGCAGTCCCTCGCGCAGCAGGTCCGTGCCGGCCTCAACATCGCGATCTCGGGAATCCCCTGGTGGACGACCGACATCGGCGGCTTCCACGGCGGGAACGCGAGCGACCCGGCCTACCGGGAGCTGATGATCCGGTGGTTCCAGTACGGCGTGTTCTGCCCCCTGTTCCGGCTGCACGGGGACCGCGAACCGCGGACTCCCACCAGCTGTGCCCAGACCGGCGGCCCCAACGAGGTGTGGTCCTTCGGTGAGCAGGCGTACGAGATCATCTCCGCCCAGCTGCATCTGCGGGAGCGCCTGCGCCCGTACATCCACCGGCACATGGAGGTCGCCTCGGCCGAGGGCATCCCTCCGATGCGACCGCTGTTCGTGGACCACCCGGACGACGAGGCGGCATGGGACGTCGAGGACGAGTTCATGTTCGGCGACTCGATCCTCGTCGCGCCGGTGACCGTTGCCGGCGCCACGTCACGCCAGGTATACCTGCCGACCGGTCACAACTGGGTCGACGTCCGTACCCGCGAGGTCGTCGCCGGCGGCTCGACCTTCGAGGCCGACGCGCCGATCACGTCCATCCCCGTCTTCGTCCGCGAGGGCTCCGCTGTCCTGGAGGACATGTGACCGGCGACCCCAGCGGGCCGCTGCGCCCGCTCGACCCTGCCGACGTCACGATCGACGGTGGCTTCTGGGGACGCTTCCAGGATCTGAATCGGCGCGCCGTCATCGAGCACTGCCTGCACTGGGTCGACCGGATGGGATGGCTCCGGAACTTCGACGCCGTCGCCTCCGGCGAGCCGTTCGCTCACGCGGGGATCGAGTTCGTCGACTCCGAGATCTACAAGGTCCTCGAAGCAGTGGCACGGGAGCTCGGTCGAGCCCCTGACCAGCGCCTGGCCGAGCGATATGCCGACCTCGTCGCGCGTGTCGCCGCAGCCCAGGACGATGACGGCTACCTGCACACGGCGTTCGGCCATGCCGGTCAGCGAGAGCGGTACACCGACCTCGAGTGGGGCCACGAGCTGTACTGCTTCGGTCACTTGTTCCAAGCAGCCGCGGCCGCTGTTCAGGCCGGCATCCCGAGTGAGCTCCCGCGTGTCGCACTCCGGCTCGCCGACCACGTGTATGCCGAGTTCGGTCCACAGGGGCGCGACGCCGTCTGCGGACATCCCGAGATCGAGCTCGCCCTTGTGGAGCTGTACCGAGTCACCCACCGGCCCCACCTCCTCGAGCTGGCCCGGTGCTTCGTCGACCGCCGCGGCCACGGGACCCTCGGCGAGATCGAGTTCGGGGCCGAGTACTTCCAGGACGACGTTCCCATCCGCGAGGCACACAGCCTGCGCGGTCACGCCGTTCGGTCCCTGTACCTCGCGGCGGGTGCGGTCGACGTTGCCGTCGAGACCGGAGACCACGAGTTGCTGGCAGCGATCATCCGTCAGTGGGAGCACGCTGTCGCCCGCCGCACCTACCTGACCGGTGGGATGGGGTCGCATCATCAGGACGAAGCCTTCGGCGAGGACTACGAGCTCCCACCGGACCGTGCCTACGCGGAGACCTGCGCGGCCATCGCGTCCGTCATGCTGAGCTGGCGACTGCTGCTCGCCACCGGCGACACGCGTCATGCGGATCTGATCGAGCGGACTCTCTACAACAGCGTCATCTGCTCACCACGAGCCGACGGACGGGCTTTCTACTACGTCAACACGCTGCACCAACGGGTGGCCGGCGCGGTCCCGGAGGAGGACCGGCACAGCCACAGAGCCGAGGCGAGCCTTCGCGCACCGTGGTTCGAGGTCTCGTGCTGCCCGCCCAACGTCGCCCGGACGCTCGCCAACCTGGACCTGTACTTCGCGAGCACGTCCGCGAACACACTGCACATCCACCAGTACGGCGATGCCACGGTCGACACGGTCCTTGCCAGCGGCGCACGCGTCAGGCTCCGCGTCCGGACGAACTACCCGACCCAGGAGACGGTGTCCCTCGTCCTGCTGAGCCCCCTGGACGAGCAGACGGCTGTCACGCTGCGGGTCCCGGCGTGGGCGCGCGGCCACGCCGTTCTCTCGCACGGATCGACCAGCGTCACGCTCACCACGGACAGGGCCACCATTTCCGGACCCCAGCCGGCCGGCCACGAGGTGGCGCTGACCCTGCCCATGCCGCCCCGCGTCACCAGGCCGCACCCGCGCATCGACGCGGTCCGAGGGCAGGTCGCTCTCGAACGCGGCCCGCTCGTGCTCGCGGTCGAAGACGTCGACCTCCCCGGAGACCTGACCGTGAACGACATCGCCATCGATACGACCCGTGTCGTCGCCGGCGGCGACGGTGCCGATGTGGCTCTCGTCCTCACCTCGGTTCCAGATGCCGACTCGCAGTTCCCGTACCGGGACGAGTTCGCTGTGCCGTCGCGACCTCGACCCAGCCCGGTAGCCAGGTTCCGGCCCTACTACCAATGGGCGAACCGTGGGCCGTCCACCATGCGGATCTGGACACCCGAAGCGGTCAAACCCTGGAGCGCAACACCACCAACCACCTTCACGCGGCAGATCTCGGATTCGGAGCAGCCATGAGAGCCCACACCGTTCGCTTACGGCAGGGAACCGCCGCGGTCGCGGCAGCGACCCTTGCCGCTGCCGGACTCGTAGCGGCACCAGCCCACGCGACCCTGACCGAAGGCCAACTCCTTGTCCATTACGACTTCAGCGGCGACCTGCTCTCCGATGGCGTCGTCATCGACCGGACCGGTCATGGGCTGAACGGGAGCCTCGTCAACAAGAACACCGCCGCCCTGGTCCCCGGCGAAGCCGCGGACGACTCGGCCCTGGCGCTACCTGGTGGGGCCCCGAGCTCGACCGGCGCCTACGTCGAGCTTCCGAAGCCGCTCCTCGACGGAACGACCGACCTCACCGTCTCCACGCGTGTGCGCTGGGACGGGACCGGCGGCAGCTGGCAGCGCCTGTTCGACCTCGGTGAGAACACGACGCGCTACCTGTTCGCCACTCCTGGCAACGGCGACGGCAACCTCCGCGCGTCCATCACCACGAACGGCCCGGGCGGCGAGACCAAGGCGACCGGCTACAGCGCGATGCCGGCGAACGACTGGAAGACCGTCACCGTCACGCTCGACACCGGGCAGCACAGGCTCTCGCTCTACCTCGACGGCGCTCTCGTCGACGCCGGCTCCACGGACGTCACCGGAGCCCAGCTCCTCTCGGGCGCCGCTACCCGGGCCGGGTACATCGGGAAGTCGCAGTACCCCGACCCGCTGTTGAAGGGCGACGTCGACGACTTCCAGGTGTACGACACGGCACTCTCGGCTGCACAGGTCGCGGAGCTGGTCGGGGAGATGTTCCGACTCTGACGAACCTGACCGAGACCTCGTTCGACGTTCGGACCAGCATCGGCACCGCCCCGAACCTTCCCAGCAGCGTCCGCGGAACCTACAGCGACGGGTTCGACCGCAACGTTCCGGCCAGCTGGGACTCCATCGATCCGGCCGAGTACGCCTCGCAGGGGCAGTTCATCGTGCACTGCACGGCCGGCGGCCAGGCCATCACCGCGACCGTCGTCGTCGCTCGGCCCAACGAGCTCACCATCGACCTCGCGCGGGACACCGGAGCCTTTCACGGTGGCGCGTCCGGCACCCTGTACGGGGTCTACGGCGACGGTCTGCCGACCAGCAACCTGCTCGAGGGGATGAACCTGCGAACCGTCGCCACCAAGGCTCAGGACGGGCCGCAGCACCCCCGGCGCCGACGCGCTCGAGGTCGTCAAGCCTCTCGCGGACAGCACCGGCGGGGACGTGTACATCTACATGACGGACATCTACCGCGGGTTCCCCTACCAGTGGCCCGGAAACACCCCCGAAGCGCGGCTGAACGACTTCAAGCAGAGGATCGGGCAAGAGGTGGACCAGGTCCGCTCGTTGCCCGAGCGATACCAGAGGCACATCGTGTTCGTCCCCTTCAACGAGCCCGAAGGAAACATGTTCGGAACCGGGGACTGGAGCTACAACAGGGTCAACTGGCTGGACGACCCGCAGTACTACTTCAAGGCGTGGGACGACGTATACGCGCAGATCAAGGCGAGGATACCTACCGCGCGAATCGCCGGCCCCAACACGAGCATCCTGTTCAACCAGACGCAGGGCTACCTCAAGCATGTGGTGGCAGCCGGCACGGTGCCGGACGTGATGACGTGGCACGAGCTCAGCAACCCGGCCAGCATCCGCACGAACGTCGCGCGGTACCGCACCTGGGAGGCTGCCGCGTTCGCTGGTACGGCGTACGAAGGCAGGCGGCTGCCGATCAACCTCGACGAGTACGCCTTCAACTACCACACGTCCGTTCCTGGTCAGATGATCCAGTGGGTCTCCGCGATCGAGGACTCCAAGGTCGACGCAGACATCGCCTACTGGAACATCGACGGCAACCTCGGCGACTCCGCCGTCCAGGCCAACCGCGCCAACGGCCAGTGGTGGCTGCTCAACGCGTACGGCACCATGACCGGCCACACGGTGCAGGTGTCGCCCCCGCAGCCCAACGTCAGCTACACCCTGCAGGGGCTGGCTACGTATGACCCCGCCAAGACCCAGGCAAGAGCCCTCTTCGGCGGTGCGGCCGGCAGCAGTTGGGTGCAGTTCAGCAATGTCGACACCAGCAAGTTCGGCAACAGCGTCCACGTCCTCGTCCAGGAGATCCCCTGGACCGGGCAGATCGGTGACTCGCCCCAGCCTGAGACGGTCGCGGAGTTCGACACACCCGTCACCGAGGGAGGTGTCTCGCTCGACTTCGGTGGCTCCCTGCCCGCTCTCAAGGAGTCGTCTGCCTACCAGGTGATCTTGTCGCCCGGGGACGGGACGACATCGCCGTCGCAGCCCCCGAAACTGTGGCAGCAGACGTACGAGGCCGAGAACGCCACGTACGCGGGGAACGGGTACAGCAAGAACGGCCCGGAGGGGTCACCCTTCGACGTCAGCAAGTTCTACACGTCGGGCAGCTACAACGTCGGCGGCCTGCGCACCGGTTCGGACGGCGTCCTCAGCTTCGCGGTATCGGTGCCCCGTGACGGCACGTACGACCTGAGCGTCTTCGCCAATTCGTTGAACACCTACCCCCTCATCGCGGAGCAGGGGCCGACCAACGTGTTCATGCGGGTGGACGGCGCGGCCGAGCAGGAGTTGTTCCTGCCGCTCGGTTACAAGTGGGTCGTCTGGGACCACACCGATACCAAGGTCACGCTGACTGCCGGCGAGCACGTCATCGCCCTGGCTGCTCGCAGCCTCGATGGAACGAAGGCCACCAAGGGTGACGCGATCATCGACAAGATCGATCTCTCGTTGCGCAACCCGGCTGCCCAGCAGTCCATCTACGAGGCTGAGAACGCGGTCTTGGACGGAGCCAAGCCGGTCTACACGGTGGCCGGAGTCTCCGGTGCCGGGACGGTTCCACTGTCTGCCGGCCAGTCGGTGACCTTCTGGGTGTACTCACCCAAGGAGGGCGAAGCGACGCTCAACCTCGAGGCCAGTGGCGTCGGAGCGGCCCGCTTGGGCCTCAACGACCAGGACCTGGCGACCGTAGCCGGTACCCTGCCTGCCGCAGAGGTCTTCCTCAGGGGCGGGATCAACAAGGTGAAGATCACAGGTCTGGGCGGCACCATCGCCGTCGATCGGCTCCGGGTCGAATCGAGCACCGGTGCACTCGTGACGAAGAACTACAAGGCCGAAGCCGCCCAGCTCGATGGCACCGCGCAGGTAGACCCGTTCTCGCTGGCGAGTGGCGGCAAGGCCGTCACAGGAGTGGGTGGAGTCCCCGGAAACTCGAACACGCTCACCTTCCGGGTGACGGCCGCCCAGGACGGGGTCGACATGGTCACCGTTCGCTACTCCAACCAGGAGCAGTCGCCGGCGAGCCACTACAACCCGGACCCGATCGCCCGGCACGCCGACGTATCGGTGAACGGGCGCGCTGTTCAGCGGGTGACCTTCCCGCACAGCTTCCATCAGAACAACTTCTGGGAGCTGTCGTTCCCTGTCACCCTTGTAAAGGGGGTCAACACGATCCGAGTCTCGTCGGAGGAGCTGCCGAACTTCGACGGCGTGACGTACGCGTCGGATCTGTATGCCGAGCCGCTCCGGTCGAAGTTCGCCCCGAACATCGACCGCATCAGCATCACCCCGCTGATGGACACGAAGTCCCTGACACCGGCATCCAGCCGCTAGAGAGAAGTGCCCGGTCACCACGACCGGGCACTTCGCTTTGGCTAGACGGCGACGCGTGCGGTGAGCTTGTCGAACGCGGCGTTCCAGCCGGCCTCGGCGTGGCCCAGGCCCGCCGGGTACGGCCCGTCGCTGAGGGTCATGCGGGTCCTGTCGCCGTGGTCGTGGAACTCCACGCGGACGACCGTGGGCTCGGGCATCAGCTCGGGCTCGACGAGCTCGACGATGTCGTAGCCGACCGGGAACTCGGCGCCGCCGTCGCGCTGGACCATGGTGAGCTCGTAGCGCCCTCCGGCGCGCGGCTCGATGTTGATCCGATCGCGTGGGGTGTCGAAGTGCTCGGGACCGAACCACGCCGCCACCTCGTCGGGATCGGTCCATGCCCGGAACACCCGCTCGCGCGGCGCGTCGAACATGCGCGTGATCAGGACCTGCTGATCGGCCGGAGCCGCGGTCGGTGAGTCACTCATCGGGTTCTCCTTGTCTGCGCAGGTGCGCTTCGAGTCGGTCCATCCGGCCCTCCCAGGTCCGCTTGCGCGACCGCATCCACTCCATCGCCTCGTCGAACGAGTCCGCCTGGAGCCGGCACGGCCGCCATTGGGCCTCGCGGCCGCGGACGATCAGTCCCGCTTGCTCGAGCACCTTCAGGTGCCGCGAGATCGCCGGCAGGCTCACCGCGAACGGCTCGGCCAGCTCGTTGACCGTCGCCTCGCCCTCGGCGAGGCGGGACAGGATCGAGCGGCGGGTCGGATCGGCGAGCGCGGCAAAGGTGCGGTCGAGCTGAGTGGCTGGCATTTAACCCTCCGATTAATTAACAAGCTCATTAAATACATACATGTCGGCCGCGTTTGCGCAACCCCATGGACGCTGTCGATGGGCTCGACGCAGGTCCTGCGTCGAGCGATGTTCGTAGACTCGCGGCATGATCGTCTGCGCGGAGTGCGGTCGCGAGAACCCGCCGGACGCTCGCTTCTGCTCCGGCTGCGGGGCCGCGCTGGCGGTCGCCGTACCCGAGCGCGGCCGCGAGGAGCGCAAGGTCGTGACCGTGCTGTTCGCGGACCTGGTCGGGTTCACGTCGGCGGCGGAGCGGCTCGATCCCGAGGACGTCCGCGCGATGCTGACGCCGTACTACACGCGGCTGCGCAACGAACTCGTCCGGCACGGCGGCACGGTCGAGAAGTTCATCGGCGACGCGGTGATGGCCGTGTTCGGCGCCCCGGTCGCGCACGAGGACGACCCGGAGCGCGCGGTCCGGGCGGCGTTCGCGATCCGCGACTCGGTCGCCGACGGGCCGCACCAGGTCCGGATCGCGATCACGACCGGTGAGGCGCTGGTCTCGCTGGACGCCCGGTCCAGTGAGGGCGAGGGCATGGTCGCCGGCGACGTGGTCAACACCGCCGCGCGGCTGCAGACCGCGGCGCCGGTGAACGGCATCCTGGTCGACGAGACCACCTACCGCGCGACCCGGCAGAACATCAGGTACGACGAAGCCGACGCCGTCACCGCGAAGGGCAAGGCGGCGCCGGTGCCGACCTGGGTGGCGACCGAGGCGCGGTCACGGTTCGGCGTCGACCAGGTCCAGACCGGCGCGCCGCTGGTCGGCCGGAGCCGCGAGCTGCACCTGCTGACCGACGCCCTTGCCCGCGTGCGCGCGGAGCGCTCGCCGCAGCTGGTCACGCTGGTCGGCGTACCGGGGATCGGCAAGAGCCGGCTGGTGTACGAGCTCTCGCGGGCGGTCGAGGCGGATGCCGCGCTGGTCGGCTGGCGGCAGGGCCGGTCGTTGCCGTACGGCGACGGCGTGACGTACTGGGCGCTGGCCGAGATGGTGAAGGCGCAGGCGGGCATCCTCGACACCGACGCCACCGCGGAGACCGAGCGCAAGCTCGCCGAGATGGTCGCGGGCATGCCCGCCGCCGACCGGATCCTGGAGAGCGTGCGCCCGCTGGTCGGCCTGGGCGCGGACGGTGAGTCGCGCGACGACCAGCGTGCCGAACTGTTCGCCGACTGGCGGCAGTTCTTCGAGGCGCTCGCGGACCGCCGCCCGACGGTGCTGGTCTTCGAGGACCTGCACTGGGCGGACGACGCGATGCTCGACTTCGTCGACCACCTGGTCGATTGGGCCACCGGTGTGCCGCTGCTGGTCGTGTGCACGGCCCGGCCGGAGCTGCTGGAGCGGCGGCCCGGCTGGGCCGGCGGGAAGCCGAACGCGCTCACCCTGTCGATCTCGCCGCTCTCCGCCGACGACACCGCGCGGCTGCTGGCGAACCTGCTCGACCGCGCCGTGATGCCGGCCGAGACCCAGGCGTCGCTGCTGCTCAAGGCCGGCGGGAATCCCTTGTACGCCGAGCAGTTCGCGCGGCTGTACGCCGAGTGCGGCCGCGACGTGGCCTCGGTTCCGGAGAACGTGCAGGGCATCATCGCCGCCCGCCTGGACAGCCTGCCGGCGGAGGAGAAACAGTTGCTGCAGGACGCCGCCGTACTCGGGAAGGTCTTCTGGCTCGGCGCGGTCTGCGCGGTCGGCGGGCGCGACCGGGCAGTCGCCGAGCGGTTGCTGCACAGCCTGGAGCGCAAGGAGTTCGTCGGCCGGCAGCGGACCTCGTCCGTCGGCGGCGAGCAGGAGTACGCGTTCCGGCACCTTCTCGTCCGGGACGTCGCGTACGGCCAGATCCCGCGGGTGCCACGCTCCCGGCAGCACGAGCGGGGTGCCGGCTGGCTGGAGTCGCTGAGCCGGCCGGAGGAGAACGCCGAGATGCTGGCGCACCACTACGCCGAGGCGCTGCGGCTGCTGCGTTCGTCAGGACGCGCGGAGCCGGCCGGGCTCGCGGACAAGGCGCGGCTGGCGGCGCGCGACGCCGGGCTGCGGGCGCTCGCGCTGGGCGCGTTCGGCACCGCCGCGCGCTGGTTCGAGGCGGCGCTCGAGCTGTGGCCGGCCGAGGACCCGGAGCGGTACGAGCTGCTGCTGGCCTACGGACGCAGCCGGTACGACGACACGACACTCGACGACCGGGTCCTCGAGGAGGCGACGGACGGGCTGCTCCGGGCGGGCAACGTCGAGGCGGCCGCTCAGGCCCAGGTCCTGCTCGGTTCGACCTGGTGGGGCCGCTCGGACCGGGACGCGGCGTCCGCCCACCTCGAACGCGCCGTCGCCCTGCTCGAGGACCGCCCGCCGTCGGCCGGCAAGGCGTACGTGCTGCAGAAGCTGGCCCGGTTCGCCGTCCTCGCCGACGACCTCGACCGGGCGATCGCCCTGGGCTCGGAGTCGCTGCGGCTGGCCGAGCGGTTCGGGCTGGACGACGTACGGGCGCGGAACCTGAACACGCTCGGCATGGCCCGGGTGAACAGCGGCGACCAGGGCGGCTTCGACGACCTGCACCGGGCGCTGGAGCTCGCGCACGAGGTCCGGTCGCCCGACGAGGCGATCGCGGCCGGGAACATCGCCTGGCTCAAGGCGGACGTCGGCGACCTGCGGACCGCCTGGGAGATGCACCTGCGCAGCGTCGAGATCGCGAAAGAGCGCGGGCTGGACGCGCCGGTCCGGTGGTACCGCGCGGAACGCGTCCACTACGACTACTGGTTCGGCCGGTGGGACGACGCCGTACAAGGCGCCGACGAGTTCATCGCGGAGGTCGGGGCCGGCGCCAGCCACTACATGGAGTCGTTCTGCCGGTTCCTGCGGGCGGCGATCCGTCTCGCCCGCGGGGACCGGACGGGTGCCCTCGCCGACGCGGCCCGGGCCAGTGAGGTCGCGCGCGGCGCGAAGGACCCGCAGGTCCTGCACCCGACCCTGGCCTTCGAGGCCCGGGCCCGGGTGCTGTGTGACGACCGGGCCGGGGCGGAGGCGGTCGCGGACGAGTTGCTAGCGGCGTGGAGCAAGGCCGGGGTGTGGGCTCAGTCGGAGTCCGTCAACGGCGCCTGGGCGTTCCAGGCGCTGGGCCGCGGCGACGAGTTCGTGGCCGCTCTTGAGCGGGCCCGGGTCCAGACGCCCTGGCACCTGGCGGCCCGGCTCGTGATCGAGGGCGATCCGGCCGGAGCGGCCGACATCTACGCCCGGATCGGCACCGTGCCGGACGAGGCGTACGCGCGGATGCGCGCCGCGGGCCTGCTGGTGACGTCCGGCCGCCGGGCGGACGCGGACGCCCAGTTGCAGCTGGCACTCCCGGTCTTCGCGCGGCTCGGCGCGACGGCCTTCACCGCGCAGGCCGAGTCGCTGCTGGCGGCGTCCGCGTAGGGGTGAAGCCCCCGGGCGCGCGCCCGGGGGCCTCCGTGGTTCAGCGCCGGAGCCACCAGAAGGTGAACCCGCTCAGAGCGAGCGCGAGGGCGAGGTAGACCGCGGTCTCGAGCCACTGGAGGGCCCAGAACCGGCTGGCGGGCTGGTAGGTCAACTGCTGCTGGTAGCCGGCCTGCGCGAGCCGGTCGAAGCATGCCTGCTGACTCGTGCCGGACGCCGACTTGCCCGGCGGCACCATGCAGTCGCTCACCCACGTGGGCAAGTCCAGCACCCTCTGGCCGGCCGAGTCGACCGTGTAGCTCGACAGCAGCCAGCTCCCCGGTTCGGTCGAGTCGACCATCACGCGGATCGGGCCGTTGGGGCCGCCGGTCCTCTGCAGGCCGTGCATGTTGTCCGCGGTGATCGCGATCGTCGCCGTCGTCGGCGGGATGAGGTGCGGCCGGACCCACTGCGGCACCGCGAGCTGGACCGCGGCGAAGACCACGAGCGTGACGGCCATCGCGGGCACGGTGCGGCGGATCACGGCGCCCGCTGTGACGCCGGCCGCGAACGCGAACGCCGCGTACCCGAGCGGGACGACACCGCGCGCGTCGAACATCACCGGTGTCAACCGGGCCGCCCCGAAACCGTTGGAGCCGCTGTTGATGGCGCTGTCGACCGGGTCCGACCACCAGGTCACCGCGAGGCTCAGCAGGCCCGTGGCGGCGATCGCGGCCAGGCCGGTGAGCCCGATCTTGACGAGCAGCCAGCGGTTCCGGGTGACGCCCTGGCTCCAGGCCAGCCGGTGCGTGCCGGTCTCCAGCTCGCGGGCGATCAGCGGCGCGCCCCAGAAGGCGCCGATCACGGCCGGTAGCAGGATCAGCACGACCACGCCGGTGAAGTACAGCGAGCGGTCGGCGCGCTCGAGGGCCACGAGCTCCAAGAAGCTGCTTCCGCTGGTCTTACGCAGGTCGGCCAGTCCCGGCCCGGTGACCGCCAGGACGAGGGCGAAGGCGGCCGCGGCGCCGAGCACGACAGCGGCCTGGGCGCGTAGCTGGCGCCAGGTCAGCCAGATCATCGGAGCACCTCCAGGGCGGGTTGCGGAGTGTGGCCGGCCGGGCGCATGTACGCCAGCACCAGGTCTTCCAGGTTGAGCTGCTCGACCGACCAGGCGGGATCGAGGATCGGTTCCTCGGTGCGGACCAGCAGCGTGGACTGCCGGTCGGTGTGGCTGGCCGAGACCACGTGCTGGTTCGCCGGCAGCGAGCCGGTGTCGCGGCGTGGGCCGGTGAGCCTGAAGTGCGTGGCCAGCAGCGTGTCGATCTCACCGGCCACCTGCACCCGGGACTCGACCAGCACGATCAGGTAGTCGCACGCCCGCTCCAGGTCCGAGACCAGGTGCGAGGACAGCACGACGCTCAGCTCGTGCTCGGCGACGGCCGCCATCAGGTCCTGCAGGAACTCGCGACGCGCGAGCGGATCGAGCGGCCCGACCGGTTCGTCGAGAATCAGCAGCTCGGGCCGCTTGGCAACCCCGAGGGTGAGTGCGAGCTGCGCCCGCTGGCCGCCGGACAGCTTCCCGGCCCGCTGCCCGGGATCGAGCCCGAGGCCGGCGATCCGGTCCTGCGCGACCGCGTCGTCCCAGCCCGGGTTCAGGTGGGCGCCGAGTCGCAGGTGGTCGGCGACGGTCAGCCGCGCGTACGTCGGGGTCTCCTGCGCGACGAAACCGACCTTGGCCAGCTGACTCACCCCGCTGGCCGGGCGGCCGCCGCACACCTCGATCGAGCCGGTCGTCGGGCGCAGCAGGCCCGCGGCCATGTTCAGCAGCGTGGTCTTGCCGGCGCCGTTCGGGCCGACCAGCCCGACGACATGCCCGGCCGGGACGTCCAGCGTGCACTTCGACAGTGCCCAGCGCTGCCGGTACCTCTTGCCCAGTCCCTGGGCTCGCAGGATCGCCGTCATGCTATTTCCTCTCCGGCAGCGGTCCGAAAGGTCGTCATGAACAGCGCCTCGATGCTCTCGTCGTCGAGGCCCGCGTGCCGCGCCTTGGTCAGCCAGCCCCGCAGCTCCTGACGCAGCGGGCCGTGCGCGGCGAGCGAGGACCCGGCCAGCGTCCGGGTCACGAACGTCCCGACCCCCGGCCGCGCGGCCACCAGCCCGTCGTGCTCCAGCTCCCGGTACGCCTTCAGCACCGTGTTCGGGTTGATCGCCAGCCCGGCCACCACGTCCTTGACCGTCGGCAACTGATCCCCCTCCCGCAGCAGCCCGAGCCGCAGCGCCCGCTTCACCTGCTGCACGAGCTGCAGGTACGGCGACACCCCCGACCTGCCGTCCAGGTGGAACTCGATCATCCGTTCCTCCATTTATCTAGTTGCCTAGTACTTTAGCTCTGCGGGCGAGTCGCGTGTCAACCCCAATCTGGGTACGACGTGCCGCCGCGCACGTCTCGATGGCCGGGCGGCATGAGCCTGTCCGCGACCGGGTCGAGCGCGGCGCGGGCTGAGAACACGATCTCGGGGACACGTTCTGGCTGCGTTGAACAGGTAATTGCCTGTTCAACGCCCCGTCAGGGTCTGTGCTGCCCCGAGATGGGGGTCACGGGTTGGGGGTGTAGCGGGTCTGGCTGTAGGGGTTCTTGCTGAACGCGAGAATCTTCGTCGGGGCGACGGCGAAGACGAGGGCAGGGTGGTCGCCGGCCTCGGTGTCGAGGAAGACGCCGTCGCCGACGACGAAGGTCCAGTCGAGCTTGGCCCGCCAGAGGTCGGCGAGGCGGGTGAGCGTGGCCTGGTCGGTGACGCGCTCGGCGGCGCCCTCGACGACGATGTCGAGGCCCGAGCGGTACTCGGGCGTGCCGGTGGTGAGCGCGCAGCGCGAGTCGGCCTCGAGATTCTTCGCCTTCTGCTCGTGCGCGCCGGTGCAGAAGTGCAGCCTGCCGTCGAGCCACATCGCGGGCAGCGGTGCGACATGCGGCCGGCCGTCACGTCGTACCGTCGAGAGCCAGAACATCTCGGACCGCTCCAGCACCGTGACGACCTGGTCCCACGGTGTCGCTCCGGCAGCCGGTTCGCTGAACTCCTGGACGAACTCGGTTTCCACGTGTCCTCCTCCGCGCCGGCACTGAACTCCATCGTGCCTCCAGGCCGGGCCGATGTCGCGTGGCTAAGGGGTCGCGTCAGGGGAGTCCCGTACGCCTCCGGCGGTAGCGCAAGTGCAGCCCCGCAGCCGACGCGCGGACGGCCTGCGCCGAGCACCCTCGAAGTAGTCCGCAATTGCCTTTGGAGACTGCATCTACAGGAGGAAGGCCGTGACTACCAACCAGAACGACCCGAACGGAAGCATCCGGATCGGCGACGCCGAGCGCAACGAGGCCGTCAACCGGCTCGGCGCTCACTACGAGGCCGGCCGCCTGAGCGCGGACGAGCACTCCGAGAGGGTGGACCAGGCGCTGCGCGCCACCACCCGCAACGACCTCGACGCGCTGTTCACCGACCTGCCGGGCGAAGGTGCCGGGCAGCAGTGGCCGGGAGCGCAGTCCGAGGGCGCCGGCTGGCAGGGCCCGCCGTGGGCGCGGCACTGGTTCGGCCCGCAAGGCACGCCGCAGGACCAACCGCAGGACGGGCCGCGCGGTGGCGCGTACCACTCCGGCGCGCCGTTCGGCGGTCCGCCCTGGGCGCGCGGTGGCTGGCGCGGACCGCGGGTGCTCGGCCTGCCGGTGCCGCTGGTCGCGATCCTGGCGTTCCTGACGATCGCCGGCCTGGCCTGCAGCGTGCTCGGCGGCCACCCGCCGGTGCTGCTGTTCGTCGCCGCGGCCATCGCGACCGTCGCGGTCCTCAAGCGCCGCCGCTTCGGCCAGTACCGGGCCTGACGACCCTGTCAGGCGGTTCTCGCGCCCCGGCGCGAAAGCCGTCTGACAAGTCGGGGTGGTTGCGGCAGCATGTCCGCCATGGCTCAGGATCCGCCGCGACTCCCGGTCGGTGACATGAGGACACTGGACACCGGGGAGCTGCGGCGGCGACCGCGCGAATGTTGTCACTTCTCGCACCTTCTGGTCCCTTCTCGACGTGCATGCGCCTGCGGAAGGGACAACGCGGTGCGAGAAGGGACAACGTCGGCCGAGCCGCACGGGCCGCGGATCAGGTGCGCGGCCTACGAAGCCGCTGACTGGAGGGACGACTGCTCGCTGACGCGGGCGAGGTGCTCGTCCAGCTGCGGGTCGTGGGCCAGGCGGTCGAGGAGGTGGCAGGCGGCGTCGACGGCGGCGGGCTGGGAGCAGAAGTAGCCGTACCAGAACGGGTCGTCGGGCTGCTGGTCGTCCAGGTCGTCGATGTCGACGTACCAGTCGAGGCCCGGCGGGCCCTCGCAGTGGAACACCCGCGCGTGCAGGTGGACGCTGGGTCTGGTCGCCACTCTGACTGCTGTGAAGACGCTCATCGCCGGTCCCGTTGGGTGAGATCTGAAGCCCTCTCAACCACCATCATGGAACCCGCCACCGACAGTTTTCGGCGACCGACACACCCACTTGAGCAGTCAGGCGTCCAGGACCACCACGGTCAGCCGCTGGGCCGAGTTGTTGGCGAATCCGCCCCGGTTCCAGGCGGCGTCCAGCGGCTGCGCCCGCCCGTCGGAGTCCACCGCCCGCGCGGTCAGGGCATACGAACCGGGTACGGCGTCCCAGGTGCGGCTGAACCCCCGCCACGCCCACCGGTTCACCTCCGGTTCCAGATGAGCCGGCAGCCACGTCGTACCGCCGTCGGTGCTGACGTCGACAGAGGCGACCGGCGCCCAGCCGGACCAGCAGCGGCCGCGGAGCGTGACCGGGCCGGGGTGCAGGAACCGGGTCCGCGACATGAAGTCCGGGAAGCCGGGCGGCTCCAGCAGCGCCCGCGGCTCGATCCGGGAGACCGGTGTCCCCGGCTCGTCGGGCGACGTCCGCATCCGGTAGGCGACCGCGTTCTGGAAACCGTCGAACTCGTGGTCGAGCAGCTCGATCGAGGTCAGCCACTTGACGTGAGCCATCCCGTACCAGCCGGGCACCACGAGGCGGACCGGGAAGCCGTGCTGCGGCGGCAGCGGGTGCCCGTTCATCGCGTAGGCCACGAGCACGTCACCGGCCAGCGCGTCATCGAGGGACAGCGCGCGCTGGTAGTCCTGCTCAACGCCGCGCTCGACACCGTGGTCGGCGCCGGTGAACACCACGTCCACCGCCTCCGGCCGGACCCGGACCAGGTGCAGCAGGTCCGCGAGCGGCACGCCCGTCCAGTCGGCGGTGCCGACCGCCTCGACAAGCCAGGGCTGGCTGACCGGCCGCGGCTCGTACCGCGCGCGGCCGTTGCCGGCGCACTCCATGGTCACCCGGACCGTCCGCTCGGGCAGCGCCCGGAGCTCGTCCAGGTCCATGGTCACCGGTTGCTCCAGGCAACCATCGATGTGCAGCCGCCACTCGTGCGGGTCGACGAGCGGGATGTCATAGTGCACCAGCACGTAGTGCAACCCGGGCGGCGTCACGTCGTACCGGAGGGCCTCCAGCGGCAGGCCATGGTTGCGGGCGGCGAGCTGGAGCTCATCCGCGCCGATGCCCTCGCCGGCCTCGGCCACGCGCGCCGGCGAGCTGTACGAGTCGATCGCCATGCTTCACCGTACGGCGCTGCGCGGTGCTACAACCAGCCGTGCTGCGCGGCTAGAGGGTCTGGTGCGGCAGGTAGGCGGTGTGCATGCCCCACAGGCAGAACAGTGCGACGGCGACGTACCCGGTCGCGATCAGCGCGCGGATCCGTGGCGGCACGCTGTAGTAGTCGCCGGCCTGGCCCGCCCGGTGCGCCCGCCAGCGGCGGAGCGCCTCCAGTCCGCCGATCACGAGCACGAACACGAGGACCGGCGACGGGTGCGACAGCAGGAACAGCACCGCGGCGGCCATACCGGCCACCCAGATCGCCGGGTGCAGCGCGCCGGCCACCCGGCCGCCGTCGAGCGGCAGCGCGGGCAGCAGGTTGAACAGGTTGAGGAAGAAGCCCGTGTAGGCCAGCGCCTGCAGCAACTGTGAGCCGGTGGCGTGACTGATCTGCAGCACGGCGTACGAGCCCGCGGCGCCGATCGCGGGGCCGGCCAGGGCGGAGGCGGCCTCGTCGGCCACCGACCGCTGCGGCGACCGCACCGACACGAACGCGCCCAGGAACGGGATGAACATCGGCGCGCTGGCCTGCACACCCTGCGCGCGCAGCACGATCACGTGACCGATCTCGTGCACCGCCAGCAGCAGGACGAACCCGACGGCGAACCGCCAGCCCCAGAACAGCGCGTACGCCCCGATCGAGACGATCATCGACAGCGCGAACTTGAACTTGGCCAGGACCGCCAGGCCCTTCAGCGCCAGCAGCAGCTTGACCAGCAGTCCGCTCTTCGCGGCAGCCGCGCCTCCGGCCGCCACCGCGCCGCCACCGGCACGGCCCGCCCAGCGGCGCCGCTGCGGCTGGTCCTGCGGTTGTGCGGGCCACCGCGGCTGGTCCTGCGGTTGTGCGGGCCACCGCGGCTCTCGGGGCCGCCAGTCCTCGGGCTCCTCAGGCGTCACTCCGCCTCCTTGCTTCCCGGCCAGCCTACCGACGGCCTGGGAAGCGAAGTCCGCGAACTCGTCAGGCGAGTGTGGCGAGGCGGTGGCAGGCGGCGTCGAGCGCGTCGGACTGGGTCTCGTAGTACGAGTGCCAGTACGGCTGGTCGGGCTGCGGGTAGGCCGGGTCATCGATGTCGGCGTACCACGGCGCCGGCGCCCCGTCGGCCTGGCACCGGAAGATCCGGGCCCGCAGCTGGACCTGTGTGCTGTGCATGGTCTTTCCCGTTGTGGACATGATGTCCCCCCGTTGATATTGCCTTCCCCCTACCTATCGGAGTTTGCCTACGCAGCGTTACTACTGTCAATGGGGTATCACTGAACGCATTGACAACGTCACCCCTCAGAGGTCCAGCTGCTCGGCTCCGCGGGACCGGGTGACGGCGATCGAAGCGGCCACCACGCACGCCATCCCGGCGATCTGCAGCACCGCGAGCCGCTGGTCCAGCACCAGGAACCCGGCCAGCGCGCCGACCGCCGGCTCCAGGCTCATCAGCACGCCGAACACGACGGGCCGCATCCGCCGCAGCGCCAGCAGCTCCAGCGAGTACGGCAGCACCGACGACAGCACCGCCACCGCGGCGCCGACCAGCAGCACGTGCCCGCCGCGCAGCTCGCCGCCCGCCGACGCGATCCCGTACGGCGCCACCAGCACGGTGGCGACCACCATCGCCAGCGCCAGCCCGTCCAGCTGGGCGAATCGCCGGCCGGTCTCCGCGCTCAGCAGCACGTACCCCGCCCAGCACAGGCCGGCCAGCAGCCCGAAGCCGACCCCGGCCCAGTTCACCGCATGGACGTCACGCCCGTTGACCAGGACGACGCCGGCCGCCGCGACCAGCACCGCGACCAGGTCGCGACGCCGCCGGGACAGCACCGCCGCCAGCCCGAGCGGCCCGATGAACTCGATCGTCACCGCGACCCCCAGCGGCAGCCGCGCCAACGCCAGGTAGAACGACAGGTTCATCAACCCGAGCACGGCTCCGAACGCCAGCACCGCGCGCCAGTCCCGCAGCGCCCGGCCGCGCACCCGCGGCCGGGCGACCGCCAGCAGCAGTACGACGCCCAGCCCGAGCCGCAGCGTCACCGTGCCGGCGGCGCCGATCCGGGGGATCAGCGTCGCTGCCAGGGCGCCGCCGAACTGCACGGACACGACGCCGCCGAGCACCAGCAGGGGAGCAGGAGCCGAGATCGAGCGCATCGCCCCGATCAGATCACATGCTCACCAGGGATACCGGCGCTCGATCTCCGAGTAGTCGTAGCTGGTGGGGTAGGGCACGTGGTCGTACGACCACGTCGACACGCTCATCACCGAGTCGTTCCGGCTGGTGTGTGCGAGCCCGATGGCGTGCCCGATCTCGTGCGACAGCACGTGCGCGCGCCGGGTGCCGGACGACAGGCAGCTCGAGTAGTGCGTGTTGAGCTGCACCCGCGCGTACCGCACCCGCTTGTACTCGTCCATCCACACGGTCGTCACCCCGCAGCGCCCGTCGTCGGAGGAGTACCGGGACACCCAGATCTTCTGGCTGTACGACGAGCAGTCGCCGGCGGACACCACGTGCAGGTCGGCGGCCTTGTCGTACCGGTAGATCACCGTGGCGACGGGCCAGTAGGAGGAGTAGGTGTTGTTGACGACGCAGATCGTGCTGCCCGACCAGCGCCAGCCTTCCAAGGATGCGTTCGCGGAAGCCGCGGGAAGCGCAAGTGAGCCGGCGACAGCCGCCAAGGCAAGCAGTCGCCGGGATCCCCGTTTCCCCGTTCCGCCCAGTCTGAGACTCGGCATGCGCCCATCGTTCCCGAGCTAAGCCGAAAGTATTCCTGTCAGTAATCGAATGGTTACTTGACGTGCTTCACGCCCAAGACTCGCCCTCGCGGACGCTGCGCAGGCCGATCCAGAACACATTCATCAGGGCATTGGCCACCTGCTCGGGCGGCGGGCCGCCGCCGTTCCTGCTGCGCCAGACGGCCAGCCGCTCGGTGGCGCCGGAGATCGCCTGCGCGACGATGTCGACCTCGTCGTCCGTCGTCTCCCGCTCGGCGGGCAGGTTGAGCCGGACCATACTCGCGATCAGCTCGACGAAGTCGGCGCGGACCTGGTCCGCCTCCTCCGCGGCCGGTCCCGCGGTCAGCATGCCCTCGTCGACCATCACGCCCCACGCGCGCGGATGCTCGTCGAGGAAGCGGAACCACTGCGCGAGTCCGTCGTACATGGCTCTCTCGGCGTCGGGTGCCTGCAGCACGACCTCGGCGACGGACTCGACGAGCTGGGCGCGCAGGCGGGAGAGGCAGGCGACGAACAGGCCGTCCTTGGAGCCGTAGTACTGGTACACGAGCGGCTTCGAGACGCCGGCGCGGGCGGCGATGTCGTCCATCGAGGCGGCCGCGTAGCCGCGCTCGCCGAAGATCTCCTCCGCCGCCTCGATGATCTCGAGCTCGCGCGCGGCGCGGTCCCGGCGGCGCGGTGGTGTGTCCGTGGTCACTTGCCAAGGGTATCTTACTCCGGGTAACTTACCCGAAGTAAGTTCAGACTCGGCCCCGCGGAGGACCCGATGGACAGCACTCACAGCCGGATTTTGATCATCGGCACCGGCTTCGCCGGCATCGGCATGGCGGTGCGGCTGAAGGAGTCCGGCCGTGACGACTTCGTCGTACTGGAGCGGGCGAGCGCGGTCGGCGGCACCTGGCGGGACAACACGTACCCGGGCTGCCGGTGTGACGTGCCGTCGCACCTGTACTCGTTCTCGTTCGCGCCGAACCCGGAGTGGTCCTCGACGTTCTCGCCGCAACCGGAGATCGAGGCGTACCTGAACAAGGTCACCGACGACATCGGCGTCCGCCCGCACATCCGCTTCGACCACACCGTCGAGGACACCGCCTGGGACGAGGGCGCCGGGATCTGGCGCGTGCGGACGAACGCCGGTGAGCTGACGGCGGACATCGTGATCTCCGGCCAGGGCCCGCTGGCCGAGCCGTCATACCCGAAGCTGCCGGGGATCGACACCTTCGAGGGCAGGGTCTTCCACTCCGCGCGCTGGGACCACGAGTACGACCTGACGGACCGGAAGGTGGCCGTGATCGGCACCGGCGCGTCCGCGATCCAGTTCGTGCCGGCGATCCAGCCCGCGGTGGAGGAGTTGCACTTGTTCCAGCGCACGCCGCCGTGGGTGATGCCGCGCCCGGACCGCCGGATCACCCGGGCCGAGAAGGCCGTGTACCGGCGGTTTCCCCTTGCGCAGAAGGTGGTCCGGGGCTCGACCTACTGGGGACGAGAGCTCTACGTGCTCGGTTTCGCGAAGGGGCCGCGGATCATCGCGCAGGTGCAGAAGCTCGCCGAGCGGCACCTCGCGAAGCAGGTCCGCGACCCCGAACTGCGGGCGAAGCTGACGCCGGACTACACGATGGGCTGCAAGCGGATCCTGATCTCCGACGACTACTACCCGGCGCTGGCGCAGCCGA
>WNGB01001963.1_pt1 | contig 33595 bp, 28 predicted proteins | sample 5400681 | NCBI WGS metagenome assembly WNGB01 (sample SAMN13153367, study PRJNA577476) | soil metagenome | isolation source: 115 cm soil or saprolite under grassland replicate 2 | place: USA:California | collected 2016-06-15
AGAAGGAAACGCGCAAAGCGTGGAACGACGTCGGGGAGCATTTCTCCGATCTGGGTCGGCGATTCGGCGAGCACTACCGGAAGCAGGAGCGGGACGCCGGCCCGTCCGCCGAGGAGCAGCGCCAGGCCCTGAACGAGGCCTTCCGGAAGGCCGTCGATCAGCTGGACCAGGCGCTCACCTCGGTCGGGGACGCCCTCCGCGATCCCCAGACCAAGAAGAGCATGAACCAGGCCGTTCGCTCACTCGGCGATGCGCTGGGCACCACGTTCCAGAATTTCGGCGGCGAGATCGGCCGGCGGGTCGGCGGGAAGGGATCGCGCGGCGACACTTCGCCATCCGCGGGAAGCGGGCCCTAAGTCAGGGCAATCCCGGCGATCAACGTCGCCGGTCCAACGAACGCCATCGCGACGGCCACCCATTTGACCGGCGACGGCTGACCATCGCCCCATACGCTGATCCAGGCCACGGTGGTCAGGACGCCCGCGATTTCCAGCGGCAGACCGATCGAGAGCATCGCCAGAAGGCCGAGGGTGAGAAGGCCCCCGGTCGCCAGGGCCAGCAACGCGATCCGGACCGCGGGATGGGGGACGAGCGCCCCGGCCAGAGCGACGGCGGCCAGTCCGGCCACGAAGCTGGCAACGAAGAACACACGGCCTCGCTCGTCTTGAAAGCCTCCCTGGGACCGGATCAGGACGACGTACAGCACGCCATCGGCAGCAGCGATGAGCGCGCCGATCAGTGCCGGTTTCGATACCGTCCGAACTTCTTGCTTCACGGTCACCACAAGCACAGGGTAGCTGCTCCGATGAGAGAGCAGCCTTCGAAAGCCTCTGCGGGGATGAGGCGACGCCGGGTAGCATCGGTCTCGTGAATACTCGGCCTCGGCGATCCTGTCTCTCCGTTCCGGGCTCCTCTCCGAAGATGCTGGCCAAGGGCCCCGGCCTCCCCGCCGACGAGGTTTTCATGGACCTCGAGGACTCCGTCGCGCCGGCAGCGAAAGAGGAAGCCCGGGGGAACATCATCCAGGCCCTGAAGGAAGGTGACTGGACCGGCAAGACCGTCGTCGTCAGAGTTAACGGCATCTCCACGAAGTGGTGCTATCGCGACGTCATCGAGGTAGTGGAGAACGCCGGACAGTACCTCGACTGCATCATGGTCCCGAAGGTCGAGTACGCGACCGACGTGACGTTCGTGGCCGATCTGCTCCGCATGATCGAGGACACCACCGGGCTGGAGAACCGGATCGGCGTGGAGATCCAGATCGAGACGGCCACCGGCATCACGAACATCGACGACATCGCGAGCGCATCCGATCGCGCGGAAACGCTCATCTTCGGGCCCGCCGACATGAGCGCGTCCCTCGGGCTGCCGACGGTCACGGCAGGCCTCCCCATGCCGGGCTATCCGGGGGACCACTGGCACTTCATCCTGTCGCGCATCTTGGTGGCGGCGCGCAACGCGGGCCTCCAGGCGATCGACGGGCCGTACCTGGTCATCAAGGACCTGGAAGGGTTCCGCGAGATGGCTCTGCGGGCCCGGGCCCTGGGCTACGACGGGAAGTGGGCCCTCCACCCCGCGCAGATCGACGTGCTGAACGAAGTGTTCACCCCGAGCCAGGAAGAGTTCGACAAGGCCGAAGCCATCTTGGAGGCCTACCGGCACGCCACCGACGTCCAGCTCACGGGAGCGGTCATGTTCGGGACCGAGATGATCGACGAGGCCAGCCGCAAGATGGCCGAGCAGCTCGCCATGCGGGGGCGGGCCGCGGGGATGCAGCGGCGCAAGCGGCTCGAGGACTTCACGGCCCCGAGAGCAGAGGGCTAGCCGCATGGCCGGAGCGGGGCCGGGCGGCCTGGTCGAGCTTTCGGAGGAGCAGCAGGCGGTCGTCGCCACCGTCCGCGAGTTCGTGGAGCGCGAGGTCTTCCCGGTGGCCGAGGAGCTCGAGGCCCGCGACGAGTTCCCCGAGAAGATCGTCGAGCAGATGAAGGAGCTGGGCCTGTTCGGGCTGACCGTGCCGGAGGAGTACGGCGGCGCCGGCCTCGACCTGCTCACCTACGCGCTGGTCGGCGTGGAGCTGTCGCGCGGATGGATGTCCCTCTCAGGGATCCTCAACACGCACTTCATGGCCGTGTACCTGTTGAAGAAGCACGGGAGCGACGAGCAGAGACAGCGCTGGCTGCCGAAGATGGCCACCGGAGAGCTGCGGGCTGCCCTATCGATGTCCGAGCCGGGGGCCGGGTCGGACGTGCAGTCCATCCAGTGCCGGGCGGTGCGGGAGGGCGACCACTACGTGGTGAATGGGACGAAGATGTGGGTCACGAACGGCCTGCGGGCCGGGCTCGTCGTCCTCCTGTGCAAGACCGATCCCGAAACGAAGCCCGCGTACAAGGGGATGTCGCTCCTGTTCGTGGAGAAGGAACCGGGGGCGAACGCGTTCGAGGGCATCACCATCCCGCCCAACATCGAGAAGATGGGCTACCACGGGGTGGAGACCACGGAGCTGGTGTTCGAGAACCACTGCGTCCCGGAGGAGAACCTGCTGGGCGACGAGGGCGATGGCTTCCGCCAGGTCATGGACGGCATCGAAGTGGGCCGGGTGAACGTCGCGGCTCGGGCGGTCGGCCTGGCCACGCGCGCGTTCGAGGAGGCCATCCGCTACGCGCAGCAGCGCCAGGCCTTCGGCAAGGCGATCGCCCAGCATCAGATGATCCAGGAGAAGCTCGCGGACATGGCAACCAAGCTCGAAGCCGCCCGGCTCATGCTGCTCCAGGCCGCCAAGAAGAAGTCAGCGGGGGAACGTTCGGACCTCGAGGCCGGGATGGCGAAGTACTTCTGCACGGAGGCCTGCCACGAGATCGTGACGGAAGCCCTGCGCGTGCACGGCGGATACGGGTACTCGGCCGAGTACACGATCGAGCGCCTGTACCGGGATGCCCCGTTCCTGCTCATCGGCGAGGGGACGAGCGAGATCCAGAAGCTGGTGATCGCCCGCCAGCTCCTCGAGCGCTACCGGGTCGAGGGTTAGCCACCCCTTCCGGGCGCTTCTGTCAGAACAACGGAAGACGCTGGACCACATGCCCCTGCGCGTCCCGCGCCACGATCTGGCCGCCGTCGACCTTGACGTTGTCCAGGTTGAAGAAGTAGCCGCGGTACGCCCCGGGAAACGCCGGTGGAAAGTCGACGAGCGTCGCGGGATATGTTCGGCCCCCGGTCACGACGTCGACGCTAGCCACATCCTTCGTGACGGAGCCAGCCACGATGTGGAGCCGGCCGGCGTTGCTGTACCGAGTGGCGATCATCGACTCACCCGGCCCAGGAGGTTGGAGGGGACCGATGTCCCCGTTCTCGAGCACCAGCGTGGGCCCCTCTCCCTTGAAGAGATCGAGCGCGTCGGGCATGACCGAGAACGTGAATCGCCGTCCGCCCGTGGTGACGCTCGCCAGGACTTCCTTGTGTGTACCGAACAGCTCCGCCGTCGTCCGCCGGGCCTCCGCGTCCCACGAGCTCGGAATGACGAAAGAAATGCCGGACTGGGCTTCGAGCCAGGTGAAGTCCAGGCTTCGGAATGCTGCAAGGAGGGCCTCTCGGTCGGCGCGCGAAGCCTCCGGCCCGAACGCGAGCATCGCTTGGAACCCGACACTCCCGACAGACCAGTCGACGTAGTGGCCGCGTCCGCACGCGCCGCTCTCGACAGGACCCTGTTCGGGAGGGACGGGCCATGGGCTCGGCTTCGCCGGTCGAGTTCCAGGCCAGGAGCCGATGTACAGGAGAACACCATTGGACGGCATGGAGTCAGCAGAAGGGCACAGCAACAGTGAGTTGAGACCTAGCTGGTAGTTGCCGAGCTGCAAATAGCGGAAGGGGAAGAACGGGCCACCGTGGCTTCCTTCGTCCCGAACTCCTTTGCCAAACTCGACCAGCGTCCAATCCGATGGGAAGGTCACGGTGACTCCGTTCGCCGTGGCCGTGCGAAGCCTCGGGGCGGTGCTCGGCCCCGTCTGCCTCCCCACGTTGACCAGGGCGAGCGCTCCCCACGTGCCGCCGGCAGCGACGGCGAGGGCCACGACCGCCGACACGATCCGCCGGTGCCGATGTCGCAGGTGCCGCCGGCGTTCCAGGTGGACGAACGCGTCCGGGTCGAGCCGCGTTCGCTCGGCCACCCGCTGCAAGGTCTGCCGGTAATTACTCATCGCCCACCTCCAGGATCCGTTCCAGCGCCTTCCGGGCCTGTGCGGCCAGGTTGCGGACGGTCGAAGGGCGCACGCCGAGCATCGCCGCCGCTTCAGCGGAGTCGAAGTCGAGGAGCTCGGTCAGGACGATCGCGGCGCGCTGACGCGCGGACAGCGTCTTCAGCGCCCGCGCCACCTCGTCTCGCTGGTCCGCCCCCCCGAATCCCTGAGAGGCCGGGCCAGGGCGCAGCCTGGCCAGGCTTCGGGCCGCCCTGGCCGCCCGGCGTAGCCGGCTCCGGAACGCGTTCATGGCCGTCCGGTACAGATATCCCGTGGGCTCGTCCATCCTCTGGACCCGGTCCCACCGCTCCCACACCCGCAAGAACGCTTCCTGCATCAGGTCCTGCGCCTCCTGGTCGCTGCCGGTGACGACGTACAGCGCCTGCTGGAGCCGGGCGTGCTCGGCCCGGAAGAACTTCTCGAACCCGTTCGCCGGCGTGGCCTCTGCCGAATCGCCACGGTGGACGGCCAGCTCCTTCACCGCTCCTTCACCTCACCATGAACTCCCCAGGGCGGGCTGCTGTCTAGGCCTGACTCGCCTTATCCTGATCGGCATGGCGGACCCATTGGAGGCCTTGGCCGAGGAGTGCGAGGAGGTCTCGAAGATCGTCCTCGACCTCCCCGAAGAGGACTTCGCCAGGCCCACGCGGTGCACGGCCTGGAACGTGAAGGAGCTGCTCGCCCACATCTACCGAGACGTCGATCGAATCAACACCGCGATGGCGTCACCACCTCCACCGGAAGCTACAGTCGACTCCGTCACATATTGGATGAGCTACGACCCGATAGCGGAGGGCCGCGACATCGCCGACCGGGCCAAGGAGCTGGCCACCCAGTACGGCAGCGGTCCCGAGCTGTCCGAGGCCTGGGACGAGATGTGGCGCCGAGCGATCGACGCGGCCCGCGCCGCCGACCGTTCCCGGTTGGTCGTGACCTGGGGTCCGGCCCTCGCGCTGGAGGAGTTCCTCAAGACACGGGTGTTCGAGACCACCGTGCACCGCATGGACCTGGAGGACGCCCTCGGCCGGAAGGGCTGGGGAACCGACCGAGCGGTCGCCATCGTCGACGAGACCCTCGAGGGCCTGCTCGGACAGGAGCCACCGAGCGATTTGGAGTGGGACGTCGTCGACTTCATCGAGACCGGGGCCGGTCGCCGCCAGCTCACCGACGCCGAGCGGAAGATCCTCGGCCCGCTCGCCGATCGCTTTCCGTTGATGGGCTGAGGACGGCGTGGGAGAGGCCAGGCGATTCGGAAGGTATTTCGAGGACTTCGAGATCGGCGACGTGTACAAGCACTGGCCGGGCAAGACCATCACCGAGTACGACGATCACCTCTTCTGCATGATCACTATGAACCACCACCCGCTCCACACCGACGCGCACTACGCCGAGACCTCGACGCAGTTCAAGCGCAACGTCGTGGTGGGGAACCTCGTGTATTCGCTGGCGCTCGGGATGAGCGTGCCGGACGTCTCCGGCAAGGCCATCGCCAACCTGGAGGTGGAATCGCTCCAGCACAAGGCGCCGATGTTCCACGGTGACACGCTGTACGCCGAGACCACCGTCCTGGACAAGAAGGAGTCGAGCTCGAAGCCGGACCGCGGCGTGGTGACGGTGGAGACCCGCGGCCACAACCAGGACGGCGTGGAGGTCCTGTACTTCCGGCGAAAGGTCCTCGTTCCCAAGCGCGGATCGGTCCAGGAGCAGCCCGGTCGCCCCGAGCCGAAGGACGAGCGCTAGGGAAGAACCTCCCGGGCGCCGAACCGAGCTTCGGCCACGGTCTTCCCGTCCTCTGCCCGGATCCACAGGTCGCCCCCGCTGGCCTGGCACAGTCGCGATGCCATGAACAGGCCGAGACCGAACCCGGTCCGGCTCCGCGTAGCCGACATGTCCTCCTGGTAGAACGCGGTGAAGCTGTCGGCGGGCGGCGTCCAGCCCCCCGCGTCGACCACCGAGAGCACCGCGCCGCCGACCTCTCGACGGCATGTCACCTCGATGGGGCGAGCGCCGTGCTTGACGGCATTCGACAGCAGCTCGAACGCGACCCGTTCCACGTAGCGCTGCGGGACGCCCTCCCACCGTTCATCCTCGACCTTCACGACATCTGGCTCGGCCCCGATCCGCTCGGCCGCGACGGACAGGGCCTCCTGGACGTGTGTCACGCCCTCGGTCAGGGGGCCCGCACCGACCAGCTCGAGCCCCTCGACCAGGAACTCCAGCTCGGTGACCTTGCGCAGGGCGCTTTCCATCACCGACCGCTCGTCGGGCGAACCGTGGCTCTGCTGGAGCATGTGCAGGGCCCCCGAGATCACCGTGAGCGGTGTGCGGAGCTCGTGGGAGAGCACCTGGACGAACTCGGCCTTGGCCCGCGCCAGCCGTTCGATCTGCTCCCGGCGCTCGCGCTCCTGTTCGAGGAGGCGCCGCAGGTCCTCGACCGCGGCCGGCAGGACTCGCTGATCGAGCTCGGCCTCGCCGGTGGCGGCCCGGCGGATGGCCGCGGACAGCTCGTCGATCGTTCCGCCCTTGACCACATAGCCGATGGCGCCGGCTGTCAGCATGTCCCGGACGGTGCTGGGATCGTCTGACCAGGTGAGGGCCACGATCTTCGTGGCCGGGCTCTCGCTGATGATCGAACGCGTGGCGCTGACCCCGTCCATGTCGGGCATGCGGACGTCCATGAGCACGACGTCTGGCTTGAGGTCGCAGGCCTGGAGGATGGCCTCGCGCCCGCCCCCGGCCTCACCGACCACCTCGATGGCGCCGTCGAGCGACAGCGCCTCCTTGAGCATGGTTCGCGTGCTCGAGGAGTCGTCAACGACCATGACGCGAACTGGGTGGCCCATTTGTGATACCTCAGGGTAAATGGTCGGCGGGCGTTCCCCGGTACCTGAGTCGAGCGAATGGGGGTCCCTGGGTAGGATCGGCCGCATGCCGGATCCGGGTGGGCTCCAGGCCTTGTCGGACGAGATCGTGTCCTGCCGGAAATGCCCCCGGCTGGTGGCCTGGCGGGAGGAGGTGGCTCGGCAGAAGCGGGCCGCCTTCGCCGGCGAGACGTACTGGGGCAGGCCGGTGCCGGGCTTCGGCGACCCGGCCGCCAGGATCCTGATCCTGGGCCTGGCGCCGGCCGCCCACGGCGGGAACCGCACGGGACGGATCTTTACCGGTGACCGGTCCGGCGACTTCCTGTTCGCGGCCCTCCACCGGTGTGGGCGGGCGAGCCAGCCCACGTCGGTGAGCCGGGACGACGGCCTCCAGTTGCGGGGCGCCTACATCGTCGCGGTCAACCGGTGCTGTCCTCCGGGAAACCGCCCCACGCCGGAGGAACGCGACAACTGCCTCCCGTACCTCGTCCGGGAGCTGCGGCTGCTGGACCGGGGCAGGGTCATCGTGTGCCTGGGCGCGTTCGCGTGGGACGGAGCGCTCCGCGCCATCTCGGCGGACCATCCCGTTGCGCGACCCCGCCCGCCATTTGCCCACGCAGCGGAAGCCGAGGTCGGCCCGTACACGCTGATCGGGTCGTTCCATCCCAGCCAGCAGAACACCTTCACCGGCAAGCTCACCCCGGCCATGCTCGACGCGGTGTTTGAGCGCGCCTCGGCGTTGGCGGGGATCAGCGACCCGGAGTGATCGGCTCGAGGCCGTCCGCGACCGCGGCCGCGATGACCCGGTTGGTGAACGTGTCGCTGTGGAGGCTGACCACGTAGCGGACACCGCGTTCGTTCCACACCAGCATCACGTGCCCCGAGTTCATGGTTTCGCCGTCGAGGCAGTGGATCCACTGACCGGGGTGGCCCCGGACCGTGGCGGGCTCCGCGTCTCGTGGCCCCTCGCAACCAAGGAACGCGACCGTCCGCTCTCGTCCGGCCCGCGCCTCAAGGACGAAGAGGTGATTGGCGGCGTTCTCCCAAGGAATTCCCACGTAGCCGGGCGGCCCGGAGAACGAGAAGGACAGGACCAGCGCACCCAGGAAGACGCAGTCCCTCCGTCCGCACGCGACGATCGAGTCCGACGCGCCCGGAACGAGTCCAGGACACAAGAGGGTGAAGCCGAGTCGACGGGCGGCGTCCTGACAGGTCGGCGTGAGCGCTGGGTTGGGCGGTATCAGGTAGATGGAGTCGACCAGGACCCCACCCGACGAGGGAGGCGGTAAGTGGAAGCCCGCGCGGCCGGCTTCGTCGAGCGAGGAGAAGCACCGGTCGGGCCGGACGTCGGCGGCCGGCTTGGTGGAATCGTTCGGTGCGTACACCAGGTCGCCGTATGCCGGCCAACCGTAGCCGCCCGGGCAGACGAACAGGTCCTCGGCCACCTCTCGAGCCGGCTGCCCGAGGGGCGGCGGCCTCGTCTGCGCCGGGGCTGTTTCCTTTTGGCAGGCGGCGAGGAGGACGACCGTTCCCAGGAAGGCAACCCAACGCATCGACAGGACGACGCCGGGAAGAGGCGCGCGGTTCGCACGCCTCCACCGGGAATCGCGGCCGGGGACATCCCGGCAATCCGCCGTATCCTGGGCCCATGGGGCGTGGCTACCATCATCACTGGCGGGTCAGGATTCCGGATCCCGACGCGAGGCCGATCCAGCCGAACATCGTGCGGCGGGTGGCAAAGGCGTTCGCGCCGTATCGCAACCAGGTCCTGGTGGTGGCGCTGGCCATCGTGGTCACCTCCGTCCTGGGTGTGGTCAACCCGCTGCTGATCAAGGAGATCTTCGACACCGCCCTGTTCTGCGGCAGCAACTGCCCCAACCTCCACCGCCTCTACGTGCTGGTCGGCATCATGGTGGCCATCCCCATGGTTTCCGGCGTCATCGGGATCGGCCAGACCTACCTGGCCAACCTGATCGGGCAGCGGGTCATGCAGGACTTCCGCAACGGCCTGTATAGCCACCTCCAGAACATGTCGCTGCGGTTCTTCACTTCGACCCGGACGGGCGAGATCCAGTCCCGCTTGGCCAACGACGTGGGCGGGGTGCAGTCGGTGGTCACCGACACCGCCTCGAGCATCCTGTCGAACGTGGTCATCCTCATCAGCACGCTGGCGGCCATGCTGATCCTGTCGTGGCAGCTCACCGCGCTGTCGCTGTTCCTCACCCCGTTGTTCGTGTGGCTCACCTACAAGGTGGGGAGGGCCCGGCAGCAGATCGCCGCGTCCACGCAGAAGTCGTTGGCCGACCTTTCGGCGATCACCGAGGAGACGCTCTCGGTTTCGGGGATCCTGCTGTCGAAGGCCTTCGGCCGGCAGCGGTATCACATCGGAAGATTCCGCGAGGAGAACGCCCGCCTGGCCGAGCTGGAGATCCGGCAGCAGATGATCGGCCGGTCGTTCTTCGCCATCGTCCAGATCTTCTTCTCGATCACCCCGGCTCTCGTCTACCTCGTGGCCGGGCTGGTCACGCACAGCGGCGGCTCGTCGATCAGCGCCGGAGCCATCGTGGCGTTCACCACGCTCCAAAGCCGGTTGTTCTTTCCCATCGGTCAGATGCTCCAGGTGTCGGTGGAGATCCAGGCGTCGATGGCGCTGTTCGATCGGATCTTCGAGTACCTGGACATGAGCCACGAGATCGCGGACGCGCCGGATGCCCGCGACGTCCCCAAGGACGAGGTGAAGGGCCGGATCCGGTTCAGGAACGTCTTCTTCCGATACGAACCGCCGGTCGCGGCCGGGGACGGGCATCGGGACGGCGCGCTCCCCGTGACGACCCCTGAAGGGCTGCAGGCCGCGAGCTTGCTGCGGGACGGCGGGACGCCCGACGGCGAGCGGCGCGGCCGGGAGTGGACGCTCGAGGACGTCGACATCGACATCGAGCCCGGTCAGCTCGCCGCCCTGGTCGGCCCGAGCGGGGCAGGGAAGACCACCATGACTTACCTCGTCCCGCGCTTCTACGACGTCCAGAAGGGGTCGGTGGAGATCGACGGCGGGGACGTCCGGGAGATCAAGCTCGCCTCGCTGGGCGAGATCATCGGGATGGTCACCCAGGAGACCTACCTGTTCCATACCTCGATCCGGCAGAACCTGCTGTACGGAAAGCCGGACGCAACCCAGGAAGAGCTCGAAGCCGCGGCGAGGGCCGCGTTCATCCACGAGCGCATCGCCGAGCTGCCCGATGGCTACGACACCGTCGTGGGGGAGCGCGGCTACCGGATGTCCGGTGGGGAGAAGCAGCGGCTGGCCATCGCCCGGGTCGTCTTGAAGGACCCGCGCATTCTGATCCTGGACGAGGCCACGTCGTCCCTGGACACCACCAGCGAGCGTCTGGTCCAGGAGGCCCTTCGTCCGCTGATGCGGGGCCGGACGACCCTCGCCATCGCCCACCGGCTGTCCACCATCCTCGCCGCCGACGTGATCTTCGTCCTGGACCGAGGTCGCGTGGTGGAACGGGGCACGCACCCGGAGCTCCTCGAACAGGGTGGGCTCTACGCGCGTCTCTACCAGCAGCAGTTCCAGGGCGGCTTGCTGGAGGCGGAATGCGAGGACGGCGTGGTCCTGGCGACCGGCCAGGTCGTGCGCGCGCCGCAGGCCGGCTAGAGGTCGAGCCGGTAGCCGAGCAGCGACCCGTAGTCGAGCGGCAGGTCCAACGAAGGGTCCCTCACGAACCCGACGGACTCGTAAAGGTGGTGGGCAGGAGCCATCTCCGGGGTGGTGCGCAGGCCGAGCGTCCGCTTGCCTGCCCGGCGAGCCCGAGAGATGACGTCCTCGACCAGGGCCCGTCCCACGCCCCTTCGCCTCGCTGACGGGTGCACCCCGACCATGCGCAGGAACGCCGTATCGGGAGGGAGCTCCGGATCGTCGTCCCCGATCACGTCTTCCAGCTCGATCGTGGCCGAACCGAGGACCCGGCCCTCCTCCACCGCGACCAGCACGACCGTCCGAGCCACCCGGCTGGCGATGTCTCTCACGAGCTCGAGGTGCTCGTCCCAGCCGGGATCGGCCGGGTCCGCGTACGTGGAGTAGGCGAGGACCAGGACCTCGCCCGCCTCCGCGAATTCCTCCGGCCTGATCTCCCGGACCAGCATGCCCTGAGCCTACCCGAAGGCTGGTTGGTCAGGCTGCTTGACGAAGGCGACCGCATCGTTCACCATCCAATCCCTGTGTCTGAGCCGGATCTCTCCCACCTGCTGCTCACGGCCTTCCGGTCCCTGGACGCCGAGATCGGGCGGGGCCTCCAGGATCGCGGTATCTCCGACCTGCGCCCCAGCCAGGCCGCCGCCCTCCTGCTGATCGACCGGGCGGGTACCCGCCTCACCGAGCTGGCCCACCGGGCCGCGATCACCAAACAAGCCATGATGCAGATCCTGGACGAGCTCGAGTCCCTGGGCTGCATCCGCCGAACCCCCGACGAGGCCGATGCCCGGGCGAAGGTGGTTCGCCTCACGGCCAAGGGCCTGCGCCACCGGGCGGCGGCCCGGAAGTCGGTGCAGGCGGTGGAGACGCGGGTCCGGCGGTCGCTGGGCGCCCGTCGACACGAGGCCCTGCGGGCCACGCTCACCGACCTGACGCCGCCCGAGGAGTGAAGGGCGGGGAAGCGCATAATCGGCGCAAGTGATCGCGGTCTATCCCCTGATCCTGATCGCAGTGGGGTTCGTGCTCTGGCGGAACTACGGGAAGGCGCCACCCTCTGCCGGCGAGGGATGGGCATGGTTCGGAGCCTGGGCTGTGGCCGGAGCAGTGATGACATTCAGCTTCCTGACCGGCTTCAGCATCGGCCTTCTCATCCTTCCGGTTGCTGCTGCTCTCGTTGTCTGGGTCGTCCGTTCCGCGCCCCGTCCGCGGGAGGCCATCGGCTTCCTCGCAGGTGTCGGTGCCGTGCTCCTTCTGGCCGCGTTCTCGAACCGCGACTACACGCCCTGCCCTACGAGCGGGCAGCGGGCCCACCTCTCCCCGGGGTCGTCCTTCTCGTGTGGAGGCTTCGACCCGATCCCGTGGCTCGTTGCCGGTTCCGTCATCGTTAGCGTCGTCGTGATCGGCTTCGCGCTCCTACGCTGGAAGCAGAAAGATCGCCCATGAACAGACTCCAACTGCTGCACGAAGCCGGTGTCTCCATCTGGCTGGACACCATCCGCCGATCCCTCATCACCTCGCGGGAATTCCAGCGGATGGTCTCCGAAGAAGCCCTCACCGGCGTCACCTCGAACCCCACCATCTTCGAGAAGGCGATCTCCGGCTCAACCGACTACGACCAGGCCATCCAATCGCTGCTCGCCGATGGCATCACCGACCCGAAGGATCTGTTCTTCGCCCTGGGGCTGGAGGACATCCGGATGGCCGCCGATGTCCTGCTCGTCCCGTACGTCGCAACCAGCCGGGCCGACGGGTTCGCCTCGTTCGAGCTGACCCCGGACCTGGCTCATGACGTGGAGGGCTCGATCTCCCAGGCCCATGCCCTGTGGGCCAGGCTCGATCGCCCGAACGTGATGATCAAGGTGCCGGCGACCAGGGAAGGCACCCCCGTCATCGAGGAGCTCACCGCGGTCGGCGTCAACGTGAATGTGACGCTGCTGTTCTCGGTGAAGCGGTACGAAGAGGCCGCCCTGGCGTACCAATCGGGGTTGGAGCGGCGGCTGTCTGCCGGCGGGGCCGTCGACGCGGTGGCGTCCGTTGCCTCCTTCTTCGTCTCGCGGGTCGACACGGCGGTGGACCGGATCCTTCCCGATGACTCACCTCTGCGCGGCACGGTGGCCGTGGCGAACGCCCGGCGGGCCTACCGGCGGTTCCGCGAGCTGTTCCGCGGACCGCGGTGGGAGGCGTTGGCCCGGGCGGGGGCGCGCGTCCAGCGCCCCCTGTGGGCGTCCACCGGAACGAAGAACCCCCAGTACCCCGACGTCCTGTACGTCGAGGAGCTGATCGCTCCCGACACGGTCAACACCATGCCGGAGACGACTCTGCTCGCGTTCAAGGACCACGGTCAGGTTCAGCCCAGCATCGAGCAGCGGCTGGAGCAGGCGGAACGAGTTCTCGGGGAACTGGCGGGGGCCGGCGTGGACCTTGACGCCGTCACCGCGAAGCTCGAGGAAGAGGGCGTTGCCCTCTTCGAGGAGTCCTATCAGAAGCTCCAGGCCGTGATCGAGGAGAAGGTCAACGCGATCCGGCAGCAGAAACGCCGGCGGTCCGCCGCCCTGCCCTCGCTCCACCAGGAGGTCGCGTTGCGCCTGGCCCGGCTCGGCCAGGACGACACGGTCCGGCGGATCTGGCGTCGCGACCACACGGTGTGGCGGCCCGACCCCACCGAGATCACCGACCGGCTGGGGTGGTTGACCGTCCACGAGGTCATGCACGAGCGGTGCTCGGAGCTGAAGGAGTTCGCGGGAAAGTGCGCCGCGGACGGGCTGACCCATGCGGTGCTGGCGGGGATGGGAGGGTCCAGCCTCGCCCCTGAGGTCCTGCGTGACACGTTCGGCGTGGCCCCGGGGATGCTGGATCTCGTGGTGCTCGACACCACGCACCCGGACCAGATCCTGGCCCTGGAGCGCAACCTCGATCTGGAGCGAACGCTGTTCCTGATCGCCTCGAAGTCGGGGACCACGACCGAGACGCTGTCCCACCTCGCCTACCTCTGGGAGAAGGTCCCCGACGGTTCGAAGTTCGTGGCCATCACCGATCCCGGCACGCCGCTGGAGTCGGTGGCCCACGAACGCGGGTTCCGGGCAACCTTCCTCAACCCGCCGGACATCGGCGGACGGTACTCGGCGCTCTCCTATTTCGGCCTGGTCCCGGGGGCGCTGGTCGGAGCCGACCTCGACGGCCTGCTCGACCGGGCGGCCGAAGCGGCCCACGCCTGCGTTCCGTACGTCCCCCTGGACGACAACCCCGGCGCCTGGCTGGGGGCGCTGCTGGGGGAGGGATCTCGCGCAGGGCGGGACAAGCTGACCCTGGTCCTGGACGAGCAGATCCGAGCGTTCGGCTCTTGGGTCGAACAGCTCATCGCCGAATCGACCGGCAAGGATGGGAAGGGCATCGTCCCCGTTGAAGGCGAGGACCTGGGCCCGCCCGAGATGTACGGCGCCGATCGTCTGTTCGTCGCGCTGGGGGAGGAGAAGCTGCACGAGGCTCTCCGTCCCCTGGAGGACGCCGGCCACCCCATCACCCACCTCGTCCTGGACGACCCAATCGAGCTCGGGCGGGAGTTCTTCCGGTGGGAGTTCGCCACGGCCGTGGCGGGGGCGGTGCTGGGCATCCAGCCCTTCGACCAGCCGAACGTCGAGGAGGCCAAAGACAACACCAGGCGGCTGCTCGCGGGGGGAGAGATCCCGGACCCGGGATACGATGATCTCGAAGCCCTGCTCCGCCAGGTCCGGCCCGGAGACTACGTGGCCATCCAGGCGTATGTGCCGCGGGAGGAGGCCACGGAGCGGCGCCTCCGAGATGTCCGCATGCGCCTGCGGGATCGGCTGAAGGTTGCCACCACCGTCGGGTTCGGCCCCAGGTTCCTGCACTCGACCGGCCAGCTCCACAAGGGAGGGCCGAACACCGGGGTCTTCGTCCAGGTGGTCGAGCGGCCCCAGCAGGACGTGCCCATCCCCGGCCAGCGGTACTCGTTCGGGACGCTGTTGGCGGCCCAGTCGGTCGGAGACCTCCGGTCGCTCCGGTCCCACGAACGCCGCGTGGCCCGGGTGCGGTTGGCCGAACTGGAACAGGCATAGAAACGAAGCCAGCGGCCTAGCCGCTGATACTCGCGTCCAGCAGGTGCCCCACGCCGTAGGTGATGGCGGCCAGCGAGCCGCCGACGAGCATCATCCGTCCGCCCGACAGGACCGCGGACCGCCCCGTGAGGACCGACATAGAAGCCCCCACCGCGAACAGCGCCACGCCGCTCGCGACGATCGCGCCGAAGATCGCAGCCCGCCCGGACCCGAACAGGAAGGGGAGCAGCGGGACGACGGCGCCGGCGGAGAACGTGACGAAGGACGAGATCGCCGCGCCCCATGGCGAGCCGAGCTGCTGCGGGTCGAGTCCGAGCTCCTCTCGCGCGTGCGTCTCCAAGGCGACCTCGGGATCGTTCATCACCACGTCGGTGACCTGCTTGGCGAGCTCGGCGGGAAAGCCTCGATCTTCGTAGATCTTCTGTAGCTCACTGTGTTCCTCCTCGGGGTCCACGGCCAGCTCGTGTGCCTCGAGGTGCAGGAGGCGCTCGAACAGCTCTCGCTGGAACTTCATCGAGACGTATTCGCCCCCTCCCATCGAGAACGCCCCTGCCATGAGACCGGCCACCCCCGCTACCACGATCACCTTCGAGGACGCGTTCGCCCCCGTCACGCCCATGATCAGCGAGAGGTTCGAGACCAGACCGTCGTTCACCCCGAAGATGGCCGCCCTGAGGGCGCCGCTCTTCCCGCCCACCCCGAAGGGTCGCTCGTCCGAGGGAACGGGTCCGGGATGGGGTCGGATGCGGGGCTGGTGTCGGTTCCTGAATCGCGTGGCGAGGCGCTCGAACAGCCCGGACCCTGCAGCCAAGGCGGGTCAGCTCCTTCCCTGGCCGGGCTCACCGCCATGGTCCCTGAGATAGCGCTCCAGCTCCGCGGCGAGCGCTTCCCCCGACGGGACCTCGTCCTCGACATGCTGATCCACCGCGGTCTCCAACCGGTTCACGTACTCGCCGAGCTCGTCGCTCTCCTGAACGAGCCGGAGGACTCCCTCCTCCCAGGCTTCCACCGCCTGGAGGAGCGAACGCGTCTCTACGGGGATCTCCAGGAGCGACGACGCTCGCTCCACGAGAGCCAGGGCCGCCTTGGGGTTGGGCGCCGAGGGAAGGTAATGAGGGACCGCGGCCCACAGGCTCACCGACGGGATGCCCGCGCGATTCGAGGCGTCATGCAGGACGCCGACGATCCCGGTGGGCCCCTCGTACTGCGAGCGGGACAGCCCCAGCCGGGTCGCCGTGTCCTCGTCGGCTGCGGATCCCACCACGGGCACGGGGCGGCTGTGCGGAACGTCGGTGAGGAAGGCGCCGAGCGTGACCAGCAGCGGGCAACCCAGGTCTCGGGCCGCGCCGATGATCGCCTCGGAGAAGGTCCGCCACCGAACGTTGGGCTCCACCGCCGTGAGCACCACGACGTCGCGCCCCTTCACCGACGCCGCGGCGAACTCCCCTCGCGGCCAGTCGATCACCCGGCTCACTCCGTCCTCCAGGCGCACGCGGGGGCGGGTCACCTGGAAGTCGTAGAACTCCTCCGGATCGAGGTGGGCCACTACCCGGGCCTGCCACTGCTCGGCAAGGTATCGGGCAGCGATGGAGGCGGCTTCCCCGCCGTCGTTCCAGCCTCGGAACCCGCAGATCAGCGACGGGTGGTCGAGGCGAGGGCGCTCCACGAACGTGATCGGATCCACCGCCTCAGCATATCGGCAGGCTTTCTCGGCAAGCCCCGGCCGAGGGCTATGTGCTCAATCGTCACAGGCCGGGGCCCGATGCAGATAGCAGCAGGGGGGCGAACGGGCCGGGCCTGCCCGGCCGAACCAACCCTGCATTCAAGCGTCGTGGGAGAGGTATGGAAGCAGTCCGACCCGTCAAGTACGAGGAAGGGGCCCGAGAGGGTTCGGTCGAGTCGACCGGGTCCCAGGGCACCTCCTCGTTACCCGACGCTGTCCTCTCCGACATCACCCACCTCCTCGTCTCGGAGGGCTCGCCGGAGAAGGTCGTGGAGGCGGTGGCCGACGCTCTGTCGGAGCTGGTGCCGCACGACAGCCTCATGCTGTACCGGGCTGAGCCCCACCTCCGGGCGATCCGTCCGGTCCTGGTCCGAGACCGGCTCTACGCGGAGGAGATCTTCGCGATGGGGCCCACCCCCTACGGCCAAGGCATCACCGGCATCACGGCCGAGACCCGCGTGCCGCAGCTCGTCAACGACGTGCACAAGGACGATCGAGCGGCTCACGTGCCCGGAACTCCCGATGCCGAGCCGGAGTCGATGATCGCGGTTCCGCTCCTGGCCCGGAACGACCTCAAGGGCGTGCTCTCCATGTATCGCCTGGGGGAGGACAACCACTTCACGCTCCAGGAGTTCAAGCTCGCCATCACCTTCAGCGACCTCGCCGCGCTGGCCATGGACAACGCGGAGATCCGCACCCGGCTGGAAACCGAGGTGATCACCGACCACCTCACCGCCCTGTACAACCACCGCTTCTTCCACGAGCGTCTGGCGGAGGAGGTCCGCCGCGCCAACCGGAACCGGTCCCGGGTCGGCCTGCTCATTTACGACATCGACGACTTCAAGCGGGTCAACGACACCTACGGGCACTTGACGGGAGACCAGGTGCTCCAGGGGGTTGCGTCCATCTCGCGCGAGACCTGCCGGCAGGAGGACGTCATCTGCAGGATCGGCGGAGAGGAGTTCTCGGTGATCCTCCCCGCCGCCACGCTCGAAGACTCCGTGGCGCTCGGCGAGCGCATCCGACAGGGCATCGCCGGCGTGGAGTTTCCCGTGGTGGGGCGGATCACCGTCAGCGTGGGCGTGGCCGAAGGTCCCCTCCACGCCTCGAGCCCCCGCGAGCTCATCGCCTGCGCCGACCTGGCCTTGCTGATGGCCAAGGCGGCGGGCAAGGACTGCGTGATCGTCTACGCCGCCGACGCTGGTGGGCAGGACGCATCGGGGGCATCGAGAGAGCGGCGGGCCTTGCCCCGCGCTCCGCTCCCCGGAACCCTGGGCCGCATGGCGACCCTGACCGCTCGGGGAGAGCCGCGCTCGGTGGCCCAGCTCCGAGTGCTGCAGAGGCTCTCGGCGAAGCTCAATCGCCTGAACGACGTGCGGAAGATCGGCGGCGCCATCACCGCCGAGTTGCGCCAGCTGATCGATTACCACAACTGCCGGGTCTTCATCCTGGACGACGACGGCGAAACCCTTCTCCCGATCGCCTTTCGCGGCGAGCTGACCGCTTACCAGGGAGAGACGTTCGAGGCGCTGATCACCAAGATCGGAGACGGGCTCACCGGGCACGTCGCCGAGACCCGGCAGACGTGGTACGCGCCGGACGCAAACCACGACCCGTACGCCGTCCTGATCCCGGGGACGGCCGACCTCGACGAATCGTTGCTCGGCGTGCCCATGCTCTACGGCCAGCGGGTGATCGGCGTGATCGTCCTGTCGAAGCTCGGCATCAACCAGTTCGACCAGGAGGACATCCGCTTGCTGGAGACCCTCGCGGCCAGCGCGGCGGTGGCCTTCGAGAACGCCCGCCTGCTCCAGAAGGAGCATGAAGCGGCGGAGGTGTCACGGGCGCTCCTCCAGCTCTCGCAGGCCCTTACCGGCGCGCCCGACACGCGGGAGGTCCTGACCCAGACGCTTGCGGCCGTCCCCTCGATGCTCGATTGCGGCGAGGTGTCTGCATGGATCCGGGTACCCGAGACCGAAAGCTTCCAGCTGGTCGGTTACACGGGCTTCGAGCCGAACCCCGAGATCCCGGAGGTTTCCGTCGATGCCGGTACCGCCGGCCGGTTCCACGATGACGTGGAAAAACCCTTCGTGGTGGAGAAGGACGCCGTGGCGCAAGTCCCGGAGCGGCACCGGCTCGTGCCGGGGGTCAAGGACATGTTGGTTGCGCCGATGCGGTGGGAGCCCGATGGCCTGGGGGCGGTCGTGGTGGCCGCGAAGGACGAATGGTCCTCCTTCGGGGAGCGAGACCTCGGCCTGGCCCGAGGGATCGCGGACATCACCTCCCTCGCCCTTGGCAACGCCCGGCGGTTCGACGAGCTCGAGCGGGCCTACCTTTCCACGGTCGAGGCCCTGGCCAACGCGCTGGAGGCCCAGGACGAATACACGGGCGACCACGCTCGCGCCCTGGCGGAGATGGCGCTCGCCGTCGGGTACGAGCTCGCGCTTGACCCCGACCGCCTGAAGATCCTGGAGCTGGCCGCCCTGTTCCACGACATCGGAAAGATCGGCGTACCCAGCGAGATCATCCGGAAGCCCGGACCGCTCACCGCGGCGGAGCTCCGGGAGATGAAGCGGCATCCCGAGATCGGTGAGCAGATCCTGGCGCCCGTCCCGTTCCTGCACCCGATCCTCGCGATCGTCCGGGCCTGCCACGAGCGGTGGGACGGTAAGGGCTACCCGGACGGCTTGGCAGGTGAGGACATCCCGCTCGAGTCGAGGATCGTGTTCGTATGCGACGCCTTCCACGCCATGACCAGCGACCGCCCGTATCGTGCGGCTCTTCCGGAGACCGAAGCGGTCCGTCGGCTGAAGCTCTCGGCGGGAACCCAGTTCGATCCGGACATCGTGGCGGCGTTCATCCGGGTGCTGAAAGACGACCGCATCCCCGCCCATCTCACGCACCACTAGCGCGCCGGCGTCCAGGTGACCCCGCCGTCTTCGGTCTCCCAGAGTTCGCCGGGGCCATGGCCTCCGCAGCACGCCGCTGGCCCGTGGATCACGAACCCGACCTCGTTCGATGTGAACACGATGTCGTTCCAGCCCTGGCCGCCGTCGCCCAGGGCTACCTGCGTCGTCCAGCTCTGGCCGCCAGCGTTCCGGTAGATCCAGCTCCCGATCGAAAAGGAAGCGGCCACCAGGGTTCCGTCCGGCGAGGCCGCCAGTTGCGTCACGATGCCGTAGAGCGGCATCGTTCCCGCCGGGGAGGTGGTCTGCCCGGTGTCGTTGGACCGCAGGACCCGCTTCTCGGCCTTGCCGAACCCGATGTTCCCTTGACACAGCAGCGCGACCTTCGTATCGGAGATCGGAGCGACGCTGGTCAGGGTCTCGCCGTTCCCCGGGTCGCACGGGTCCGGGCGAGAGCTCCATTCCTGACCGTCGACGGTCACGTCCAGCACGTCGGGCTCTACCGACGGGCCGAGGTTGCTCAGGGAGGAGGGGACGGCTAGGTAAGCCACCACTCCGTGCACCGCAAGGACGACAGTGCCGAATCCTGAGATAGCGGGCAGTGTGAGGGGCACCTGTGTCCACGATCCCTGGCCGGGCGTCGTGCGCCACAGCGTCGCCGGGATCCTGCACAGTCGGTTGAGCCGGCACCGCGAGACGACGGCGTAGACCCCGTCGGAGTTGCCCGCGAGCGCCAGTGCGAGGTGACCGCCTCCGGGCGGGGCCTGCCTGTGCCACGTCGCCCCGCCGTCGCTCGTCGCCCACAGGGCGGGCTCGAACGCCCATCCATTGAGGTCGTCGGCGAAACGAACCTCCGTCACGCCCGATTCCTTCTCCAACGTCAGCGGCGCCGCCAGGGTCCCGAGCTTGCTCCACGTCGCGCCGCCGTCGGTGGTGCCGGCCACGGTCGTGCAGGTAGCCTGGCCACAGGGGGCGGAGCCGAGCATCCAGCCATGCTTCGGCGAGACCCACGACAGCGACTGGGCACCGAAGCCGGTGGGGATGGCCGACGGACGCGAGGCGTTCCTCGAACGCTCGCCGTAGGCGGCGGAGCCGGAGCCCGCCACCGTCAACAGGACGGCGAGGCACATCGAGGTTGCCAGCAGGATCTGAGAACGGCGCACGCGAGACCTCCTTGGATCGAGACGGATGGACATGTCAACGCAACGAGTGAGCGTCTGAGACCGAGTCAACTTGTTCATGACCAGCCATGAATCGACAATGGACCAGGATCGTTTAGGAAACCCGGGTTGCCCGCTCCTTGATTCTTGGATCGATACGACATGTCGAACGAAGAGATTCCGTGGGCCATCGAGACGTCCAAGGACGGCGAGCGATGGCGGTTCTTCGGCAAGGCTTGGACTCGCCCCGGTGAGCCGCTCATCGTGCACGGAGCCCCGCGGTTCCTTCGGTATCGATGCCTGGAAGGCGAGCACGAATGGAGCCCACCGCTCGAACGCGCCGGGGATGAGCCGATGACGCTGGTCGATCTCGATGCGCGCACGCGGCGAGACCTGTGGCCAGATGAACAGCACGCCGGCCTACCCGTCCTGCTGCCGGGAGGCGAGGAGGGCCGATTGCTTCGATTCGAACGGAGCCGCGAAGGGGACCGGTGGACCTGGGCCCTGGAGTTCCGGGGACTCCGCCACCCCTCGTGAGGGCCGGGGCTGTCGGATGAAAAGCATCGGGCTGGTCGGCGTGCCGTACTCGGGCAAGTCGACGTTGTTCACCGCCTTGACTCGGGCCGGCGCGGTGGGCGGAAGGGCGAACCAGGCCGTCGTCCCGGTGCCGGACCCGCGTCCGGCCGTCCTGGCCCGGTTGGAGGGTTCCAAGAAGATCGTTCAGGCGCAGGTCCGGTTCGTGGATGTTCCCGGCGGCGCCACCGCCCAGGGCCTGGCTGCGCTCCGCGAGGTCGACGCCCTCTGCGTGGTGGTTCGAGCGTTCGGACCCAGCGCCGATCCGGTCAAGGACCTCGCCGAGGTCACCGCCGACCTGCTGCTGGCGGACCTCGCCGTGGTCGAGCGGTCGCTGGAGAACGCCCGGAAGCGATCGACAGCCCGATCCGGAGGGGCGTCGGGAGAAGTCCAGGCGCTGGAGGGCGCACTGGCCGCGCTCGGGGAGGAGCGGCCGCTTCGCGAGGCGGACCTGGGCGAGGAGGATCGAAGAGTTCTCCGGGGCCTGGCGCTCCTCACGCTGAAGCCGTTGGTCGTCGTGGCGAACCTGGAGGAGGGATCGGCCGTCCCATCCGAACTGCCTCCCCAGACGCTGGGGGTGTGGGCGGAGATCGAGGCGGAGGCCGCCGCCCTCTCTCCCGACGAGGCGAGTCAGCTGCTCCAGGAGTTCGGCGTGACCTCGCCGGGCCTGGACCGGGTCGTGGCGGCGTCCTATCGCGCTCTGGACCTGATCACGTTCCTCACCACCGGCCCCGACGAGAGCCGGGCCTGGGAGGTTCGGCGGGGAGCCGCCGCTCCCGAGGCCGCTGGGGTGATCCACACCGACATCCAGCGAGGGTTCATCCGCGCGGAGGTCGTTTCCTACGACGACCTCGTGGCTGCGGGTGGGTGGGACGCCGCCCAGGCCCGAGGAGCTCTTCGCGTCGAGGGGAAGGACTACGTGGTACGAGAAGGAGACGTGCTGTACATCCGGTTCGCGGTGTAGCGTCGGTGAACCCGGAGTGCTCGGCCTTTCGTCGGGAGTACGCGCGACGGCCCGCTGGCGGGCGAATCAGCCGAGCTGTTGCCAGGTTCCGCGGCTGAAACCCCAAGTGTCGTCGAAGGCTTCGAAGAGTCCTGCCGTCCCACCGAACAGGACCGTCACGCGTCTGGCCGCGTCATAGGCCATAGTGTGGCTGAAGCGGCCGGGTGGTGAGGCCGACGGGGATCGGCGGATCCAAGACGTCCCGTCCCAGGTCCATGTGTCATCCGAAGGGCAGCACCCGCCGAAGAGCACGACACGACGCCGAAGGATGTCGTAGGACATCGTGGGGTCGTCCTGACCCGGGGGAGAGGATGAGGGGTGGCGCTGCGTCCATGTCGCGCCGTCCCAGACCCACGTCTCTTCGACTTCGAGGTTGCTGCCGAAGAGCACCACTTGCTGCCGAGCGGCGTCGTAGGCGAGATCGGGTCCGTAGCGCAGGGCAGGTGACCCCGGAGGGGATCGATCCTCCCAGGTTGTCCCGTTCCAGATCCAGGTGTCGCCAGGATTGCCGGTGTCCGAGTCTCCGAACATCACGACCTCTCGTCGGGCGGCGTCGTAGGCCATCGCGGCGTCGATGAGCGGCCCGGGAGACCTCGCGGGGGTCCTCTTCGTCCAGTTCTCCCCGCTCCAGACCCACGTCTCGTCCCCTCCTGAGGAGCCTCCGAACAGCACGATCTCCCGTCGGGCGACGTCGTAGGCGAGATGCGCTCCATATCGGGCGGACGGCGAAATCGCCGGGTGGCGCTCCGTCCAGGCCGTCCCATCCCACGTCCATGTGTCTCCGAGCGGGAACTGGAACGCATCGAGACCGCCGAACAGCACGACCTGCCGCCGCGCGGCGTCGTAGGCCATCCCCGCTTCCAGTCGTCCGGGGGGTCGGCCCGCCGCTTGAGCTGATCCGGGCCCGATCCCCCCGTGGAGACCCACGGCGACCAGCGCCACCGTCAGTGGGCTGCCGATCCAGGTCCTCCGCACCCGACCTCCTGGTCTTGCTCAGTGCACCCGGTTGCTGCCAGGAATACGTCCGAGCCATCGGTTCGGCCTGGGGCCGAGAGAAGTATCCGGCTGGGAATCCATGGTCCGCGCCTACCTTCGACCTTCCACGGCCCTGCCACCGATCCTTGAGCCGATGGCCCGTTCGCGTGGATGTGCAGGCTGTGCTAGGAATGCGCTTCCTTGGGCTCGCCGGGAGCCCGGAGAGGAGGGGGGAGCATGCGACGCGGACTGATCTTGGTTGTGGCCGTCGGAACGCTGTCGATGCTGGCGGGACTGTCAGCCTCGACTGCGTCCGGCGCAGGTAGGTCGACACCCTTGTGGGTGAAGCACGTCCACCTGTACCCGGGTGGCATCTCGAACGGCGTTCGTGCGTACTTGGATCCGGCCGTCATCCAGGCTCAGGCACAGTACGGGCACGGCCCCTACACGAGTGCGCCGCAACGACCAGGCGTCCCTCTGGACAACGTGCAGATGAACGACGACTCCTACCCGCCGTTGCCGCAGGACGAGACCAGCGTCGCGTACAACCTGACGAACCCCCTGATCGCCGTGGCGGGCGCCAACGACTACGTCAGTGGCGGCACCGTGGTCATGCGGACGACCGACGGCGGCCAGCACTGGCTCAGCACGCGGGTCGTTCCCGTGTTCCGTCCGTTCAGCGAGATCTGCAACGGCGGTGACCCCGCCATCGCCTACAGTCTCCGCGACAAGGCGTTCTACCTTTCGCAACTGTGCTTCTTCCGGACCCAGCCAATGTCAGAGGTCCAGATCTACAAATCCCTGGACAACGGGCAGACGTGGACACCGGGAAGGCGAGCGGCCATCGCGGCCACCAACTACGACTCCGGAACGGGTGAGATCGACGACACCATCTTCAACGACAAGGAGTACATGACCGTCGACAACAACCCAACGAGCAACTTCTACGGCCGGGTCTACGTCACCTACACCAAGTTCCACATCGCCGAGGATGGATCCTCCGACACGTGCCCGATCAAGCTCTCCTACACCGACACCATCCCGAGCCAGGATCCCTCCCTGGCGGTCTGGAGCCACACGGAAGTGGTTCCGGACGATCCGGGTGGGCAGGGTCTTGGAGAGTCGGCCAATCAGTTCTCCGTGCCGGTAGTGGAGTCCAACGGCACCCTGAACATCGCCTACGCCATCGAGGAGTGCAACACTGCTCTCGACCACGGTCTTCGGTTCCAGCAGTCCTTCGACGGCGGAGCGAGCTTCCTGGCCGACCCGGTGATCGTTGACAAGGCAGGGCAGTGGGCCGACAACCCGGACCCCAGCGACCTGATCCCGAACACGGCCTTCCGGACGCCGAACACGGTCGGGTTGGCCTGGAGTGGCGTGACCGGCACGCTGGCGTTCATCTACACCAACTACATCGATGGACAGGGGGACGGCAACATCGATGTCAGCCTGTCCACCGATGACGGCGCCACGTGGTCGGATCCGATCCACGTGAGCGTGGACGCGCAGGGGAATCCGGCTGCGAACAACCAGTTCTTCCCCTGGATCGCCGTCGACGAGAGCGGCCGGTTCCACGCCGTGTGGCTGGACCGGCGGTCCGACCCGAACAACCACGACATCGGCACGGGACAGGCCCAATCGAAGGACGATGGCCTGACCTGGAAGAACTTCCGGGCCAGCACCGAGTCGTGGGATCCGGACCTCGGCTTCTTCAAGTCGGGTGCCTTCATCGGGGACTACAGTGGCCTGGCCGCCAGCGACCAGGTGATCTACCCGGTGTGGACCGATGGCCGTGACAGCTCCATCGAGGAGACGGGCATCGGAGAGACCGACATCTTCACGAACGTCGAGATCCGAAGCTGACCAGACGGGCAAAGGGTGTGGAGGGGGCGGCGCGAGCCGCCCTCTTCACTCACCAACCCTAGGGTCGTCCTTGTGCTCATACCCGTACGGCCGGTGATCCGCGGGCGTCGGATCACCCGCGGGGGGGCCTATCCGCCACCGCCCATGAGCGGAGGGCATCGTGACCAAATCGTTCGCGCAGGTCATGGAACCTTCTGAACGCGTCTCCGGACGCGGCATCCGGCAGCCTGGAGAACCCAGACGTAAGGGAACCGTAAGCGGATCGGCCGCCGGTCTGGGTTTCACCTCGTAGCCTGAGCAGCGAGGAAAGGCAGGAGGTCCCACGTGAAGACGAAGTTGGCGCTGATGGTGATTGCCGCTCTGGTCGTGGCGTGGATGCCTGCAGGGGCGGCCCGGGCCCTGGACGAACAGGCGGCATGGGGCGAGGTCCCCAGCCCGAACAACGGAACCAAGGAGAATGAGCTGGCGGGCCTGGCCATCGTCGGTTCGGACGACATCTGGGCGGTCGGACGCTACAACTCGGGTCGTCCCCCCACGGTGACCGGCCGGGACACTCTGGCACTCCATTGGGACGGCATCGCCTGGGCGATCGTCCCCACGCCGAACCCGATCTGGTCGGGGGCTGACTTCTTCACCCTTGAGGACGCCGCGGCTGTCTCTCCGACGGAAGTCTGGTCGGTCGGCTCCGCGCAGGACTTCGCCAGCCTCAAGAGCACCACGCTGGTCGAGCGGTGGAACGGGTCAGCGTGGAGGATCGTCCGCAGCCCGAACCCCGCCGGCGCCAACCTCCCGAACCGCCTGTCATCGGTGGCCGTGGCCGCCTCCAATGACATCTGGGCGGTCGGGGGGGCCGGGTTCCCGGAGCGGTCGTTGATCCTTCGATGGAAGGGGTCCCGGTGGCGTGCGGTCAGGAATGGGTGCGGCGTGGCGCTGAACGGCGTGGACGTCGTCTCGGCCACCGACGTCTGGGCGGTGGGATCCGCCACCACCTGCCATTTCGACGGCAGTACCTGGCGCGTGATCCCCAGTCCCCAGCCGAGACCCGAGTACAACGAGATCGCCTATGTCCTGCGGGACGTGTCCGCTGCGGGGCCCGATGACGTCTGGGCGTCCGGCCTCCGGGTCATCGAGCAGGGCGAATACCTCGACTACCTCTCGATCGTCGAGCACTGGGACGGGGAGGCCTGGACGCTGACCACCAATGTGGCCGGGCAGTCCCTTGGAGGCGTGGAGGCGCTTGCTGCGAACGACGTGTGGGCGGTCGGAACGGACGCCATCCGGGGCCTCGTGCTCCACTTCGATGGCACCGGCTGGAGCCGCGTCCCCAGTCCCACACCGGGCGACTCGGGGTCGCTTGCGGAGGTGGAGGCGGAGTCGGCCGACCATCTATGGGCTGCCGGGACCGCTCAGGCCAAGGCCTTGATCCTTGAAGCACCTTCCAGGCTGGAGGGCACGGTTGTTGGCGACACGCACGTGGCCTTCGCCACCGTATCTTGGTTCGGGCCGGAGTCGGGGTCCACCGAGACCGACGTCGGCGGTGGATTCTCCATCGCCGGTCTCACGGCCGGGAGCTACCGGTTGATCGCGACGTTTCCCGGCTGCTCCCCGGCCAGCGCCGAGGTCGAGGTGACCGCCGGCCAAACCGTGGAGCAGGACCTGCAGCTGAGCTGCTGAAGAAGGCCCCGGGGGCCGTCACCGCGACATGCATGTGCGGGGGTTCGGGCTCGTGTCGCCAAACTAACCCGAGGCCCCGGCGAGGCTGGTTCGGACGACAGCGATCTGAAAGGCGACAGGGCCAACCACCAGGCCATATGCGGAAGGATTCGTCACTTCCTAGGGGTGGGAGCCGCAGCCCGGCGTCGCTCGACTCGCTACAGCGGGGGCCGTCAGGTGCTTTCCGAGTCGGAGGCAGGCGGACGTTCGATGAGCACCAACTCCGATTCAGGATGCACGCTCATTCGAATCCTCGGGTCGCTGGCGCCCTCCGTTTCCCAGGCCACTACCCATTCGTCCGGCTCATCCTTGGTAGAAATGCGGCCACGCTGCCCAGGATCAGGGCCACCCCGCTTCTGTGCTCCAGCGTACTGAACGAGGTCGCCTTCACGAAATGCTGGGTCGCTTCCCGACATGGTCCCGTCCTCAAGCCAAGTTCACGTCGGCACCCATCCATCATGGCTCCGTCAAGGATCAGGTGACGCCGGACCGTCATCGTTCACGCGAAACACGACACGACCTCGTGCACTTGGCTTTACACAATACGAACCCAAACCCGCTGGTAGAAGGCCCGACTCTTGTGCTTGCTCCGGTTCACGCCAAGGGTCGCCGCGCCGGATGTCGGAAGACGGCAGCGCCCTGACAGCCTCGTCGCAGCGTCCGCCAAGGCCCGATGGCGATCACCACCGACTCCATCAGGCCTGATGGAAACCTGATAGCCGGCCACTCGTCGTACCGCTTCGTTGACGTTCGCGTGCCCTACGGCGATTCCGGGTCGTGGGTTCGAGGCCCGCCCCTCCCTCCTATCCGAGCGGCACGTGGTCGCACTCGGATCGCACGCCAGGCTACGTCTGGACGCGTTCGCGTCCGATCGTGCTGTGGACGAACTCGATGATGATCGGCCAGAAGCGGTCCGGAGCGTCCAACCACGCGAAATGGCCGGCTCCGGCAATGACCTCGAGCTGCGCGACGCCTTCCGGTAGGGCGCCGACGATCTCTTCGGCGGCGGCGACCGGTGTCACGGGGTCGAGCTCGCCGACTGACACGAGCGTCGGAGAGTCGACACGGCTCAGCTGATCGACGATGTCGAGTCGGCGGATGAGCCCCATCCCGTGCGAGTTGAGCTCGAGATTCTTGGGCGTGCGAGCCTTTCGCTCTTCGTCCGGGACGTGTAGGCCGAAGGCGGCAAAGACGCGAGCCCACTCCTCCTCGGTCACCTCATCGCCACCGTAGCTGCGCCCCGCGATCTCAGCGACTTCGTCGCCTGCGACGCGGCGGAAGCCCTCGACCATCCGCGGCGCGTCCCACCGTGCGAATCCCGATTGGACAATGAGCCCGGCCGCATGTCCCGGGTGGCGCGCCCCGTAGAGCAGGACGATCGGTCCGCCCATCGAGTGTCCGAAGACGATCGGTCTGTCTATCCCGACCGTGTCGCAGAAGACGCGGACGTCGTCCGCGCATGTTTCGAAGCTCCAAGCGGCAGCGTCGCCCCAGGCCGACCGCCCGTGCCCACGCAGATCGAGGTAGACAGCCTGTGCATGCCCTGCGAGCGGAGCGAAGTCTGGCTTGAAGTACGAGTGGTCATAGACCCCGGGGCCGCCGTGAACCAGCACCACCGTCGGGCGCTGCCTCATCTCGCTCCCGTCGGGCACGAGTGCTGGCCCATCCACGTCGAACCACAGTCGCGTCCCATTCACGTCGGTATGCATCGGGTTGGTCCCTCGAGACGGAAGCGCCTGTCGCGATCATAAGCCAGTGGAGCGAGATCCCACGTGCGCCGGCATCGGCGAGGGCAGGCTGCTGCTCCTCGCGAGCGAGTGCCCGGTTACTCGTCGAGACGCGGAAGTCCCCAGAGCATGAGGTAGAGCACCCGCGGCCGGCCGGCTGCGTCAAACGCTCCGAACGTCACGGTCGGGTTATCTGGATTCACGGGGTCGACGAGAAATGTCCGCTCGTCGAGCGGGAGCGCCTCGGTTTCGCCGCTCTCGCTCTTGATCAGGAGGCTACTCCCGGCGGTGGCGGTAACTTCAACCTGCCGGTCGGGCCATGCGTAGACGCCCGCGAAGCGCGAGAGGTCGCCGGCCGCACCGGCTGCTGCTTCGAGGCGCAGCGGCGGGACGCTGATACCGAACAACGATTCCATCAGATCAGCGAAGAGCGAGCGGTACATCGCACGCCCGGTGCTGCTGTTCGTCATCAACACGACGGCGGCCTGATGCTCCGGCACGATCCGCAGAACTGACCGCTCGCCGTTGATGACGCCGTCCCACCCCCATACCTGACCGCCTTCCCAGTCGAACCAGGCCCAGCCGAGACACCAGGAATCGAGCCAGGCGTAGATCGCGATCTCCGCCTGCACGGCGCGCAAGGCCGCCAGCGACGAGTCCTCGAGGTGCAAGGCGGCGAACCGAAGGAGGTCGGTGACCGTTGAGACGACACTCGTTCCGGCAGGTCCATACGCGCGCGCGACCAAAGGCTCGACCGGCACTGGGCCGTCAGCCGTGACCTCGTGCCCCGATACGCGCCGCTTCGAAAATGCGTCGGTTGCGAAGGTCGTCCCACTCATTCCGGCCTTGTCGAACAGGTGGCGCCGCATTGCGTCCTCCCAAGCGGCGTCCGCCGCGGTTTCGATCACGCGCCCGAGCAAGCACCAGCCCACGTTCGTGTACGACCAGAAGTTGCCCGCAGGCACGCCTGCGGCGACATCCGCCGCGAGCCGCGGGAGCGCGCCGTCGTCCCCGTGCTCTCGGCTGTCGAAGCCGAACTCGAGCCCCGCGCGCAGCGGAAGCCCGGAGCGATTCGCAAGAAGGTCTCGCAGGGTCGCGCGTTCGGCCCAGCCGCTTCCGCGCAGCTCCGGCACGTGCGCGGCCACCGGATCATCCAGCGACAACCGGCCTGCTTCAGCGAGACGAGCGATCACCGTCGCGACCATCGACTTGGTCAAGGATCCAGGGCTGAAGCGCGTCTCGGGCGTGACCGGCTCGCCGGTCGTCACGTCTGCGACTCCGTAATAGGCGGTCGTGGCCGCCCCTTCGCGAAGGATCCCGATTGCCGCCCCCGGCACCGAATGCCTCGAAGCGTGCTGACGAAGGAGAGCCGTGAGATCGCCCTCGTTCACGGGGCAATCCTAATGACGCGCCAAGCGCGCTTGCTCTCGCGCAACGCTATTTGCGTGCACAGAAACAGCCGGCACTCGGCCAGGGCGATCTGGGGGAAGGCGGGCGGCCAGGCCGAAGGGGAGGGCAAACCTGAGGTGGTGGCAGCGTCTGACCAGCGCGAAAAGGTTCGCACACCGTCAGGGTCGTGCACTTGGCTTTACACAATACGAACCTAAACCCGCTGGTAGAAGGCCCGGCGCTCACGCTTGCCTCGGTTCACGGCAAGGTTCGCCGCGCCGGATACCACAAGGCGGCCGTTCACTGACGACATCTGATGGGCGCCCCGCAGGCGGGATGGCACATCCCGACCCGGCTTCGGCTTTCCCGGTGTCCCGTTCCTACTCGGTGGGCGTGTCGAAGCGCCAACTGGGCCTAGAGTGGGCCGCGTGACGCTTCAACGGATGGACAACGTCGGCATCGTGGTGGAATCCCTCGATGCCGCTATCTCGTTTTTTGCCGAGCTCGGCCTCGAGCTCGAAGGGCGAGCCACGATCGAAGGAGACTGGGCAGAGCGCGTCACCGGGCTGCACCCCATGCGCGTCGAGATCGCCATGATGCGCACGCCGGACGGCCACAGCCGGCTCGAGATCTCGCGATTTCTCACGCCGCCGACGGTCGCCGATCACCGGAACGCCCCCGTGAACGCTCTCGGCTACCTACGCATCATGTTCGCCGTGGACGACATCGACGATACGCTCGCCCGGCTCGGCAAGCACGGCGCGCAGCTTGTAAGCAGCGAAGTGGTCCAGTACGAAGACGCCTATCGGCTCTGCTACATCCGTGGGCCCGAAGGACTTCTCATAGGGCTGGCCGAGCAGATCAGCTAGCGGGTTGAACTTTCGCGACGGGAGAGCCCCTTAAGCACCAGTCCCGAACACGAACACTGGCCGAATCGGCCGCCGTGACTCTCCATCAGGCCTGATGGAAACCTGATAGTGAGTCCCTGCCGACTCGTCGGGGAGTATGTCCTTGAGCCAGTCCCGACGGCGGGAGCGAAGCTCGCGTTTGCTTTCGGGAAGCGCTGGTTCGGCGTCATCGAGGGCCAACCAGGCGTGGAGGTGATTGACCGACTCGGTAAGGGGGGACGCCTCCAGGATCACGTGTCTCCAGCCGCGCCGTCGCTGTGGCCCGCGACCCGGGCGAACTGATTCTTCTCGTCGAGAGCCATGAAGGTTCGGCTGGCCCCCCGAGCCGTGACCCACGCGAGCACGGCCCAGGACCGCTCCGCGAGGTGCGAGCCGACCACGCAGAGGGCGTGGAGGTGGTTCGCCCTTCGCTCGACCATCTGCGTGAAGTAGATCCGGGCGAGCTGCGGATCGATCGTTCTGGCGACCTCGGCCGAGCGCAGCAGCTGCGTGCGGAGCAGCGAGGACCCGGCCTTGGACATCGGCTGGCCCTTGCGGTCGGTCTCCCCGGTCTCCGAGGCCTTGGGGGTAAGGCCGGTGAAGCTTCGAAACTGTGAGGCGTTCTCGAACCGGTGCGCCCTGGCGATGGCGGCCTGCAGCACCGGGCCGCCCACCTCGGCGATGCCCGGCAGCGAGCGAGCCAGCTGCTCGGGGTCGACGCTTCGGTAGGCTCGCTCCCTGGCCTCGGCGGGGTGAGCGAGCCCGGCCTCGACCGCCTGCAGCAGCCGGACCTCACTTGCGACCTCGGCGGCAAGATCTGCAAACGCCACCGCGCCGTCCCCTGCGTGCAGCGCCACCGAAGCCCGGGCGGCGGCCAGCCACTGCTCGGCGCGCACGGCGCCGAGGTGGTTGTTCGACGCTTTGGCGATCAGGGCCGTGATCCGCCTCTTCCCGGCCTTGAGCAGGCCGTTCGGATCGTCGTAGCGCTCCAGGATGGCAAGGTCCGATCGCCCGAGCCCTCCAGTGAGCGGGCTCATCGGCAGGAGCGTTCGCACCAGGTCCTTGATCCGCCGCTTGTGCTGGGCCGCGGCGCGCGTGAGCCGGTCGCAGGCCCGCACCCGCCGATCGAGTTGGACTTGGCGTGACGAGACAGGAACCGCCGAAGATCCGCCGCCTTTGCCGAGGGGACACGGTAGACCGCGTGACCCCGGCGACCGAAGAACACCGCCACCGGCAGCCACGCCGGTCCGGTGGGCTCCGCCACGAAATCCAGACGTGTGCCCTCCGGCCCACCTCGGAGCGCTGCCGTCTCGAGCTCGATGAAGCTCTCCACGGTTGGCGAGCACCGCGGGCGACACACCTCGGTCCCGTCGGCCCGCAGCACCACCGCGGTGTGGGCGCTCGCGATCCCCAGGTCGAGGCCCACGACTCGTCGTTCCTGCATCGCCGCTCCTTCCCGAGGCCGCGCGCATCCGCCCCGACCCCAACCGAGGGCAGGCGCGCTTGGCCACGGCCCCAAGGAGGATGAGCCCGAACCGCGGCTCCCACTCATGTGCTGCAACCGGGCCCGGCCGCTTCAGGCCGGCCCACTTCCCTCAACCGGGGCCACCGTGGCCGGGCCGGAGAAGGCCATCAGACGAACGAGGCTCAGCGCGGAAGGCGCTTCCCTCAGAGCCGGATTCGACGCCTCCCCCCGGACCAGCCGGGTTGGCTCATCCAACCTCCGGACCTCGGCCTCCTCAAGGACCGATGTCCGTTACATGAGCCAGTGTCGTTAGGGAAACCTCACGTCAAGACAGGTACGGTGCCGGACATGAGACTCAGCGTTCGCGAGAGCGAGGGCGTTGCAAATGTCGCGCGGTTTTCCTCCCGGAGAGCGAAGCTGATGAGGTCGCGAGGGCGCTTCGTTTACGACTCGACGGTGAGGCCGGGTACCGAGGCCCGGGCTACCACCTCCACATCGAAGATGGCCAAGGGGCTGAACTGACGATCGGCGTCCTCGACCCGGAGTAATCCCCGGCCCGCCCCCGGAGCATCCTCTCGCGCGACTTTCCTAGCTCTCGGGCGACGCTCAGCGACTCTGCGCGGATCACATGGTTTGCGCAATGCCTGGTTGCGCCCATACCCTGCTGATCTCGGGGCATCTTCCCTGGGAACGGGCCTGTTCTGGTGTCCGATCGCCCAGGCGTGGAAGGCCGCTCACTCAAACTTGAGGCTTCGTACTGTCGCCCGGGTGTCAGACTCTCAGCGTGGCGAGGTCGCATCGCGAAGTCGAAGTGCTTGAACCGGACCAGGGTGACGTGCGGCTTGCGGCCGTCGGGGTCGAACCGGTGGCATGGGCCGAACGGGACGTCTTGACCATCGCAGTTCGCCAGTCCGGCAAGGCGCCGTCCGTCGTTTGGACGGTTAGTGGATCTATTGCCCGGCTCACTGCTCTACCAGCCAAGGGACTGAAGGAGCTGCTCAGCCGGCGCGCGAGGCAGTGCGGCCGGCAGCGCGTCAGCCAGTAACCGGTAAAGGAGGTCATCATGACTCACATAACCACCACCGCGGCGGTCGGTACCCAATGAACGCCCCCGCCTCAATCACCATCACGCCAGTACGCGTTGCCGACCTGCTCGCCGAGGGCGAGCGGATGCCGGTCTACGTGCACGTCATCGACCATCCCGATGCGCGTGTGCTGGTCGACACCGGCATGACGGAGCTGCACCCGGCGGTGGCCGACCTCGATCCCCGCCTCCGCCCACTGAGCAAGCAGGACTTCGACCTCGCCGGCATCGACATCGTCGTCAACACACACCTGCACTTCGACCACT
>WNGB01001969.1_pt1 | contig 33532 bp, 31 predicted proteins | sample 5400681 | NCBI WGS metagenome assembly WNGB01 (sample SAMN13153367, study PRJNA577476) | soil metagenome | isolation source: 115 cm soil or saprolite under grassland replicate 2 | place: USA:California | collected 2016-06-15
AGCGAACGAAAGCGCGAAGGCCAGGGCCAAGGCGCCCACCATCTCGATCTGCAGGAGGTATCGGCTCGGCAAGAAGATCCCGTCGTGAACGTCAGCCAAGTTCGATGCGGATTGCCCCCCGAACTGGCTGGCGCGGAACCTGATCGCCTGCACGAAGTAGAGGGGCCCGAGAGCCCACCATGACGGCGGCACCAGCAACGTCCAGGTCAGAGCGGCGAGCAGAGCCGCCTTGACGCGCGACAGCCGGCCGTTTGCGCGTCGCCACAGGATCAGCGGCCAGAGCCCGAGCGCCGTCAGCTTGAAGGTCGTGGCGGCTCCGCACGCGACTCCAAACCATCGCGTCCCAAAGGCGCTCGCACACAAGCCGAAGCCGAGCAGGAGCGGTCCTTCAGCCCACGCGCGTGTGAGGTCGCCGCGTACATTCGGGGCAGCTAGGAAGAGGGTCGTTGCTACAAGGCCCTGCCAGCCAAGGCGTCGCGTGATGAGCGCCAACCCCAACGCCGCGCACAGCGCGGCGGCGAGCCGTGCAATCTCCAGGGAGCGGGCCGGAACCTGTGTCTCGGGACCCGGCGGACGCGGATCGGTGAACGAGTGTGGCATGCGCGGGCCAGGTTGTCCCGTCAAGCCGAGGGCGGCCGCGTAGACGTAGTACGTGCCGAAGGTCGACGCGCTAGTCCAGTACACGTTCGGGCTCCAGCCCGGATCGTTAAAGCTCCCGCCGCCTCGGCTGAAGTCAAAGTGGGCCACTCGGTGGCCGTAGTACGAAGCGGCCCACACGTACTCCGCTTCGTCGCTGTGCTGGGCGCGGTGCTGGATCGCCGCAGGAATGAGCACGGCGAGAGAGACGGCCAGGGTAAGGAGCGCGGGCGTAGCGCGACGGCGCATGACGCTGCTCCCGAATCCGGGCCACCGGCCCCACCGAGCCGTCCCCGGACTAGCCAACGACCAGCGCATCCCGACTGCTTCGCGAGACTTCCTGGAAGTCTCCGCCGACGGTGGAGACGACAGGAGATCGCTTACCTGTCCGAATGAGCGGGATCTCGTCGACGAACTCGACGTCGATACGTGTTGCGGCTCCGGTGTAGCGTCGAAGGTTCTCGAGGATCGCGTGAAATGCCAACTCGGTGAACTGGCGGTTCTTGACGATCTTGAGTGTGAATTCGCCCGGCCTCTCCTGGTGCACCTGGAACTGGCGGATTGCGTATTCGTGTTCCTTGAAGAAGTGCAGGAAGAGCGACCCTGGCAACCAGGTACCGTCGGCGCAGTGGACGATCGCCTGCGTCCGTCCCTCGATGCGGCCGACACGGGAGAGGTGCCGCCCACATGCGCAGGGCTCTGACTGATCGACCGCCACGGCCAGATCGCCGATTCGGTAACGGACCAGCGGGACGGAGAAGTTGTTGAGATCGGTGATGACCACTTCCCCTATCTCGCCCGGTTGGGCGGGCCTGCCGTCGACCAGGAGCTCAACGATGTAGCTCTCGTCCATCACGTGGTGGTCCCTCGAGGCGTCGCACGTGTACGCGATCCCGGAAAACTCGCGGCTCCCGTACTTGTCGAACACGCGCGTCTGGAAGGCGTCCTCGATCAAATCGCGGACGTTGTCCGGAAGAGACTGCGCCGAGGACATGATCGCCCGAGGGGAGAACCCGGGTGCGCCCCCCTCGCGCACATACGTGGCAAGGAAGTTGAGAGACTCGGCATAGCCGTCGACGAGGACGGGGTCGAACCGCCGAATGCGATCGACGTAAGCCTCGATCGTCTCGGGAGCGATCTCGAACGCCGGAATGAAGAGCCGCCGCATGAAGAGGGCGTCGACCCGCTCGCGAACGACCTGCGAGCCGGTCATGCCGAGTGTCTGGTGCCACAGTCGCGCCTGACGGTCGCCGAAGCGCCAGCCGGTCCATTCGACTGCTCGGAGGGTCGTCGCAAATCGCATCTCGAGCTGGTAGCGATCGGCGTACGTGACAAACGGTTCACCAGTGGAGCCGCTCGTCGCAATGCGGAGCATGTCGCGTTTTCGGTGAGTGTTGGCGAAGAGGTGGAAGTAGAGCCGCTTTCGCACCGTCGCCTTCTCCAGGAGCGGCAGCCACATGAGATCCTCGACGCTCTTTATCTCCTCGGGGTGCACGCCGACCTTGTCGAATGCGTCCCGGTAATGCGGGACATGGCTGTAGGAGTGTTGGAGGAGCCGCTGCAGCTTCGTCAGTTGCAGCTCGTCGAGCTCCTCGCGGGAAAACCGCTCTGACTGCTTCAGCTCGAGGTAGAGCTCCCGTGTTCGCCTCGTGATCTTCCACTTGTGAAGAGGCATCCCCGCGAAGTACGTCTCGAAGTGGGCGCGGCGCAGACCACGGTACGGGTGCGCGCCTCGACGGAAAGGACGTGCCCGCGGCGCGATCGAGGCGCCGTACGGAGTTCGGTGCCGACGTCCGAACTCCACAAGCGCTCGTGGGAAGTCCGCGAGTGCTCTTAGCGAAGCGCGCCACGCGCGTCCGGCGAGGAACGACTCGCCGGCGTATCGGCTCTGGAAGAGCGTCTCAACTTCCAGCACGGTGTAGCCCTTCGCCTTTGCAGCGATGGAGATGAACGTCTGGAAGTAGTGGTAACGCCCGCGATACGACACGACGTCCTGCAGGACGCGCCGCTGGGCAAGAACGAATCCGGACTTCGAGTCGGTTGCCCACGTTCGGAAGGCGATCGCAAGCAGCAGGTTCAGGGCGCGCGAGAAGAGCATCCGCGAATCGCGAAGGCGTTCGATGCTCGAGCGAGTTCCCTGAGCTAGGTCTGCCCTCGATTCCATCAGACGCCGGTAGAGCGTCACGACGGCCTCCGGAGGATGCTGCAGATCCGCATCGAGGAAGCAGGCGTAGCGCCCGCTCGCGATCTCGAGACCCGACCGCCATGCAGCGGCGATGCCGGCGTTGTCGTCGTGGCGGACTCCGACCACGAGGTTGCCCCACGTACCGCGGCAGCGCTCGATGGTGTCCCACGTCTCGTCGGTGCTGCCGTCGTCGACGAAGATGATCTGAGCCGTCAGCCCCGCCTCGTCGATTGCCTCGAAGAGCCGGTCAGCCAGCGGCTCGATGTTCGCTTCCTCGTTGAAGCAAGGAACGACGACCGAGATGTCCAGCTGTGGCTTCAAGAGACTGCCGTTCAAGGCCAGCTCGCTCATCTGGACGAAGCTCCCGTCACGGCTACGGCCGCTTCCTCGGCGATCCAACGCCAGACACTCGAGAGGCCCTCCTCGATCGGCGTCGTCGCGCGCCACCGCAGGCGCATTTCGGACAGCGTCGGCGAGCCTGCACGACTCGTGCCGGCCGTCCAGTCCGCGGGCCCACTCGCGGGCTCCAGATCCGAGCCGGCGACGTCCAACATCATCCGGGTTAGTGCGTTGACGCTGATCGCCCGGCCGGTGCACACGTTGTACGTCCAACCGTCGTGCTCGGGAGGAAGCAGTGCGAGAAGGACATCTATGCAGTCGTCGACATAGGCGTAGTCGAGCGCCTGCTCGCCGTCGCCGAACACGATCGGGCGTTCTCCGCGAGCGATTCGCTCGAAGTTTCGATAGATCACCGACTTGTAGCCGCCTTCCGCTGACTGCCTCGGCCCGTAGATAAAGAACAGGCGCGCGACCGTCGAGCGCAGTCCGTGGTCGCGGCCAGCGATTCGAAGCAGATGCTCGCCGGCGACCTTCGACATGCCATAGACCGTTGTCGGAACGGGGAGGTCTGTCTCCGCCATCTGCTTCGGCCCCAGCGCTCCATAGGCATAGAGGGAAGACGTGAAGACGACCTTGCCAACACCGGCGCGCGCCGCAGCGTCGAAGAGGCGCCGCGTCGCCGAGATGTTGACGTCGATCGTGCGCTGTGGAGTCGCCCCAGGGGCGCAGTGCTTTTCCGCCGCGAGGTGAAAGAGGACGTCGGCCCCGTCAAGGACCGCGCCGAGGTCGCCGTCCGACATTGAGGTGAGGTCGCGCTCGATTCGCTCGACGGGGGCGCCGATGTGGTTCCAGTCACCCGACTGACAGTTGTCGATTCCGCGCACCGACCAGCCGAGCTCGACGAGGCGCGTCGCGAGATGGGAGCCGATGAACCCAGCGGCTCCCGTTACGACCGTTGTTGGATGCTCCGTACTCGCCACAGCAGGGTTGCTCGCCAGACCTCGCTGGCGGGTCACCCTCTGTCTACTGCGTCCGACGCCTCGCGAAATCGCCCCTATGGGGCGACCGGCCGGTCCGAAGGTCCAGTTAGACGCGCTCGCGCACGTCGCGGACGGATTTCGCCGCCAGCAGGAAGATGCCCCCGAGGCTGCTCGGGACGAACCACGCGGCATGGCTGATCACCGAGAACGCGAAAGCGTCCGACCGTGGGATCGCGAAGACCGCGAGAGCCGAGACGCAAAGCCACTGGTACGTCCCGACGAAACCCGGAGACGAGGGAATCGCAACCCCCAGGTTGACGACGGCGGTCAGGAAAGCCAGCTGAAGCGGCGACAGCGAGATCCCGACGGATCCCGCGACGAGCCACGCACCGACCGCCCACATCGACCAGGAAACGCACGTCGCGACGACGATGCCGAGGAGCCCGAGCGGATCACAACTCCGCCGCATGGTCTCGACGAGTTTCGCTCCCTCCAGCCTGATGCGAACGAGGCGTTGCCCCAAACGATCCAGGAGTGTCTTCCGGAACCTGTACGCCAGGATGACGGCAAGCGACGAGGTCGCGGCCAGCACGAAAGTGGCAACCGCCAGGCTCCGGAGCCATGCTGCTTGTGGGCCCACAACGGGAAGAGTCACAGCGAGGACTGCAACGAGAATGATCAGGTCAGCGGAGCGCTCAACGACGACAGTCGCCAAGGCGTTGGCCCGAGGGGCATTAGCTCCGCGACTGAGCCAATGAGCGCGAAGCAGATCACCAGGTCGACCAGGCACGGCGTTGTTCAGCGCAACCCCGCCCACGACGTATTGCAGAAAACGCCACGTGCTCAGCCGTGCCTCTCGCCGCGCAATCCAGCGCCAGCGCAACGCTTGCACGAGATACATGCAGCTGATCACTGCGACGGCCAACGCCACACGCACAGGATCGGCCGCGCGCAAGGCACTCGTGACCGACGCGACGTCGAGCTTGCGGACGGTCAGGTAGAGCAGGAGCGCGCTGACCGAGGACCCGATCGCGAGCGCCACGAGTCGCCTGTGACGAGCGCCCAGACCGCGGGGGGTGGCGATCGGCGACGGCGTCAGCGCTTCGGCCGGCTCGCGTGCCGCACCTTCTAAACGCAGGCTTGCGCCAGAGCTGATCGAGTGCATCCAGGCCGCAATCTCGTCCGCCGCACACAGGGGCAGAAGATCCGAAAGGCTAGGCCGCTTCCTTCCTGAGTCTAAGAGGTCACGGTCAAACCGGACGCCTAGCCACTCCTAACCCTTCTTACGGTGCGGCCGCCCAGAGGCGGACCTATCGTCGAACTCATGACCGCGAGCGGCCCAAGAAGGCGGCGATGGTTGTCCCTGCCCGTCTTGACGTTGATCGTCGCCCTCGCTGCCGCCGCCGTTGCCGCCGCGGCCGCGATCGGCCGGAGCGATCAGCCGAAGGTCGTCGTCGCACGCGGCGTCACCGACGGCTCCTTCCACCCCATCGCCGGCGGATTCGTCCCCGACGGCACCAAGATCGAAGACTGCGGTACTGACATGCGCTGCCTGGAGCAGGGCTTCGGGAATCTCGCGTACACCGCGGGACCCGCAGCCGCGCTCGCGCGCTTCGACCGGACGCGGATGGTCGACAAGACAGTCGCCGTCGACTGCCACCGCATCGCCCACATGATCGGCTCCGCGGCTCTGCGCCGGCTCCACGGAAACGTCGCAGAAGCCTTCTCCCGCGGCTCCTCGAGCTGCGCATCCGGCTACTACCACGGGATTCTCGAGCGAGCTTTCTCCCACGTCCGGTCGGAACGCGGCTTGATCAGGGCCGCTCGCAGACTCTGTCGCGGAGCCGGGGTCCGCAGACGAGGGTTCCTCGACTACCAGTGCACGCACGGCCTCGGGCACGGCCTGATGATTCAGACCGGCTTCGACGTTCCCAGCGCCCTTTGGATGTGCAGCCGTCTGGCGACGAGGTGGGACGACGTCACCTGCGCCGGCGGTGTGTTCATGGAGAACGGGAGCACGGTCTACGGCATCCGCTCGCACTGGTTGAAGGACGATGACGCGCTCTATCCGTGCGCCGTCGTGAAGCTTCGCGACCGGGCGGCGTGCTACCTGCGTGTCACGACGCAGATGCTGCGCGTGAACGGCTACGACTGGGCCAAGGCGGCGCAGACGTGTCGGGGAGTCAGCCTCAAATGGCGGCGCTACTGCTTCCGCTCGTTCGGGCGAGACGCGGTCGAGCACACGCATGAGGACGCCGGGGCGATCCTTCGGCTCTGCCGGCTCGTCGGCTCCGCCGGCGGGGAATGCCTCTACGCCGCGGCCCGGACGATGGCAAACCGGCAGGCGACGACGAGCGGCGCCGCGGCCCTGTGCCGGATCGCTCCTGCTCGAGAACGCCCTCCCTGTTTCGCGGGTCTCGGCGTGGTCGTCGGGCTCTTGCAGGCGACCGATGCAGGGCGCGCTCGAGCCTGCGCCCGCCTCACGCAGAGCCGCATGCAAGCCCGGGCGTGTACGAGAGCGGCCAGAGCGGAGGTTGAACCGAACGGCCGCCAGGCCTGGGGTTAGGGGTCAGGCGCCTGCGAACTAGCGGTAGGTCCGGCTCGAAGCTAGCCCTGAGGGGCAGGACGGGCAAGAGAAGGCTCGGTTAGATCCGGGAGAACGTGTCTTTCAAGCCGAAAGGGTTCTCATGTTCTACGTGATCCTGCTTCTCATCGCAGTGTTCCTCGCCGCGGCGCTGTACTTCGTTCGCGGTCGCAGCAGCGCCTAGATCACCGAGCAACAAGCGCGTGGCGCTGCCCCAGGCGGGTGGCGTGGCCGCGCCCTTTTCGCCCGGCGTTCGACCAACTCCATGGCCATACCTGCCGAAGTCCTGCTGTTCCCGAGCGACGACGCCGTACCGGACGCGTTCGCAGCGCTGCGGCTGACGTTCATCGTCCCCGTCTACAACGAGGCCGCGACGGTGGTGCAAGTCCTCGACCGCGTGAACGGCTTGCCTTGCGAAAAGCAGATCATCGTCGTCGACGACGGATCGACCGACGGAACAGCGGAAGTGCTGGCGGCGTGGAGCGCGCGCGAGGGCGGCCTCGTCATCCGGCAACCGAACCGAGGCAAGGGAGCTGCAATCCGCGCGGCGATCCCGCATGTCGACGGCGACATCGTGGTCATCCAGGACGCGGACGGCGAGTACGACCCGATCGACGTTCCTCGGCTCGTCGAGCCGATCGCCCGCGGGGCGGCCGACGTGGTGTTCGGGTCCCGCCTGTCAGGCGGCCAGCCGCAGCGAGCCCACATGTTCTGGCATCTGGTCGGGAACCGCTTCCTGTCGCTGCTGACGAACGTCCTCTTCAACACGACGCTTTCGGACATGGAGACCGGCTACAAGGTGTTCCGTGCCGACGTCTTGAGATCGCTCGACCTCCACGAGGATCGGTTCGGCATCGAGCCTGAGATCACCGGCAAGATCTGCAAGCAGCGCTGCAGGATCTACGAACTACCGATCGCGTACTACGGACGCAGCTACTCCGAGGGCAAGAACATCACGTGGAAGGATGGCTTCCGCGCGATCGGCGTCTTGCTCGCGGTTCGCCTCAAGGGCTAGCGGTCGACACCGATGCCGTCGCCGTTTCGCGCAACGGCGGCGTCGAACCTTTGGTTGCGAGCAACCAGTAGCCCAGCCGGACGAAGTGCCACCTCGACGTCGATGCCAACCGGGACGACGGCTTGGGCACGTCGCCGAACAGAATCGTTGTCAGGCCTCGGCGCTCGGCTTCAGCGAAGGGATCTCGGCGCGGAAGGTAGACGACGGTCCGCCTGAAGTCGGATCCGTACAGCATGTAACTCGGATCCTCGGGACCCATCACCGCTCCGATTCGTCCCCTGCCTTGGAGCGCGTCGGAGACCGAACTGGCCATGCGAGGCCCGACGAAGCTCGAGATCGACACGGTCGCGCTTCGAGGAAGTGACCAGATCGGCGCTGCCTCGAGCCCTGCGGGCTTATTCACGTTGAACGCGTGCGCAAGCGCCAGACTGAGGACACCGATGATCACTGCGCCTCCCGCCAGCGCTCTCCGCTTGTATGCGACGGCCAAGAGCGGTGCGCAGAGCGCACTGGGCAGCGTCACGAACCTTCCGATCCACGCGTTGTACTTGTAGACGACTGCAAGCTCGACGATGAAGAGGAAAAGGGTCGCGCCGAGTAGCACCTGAACGCCGTCGCGGCGGCCGCGAAGCCAGTTTACGGCAGGAAGGGCGGCGAAAGGGAGCAGCAGAGCCGGCCCGAGAGGACCGAAGTAGGAGATGTCCTCATCGGCCATGCCGTTCACCCCGTATCGAAAGCGAGTCGCCGTCGAGTGCGCCGCATTCACCGGGACATGGACGGCGCTGAAGAGGTTGCGCGCAGCGAGCGCGACGAGGGGAATCCACAGGGGAGACAGGACCGGAAGCGCGAACAGCAACGCGTCCTTCACTCGCCAAGCGGGCCTGCGCGACCCCTGGAGAATCATCGCCGTCACGAGTACAGCGACGAGACCGACGACCATCACCAGGTATACCGTTGCGAAGCCCGGCAAGTCGAAGAAGCGATAGAAGACGCGAAGCGTCGTCGAGATGGTGCCTCCCAGACTCGGATGCGCTTCAAAACGCTCCTGGTGCGGCGCAAATGGATTTCCTGTCCTCTCGAGGTTGGCGACGTAGCCGAACGCCCCAAACGCCGCGAATGCGGCCAGAGACCAGCCGGCGGTCAGCAATGCGCGGCGGCGTAGGACGAGGACTGCGAGCACCGCGATCGGAGCCAGCGCGAAGACAGCCGTGAGCTTGGTCCCGAGCGCCAGGCCGATTGCGAGCCCGGCAAGCGCTTGCTCACGTGGCTCCCGCCCGATGATGAACATCGCTGCCGCGGCGACAAACGAGGCCACGACAAGGTCGTTCTGTGAGGTGACCGACTCGAGCGCAATGTTGCTGAAGGTCGCGAAGAGCAGGGCCGCAAAGGCCGCAGAGCTCCTCGCAAACCCAAGGCGTCGGGCCGTTCCGAAGATCGTCACGAGGAGGATGAGCTCGGCAAGCAGTTGGGGGGCGGCGACCAGCCAATCGCCCCGCGCCAGCGCGAGCGTGTAGGCGATTGCGATCTCTGCGTTCGGCGGAAACACGTTGATCCGCTGTGTTGGCGCCGCGTCGACGTAGCCCAGCCCTCCATGCTGCACCCACTGCGCTGCGCGTGGCAGGTGGTACGTCAACGAGTCCCAGTTCGTCGGCGGCGTGGCCAAGGCGATGAAGGCCTGGTAGGCCACCGCGGCGGTCACGACGACCAAGAGAAGAGCGACCAGTGGATGCTCGCGGATCCCCCGCGGAAAATGGGGTCGCGGCGGCAGGTAGCGCGTTCTCGACCAGACAAGCACTGCGATCGCGGTGACCGCGAGCTCCCCGATGAGATAGCCCGATTCGCCGACCGCACGGCCCAGAGAGAGGAGCTCCGACAGGCCAACGATCTGTGCGAATGCCAGGAGATAGACGGCGACGACCGTTGATGTGAGCGATCGCAGCCGCAGGCTGAACGCAATCGCGCAGGAGCTCAGCGCAAGCAGGAGCAATCCGGCAGCCACGGCCACTGGCCTGGATCATCGTTCGTAGGCGCTCGCCGCGATTCCGACGACCTGACGGTCTCGCCTACCCGAAGGTACGACCGCCCGTTCCGTCGGGCCCGCTTACAGGCGGTGGACGCCGGTCCCACTATTCGGCTAGCGCCTCCACGACGTCGGAGGCTGGTCCGGCAGTCGAACTCTGACGGACGATCGGAGCAATGACCGATTCGATGGCCGCGGTCACGCGTCCACCAGCTCTGGACCGCTCCATCCGGCAGCCCGCCCGTGGACTCCGCGTCCTAACGCTCCTCGTTTGCTGTTGTGTCCCCGTCCTCCTGACGCTCGAGCGCCTGATCTCCGCAGCTCGCGCTGGAGACTTCGCAGTCGACTTCCACTACCACTATTGGGCGAGCGGCCACGCCGTCCTTCATGGTCAATCGCCGCTACCGCCAGCGACGCCCGAGGCTGTTTTCATGCACCACGCCTATCCCGCCGGGCCGTATCCAGCTCCGGTAGCCGTCCTCTTCGCTCCTTTGGGTCTGATCCCCGCCTGGCTCGCGGACGTCCTGTTTACTGGGATCGTCGCAGCGTCAGTCTTCTTGGCGCTGCACCTTCTTGGAGTCCGCGACTGGCGCTGCTACGGCGCGGTATTCCTGTGGGCGCCGGTCGCCGCCGGCATCCAGACGGCGAATCTAACGATTTTGCTGGCGGTCGGAATCGCTGCGGTCTGGCGACTACGGCACCGCCTCTTTGCCCCCGCCCTCATCGTCGGCACGCTTGTGGCACTGAAGCTCTTCGTGTGGCCATTGGTCGTTTGGTTGGTAGCGACTCGAAGGTACTCGGCAGCGGCTTGTTCGGCGGCAGTCGCTTCAACGATCACCCTCGTTTCGTGGGCAATCGTTGATTTCTCCGCCCTCCCGGAGTACCCCCACGTAGCCCGGATCTTCGCGCGGTACTACGAGACCTCGGCCTATACGCCCTTTGCACTTCTGCTCAAGCTGGGATTCTCAGCCGGGCCCGCGAGGGCGGCCAGCCTTCTGGTCGGAGTAGTCGCGATTGCCGCGGTGTTCGTCGCCGCGCGACGGAAGGGGGGCGAGCCGGCATCCTTCACACTCGCACTTGCCGCGGCCCTCCTCTGGACGCCAATCGCCTGGCTCCACTACTTCACCCTTCTCATTGTCCCGCTCGCGCTCTTCGGTGCGGACTTTTCGCCGCTTTGGCTCCTGCCGGCAATCTTGTTGATGTGCCCCGCTGGGGCACCGCCTTCAGCCGCATGGGAGTTCGCGCTTCCGTTCGTCATTTCTGCGCTAACCCTGTTCGCGCTCAGCCGACCTCGGAACCTTTCCGTCATCCCCGCCTCGCTCACCTCGTAGGGCGGGCTCGCGCGGTGCGTCAGTGCCTGTAGCGGTGAAGCGTCTCGTTCGCGAGCTTGAAGAACCAGGCCGCGGTGAGGAACGTGTACACCAGCACCGGGAACAGCACGCCGAAGATCGCGGCGAGCTGGTAGCCGCGGTTCCAGACGAGCGGTGCGAGGTAGGACGCAACCGGCCCCAGGAGCAGGGCTGCGATCACATGCAGAAGAGCGGGGGTGTAGCCGGCGGGCGACCTGCTCGGGAACCGGACGACAAACCAGAGCGCGATCACCGCCGACCCAATTCCAAGGGCGTACAGGTAGGTCTCGAGCGTCATTGTCGGCGGAGGAGGCATCGGCGGCTCCTTTCGTGGAACGAGGACCGACGCAGATTCGTTACGCCGCAGTCCGTTTTAGCCCATCGGTCGGACGTTGCCCGGCAAGCCCCCCTGTTGGGGGATTTCGGCGTGAACGGGCGCAACTCCGTCCGAAGGCCTTGGCCGGTCCAGACCAGCGGCCGGGCGTCTGAGAGACGGCGCGATGACACTCTGGCGTGAGATGTCGAGCGTCAGCCTGAGCCGCGGCTCGAGCCGGGAGGTTTCCCCGTGGCGGCGGTGCAGCCAGCGCGCGGTTACGGCGCCCCGGACGGTACTGGAGGCGCTCTTCTGCGTCCTGCTTCCACTCGGCGCGCCGGCGATGATCGCCGCGTACCTCGTCGGCGCCTACCGGCCGGATCCCTTCAGGCTCGACGGCAAGTACTTCCCGGACGGGGGCTTTCTCTTCGACCTGCACGTGATGTGGCAGGCCGGGCATGACGTCGTAACCGGGCACTCCCCCTACCCGTTCGTCTACCCCGCCCCGGCAGCCTTTCTGATGGCGCCGTTCGGAGCGCTCCCATGGGACGTCGCGGTCGCCGCGTTCACGCTGACCCTGGTCGGCGCGCTCGTCCTCGCACTCCGGCTGCTCGACGTCCGTGACTGGCGCTGCTACGCCCTCGCCCTCGCGTCCATGCCCATGGCGAGCTCGCTCATGATCGGCACGTTGAGCCCGCTCCTCGCGCTCGGTGCCGCGGCGGCGTGGCGGTACCGCGATCGACGGTTCGCCGTCGCGATCGCGATCGTTGCCGTCGTGGTGACGAAGATCTTCCTCTGGCCGCTGGTGATCTGGCTCGTCGCGACTCGACGATTCAGGACGGCCGCGACGACGGTCGCGCTCGGAATCGGCGTCACGCTCGTTTCGTGGGCGGCCTTGGGTTTCGACGGGCTCCGCGACTACGGACACGGGCTCCAGCGAGTCGCCGGGCTGGTGCAGGAGACCAGCTACTCACCGTTTGCGTTGCTCCGCCTCCTCGGCCTCTCCACCCCATCGGCGCGCCTCGTGGTCACCGCTCTGACGCTCGCGGCGCTGGGCGGCATCATCCTCGTCGCTCGCGGTCGAGACGGCGACAGGCGCAGCTTCGTCCTCGCGTTGGCGACCGGGCTCCTCGCTTCCCCGATCGTGTGGATGCACTACCTGGTCGTGGTGTTCGTTCCGCTGGGCCTCTACCGGCCACGGCTCGGGGCCGCGTGGCTCATTCCGCTCGCGTACTGGGGCTTGCAGACTCAGGAGAACCAGGGATCGGCCGCGAAGATCGTCGTGATGTTCGTCCTCACAGGGCTTGCGGTCACGCTCTCGATGTGGCAGCGCAGGGAGCGCCTCCCAGTGCCGGCGCTGAGTTCTCCGTAGGTCTGGCCAGGTCCGACCTTTCGGCCGATGGCGCTCGGCGGCCGCTGGGCTTGGATCCATGGCGATGGTCGAACACGTCCAGCCGAGCCTGGACCGGGCCTCGGCACGGCCGAGGCGCGGCTTCTTCGAGGGTGCACTGGAGTGGGCCTCGAGGGAGGCGCTGCTGTTCACGGTCGTCGCGCTCTTCTTCGTCGGCGCAGCCGCCGCCCTCCCACGCGAGCTCTTCCAGGACACGTGGATGGCCGTCCTGGGCGGCCGCGAGATCGTGGAACACGGCCTTCCGTCGAAGGAAGCTCTCACGATCTGGACGCACGGCCGCGACTGGGTCGACCAACAGTGGTTGGCGCAGCTCGGCTTCTACGGCCTCTATGCGCTGGGCGGCATCAAGGCCGTGCTGGCGGCGCACCTGCTGGCGACCGCCGCCGCCTTCACCCTCGCCGTAGTCGTGGCCCGCAGCCGCGGCGCCTCGACGCGAAGCATCTGCTGGGTCGCTGCGCCGGCGTACTTCCTCCTCAGCTGGGGCGCCTGGAACGCGCGCGCCCAGAGCCTCGCCGTCCTGCTCTTCGTCGCGGTGGTCGCGTTGCTCGTTCGCGACGCGCACGCGCCGTCCCGGCGGGTGTTCTTCGTGCTCCCGCTCCTCGTCCTCTGGGCGAACATCCACGGCACCGCGTTGACGGGCGCCGCGCTGGTCGCCCTCAGCGGTGTCGTGTTCGCGCTCGAGAGGCGCAAGCAGCCGCGCCGGGGGTGGCTGCCGCGATCGGCCGTGCTCGTAGGCGCGCCGTTCCTGTGCCTGTTCGCCTCGCCGTACGCAGCACACCTGCCTCAGTACTACGAGACGATGATGTTCAACTCGGGCTTCCGCGAGTGGATCGTCGAGTGGAGCTCGACCGCACCGAACTTCCAGACGGCGCCGTTCTACCTCCTCGCATTCCTCGCGCTCTGGCTGCTCGGTCGCACGGGTCGGAGGCGCCTGCTGCCGTTCGAACAGGCGCTGCTTCTGGCCACGCTTCTACTGGGGCTGCAATCACTGCGCGCGGTCATCTGGTTCACGCTCGTCGCCTTGATGCTCGTGCCGTTCCTGCTGGACGACGTCTGGAAGTCGAGCGCGAGCACGATCCGATTCCCACGCGCGAGCCGCACTGCCGTCGTAGCGAGCGTCGCAGTGTCGATCGCGGTTACTGCCGTCCTCGCGGGCAAGCCGTCGAGCTGGTTCGAACGTAGCTACCCCAGCGGCGTTCTCGTCGCGTACGACCGTCTCCAGGCGCACGACCCGCATCTGCGCGTCTTCGCGAACGAGGCCTACGGCGACTGGTTGCTCCTTCGCCGGCCCGAGCTGCGTGGCCGACTCGCCTTCGACATTCGCTTCGAGCTGATGTCGAAGCGGCAGCTCGAGCGGTTGGCGGCGGTGCGGTGGCGTGTCGACGGCTGGCGACGCGTCGTCGCGCCATACGGCGTCTTCGTCCTGAAGAGCGAGGAGAAGCGATTCGCCCGGGCCCTCCTAAAGGAGCCGGGGAGCCGCCTCGAGTTTCGAGGACAGGGCGCCGTCGTGATCTCACGCCCCACCACGGTCCTTGGCAACAGATGACAAGCCTTGCTGCACCGGCGAGAGCACGACCCAAGCACCGGACAAACCGGACCTTCAGCCGGTGTTCACGCACACAGCGATCGACTTCATTTGTGGCAGGCGCGGCCGGACACGTGCCGCCGCGCGATGCGATGTGCAAGCCGCAGCACGTCGGGAGCTTCAACGCAATCGACGAAAGGAGGGGGCGCGGGGAGTGAAGCACCTTACGCGGCGATGACTGTGGTCGGCATCGACTTTCGATGCCACTTTGTCGCGAGACGTAGAGACGTTGTAAACACACAAGAAAGAGGGAGAGATGGTTCTCAACAAGGCGTACAGCCTCTGGTTCGCCCTTCGGGCGCGCATCGAGGACGAGGAAGGTCAGGCAATGGTCGAGTACGCGCTGATCCTGGCGCTGGTCTCGATCGTGTCGATCCTCGTGCTCCAGGCTCTCGGAGTCGACATCAAGGGCGTCTTCAAGACGGTCCAGAGCTCGGTGTCGAACGCGAACATCAACGGCCCGACTCCGTAGGACGGAAGCGAGCCAAATCTCTTCAGGGCGTGGCCGTCTTGGCAACGAACGACGGTCACGCCCAAGAGAACGAGGGAGGCCTGGAGATTCGTAATGAGTGCCCACTGGTGGTCACGCCTATGTCGACGCTTGACGCTGCTCGTACGCGCCGACGGCCAAGTGCTGCTCGAGTACGCACTGGTGCTCGCGCTGCTCGGAATCGCGTCAATCGCGGTTTTGAGAGCGCTCGGCATCGACCTCGGCCACCTGCTCAGCCAATCGAGCTCTCGGATGTCGACGGTGAGGAACCCGTGACCGTGGGCCGGCTCAAGGACGATCGTGGTGCGGCTCTCGCGGAGCTCGCGCTCGTGCTTCCGGTCGTACTCGTGCTCGTGCTCGGCATGTTCGATTTCGGCAAGGCCTTCAACGAGTGGATCGACGAGACGCACCTTGCGAACGAAGGTGCGCGTCTCGCAGCTGTGAACTACAAGCCGGACGCGGGCTATCCGGCCTGCCCCAACACGGACCCGACCGGCGGTCTCGGCTGCTACATCCAGCGCGAGACGTCAATCGGCGAGCTCGCAAGCGGTCGCACGGGAAGCCATTACGCTCCTCCGCAGACCGGAGCAAAGGTCTGCATCAGCTTTCCGGACGTCGGCCATACGACCCCGGTCGTGGGCGACCCGGTTCAGATCGTCGTCACCGTCGACTACCGCTGGCTGAACTACCTCAAGTCCTGGACCGGCCAGGTCACGACGCCGATCACAGGAAAGGCGACGATGCGGCTCGAGGCGCTCCCCAACAACTACACGGCCGGGTGCTACACCCCGCCGGCGCCGGCATGACGATCCCCAACCTGCGAGACGAACGCGGCGGCGTGCTCTTGATCGTCGCGCTCTCGTTGCTCGTCATGCTGTTCTTCGCGGGCCTCGTCATCGATGTCGGGCACTGGAAAGAGCACAAGCGGCACCTCCAGCTGCAGGTGGACGCGGCCGCCCTGGCAGGCGCCGGATCGATCTCGCTCGGCACCTGCAGCGACACTCTCGTCGCGAACAAGGCACGCGACTACGGCGGGACCGATGCCACGCGGATCGCGCTCTACAACGACCAGGTCGGCTCCAAGTACGACGGGGCGGGCCTCGTCCCGAACATGCACATCCTGCTCAACTCCCTCGCCTACTACGGCGAGGCAGGCGCCGGCAACAACACCGGCGGTTCGCCTTGCGCGGCCGCCCCGCCCAACACCTTTTGCAACGGCGCCTCGGGAATCGACGTCAAAGGGACGGAAACCAACCTGCCCTGGTTCTTGTTCGGCGGGTTCGTCCCCAAGATCAACGCTCACGCTCGCGCCTGCCTCATGCAGGAGACCTCGAGCGCGAACTCGTTGCCGATCGCCGTTCCCAATCCGAAGCCGAAGACAGCCGCCGCGCTCTTCGTCGACGAGGGAAACAACCTCGCGCTGATCAAAGCGGAACCGCTGATCGAGTGCACCGGCACGGGCTGCCCGGCGAGCCCGAACCTCTGGTCGAGTCTTGCAACGAGCGTCTCGATCGCGCCGCAAACCGGCGTGATCATCGCGATCAGCGGCAGGCCGGACCCGGTGTGGACCGGCACGGTCGCAAGCATCTGCGGCCAGCCGCTCACCACGTGCTTCGACTCGACGAACGATCCGTCGACGGTCGGCGTGAACTTCATTCGCGGCTGGTCGGGCTCCGGAAACGGCGAGCAGCCCAACGATCCACCGCGGCTTCGCGAGGTGCAGCTCTTTCGCTCGCCCGGCGATTGCCCACTAGGCGCCCTTGGCGATGCGTACTTCCAGGACCTCGCCGGCGGTTGCAGCGTCACGCTCGCGGCGGTTGTGGCCGCAGGCGCGGCCGGCGGGGGAGATCTCACCGGCATGAACGTCACCGTCAGCGGCGCCGGCTGCCCGAACAAGGGCTGCACGCTCACCAAGAACACCACCGTGCCGGCACCTCCCGAATGCGCTGCTGTGCTGGCGGGCGGTGCCACGGGTCGCTGCTGGACGGGCCTGATTCCTCTCAGCGCCAAGGCGGGCGCGCAGCAGCTGACGATGAGCTGGCAAGTCACCACCGGGACGCTCAACGGCAAGGACTGCACGAAGGGACAGGGTTGCAACGGCACTTTCGAGAACGGCGCGTTTGTCCAGCAGGCGTACACCGCGGACGACCGGCCGGCGCACAACGTCTCGGGGCCGCTGCAGTTCGTGCAGCTCACGTCCGGCGCCTCGTGTGTCGGGCAGGGCAACTCGCTTCCGCTCGGCGCAAGCGCGCCACCGGTGTGCGTCACGATCGGGCTCAAGGGCGCGCTGCGCAACGCGACGAGCGTCGCCGATCCCACGGCGTCGTGCACGTTCGACGACGGCACCGTCTACAACTTCGCCTGCCTGAAGGTGACGGTCACGAACTCGGGCAGCGGCAGCACGCAGTCGGTCAACTGCGATCCGCTCGCCCAGCCGAAGAAGTCGCTGGAGGACGAGCTCGCGCTCGGGTGCAACCCTCAGTACACCCTCAACGTCGGCACGCCGTGCCCGCCCACAGTCACCCTCGAGGGCATGAACATGCCGTGGGACTGCATGGAGCTGTTCACCGGCAACAAGACCCCCTCGGTCAGCGAGGGGATCAACCGGCGGATCTTCGGCAGCACGACCCCGCCGACTCCATGCCCGCTGTACGGCGACATTGGCCACAACAACTGGGACAGCTTCGCGCCGCTCGATGACGATCCGTCCGATGGCACTCTGCTCGGCTTCCCACTGAGTGACCCACGCATCGTCGGCGTCTACCTCACCGCGTACGGCGCGTTCACGCACACATCGGGGACATCGCAGACGATTCCCGTAACCGACTTCGGAACCTTCTACATCACGGGGTACGACGGGTCTCCCTGCCGGTCACCTCTCGTTCTCCCGCCCGACCATCCGGACGACCCGATCCCCAACAAGGGGACGATCACCGGACACTTCATCAAGTACGTCGACCGGCTCAACAGCGGGGGGGGCACGATCCCGTGCGACCCCGCGAGCTTCGGCAACTGCGTCCCAGTCATGACCAAGTAAGGAGGAAGCACGCGTGGTGGAAATCGCCCAAAATCTCTTCTCGACAAGACGAGGCTCGTTTCTCATCGGCGCCGCGGCGGCGGTGCTCGCTGGGATCATCCTGCTCGTCTACCTGTACTCGTACCGGAACAGCCTCAACTCGAACGCTGCTTCCGTCACGGTCCTGGTTGCGAAGAAACTGATTCCGAAGGGGACTCCCGGCGACATCGTCGGGACCAATGATCAGTTCCAGGTCGCATCGGTCCGCAAGAGCGAGCTCTTGACGGGCGCGCTGACCGATCCGGCGGCATTGACCGGTCGCATCGCATTGGCGGACATCTACCCGGGGCAGCAGCTCACCGAGGGCTCGTTCGCCTACGCAGCTCCAGGGACGCTGCAGACGAAGATCGCGGGTAGCGACCGCGCCATCGCGCTTTCGATCGACTCCGAGCACGGGATGATCGGCGAGATCGGAGCGGGCGACCACATCGACATCTACGTCGGGATCAACAGGCTCGGCCCGGGCGGATCGACACCCGTGATCAAGCTGCTGATGCAGGACGTCACCGTCCTGCGGGCTCCATACGCCGGCTCCAACGGCAGCTACACGCTGAAGGCCAGCGGGCGCCAGGCCGCGGTACTGGCATACGCCGCGGACAACGGCACGTTGTGGTTCGTCCTGCGGCCGGCCAGCGGCGCCAAGACCGTCAATCCGGGCTTCGTCAGCGCTCAGACGCTGCTGCTCGGCCGGAAGCCGGTACGGTAATCGTGGCGGCTCGGATCCACGCCCTCGTAGCCATCGACAGCGGGGTCGACGGTCAGCTCGTCCAGACGCTGCTTCCGGATGGGAACGGCATCGACGTCGTCGGGATCATCAGCGGCCTCGACGAAAGCTGGCGAACCCTGCAGGAAACCGCACCCGATCTCGTGGTGGTCGCGTGCGAGGGCTACTCCGACCGCACGCTGTACTTCATCGAGAGCGCCGTCAAGCAGCAGCCGGATCGACCCGTGGTCGTCCTGACGACGGGCTCTCCGAACGGCTTCGTCCGACGCGTCTTCGAGGCCGGCGCAGACGACATCGTGACCCTGCCGGAACCGCCGGAGCGGGTGGCTTTCGCGTTGGAGAAGGCGGTTGCGCGGCGCCGTGGCGCCGCCGTCGCGAGCGGGATTGCCGTCGCGCCGATGATCTGCGTTCTCGGGCCGAAAGGCGGCACGGGGAAGACGCTCGTGTCGACGAACCTGTCCGTGGCGCTCGCGCAAGAGGGGCACAAGGTCGCGCTTGTCGACCTCGACCTCCAGTTCGGCGACATCGGCCTGGCGCTCGGTCTTCGCCCCGACAAGACGGTCTACGACCTCGCTCGCTCGGGCGGATCGCTCGACGAGGAGAAGCTCGAGGCGTACCTCGTTCGCCATGCGTCGGGCGTCGGCGTGCTACTCGCGCCAACTCGACCGGACCAGGCCAGCGCCGTAACGGTCGACTTCCTGCGAGACGTGTTCACGACGCTGCGCTCGACGTCCGATTACGTCATCGTCGACACTCCACCCGGATTCACCCCGGAAGTGATCGCGGCGATCGACGCATCCTCGGACGTCTGCATGGTCGGGATGCTCGACTCCCTGTCGCTGAAGAACACGAAGCTCGGCCTCGAGACCCTCGAGCTCATGGGCTACGACACGAATCGGATCTCGCTCGTGTTGAACCGTGCCGACACTCGTGTCGGCATCACGCAGGAAGACGTCGAGGCGATCATCGGCCGGCCGCCGGAGGTCTTCATCCCCAGCGACCGCCAGATTCCGATCTCCGTCAACGACGGGACTCCGATCACGATGCAGGACGAGCGCTCCGAGCCCGCGCGCGCGTTCAAGAAGCTCGCCGAGCTCTACGCCGAGGAGGAAAAAGAGCAACCCGTACCTGCGACCGAAGCCCCGACGCGTGAGCGTGAGAGCGCCAAGCGCCGCTTCGCCTGGAGGTCATGATGGAGCTACACGAACGCCTGTCGACATCTCTGCCGGTCGCCGCCCCCTCCGGGCCCGATCCATTTGCCGACGTCAAGAACCGCATCCACCTCGCCGTCATCGGCGAGCTCGGACCGCAGCTCTTCAACGCGACGATGGACCCGATGGCGCTGCGTGAAAGGGTCATCAGCGACATCCGAAGGCACCTTGCGAGCGAAAGCGGCATCGCCCGCGACGACCGCGAGCGGCTCGTAGCGGAGATCTCCGACGACATTCTCGGACACGGCCCGATCGAGCGGTTGCTCGCCGACGACAGCGTGACGGAGATCATGGTCAACGGGCCGTTCGACATCTGGGTCGAGCGTCAGGGGCGTCTCTACCAGACGACGGTCCGGTTCAACGACGACTCGCACCTGCGACGGATCATCAACAAGATGGTCGCCCAGGTCGGCCGCCGCATCGACGAATCCTCACCGATGGTCGATGCACGCCTGCCGGACGGCAGCCGCGTCAACGCGATCATCCCGCCTCTCTCGCTCAGCGGACCGCTCGTCACGATCCGAAAGTTCGCGAACAAGCGCCTGGATCTCCAGGAAATGATCCGGCTGGGGTCGCTCTCGGAGGAAACGGTCGACTTTCTCCAGCGCTGCATTGCGGCTCAGCTGAACTGCTTGATCTGCGGCGGAACCGGCACCGGAAAGACGACGCTGCTCAACGCGCTCTCTCAGGCTGTCTCCGACGCCGAGCGAATCGTCACGATCGAGGACGCCGCCGAGCTGGCGCTGAAACAGCAGCACGTACTCCGACTCGAGGGGCGACCGAAGAACATCGAGGGCCAGGGCGAGATCACGATCCGCGACCTCGTTCGGAACTCACTGCGCATGCGACCCGACCGGATCATCGTCGGCGAGGTCCGCGGCGCGGAGGCGCTCGACATGCTGCAGGCGATGAACACGGGCCACGACGGCTCACTGACGACCGTGCACGCAAACTCGCCGCGTGACGCGCTCGCGCGCATCGAGACGATGGTCTTGATGGCAGGCTACGACTTGCCGCTGCGCGCGATCCGGCAGCAGGTCGCGTCGGCACTCGATCTGATCGTGCATCTCGAGCGACTCGAGGACGGCTCTCGCCGCGTGACGGCGATCACGGAGGTGCAGCGGATGGAGTCGGAGGTGATCACGCTGCAGGACATCTTCGCCTTCAAGTTCGAGAACGTCCTGCAGGACCACACTGTCGTGGGCGAGCTCGAAGCCACAGGGCTGCGACCGACGTTCCTCTACAAGTTCGAGAAGCGCGGGATCAGCCTGCCGAACGACCTCTTCGTCATTCGCGGCGCGGAGCTGGCGCCCGAGCTCGCCGCGGCGAGGGCAGCGCTCACATGAGGAAGCGCCTGCTCACGCTCGCCCTCCTCGGCCTCGCGGCGCTCGCAGCGACGGCCGCGGCAGTCGGCGCGGACAAGCCACGGGTGACAGAGGCGGCCGCCCAGGGCTTTCCGGCGCGGTCGTACGTCCTCACCCTGCCGCACGGGAGGAAGCTGAAGCCCGGCTCGGTGCAACTGCTCGAGAACGGGCAGCCGGTCGACGGCCTGTCCGTTACGGCGGTGGGTGCAGGAAAGCCGAAGCAGTTCGCGGTCGTGCTCGCCATCGACGCCAGCCTGAGCATGCGTGGCAAGCCGATCGCCGCCGCGATGGGCGCGGCGCGCGAGCTCGCCCGGCAACGCCAGGCGAACCAGCTCCTCGGCGTGATCACCTTCAACCGGGGCGTCAACGTTGCCCTACCGCTGACGGATGACCCGAGCGCCGTTGACGCGGCACTCTCGAAGGCGCCGGCTCTGAATCAGGGCACGCGCATCTACGACGCCGTCGACACGGCGGTTTCGCTACTCAGGGAGAACAAGGTCGAAGCCGGCTCGATCGTGTTGCTCTCCGATGGAGCAGACGTCGGCAGTCAGCTCAATGAGCAACTCGCAGCGGCGCACGCCCGCGACGCTCGGGTCGCGATCTACACGGTTGGGCTGCGCTCACGCTTCTTCGATCGGTCGGCGCTGAAGCAGCTCGCGCGTGACGTGGGCGGAACCTTCATCCTCGCCAACGACGTCGAGTCGCTGACGAAGATCTACAGGCAGCTCGGGTCCTCATTCGCGAGTCAGTACCTACTGCGCTACCGGTCGCTCGCCGGACCGAACAAGCACATCAAGGTCACGATCAAGGTTGACGGCCTCGAAGGGGTCGCAACGACCGAGTACCAGACGCCGGCGCTCGCAGTTGCGACGAGGGGCGCGACCCCTCCGTACAAGCCCTCGGCGGTGGACAGGCTCCTGAGGTCCGCCGCCCTCACCACCGTTGTCGCGCTCCTCGTAGCCGGCCTCGTCGGCGGGGGCGCGGCCGCCCTCGTCGGCGGGCCACGGCCGGGGACCGTGCGCCAGCGCCTGGCGGAGTTCGTCTCCGTGCCGATCGCCCTCCGTGACGGTCGGCGCCCGACGGCACAGCTGACGGACAAGATGTTCGAGGGCACGGAGACGATGCTCCGCGGCAGCAGCCACTGGAAGAAGTTCAAGTGGGAGCTCCAGATCGCGAAGGTCACGATGCCGCCGGAGCAGATCGCCGTCCTCACTGCGATCGGCGCGCTGCTCGCGTTCGTGCTGATCAACTACGTCCTGGGATCGATCTTGGTCGCGCTCGCCATCGCCATCGCGATTCCGTTCGGAGTTCGTTCGCTGCTGAAGCGGCAACTCGCGAAACAGCGCAAGCTCTTCGCTGAGCAGCTTCCGGACAACCTGCAGGTGCTCGCATCAGCCCTGCGCGCCGGTCACAGCTTCATCGGCGCTCTGTCGGTTGTCGTCAACGATGCACCTGAACCGGCTCGCTCCGAGTTTCAACGGGTCGTGGCGGACGAGCAGCTCGGTGTGCCGATCGATCAGGCGCTCCACGTCGTTTCGGAGCGGATGGAGAGTCGCGAACTGGAGCAGGTCGCGCTCGTCGCCGCGCTGCAGCGCGAGACCGGCGGTAACACCGCGGAGGTGCTCGACCGCGTGACCGACACGATTCGAGAGCGCATGGAGCTGCGGCGGACCGTCCAGACGCTGACCGCCCAAGGCCGCATGTCACGTTGGGTCTTGACCGCACTCCCGCTCGTCCTGCTCTTGGTGATCACGGTCATCAGTCCGGGCTACATGGACATCATGTACCACACGACCTCCGGGAAGACTCTCATGGTGCTGGGAGCGATCTCGGTCACGGCCGGATCGTTCGTGATCAAGCGAATCGTGAACATCAGGGTCTGATCGATGATCCTCCTACTCATCATCGGAATCCTGCTCACGGGAATCGCCGGCACGGCGATCGCCCGTGCAACAGTGTGGCAGCGCGGCCCGCAGCGCTCGGCCGGAGTGTTGAGACGCGTTCAGTCGTACAGCTTCACGAAACGCGAGCGCAGCGACGAGGATTCCTCGGCCGGCGTACGCGGGAGGCTCGACGACGTCGCGACGAAACTCGGTGCGGTTGTCACGGACCGTTCGAAGGGCCGCTCACTCGAGCGACTTCAGAGGGACCTCATCGCGGCAGGCTTGTACCACGTCAAGCCTGGCCGCTTCATGGGCTACAGGGTCATGTGCGCGATCGGGTTCCCACTCCTCTGGATCTGGCTGGCTGCAACCGCAGGCATCAAGCCGGCTCAAGCGGTAGTGCTGACCCTGATCATCGCGTTCCTCGGTTGGTGGATGCCGGCCCGCATCCTTCAGGAGCGTGCCAGGCGACGCCTGAGCGAGATCGACTACCAACTGCCGGAGCTGATCGACCTGCTCGTCGTCACGATCGAGGGCGGCCTCGGCTTCGTCGGATCCCTCCAGACGGCAGCGGGACGCCTGGCCGATCCCCTCGGTCAGGAGATCAGGCTGACGCTTCAGGAGCAGAGCATGGGGTTGTCGATCCAGGAGGGGCTGCTGAACATGCTCGCCCGCTGCGACACGGGCTCGATGCGGTCATTCGTCCGCTCGGTCGTGCAGGGCGAGACACTCGGCGTCTCGATCGGGCAGATCATGCGCGACCTCGCGCACGAGATGAGACGGCGACGCCATGCATTGGCACAGGAGCGAGCGCAGAAGGCGCCGATCAAGATCCTCTTCCCGCTCGTGCTACTGATCTTCCCGGCGATGTTCATCGTGCTGCTGGGTCCGGCGATCTTCCGCTTCATGGACGCCTTGAAGTCATTCGGATAGCGATGCGAACACATTCCCCCGAGCCCGGTGCCGCCGTGACGCTGAAGGACGCGCGAGGCGTCGTCGCCGTCGACTCCGATGACGGGACGGCCGTCTGCGACCGCTGCCTCGTCGCCGACAGCTTCTGGACGCGCCTGAAGGGGTTGCTTGGAAAGGGGATGCTTCCGGCCGGCCAGGGGATGCTGATCCACCCGGCGCCGTCGATCCACACGTTCTTGATGCGGTTTCCGATCGACGCCGTCTTTCTCTCCGGACACGGCGCCGTCCTGAAAGTCGCGCCCGATGTCAGGCCGTGGCGAGCCCGCTCGTGCCGGAAGGCGTACGCAGTCCTCGAGCTGCCGGCCGGGGCCGCCGATCAGGCGCGTCTCGCTCCGGGCGATCAGCTGGTCTTCACGCAGGCGGCTTCGTGACGGCGAACGTCCGTCGCCTGCAGCCGCTGCGGATCGTCGTATCCGGACACGACCGCCGTTTCGTCCGCGTCACCTCGTTCCTGCTCGGACGACGCGGTTACGACATCAGGGACGCTCGCGCCGACGACGTCGTCGACGCTGCCGAGCGCCACCGGGCGGACGTCGTCGTGCTCGAGCTCGCCGGCGCCTCACGCGTCACGGCAGGACGAGCCATGACGGCGCTGCAGGCGTCCGACGTTTCCCCGGCGGTGCTGCTCGTCTGCGAAGGCGCAGACGGTCGCTGGAACGGTTTTCCGGTCGTCGAGAAGTGGACCCCGATCGAGCGCCTCGTCGACGCGATCGAAGCGGCGGCTCTCCATCGCATTCCTCCTACCCACGCCGCGCGAGAGGCTGGGCACGGTCTCCAGTCGCTTTGAGCTCTGACGCCGTGACCATGGAGACGCGGGACGAAGGCCGCCGCCGGGAGGTCGTCACAAGAGCGACGTACGCCGTCGCCGCGTTCCTCGCGTTGCTCGGTGCGATCCGCTACGGCGTTCAAGCGGAGACGCTGGTCGTGGTGACCGTGATTGCGGTCCTGGTGGTCATCTCGCGTCACGACCTCGAGCGTCACATCATCCCCAACCGCATCGTCGTTCCTGCCTGGATCGGGGTTTTGCTCGCTCATCTGATCCTGCATCCGGACCAGTGGCGGGAGTGGCTGGTGGCCAGCTTCGGTGCCGGTCTCTTCTTCCTCGTGGTGCTCCTCGCCTATCCCGCCGGGCTCGGCATGGGCGACGTCAAGCTTGCGCTCCTGATCGGCGCCGCGCTCGGCTGGGGTGCGGCAGGCGCGCTCTTTCTGGGAACCTTGGCGGCCGGCATCCTCTCCGCGGTCCTTCTGTTCCGAGAAGGGTCGTCGGCGCGGAAGCGTGCGATCCCACTCGGCCCGTTCCTGGCGGCCGGCGCGATCGTAGTCCTGCTGTTCCTTTAAGCGTTCATTCCTTGAACAAAAGATGGGTCTCCTGGCCCATTGTCGTTCTCGGTTAACTGAACGACACTTCGTGCGGGGAATAAAGGGAGGAGCGGCAAGAATGACTGCGGAACCGCTTCCTTCGCGGACTGCGGCACCACTCGGGGTCGAGCCGAAGCCTGCGGCGGATGCTTGCTTGGCTTCCGATCTGATTGCGGAAGCAGAACAGCGTGTGCGCGTTTCGCGCACCGAGCATTCGCTTCGGCTCGACCTCGAGGTCATCGAGCGTGCGTTCGGGCGTCGGACGCTGGACGAGCGCGTCCGTTCGAGCGTTCTTGCCGCGCGTGAACGAGCTCTCCGCCTCGCCGAGGCCAACGGCCGGCCGTCCGAGACAATCCGGCTGACCTTTGCGGCCGATCTGTTCGTGGCCATCGGCGTTGAGCGTTCCTGGCGCCCCCGGGAAGCGCGTGACGTGACGGCCGCGCTCGCCCGCGTTCTCGAGGTCGACCCGCAGGAGGTTTCGGTACAGCTCTTGACGGTCGCCTTGCGGAGCCCGCAGCTGCTCGAGTTGCCGCCGCTCGTCGCGCTCGACATCCAGATCTCGATGCTGTTCGCCCTCTCGCCCGCGGTGGAAGCCTCTTTGTGGGTACGCGACGAGACAGGGCGTGTGGAATGCGTGCTGTCGGTCGGGGAGACCGCAATGACGAGGCGGTTCCGTGCGATCGCTTCGGAAACCCTGGATGGCAAGAGCTCGGGGAGCGATCGAGGAGTGATCGTGGGCGTGGCCATCCGGCGCTGGCAGATGCCGTGGGCCGCGCTCGTGCTGCGCCTTCGCAGCCGCGAACGCGTCGAAGCGTTGCTCGACGAGGCAGCCTCTGCGATGAGCCCGATCGTCGAGCGCGACTTCTTGCTCCAGCGCAACGCCGCGCACGAGCGCACGCTGGTAAAGGCAAGCGAGCGCCGGCTTGCGCGTCTCGGCTTCGACCTCCATGACGGAGCGTTGCAGCACATCGCCGCACTCGCGGCCGACCTGCGCCAGCTCCGGCCTCAGGTTGCGTCGGCAATCGGATCGCAGGTCGACAGTCTCGAGAAGCGCGTCTCAGAGCTCGACCGCGTGCTGCGCGAGCTCGCGCACTCACTCGAGCCGGCAAGCCTGTTGCGCCGGCCGCTCGAGCGCGTGATCGACGCCGAGATCGATGCTCTGGTCGAACGCACCGGAGTCGATGTCCGCGCGCGCGTGATCGGGGATTTCGGCGCGATGACGCAGTCGCAGAAGATCGCCCTGATCCGCGTCGTGCAGGAGGCGTTCACGAACATCCGGGAGCACAGCAACGCAACGCGCGTCGGCGTGCTCGTCACGGGAGGCCGCAGCTGTGTCGAGGTTCAGGTCGAGGATGACGGCGACGGATTCGAGGTGACGCGGACGCTGCAGGACGCAGCCCAGCGCGGCCGCCTCGGTCTCGTCGGCAGCAGCGAGCGCGTGCGACTCCTCGGCGGCACCTTCGACATCCGCAGCCGCCCCGGTGGGCCGACGACCGTTTCGCTGACGCTGCCCCGTTGGCAGCCCGTCGTGGGCGAGCAGGACCCGGCACTGCAGCTCGCTTACTAAGCAGAGGTCTGACTGGGGTCTGACCCCTTTCGGGGTCAGACCCCAGAATTCGCGGGAATCCAGCGGAAGCGATCGTTCGCCGAGACCAGCCTTCGTCCCAGCTCGTACGAACCTGACTTCCCCACGGCGGTGGCGTTCGGGCGGGCTTGTGCTAACGCAGAGATCAGACTAAGAGACGTCTGTGTTGGTGCAAGCCTCTGTCCACTTGCCGCTGAGCGTAGTCCTGATCTTGGCGGCGGTCGCGGGGTTGGGCGCCATCACACGCGTTGTCGAGGCGCGGGCGCGAGCCAGGCGAATCGAAGCGCGGAAACAACGCCAGCGGGAGTATCGGCAGTACCTCAGGACCGAAGGATGGAAGCATCGTCGTCAAGTCGCGCTCGATCGCGCTGGCGGCTTCTGTGAAGACTGCGGAGTTCGCAGCAGCCTCGAAGTGCACCACAGAACGTACGAGCGAAGAGGCGCGGAGCGGCCAAAAGATCTCGTGGCGATTTGCGGTCAGTGCCACGACGAGCGGCATCTCGGCAAACGCACGAGGCTCGATTGGATCGCCCTAGCAGTCCTGAGACGCTGGCGCATTTGGAGGTTCTCGCAGGGATCTGTCCGGCCCTGACCCTACTGTCACCGGGTGGAGTCGGTTGAACGCAGAGCGCTGCTGGTAGCGCTCGTCGTCGCGATAGTTGTGGCCTTCGATACGCCTCGCGATTTCACAACAGACACCGGGACTGGCTGGCAGGTGTTCATCTTCATCGTGGGACTCCTCGCGCTCGCTGCAGCCGTAGTGATGGTCGTCATCGCGATCGCGCCACCGGCCGTGCTCGAAGTGTCGCAGGAGAGCCGCGAGCGGTTGCTGTTTTTCGCACTCGCCTCGCTTGTGACCGGGATCCTCACGGTCGTGATCCTGCGAGCGTACGCGACCTACTACCTGCATCGGCATGGAGCAGGGGTGTTTTAAAAGGCGTGTTCCAAAAACATTCGGGGTCGCATGAATACAGTCCTCGAGCAGAGCCAACACGCTCCCGGTGACACGTTCCCTGCGGTTATTGGCTGCTGATCGGCTGGAGCTAGTACGTTCGAGCTGAGGGCGAGCCTAGTTGAGCTACAGGGCGAGGCCACACGCAGTGAGAACGCGATGAGTGAGAATGCGATAACCGACCTGTGTGAGCCATCAGCGAACGAGTTCACGCTGCATGGCAGCCCGACTGTTCGTGTTCGAGGCCCTTGATCCTGCCTGTGTCGGCGCGCGCGACGGGAGGCGTGTTCCCGTCGAGAGCAACGTGGGCCCGGGCCGGCTAGAGAAGAGCTGCTTGCTGTTCGAACGTAAAGCGGTGAAGCATCGGCAGGTTTCTTGCTGACAGCCGAATACCGAACTCCGGCTTGCTCTTCATCCCCTCGTAATTCATGTCGCATAGAAGAGAATCGGGCTTCTGCCAGGCAAGGGCCGGTATCAGGAAGCCCTCCGGTGGCTCCCGTTCGCTCAGTAGGACGAGCGCAGCAATCATCGAGCGCCGTAGTTCGAAGCCATCCTTCGCGAGGTAAACGTAGTTCCCGCCGGGAAGCCGAGCCGTCTTGACTTGGACGTCATAGAAGTTGTCGACTGCCTTCCGGATGACGAAGTTGATGCCTTTGTCGTCAACCTCCGCTCCGTAGACGTCGAAACCGCTGAGAGTGAGCTCCACCTTGACGAAGTATTCGCCGTATCGACCGACTTGAAGACGGTTCAGCCGTGACCACTCGTAACGCCGCGGAGCCGGAACGATTGGCGTCCGTCACAGTCGAACTTTAGGGCCGCACCGGTGCAGACGCCGTCGCCTTTCGTGTGTTGGATGCAGCGCCACGTCTAGTAACCCAGGCACGGGGCGAGTTGGACGATCGAGATGACCACAATCACTCCCACCCCGATGGTCCCCCCCAGGACCAGGGCGAAGAATCGATGACGCGAGCTCGTAACGATCACTCCAACGAGCGACATCGCAGTGCCAAGACCTGCCGCGAGGAAAGCGGATATCAGTAAGGGTGGCCTGTCATCGTCAGCGTGCTTACGCTCGAAATAGTCCGTGGCGGAGATTTGGTTGCCATCCCCATCACAAGAGCAGCCACACTGATAATCGGGCCGGCCGTCTCGCCAAGCAACCGCCGTGAGTCCTACGCTTAGAAGGAGAGTGCCGAGCAGCAGGACGCGCACGATGCCCACTAACGGACCTCTCGACTTAGCCTTGAATGAAGCCGACGCGATCTGTCCCCATAGGGTGCCCTACCTCGTCCCAGGGATGCAGGAATTAGAGTCTTTGCCGAATGACAAAGGGGCCGCCAGATGAACAAGTCTCTCGCCTTAGCCAGCGCCGGTCTGCTCCTATTGGTCATCACCGCGTGCGGGAGCGGACCCACTAACTCGTCCGCGGGCCGGGGTGCACCGCTCTACGCAGACCTCCCTCTCCCGGGATCCAAATGCGCGTCATATTTCGGGGGTGGTGTCGCGCTCGCTCTATGTAACGAGAAAGCAAACCGGCCCCTCAGGCTGACCCTCGATCAAGAGGCGAGAGTTGGCTCAGCCATCGGCGTTGCGCAAGCGATGGGAGCGCCTCTTAAGGATGCGGATCACTTCGAGATCGGCCCTGCTCCGGCGGGAAGTGAGTTGTTGGTGCGGCTCGACTTAGAATCCCATCGTTATGGCACAGCACTCTTCCGGCTCCCTCGCCTCACGGAACAACAACGCGTGCAGCTTGAGGCATCCATGGACGGAAACGCAGTGGTAGCAAAGCTTGCGCTCGACGACGGCCGATCGATTGGCGCTGAGAGCATCCAGCTACCGCTCGAGTACAGAGGCTGACTCACCGCGTACGCGGCACTCTGCGCACACCCACGCCCCTGCGCGTGAGATCCGTCGAGACAACTTGTCTGGCTCTCAGCCGTTGCCCGGTTGAAAGCGCAAGCGCGACACGATCACGGCCCAGCAGCGACACATCCAATTTGCCAAGACCTCCGGACAAGTGGGGGAGTCGGAATGTAGCCGTGAGCATACGGCCCGCAGAGTCAGCCATTCGGACCTTCAGGGTGACGCCGCGCGGAACGTCACCTTTAAAGACTAGGGTGTCGCCCGGCACGAGCGGGCGACCGACGACCTGTGCGATTCCGAAAGTGCTTCCGTAGCGCGCACCGTCGTGATTAGCGACTCGCACCGTGTATGTACCTTTGTGCCTTCCGCCGAAGAGGCCCACGCGGTCGGCAGCCCGCGCAGCGCGCGTGTCACACATCAACACGACGACGCCTCCTCCGAACCAGTCGCCACATGTCGAGGAGACTCCGGTCGGTGTGTCACGAGTGCGAGTGCTCGCGCTGCGGCGAAACGCCGGCGGGGGAGCTGGCTCTCGGCCAGCGTTCCACGGCGCTACGTAACGACCCTGGTTTCCAGGCGCCCTCGGAGAATTGGCGTCGTTCACAACTCCGTCCTCGGTGCTGCCCCATCGGGGAAGTATCGAGTTCCAATCTGCGCCCTGAGGCGGCAGAGCGGTTGGAGACAGGTTCGCTTCGGGGAGTGGCACGATGCAGCTCGCGCAGCTGGAGTTAATCGACCACGGATGGTTCCCATCGTGGTCCCCCTCCGGCTGATTACTCGGGCCAATGCAAAAGGTGCCAGGCGTACTACACCTGTCCGCGTAAGTTGCGTGCGAACCGTCGGCCGGATAGCCGACGGGGTGTGTACCAAGCTCTGCGTCGTAGGAGCCAGGGAGATACCGGTAGCCATCCCCGTGCTGGTCATAGATGACGTAGAGGATTTGATCTGTGGCCCCGACCTCCGGATCCAGAGCGGCCGGTGTGACGACAGTCATGCCCTCCCAGTCACCTTCATGATCCCACCTCCCGACTATCGCGTTGTGCGCGTCGTTATACCGATAGAACCACCAGTAGTCCCAATAGCTCCGTGCAGTTGCAAATCCATCTGCACCGGCCACTGTCGTCAGGTTGTAATAGATCGCAGAGTGCGCAGGATCGCCACACTCCCTCAGTGAGCCCCAAGCGGGGTCGCACTCGTCGCTGAGAACATACGACGACGAGTAACTGCCATTGTTGTTGATGTTGAGGTGGCCCCCTGGAGTTCCTTCGGCCAATGCCCTGAACTGTCCTAAGGAGGTGAGGGCAATTCCGTCATCGCAGCCACCGGCCGTCGGACAGAACTTGTGAGCGCCCTCATTGCCATCCAACTCCGCGAAGAACGGCTCGAGCAGCAGTGGCGTCCACCGCCCATTGGAGTCGAACTTCAGGAACGGCCGAAAGTCACGCGCGATGTTGTACTCGGCGCCAAACGGAAGGACGCCGATGTACTCGGTCTCGAAAGGCTTAGTCGAGTGCGGGTACGTGTCGACCAGATCGGATCCGCACACCGTACCGGGGAAGACAAACGAGATTACCTTTACCTTCCAAGTCACCGGGCCGGGCGCCACAGTGGCACTTCCCTCGCTGTAGGGACCGTAGGCAAGATGCCAAGGATTCTCTGAGGAGCCCGCAGCGGAGCACGGATTCGCGCTGACGGGCGAGCCCGCTCCCCATGTACCCCAGTAATTGTCAGACCAGTCGACATCTGTTCGAGACGCGCCTTGGAGGACGTAAAGCTGAACGGGCCAGTTCCCGCTTTGGTCGAGGACGCCATTGCGAAAGATGTTGCTCTTGTGGGCAACTGGAGCTTTGGCGGCGGGTACCGCGGCCACGACGTTGTACCAGATGCCGCGGACGCCGTTGTCTGCGATCCTCGACCTAAAGATTACGGACTGGGACGGCGGCGCCAAGGGCAGATTGAAGTAGATCCCATTACTCGAGTTGTGATCAACGACGCTGTTAGAGATCGAGGCCGTACCGCCGTTCGCGGTCACACCATTTCCATTGTGATCGAGGCGGGTTTTAGTTACAGAGATCTCGGCGGCAGTGCCGTTGACGTAGATGCCGGATCGTTGGTTGTGATGGATTCGCGAGTTGGTGACGGCGTGAGTTCCCGACACCACGGTGAGCGCACCGTACGCGTTGTCAGCCGACCCGAACCCACCGTAGCGAACATCGACATAGTCAAGTGTTGACGGATATGACCCACTCGCATCAAAGCGAATGCCGTACCATTGGCCAGGCTGGCCTGTTGATGAACCGTCGCCTCCGGAGTCGACTCCGTCGACGGCATCGTCCTGGATCGAGGTGATTACGACAGGACTCTGAGATGTTCCACTTGCGACGAGCTGCCCGTTGATTGTGATCAGTGGAAGGGTCCCGTTGATCTTCACGACCACACCAGCCTGAATCGTCAGCGCCGCGCCCGCGTTTACTCGAAGATTCCCCATCACAACGTACGGGCTTCCATTCGCCGTCCACGTCACGTTGGATGTGTAGACGGTGCCCGCGGCAATGACTGTCTGCGCCGATGCTCGTCCAGGTGCCAACATCGCGACTCCTAGACAAAGAGTGAGCAGCACAAAGTGACGGAGAGCCCGACGCATGACACACCTCCGAGGCCGCACGGCCGCTTAGGAACATTGACGAAGCGTTCACGCACCACCCTGCCACTCTCGCCAAAAAAGTCAAGGTTGGTTGGGCCAGGCGTACTCTTACTCCGTGCATTTTTGGAAGCTTGAGTGCGGCCCCCCGTCTCATGCGACATCTGAATGCACTCAACTCGACCGACCGGGGTCGATCCGGAGCGCTGACACTTATTGGAGGAGTTCTTGGAACACTCGGAGAGTGAAACGAGTTCCCTCGAAGTCGCGAGTCCGGTATCTCAGCAGCCGACGTAGGCGGGGATTCGCTGCGCGCCGACCGTTAGACCTGCGCAAGACAGGGCACCACGCGTGTGGAGCTGCGAGCCAGGCCCAGGCTCAGCCCTCAGGCGGCAGCCTGCCGAGTGCGTGAGGTAAATCGCTCCAAGTCGTGGACTGAAGAGTCCGTGTCCCCACTTCAGACCCGGTGTCGGCATACCGCGTGCGCCTCGAAGCGACGCGGCAGGGGAACGTCGACGACGGCGTCGAATTGGGAGGGTCGGCGGCGGTGTCCACCTAAGTTCGACGGCTGCGGGCGGCGCCGCCGCTATCCCGACGTCAGAGAGCGCGTGCGCTCGACCTCGTACATGGTCTCCCACCGGTCGTCGACCAGATGCTTGGTCATGCGCTGGATCACGAGTACGGCTTGACCGTCGACGACCTGCCGATGCTCCTCGCGAATGCTGTACAGGCGAACCCGCTCCCCCAGCTCGTCGAGCTCCCATGCGTCGGGGTCGGTCGCCGACTGCTCTCCGCGCGCAACGGCGTGGGCCTGGCGCCAGTGCTCCTGCTGCTCGAGCCTGGCGCTGAGCGCTTTTGCGCCGTTGCCGTCCATCGTCTTCTACCCAGCAGTGTTGCTGGGACCCCAGCGAGGCGCAATAGGTAGGAGAACCTACGAGTCGTTGAGCTTGTCCAACGCCGGCTCCTCGGTCTCGACCGTGATCACCCAGCGGCCA
>WNGB01005642.1_pt1 | contig 33514 bp, 24 predicted proteins | sample 5400681 | NCBI WGS metagenome assembly WNGB01 (sample SAMN13153367, study PRJNA577476) | soil metagenome | isolation source: 115 cm soil or saprolite under grassland replicate 2 | place: USA:California | collected 2016-06-15
AAGTATCGGGAAGCCCGGATCATCTTCAAAGACTTCGAGCCCTCCAACTGGACCTGGGACCCGGTCGCCCAAGCCCATTACTGGCACCGCTTCTACGCGCATCAACCGGACCTCAACTACGACCATCCCGAGGTGCGGCGCGCCATGCTGCGGGTCGTCGACTTCTGGCTCGAGCTCGGCGTAGACGGGCTCCGTCTGGATGCCGTGCCCTATCTCTACAAGCGAGAGGGAACGAGCTGCGAGAACCTTCCGGAAACCCACGCGTTCCTCAAGGAGCTCCGAAGTCACGTCGACGAGCGCTTCCCGAACCGGATGCTCCTGGCCGAGGCCAACCAGTGGCCGGAGGATGCAATCGCCTATTTCGGCGCCGCGGACGAGTGTCACATGGCCTTCCACTTCCCCCTCATGCCACGGTTGTTCATGGCCATCCAGCGCGAGGATCGCTTCCCCATCATCGACATCGCCCAGCAGACGCCCTCGATTCCCGAGACCTGTCAGTGGGCCCTGTTTCTGCGAAACCACGACGAGCTGACGCTGGAGATGGTCACCGACGAGGACCGCGACTACATGTACCGGCTGTTCGCGATCGACCCGCAGGCTCGCGTGAACCTCGGGATCCGCCGGCGGCTGGCGCCGCTCCTGGGAAACGACCGCAGGACGATCGAGCTCATGAACAGCCTGCTCTTCTCGCTCCCGGGCACCCCGGTCCTCTACTACGGCGACGAGATCGGCATGGGGGACAACTTCTACCTCGGGGACCGGAACGGGGTGCGGACCCCCATGCAGTGGAGTGCGGACCGTAATGCCGGGTTCTCACGGGCCAACCCTCAGCGGCTCTATCTCCCCGTCATCATCGATCCGGAATACCGCTATGAGGCTGTCAACGTGGAGGCCCAAGAGAACAACCGCCATTCGCTCTTGTGGTGGATGAAGCGCTTGATCTCGTTCCGCAAGCGCTCCAAGGTGTTCGGTCGGGGGAGCCTGGAGTTCCTGCCGTCGAAGAACCGCAAGGTCCTGACCTTCGTTCGCCGCTATCAGGACGAAGCGATCTTCGTAGTCGCCAATCTCTCCCGGTTCGCACAGTCTGTGGATCTCGACCTGTCCGCTTTCAAGGGGAGCGTGCCGCTCGAACTCTTCGGGCAAACGCGGTTCCCCCCTGTGAGCAACGCACCCTACTCGCTGACACTCGGGCCCCACATCTTCTACTGGTTTGCCCTCCCGCCGCAGAGCGTGGAGGCCGTCGCCGGCCCTGCCACCACGGCTGGCGCACTGCCCGCGCTCACCGTGCGGAGCGCACGGGAGAACGCGCTGCGAGGGCCCGACAAGGCCAAGTTGGAGACCATCCTGCCCCGCTACCTCAAGGAGCAGCGCTGGTTCAGGAGCAAGGCCCGGCTGATCCACACCGCCGAGATCGTCGAGGCTATTCCCGTGCCGTATGACGCGCCAGTGGCTCACATCCTGCTCGTCCAGGTGACCTATACCGAGGGCGAGCCTGAGATCTACGTGCTCCCGGTGGCCTTCGCTGACGCTGGACGCGAGACCCCGGGACCGACGACTCATGCGATTGCGAGCGTGTGCGTTACGGACACGGGATCCGACGAGAAATGGGTCCTCCACGACGCGATGGTGGATCCGCGCTTCTCGCTTGGCCTCCTCGATCTCATCGTCCGAGGCCGGCGCTTCAGCGGGCGATTCGGCGAAGTGATCGCCTCGCCGACGCCCGTTTTCCGCTCGCGTCTGGAGACGGCGGGAGATTTCCTGAAGCCGGCCGTCGTCAAGACCGAGCAGACCAACACATCGGTGGTCTACGGCGACCGCTTCATCCTCAAGCTTTTCCGCCGTCTCGAGCCGGAAACGAATCCCGATCTGGAGATCGGGCGGTTCCTGACAGAGGAGAGAGACTTCCGGAATATCGCGCCGCTCGCCGGGGCGCTCGAGTTACGCAGGCCAAACGGCGAGCTGACGACGCTCGGCGTCCTCCATGGCTTCCTGCCGAACGAGGGTGATGCCTGGACCTACACGCTAGACACACTGGGGCACTACTACGAGGAGGTCCTCGCGCATTGCGCCGAGGTGCCTACCCCTCCCGCCTTCGAAGGGCCCCTGCTGGCCGCCGTCGAAGACGAGCTCCCGCCGCGCGCGCGAGAGTGGATCGGCCTCTACCTGGAGGAGGCCCGGCTGCTCGGGCAGCGCACCGGCGAGCTCCATGTGGCCCTGGCGAGCGACCCCGTCAAGCCCGAGTTCGCGCCCGAGCCCGTCTCGGACTTTTCCCGGCAGGCTCTGTATCAGGCCATGCTGAGCCTCGCGAACGATACCTTCTCCGTCCTCCGCCAGCGATTGGCCGGGCTGCCCACGGCCATTCGCGAAGAAGCGCGAAAGGTTCTGGAGCTCGAGGGAGAGGTGCGGAACCGGTTCCGGTTGCTTCGCGATCGGAGGATCGCTGCGATCCACCTCCGTTGCCATGGGGATTACCATCTCGGGCAGGTCCTCCGCACGGGCAAGGACTTCATCATCATCGGCTTCGAGGGCGAGTCGGCCAAGCCCCTCGGCGTCCGACGGCTCAAGAGCTCCCCCCTTCGGGACGTTGCTGGAATGCTGAGATCCTTCCACTACGCTGCGTACGCGGCCCTGCTCGGCCAGGTGCCCGGGGCGCGTCCGGAAGACTTTTCCACCCTCGAGCCGTGGGCTCGGTTCTGGTACCGCGCGGTGAGCGCGACGTTCCTCAAAGGCTATCTCCCTGCCGTCGCCCCCGCCTCGTTGCTGCCGCAGACGTCGGCGGAGCTCGGGACCCTGCTGGACGCCTACCTCGTCGACAAGGGCATCTACCAGATTGGCCACGAGCTCAACAACCGGCCCGACTGGACGCAGATCCCTCTAAAAGGGCTCCTGGAACTCTTCGAGACCGAACGATGAGGAGCGACGACACGATGGAGATCACCGATTAAAGGATTCAACAGGATCATCCAGACGGGCGGTTACAACAGCCTCGTCGAGAAGATGAGGAGCAAACAAACGCAGTTCACCGAAGAAGACGCCGGAAGACGGGAGTGCCAGAATTGCGAGGCGCCGAATTCGGCGACGGCGAAGTTCTGCACCAGTTGCGGCACATCGCCGGGGCAGCCTGCTCGTCGCGATGACCAGGTTACGGTCGTGAGCGAGAATGAACGCTCGCCCACGGAATTGAGACGTTCCGCGTAGAATGCCTCGGTTTGACAACGCGCCGAGGAGTCTCGAGGAAGAGCAGCCATGCCTGTGTAGGAGTACTACTGTGACAACTGTCGACGTGCCGTGCCCGCCGCCGCGCGCCGGTCGCCAGCGCGAGCGGAACGGCCCGCCGCAAGCTCGTTTTTTTTCTGACTTCCTGCGGTCTTCGGAGTGAGTTTGGAGGCGCAAGGCCCGCCGGTGGCGTCCGTCGCCCTCCGACGATTCTTCGACGCTCCCGCTGTCCCTTTCCCCTAGAATATCTGGAGCGAGCCCTCCACCTCGGGGCGAGCCTGGTCGCCCTATTTCAACAACGTCGGACCGGCCATTGATGGAAGAACCCGGTGCCGTGCTGGGACGAGCGGAGGGGTCAATGCCGTGGCCGACGAGCCTCACCGACCACCGGTCGGACGAGTCCGGCCGCGGCGGCTCGCGCGACGCCGCATCGGGAGCCCGTTCGGCTCCCGGCCTTTCCTCCGTCACGCTCATCGGGATTCTCACCGTCGTCTACTTCATCACGGCCAGCCTCGGCCTGTCCCTGGCGGCCATGCACAAGAGCGTCTCCCTGGTGTGGCCGCCGACGGGAATCGCGCTGGCCGCCGTGCTGCTCTTCGGCTACCGGATCTGGCCGGGGGTCGCGCTAGGGGCATTCCTCGTCAATGCGTCCACGGGCGTCGGCTTGGCGGTGTCGGCGGCGATCGCAACGGGGAATACTCTCGAGGCGCTCGCCGGCGCCTATCTCCTTTGGCGCCTCACGCAGTTTCGTGAGTCGCTCGAGCGGCCCCAGGACGTCCTCGGATTCACGGCGCTGGCGGCGGGAGTGTCTACAGTGGTCAGCGCGACCATCGGCGTCTTCAGCCTCTGTCTGGGCGGGGCAGCCCCGTGGCGTCTCTACGCGACGCTCTGGGGCCAGTGGTGGCTCGGCGACGCCATGGGCGCCCTGATCGTCGCCCCGGTGCTGCTCACGTGGGCCGCGCGCCGGGAGATCACCTGGAACCTCCGGCGGGTTGGCGAGGCCGGAGTGCTGCTGACCTCGCTCGTCGTTGTCAGCCAGATGGTGTTCGGTGGCTGGCTGGTAGGGGGAGCGATCGGACCACGATCCCTAGCCTTCGCCATCTTCCCCTTCTCGATCTGGGCGGCGATGCGCTTCAGCCAGCGCGAAGCCGCGACCGCGACCCTTCTCGCATTCGTGATCGCGACCTGGAACACTGCGCGAGAGGTCGGTCCGTTCGCGGGCAGTACACCCACGGAGAGCTTCCTCCTGCTGCAGATCTTCATGAGCGTGGTGGCGGTGACCGCCCTCGTCCTGGGCGCGGCCATCGGCGGACACCGCCGGGTGGAGGAGGAGCTGCGGAAGAGCGAGACGCGCGCCCGGGCGTTCCTGGAGTCCGCGGGTGAAGGGATATTGATCGTCGATCGCAACGGGCGGATCGTGCACGCCAACGTCAAGATCGAGCAGATGTTCGGCTACCGCCGGGACGAGCTGCGCGAACAGAACGTCGAAGTCCTGCTTCCCGAGCGCTTTCGTGACGTCCACGTCGGACACCGGGCAGGGTACACGGCCACGCCCCGCATCCGTCCGATGGGGCAGGGCCTCGACCTTTCCGGTCGGCGACAAGACGGCTCTGAGTTCCCTGTCGAGATCAGCCTGAGTTTCACCGAGACCGATGAAGGGATCCGGATCATGGCCTTTATCAACGACATCACCAGGCGCAAGCGGATCGAGGAGGCCTTGGAGCAGGCCAACCGGAACCTCTCCGAATGGGTGAACGAGCTCGAACAGCGCACCCGGCAGACCACGTTGCTCGGTGAGATGGCCGACCTGCTCCAGAGCTGTCTGACCGCTGAGGAGGCCTACACCGTCATCCGCGGGTTCACCCCGAAGCTCTTTCCCTCGGAGTCCGGTGCCTTGGGTGTGCTCGGCGCGTCGAGGAACCTCGTGGAGGTCGTCGCCTCCTGGGGAGACTCGCCTCCCACCGACCCGCTCTTCGCGCCGGACCGCTGCTGGGCCCTGCGGCGCGGGCGGCCCTATCGCGTGGACGGCGGCGGCTCGGAGCCCGTCTGCGGTCATCTGGGCTCGTCTCCGCCGAAGAGCTACCTCTGCGTTCCCATGATGGCGCATGGCGAATCGATGGGCCTCCTGCACCTGCAAGGAGGCGCCTCCGAGCCGGGTCAACGCGATCGCGTTCGCGAGCCTTTGCGCGAGGCCCAGGAGCGGCTCGCCGTGACCGTGGCCGAGCGCATCGCGCTGGCGCTCGCCAACCTGCGGCTGCGCGACACTCTGCGGAGCCAGTCCATCTTGGACCCGCTCACGGGGCTCTTCAACCGCCGCTACATGGAGGAGACGCTCGACCTCGAGCTCGCCCGAGCCGCACGCGGCCGGCGCGCGATTGGCATCATCATGCTGGACATTGACCACTTCAAACCGCTCAACGACTCCCGCGGCCACGACGCCGGCGATGCGTTGCTGCGCGAGCTGGGCGGCTTGCTCATGGCACGGGTGCGCGAAGGCGACATCGCGTGCCGCTACGGCGGCGAGGAGTTCGTCCTGATCCTGCCGGAGGCGCCCCTGGAGCTCGCGCGGCGTCGCGCCGAGGAGCTCACGGAGGCGGTGCGGCAACTCCACGTGTCGCACCGAGGCCGGATCATCGGGCCGATCACCGTTTCCGCCGGAGTCGCCGCCTACCCCGAGCACGCCAAGACCTCCGCGGCCCTCCTTCACGCGGCGGACTCCGCGCTCTACCGGGCGAAGAGCGAGGGCCGGAACCGGGTTCGGGTCGCAGAGTAGACGGGCGAGCTGCCCTCGCTCGATCCGCCATACAGTGGCCCGGGCGCGTGCGATATCAGCCTCGATGAACAACAGCCTGATGCGCCTGAGGAAGGTTCCGCCAGGAGCCCGATCCCCCGGCGAGAATCGGACGTCCTTCACGGTAAACCCCATCCTGATTTCCTGCTCATTCCCCGTCCCGTCGACCGGGTACGACTGACCTGGCGAGCGGGAAGTTTCGACCCGCCCGGTTCTGCGATCGCGGCGAATCCGGCTGCTACTGCCGCGCTCTCATGATCGGCGTGATTGGCACAGCCATTGTGTCCGACTGTGATGGAGGTATCCGCTCGCGGCTGCGGAGTAAAGATTCACGCACCGTGAACAGAGGAGGAAGAAGATGCGCTACAGACGAATGACGGCGTTGGGTGTCGCAGCACTGATGCTGGCTGGCGCGCCTGTGTATGCGTACGCGCAGAGCACGACCGATCAGCAGCAGAGCACGACGGAGAAGCCGGGCACGATGCAGAAGATGGAGCAGAAGGCCAAGGGTGCGGCGACGGGGGCCAAGGCCGGGGCCACCGATTCGTGGATGACGTCGAAGGTGAAGATCGCCCTGTTCGCCGACGAGCGGGTCAAGGGTCACCAGGTGAGCGTCTCGACCACAGACGGGACGGTCTGGCTCCGAGGCAAGGTGGACTCGGAGGAGGCGAAGATGGCGGCGGCCGACATCGCCAAGAGAGTCGAGCACGTCAAGGGCGTGCGGAACGAGCTGCAGGTCGTGCCCGCCCCCAAGCGCGCCCAGATCAATACCGACGACAAGGCGATCACCACCATGGTCGAGAAGCGACTCAAGACCGATCCGCAGCTGAAGAGCGCGCACATCACCGCGCGCGTCGACGCCGGCATTGTCACGCTCACCAGCCAGGTGAAGAGCATCATGCTCAGCTCGCGGGCTTCCGAAATCCTGGGCGACGTCCCGGGCGTCAAGGCCGTGAGAAACGATCTGACCTATCAGCAGCAGCGCACCAGCAGCGCGGCGCCCGCGGCGCAGGAATAGCCTGGTTGCCCCGGGCACCGCAGGAGGGACGCCGAACCGACGAAGGCGCGGCGCCTCGTCCAGCAGAAAGGCGCTGAGCGAGGCGACACAGGCCGGCGCCCGGATCCCGAAGAGGGGACCGCGCCGGCCCCGCTTGGAGACGGCCCTTGCTAAAGGTTTGAGCGGCTGACCGAGGGACTCTGGTTTCCGGGAGATCCGTAGAGGTGAGTGTCATGCGACTCTTACTTCGATCGCGATGGGTGTGGCCGACGACAATCTCCCTGGGACTTCTCGGCGTCACTGTGCTCGCGACGCTTGCTCTCGATGCGCCCGCGCACCGCTACATGGAGCGCGAGATCAACCGCCGGCTCACGGGATACACGGTCTCGGTCGGCGCGCTTCACATCCATCCCTGGACGCTCCAGGATGCTGCGTCGGCATCGGATTTACTTCTTGGAGTCAGGAAGGAGGACTCGATGACCATTCCCCATGATTTGCTGAACGATCTTCGCAGTTCCCCGACAGACCTCGCCCGCATCGTTGAAGCTGTGGTTCGTGACGGCCTTCCCTACGTAGTGATTCCTGATCAGGCCGTCAGATCCTGGGAATGTCGGGCGCCGGATCACTGGGCCAAGGTCGCCGGCTGGTTGGCAGCGCAAAACGTGGCCGTGGTCCAGATCTGAGCCTGGCCCGCGCATCCCCAGCTTCATCGTGAGGGCCGATGCCTCAATTGCGCGGGAGACCGGTCACGTCACCCGGACGGCGCCTCGGTCATCCGCGACCGGCGGACGCGAGCCTGGATATCGTGCACCCGGTCACGCTCGAAGTCGATCTGGACTTCGTGCTCCTCCACGTCCCAGTGGCCGACCGTGGCGAACCAGCCAAACGACCGCCGCCGGTGGGGCACCACCTTCTGACCGCGGTACACCAGCGTCCGCGTCTCGCCTGCCGGGACGCGCGCCTGCTCCTCGGCCACGGGGCCACACAGCTTGAGCACCTCTTCGTAGCTCGTCTCCCCAACTCGGATACGTTCCAGCGCCTCCTTCGACGGAATCGCGCCTTTCTCTCTGCCCGGCGCTTCGCCGCGACCCACGTGCACGCGCGCCCGGAGGGTCCGGGAAAGCCGTCTCAGCAGCGCGGCGACCAGCGGCCCCGTGAGATTGCCGAGTCCGAGGAGGAGCACAGAGATCAGGATGGGTCGCCACGGCAGCTGCCCTGAGAAGTAGGCGAACTGGACCTTCAAGAGCTGGGGCGCCAAGCCTTCGGATACCAGGAGGGGAAGCTGGAACGCCTCCGTATTGCTCCGTGTCTCGCTCATCCGCCTGGTCGCCGAGGGAGGCACCACGTCGTCGATCTTGAGATGGCCCGCGTCGCCAAAATTGATAAGGAGCATGGAAAAATCACGGGCCAGCGGCACCACCCGGTCACGCGCGCCGAAGTAGAGGGGATAGAGTGACACGGAGCCGACATCGCCAAAGCTGAGCGTAATCGTGTACCGCCGGCCCCAGAACGTCTCCTCCAGCCAGCTCACGCGCCTCGTGGCGATGCCGCCTCTCAACGGTAGTTCGAGCCGGACGAGCCAGTCCAAGCTCGCCGACTCCGGTACCCAGGGGATCCGAATAAAGGTGGCGCCGCGTGCCCCCGCGGCAAGCCCACTCTCTCGGCCAAACGTCACGAACGGCGCCTCGCCCAACTGGCGAACGCCCGCGGTGGTTCCCATCTCCTTTCGACCGCGTGCAGACAGGCGCAGACTGCCATGCTCCTTGACCCTGAAGCCCAAGGGTTCCACCTGGCGGACGAGGGCGGGATCAGCCCCGGCGGCCCCGGCGGTTCCCGCCACCTCGGCTGGCCACAGGAGGTAGAGGTCCTGGGCGATGTCGGTGGCGCGACGCTGTGGAGGCAGCGCGAGGCTCCACGACACCGTCACGGTCAGCGGGGCAGGGACCCCACCCGTATTCTCCTTTCCCACGGACGCCGACACGAACAAGGGTCCGATGGCAAAGTCCGGCTGCGGATGCGAGGCGATGAAGACCTGAGCGCATGCACTGTGGGGGATCGCGCAGAGCAGCAGGACTGCGAGGAGTAGCATGACGACCTTTCCTGCCTGCGGCGCCTCGTATATCGCCGGCAGCCAGCTCTTGGCCGCGACCATCACCGTGAACGTTCGTCGTCCTTGCGGGTGCACGGCGTGCGGGAGGTTGGCGGGGTCCATGGCGGGGCTATCGTAGCGGAAGGTTGAGGACGGGGCCAGGGATCCAGGCAGCGGCTCGAGACGATTCCTGCGCTACCTAGGCTCGCTCAATGCCAGCGCCCCCACTGGCCCTGAACCCGTTGAAGGACGTTCATCTTGTTCCCGTACTTGTCTACGTCGAGATGGTCGACCCAATGGCCTTCGAACGATCCGTATTACGCCACTCCATCGTGGTCCAGTGCTACCAACGCTGCTACCAGAACACGCCGTATCTGCAGTACCTAGGACGACATCCAGCTATTCAGGATCGCTTAGGTTTGTTCGGCTTAGGTTGTCTTGGGTCTCCTGAGTACGGGGTTCGGGGCAACTCTTAATCAGCGGGTCGGAGGTTCGAGTCCTTTGTTGGATGCCGTCGCTGCCAGTCTTGGGAAGCTAAGACCTCCGGCAAACTTCCCGTTGACGTGTCTAGCACACTTCTGACACAGGCCGACTCTTGGGTCTGAGAAACTCAGCAATTGCCCACTATCAAAGGATCTCTAGTCCTTTGGTCCAGATACCCGGGCCCTCTTCAGGTGCCCGCCCGGCTGACAAAAACAGCCCAGGCTGAAGCCCGTTTCGCAAACTCAGTCCCCCCCAAGGGATCGCCCCCCAAAGGTTGTCCCTAGGCTGACCGGCTTCGCGAGGCAGGCCGTGGGGGTTCAACTGTATGGACGCCCTCGACCATCGCCGTCGCGGCGCGGAGGCGAAGAGGAGGCCGGGATCAAGCTAGGAGCCCGGCCAGAATCCCCGTCAGGAATACCCCATCGAATGTTCCGATCGTGGCGACGACCGATCTCCGGCCGCTCATCGTCGATCGTTCGCATGTCTGGCGACTGCTGGACGAGGCCCCGGACCTCGTCAGGCGGATTCTCACGATCCTGTCACGTCGCGTGCGACGTTTCGAGCAGACGGTACAGGCGATACTCCGTGGCACGAATACGACCTGACGCTGGCCGGCGCAACGGCCGGCGTTCTCCGAACGGTTCGGCTCGGTCCAGGACGCCCGGGCTCACACTTCGAGGAGTTCCGGCAGGTCGGCACCGCGGACAAGAAAGCGGAAGGGACCGGACTCGGGCTGGCCCCTTCCCTGAAGTTCATCGAACTCACGGCGGCCGGATCTGGGTGAAGAGCCAGGTGGGGCAAGGCTCGACGTTCACGTTCACGCTTCCGGTGCGTCGTGAGGAATGAGCCGATCCCGCTACAGTAAACTCACGAACCCCGTGTCTCATCCTTGTTGACAGGTTCCGTGGTGTATGGATTGATTAGATATATGTGGCAGCGTATGGTTAGTGTGCCCTCATCCCATTTCAGCGGGAGGGAGCCAACGACCGCAACTTTTCACACCTGTTCCCTCGACGTAGGCAGTCTTCCTCGCTGCCTCGATAAGCAAGCGAGGTGCCGGAGTGACTTCTCATGTCTACTCCACCACGGCAAGACAAGCGGCAGCACCCTCGTACTCGCGTGGCCTGGCCCATCGTCGTCAAGGTCGCGACGAGGCGATACTTATCGATGTCTGTGGACATCAGCACGCATGGTGCGAAAGTCAGAACCAACGCACGGTTGAAGACGGGGACCACGGTGCAGCTAGAGTTAGTTCCCCCCGAGGGGCCTCAGCTCCGCGTCGGGGCACTCGTGTGGCGAATTGATACCGATGGGTTGGCGCTTCTCTTCAGCCACGATATTCAGCACCGACTCATCCGCATGAGCTAGCTCCCGGCCGGGAGTTTTGTAGAAGATAGTTCGGCTCGACGGCGACACTAGATTTCGCCGAAAGGAGAAGGTGGAACCATGGGGCGACTCAACGGGCGATGGGCGGTGCGAGGGGCGGCAATGGCGGCTGCGCTGGCGTTGGTGGTGCCGGTGGCGACGAGGGCGACCCTCGCCAGCGACGCTGAGTTGGTGACGGAGGCCCGGAAGACGCTCGCGGTCTTCCAAAAGAACGACCCCAGCCTGGCGAAATTCGCGGCGCGCTCGGCCGGCTACGCCGTGTTTCCGACGATCACCAAGGGAGCGATCGGGGTCGGCGGCGCGCACGGGAGGGGGGTGCTGTTCGTGAAGGGCAAGGCCATGGGCAAGGCCAGCCTCACGCAGGTGACGATCGGGGCGCAGCTCGGCGGCCAGGAGTACTCAGAGGTGATCTTCTTCGAGACGCCGAGCGCGGTGGCGGACTTTGAGAAGGGCAATGCCGCCCTGTCGGCCGAGGCAGCCGCCGTCGCTCTCAAGTCGGGCGCCTCGGCCGACGCCAAGTACAAGGGGGGCGTGGCCGTGTTCACTGCAACCAAGGGCGGTCTCATGGCCGATGCCAGCGTCGGCGGCCAGAAGTTCGGCTACGAGCCGTTCGCGCACCCGCAGTAACTCAGCTGGGCCCTTCCGCGCCTCTCACACCCGGCGGGAAAGGGGTTTTGCCATCAGCGGCTGCCGTCTCGATTTGAGAAGGGCTCATGACCCGAAGATCGCTGGCTCAACTCCGGCCCCCGGTTTGAACCGACGACCAGTCACTAAGCCGCCGTGGAGAGGGCTGAGGCCGCAAGACTCGAATCATCGTGGCGGCCACGGTTCACCTACGTGGTTGTTGGTGATTCCCCACGGGACCGGCACACGTGCTGCTCCCTATCCCCGGAGGAGCGCAGCAGCCCGGCGTCACCGCATCCGTGGGCGCCGAAGAGCCACGGAGATCTGCTTACTGTTCCAGTAGCCGGTAGGGCGAGGTGTCACAAGCGCGTTCGGGCGATCTTCCGTCGGGTTCTGTGCCTACTGCGATTGTCTCGAAGCGCATCGTACGCCTAGGGGCGTGCGAGTCAAACCGAGACCTGACTTCCCGGGGCGGCCCCTGCTGCCCACCGCCAATGATTCCTATGCGCCCCATATCAGGGACGCTGGGCAGCCCTGAAGAACTCGTAGTTCAACATCCGTGCGACGAAGTCAGCAAACGGAGCGGTGAAGATATCGTTGTGGTCTGGAATGATCTTGCCGTCTACTGCCACGACCATGAGCGGTCCTGCGCTTGACTCTGCGCTCGTGAGAGCTGTCTTGTACAAAACCTTGCCCTGCGCGTTGCGATGGACGATCTCGTCGAACCGATAGAGCTCTTCCTTGTCGACGATGGTGCCTGGTCGATTCACGATGTCCAGTTCGTCGAAGCGCATGCTCGCACAGCGTTCATTGCCTTCCGCGTTTTCGTATCCGCCAGGGACTACCTCCTCCAGCGATAGTTTGTGCGTGACGGACGGTTCGTAAACTCCGATGGCTGTGGTTCGATCATCAGCCTTTAGCTTGTAGTCACCACGGACAATCGTGCCGATCAGCCGTGACCAGCGGAACTGCCGGCGTAGCACGGAATCGCTTCTCGACGTTGCGATCACGAAGCGCGGTACGGCTACGCTGGCATTCGTGCTCGATGCGACCATATCGGCGAGGGTTTTGTGGTCGTCAGCCGTCAGTGCGGGATTCACCATGACAGCAAGGTCGGCAATTGGAGGAATGTGAACTGAGTAGTCTTCGGATGCGAGGGCGTTCTGCATCAGCGGCCTAAGCGACCGATACAGGCTTCTTCCGCCAAGACTGTGGCCAATGACCATGAGCATGACGCGCCGGCGCTCGGCTTTGTTTCTGATCGCGCTAATTCTGCTGATCAGCTGCAGTAGCTCGCCACGTTCCGCCAGCCGATCGACCGCGGCTTCCCGGCCCCAGAACGTAGTAGCTTGTTGCCACGCGGAGTCTCTGTACACGACCCCCGGCCAGCCAGCATAGATCCCATATACGCGATGGGGTCGGCCGCTGCGTTGCTGGTAGCGCCCCTGCATCACGGCGGCTGCACGAAGAAACTCCTGGAAGCAGCCCACGTTTTTATCGTTTATTCCTGCGTCGTGATTCCATCCGTGAACGAACAGGACGATCAAGTTAAATCCCGGGCCTTGCTCGACGTCCGTCTTGATGTCTCCGAGGAGCGCTTTCTCCTGCGCCGGGTCGAGCAAGTACCCATCGTCATCAAACTCGACGAACCCCAACTTGAAGGCGTAAGGGACACCCTGGTATTCCTCGCTGACCGCGAGTGAATTTGCCCTGCCCGACTGCAAGGGCCGATGCTGTACCGGGACTGGCGACGGTTTCGATATCCCAACTAGTGGCGCAAGACTTTGAGTCATCGGCTCCTATGTAATTTCTGGGTTGTTCATGGAGAACGGCTTCGTTCGGGAACGCGGCCCGTAGACAGCTTGGCCGACGTTCCTGAACCGTTCTCAATTGATGAGGCCGCGGCAGGCCCTGGGGGACGGAGTAAGGGCAGGAATCACCTTGACACTCGCTTTAGAGGCACCTAGGGTGCTCATGCTCGTTCCCCCGTCTAATCGACCGGCTTGCGGGGGCATTGGAGGCCTCCGGGTTCAAGGTTCCTTGAACAGTCTGTCTGCCGCTCGGGAAACAGTCGGCCGGTAAAAATCCGGATCCATCGCGCTCAGCCTCTGGAGGGTGAGGTATGACGTGTCCCCGTTGCCAACAGGAGAATCCGACCGAGGCGCACTTCTGTATGAAGTGCGGCACCGGTCTCAACCCAGTGTGTGCCAAGTGCAACGCCGAGCTACCGCCGGACGCGGCATTCTGTTTCGCATGCGGACAACCGTTGTCCGCTGCACCGGGTCGACCGCGCGTCACCTCTCCAGACACCTACACTCCGAAACACCTAGCTGAGAAGATCCTCGCCTCCAAGACTGCCCTCGAAGGAGAGCGCAAGCAGGTCACGGTCCTTTTCGCCGACCTCAAGGGTTCGATGGAGCTGATCGCCGAGCGGGATCCCGAGGAGGCGCGCAAGCTGCTCGACCCCGTGCTCGAGCGGTTGATGGAGGCCGTACACCGCTACGAGGGCACGGTCAATCAGGTCATGGGGGACGGCATCATGGCCCTCTTTGGCGCGCCGCTGGCTCACGAGGACCATGCCGTGCGCGCCTGCTACGCGGCGCTCCGGATGCAGGAGTCGGTGAAGCGCTACGCCGATGAGGTGCGCCACAGCCAGGGAGTCGCCATCCGAATCCGGGTGGGCCTAAATTCCGGCGAAGTGGTCGTGCGCGCGATCGGGAGCGACCTGCACATGGACTACAGCGCTGTGGGTCAGACGACGCATCTGGCGGGGCGCATGGAGCAGCTCGCCGATCCCGGCGCCATCCTGCTAACTGGCGAGACATTGCGGCTCGCCGAGGGCTATGTCGAGGTCAAACCCCTCGGTCCAGTCCCGGTGAAGGGCCTTGCGGAGGCCGTGGACGTCTACGAGCTGGTCGGGGCTGGAGCCGTCCGCTCGCGGCTTCATGCGGCTGCCGCGAGGGGTCTCAGCCGCTTCGTCGGCCGCGACACCGAACTCGCCCAGCTCCGCCAGGCTCTCGAGCGCGCCGGCGGCGGACACGGTCAGCTCGTGGCGGTCGTCGGCGAGCCCGGCGTGGGCAAGTCCCGCCTCTACTGGGAATTCTCTCATTCCCACCGCAGCGCGGACTGGCTCATCCTCGAGACCAGCTCCGTCTCCTACGGTAAGGCTACCGCCTACCTGCCCGTCATCGACCTGCTGAAGCGCTACTTCCAGATCGAGGCCCGCGATGACAGCCGGCGGATCCGCGAGAAGGCGACCGGCAAGCTTCTCGCCCTGGACCGCCAGCTCGAGCCCTGGCTGCCTGCTCTCTTGGCCCTCCTCGACGTTCCCGTCGACGATCCCCGGTGGGAACGGCTCGATCCCCCACAGCGCCGCCAGCGCATCCTCGATGGTGTCAAGCGGCTCCTCCTGCGCGAGAGCCAGGTCCAGCCCCTCCTCATCCTCGTCGAGGATCTGCACTGGATCGACTCCGAGACCCAGGCCTTGCTCGATGGGCTCACCGAGAGCCTGCCGAGCGCCCGCTTGCTCCTCCTGGTCAGCTATCGCCCCGAGTACCAGCACGGCTGGGCCGGTAAGACGTACTACCGGCAGCTTCGTATCGACCCGCTGCCGCCGGAGAGCGCCGCCGACCTCCTGGCCGGCCTGCTCGGCCGTCACCCGAGCCTCGAGCCACTCAAGCGTCTGCTGACCGAGCGGACCGAGGGCAACCCGCTCTTCCTCGAGGAGAGCGTCCGCACCCTCGTCGAGACCGGTGTGCTGATCGGCGCCCGTGGCGCCCATCTCCTGGCCAAGGACGTAACCGGCATCCTGGTCCCTGCCACCGTGCAGGCCCTCCTCGCCGCTCGCATCGATCGACTCGTCCCGGAGGACAAGCGCCTCCTTCAGGCCGCCGCAGCCATCGGCAAGGACGTGCCGCTTGCCCTCCTCCAAGCCGTCGCCGAACTTCCGAACGACTCGCTCACCCACGGGCTCGCCCGGCTGCAGGCTGCCGAGTTCCTTTACGAGACCCGGCTCTTCCCAGACCTCGAGTACACCTTCAAGCATGCCCTCACCCACGAGGTCGCCTATGGCGCCCTGCTCCAGGATCGCCGCCGCGCCCTACACGTCCGCATCGTCGAGGCCATGGAGCGGCTCTACCCTAACCGCCCTGCCGAGCAGCTCGAGCGGCTCGCCCACCACGCCTTCGCCGGCGAGGACTGGGCAAGGGCGGTTACCTATCTGCGCGAGGCAGGGGCCAGGGCCTCCTCACGGTCGCTCTATCGCGACGCGGTCGTGCGATTCGGCCAGGCGCTGGCAGTCCTCGCGAACCTTCCGGACTCCGCCCAGACGCAGCAGGACCAGATCGATTTGCACCTCGCGACGTGGACAGCGCTCTGGCCGCTCGGGGAGTTCGACCAGGTCTTGACGCACCTCAACGAGGCCGAGCGACTCGCGCAGAGCATCGGAGACGAGACCCGGCTCGGCTGGGTCTTCACGCATCTGAGCTATTGCAGCCTGATTGCCAGCACGGGGGGTGACGCTAGTCCCTACGCGGAGCGCGCGGTTCAGATCGCCGAGCGCCTAGATGACGCCGGGCTGAAGCTCGCCGCGACCTGTTGCCTGGCCGACAGCCTCATGTTCGCGGGTGACCACCAGCGATTGGATGCCCTCGTGAGCCAGGTCCTGCATGCGTCGGCGGGCGATCTGTGGAAGGAGCACTTTGGCATTACCGCGTACTACCCGGCCGCGATGCTCCGGGGTCGGTGGGCCTCGTCGCTCGCGCTCCGGGGTGAGTTCGACGCCGCGTTCGGACAAGGCGCCGAGGCGCTCCGGCTGGCCGAAGCGGTCGACCACCCTTTCACGCTCGCCGTCGTGTGCTGGGCGCTCAGCATCGCGTACGAGATCCGCGGACGGTTCGAGGACGCCATCCGTCTCGCCCAGCGTGGCCTTATGGTGTGCCGCGAGCGGCATGTCCCTTTCCTCGTGCCGTTCCTGCAGGGACGCCTCGCGGGCTCGATCGCGCTGTCCGGGGACATCGCCGAAGGACAGCGCCTCCTGCGCGAAGCCCAAGAGGCAGCCCAGTCGATGCACTCCGGGGCCGCGGGGCGAAGCCTTTTCCTCACTGCCGTCCAGATGGCGCTTCTGGCCGGGGAGGTCGATCGAGCCCTCCCGATGGCGGCCGCGGCCCTGAATCACAGTCGCGAGTCCGGATTGAGGGACGTCGAGGCGGTCACGCTCCAGCTTCTCGCCGAGATCACCGCAGCCGGGCCCGACGCGGCGAGCGCCGAAGCGTACTACGATGCCGCCATCGCCCTGGCCGGCGAGCTGGGCCTGCGCCCGCTCGTCGCCCATTGCCACCTCGGCCTCGGTAAGCTCTACCGGCGCACGGGCAAGCGCGAGCAAGCTCAGGAGCACCTCACCACCGCGACGACGATGTACCGCGAGATGGACATGCGATTCTGGCTGGAGCAGGCCGAGGCGGACCGGGACACCTAGGAGGCGGGTATGGATTTCGATCCACGCACCGATCGCGTACCCTTCAATGATCCCGACGAGGCAGAGCAGGCACGCGCTGACGCGACGGGGCCTTCCCACGATGCGCGGATCCGGCATCTGCAGCGAGTTCCGCTGTTCAGCGGGTTCAACGAGGACGAGCTTCGTCGGGTCGCCGAGCTCTCGAGGATCGCCGAGGCCCCGGCGGGAACGGTGGTCACGCAGATTGGAGAGCCCGGCGATTCCTTCTTCATCATCATCGATGGCGCGGTGGCGGTGCGAACGCCAGTCGGAGCGGGTAGCCAGCTACAGCCCGGTGACTTCTTTGGCGAAATGAGCCTGCTCGATGGAGAGCCCCGATCAGCGACGATCGTGGCGACGACCGATCTCCGGCTGCTCATCGTCGATCGTTCCCACTTCTGGCGCCTGCTGGACGAGGCCCCGGACCTCGTCAGGCGGATTCTCACGATCCTGTCACGTCGCGTGCGACGTCTCGAGCAGACGATACAGGCGATGCTCCGTGGCACGAATCCGACCTGACGCTGGCCGGCGCAACGGCCGGCGTTCTCCGAACGGTTCGGCTCGGTCCAGGACGTCCAGGCCCACACTTCGAAGAGTTCCGGCAGGTAGGGACGGCAGACAAGAAGGTCGAGGGCACCGACCTCGGGCTGGCGCTCTCTCGGAAGTTCATTGAGCTCCACGGCGGCCGGATCTGGCTCCAGAGCGAAGTGGGCAAGGGATCCACTTTCACCTTTACGCTGCCGCTGACGATGGACCAGCGAAAGGTGGACCACTCGTACCGAGAAGGAAGCTGACCCGACTGAATTCATTTGGAGGCCAGTCAAATCCTCAGTACTCCAAAATCCCTGATGAAAGACCGCTCACAAGCGCTCGCCGGCCTTCGTGGACGAGTTCCCCATGACCAGCACCGGCAAGACCCAGGACCGAGTGATCGGACGCGCCTCCGCGAAGACGCCGCTTCACGAGATGGCTCAACGGCTACGCCCCTCCTTCGAGGGCGGCGGCGTATGGAAGCAAGACTCCTGCGAAAACTCCAGCCGATAAGAGCTCAGTTGAAAAGCGGTGGCGGTCCAAGCGGTTTCCCCCCGGGGTCCCGGACTCCTACTCGACCTGATCCTGCTCGTCTGACCCACGCGGTCGCGGCTTCATATTCCATCACACGCGAGACATGCACACTTCACACCGTCACCGCACACTTCAACCAAGACCTAGCTCGGCCATGTGCACCAACCGTCTCTTCGGAGAGACCAGGTGGTGCGAGGGGAGGTGACAACCATGAAGCTCGGTACAGTTGGGCGCCTCGCAACCGTCCTTCTGCTCGTCGGCGCCGTCGCCATCTCGGTAACGGGATGCGTGCTGGTGCCGGTGCCGTATCCAGTTGGCGGCGACGGACACTACGGACACGGTGAGCAGGACGGACGCCCGCATCGCAGGTAACACCAGGGCTTCTTTGCCCTGCGGGCGCCGTCTAGCGCTGCGCGGGTTGGGGCGACTGCGGCTCAGTACGATTCGGCGAGAGGCGATTGGCAGGCTCGCCCGGCAGTCGGCGTGCCGGCGGGGCGTAGGAGCCCGAGCGGTTTGTGCCCAAGTTGTGCCTAACTCAGGCGCATTCCTGATCACTCGAGCACACTCCAGCGCACGAGGCCGTCGGAAGCCTCGTGTTCCATGTCAAATAGTTACGCGCACTTCCGCGACTTGGGGAATAGGACTGAAAATCCTGTGCTCCTTCCACAATCCGACGGGCAATCGCACGTGGCAACCTGTGCCTAACCCTCTGACAATGCTGGTCTCGTGGCCGCTCTTATAAGGTAGAAACACATACGAATCCCGTTCAAGGTACGTCGTTGGTGTTCGTAACCGTCCGGTTGCGAACAACCCGGAGAAGGGTTGAGGGGCCGAAGGGGCGATCGTTGCGGGCCAGGATGCCACGGGTGGCCCGCACCCCAGATCAGGCGACGGGAGAGAGACCAAACTCCGCTCTCAGCGCGGCGCGGAGCGCGTGGAGCGCGTCGGGGCTGAGTGGCTCGTTGGGTAGACGGGGCTTGCCAACGGGCAGTCCTAGCAATTCCATCGCCGCCTTTGCCCAGGGCGTGTACATGGGGAGCCCTCGACGGAGGCCGTCGCGAAACAAGTCACGATAGCGGCGGCGCCTTCCGAAGAGCTCCAAGGCGCCGTCCAAGTCCCGCCGTTGGCAGGCCTCCAGAAACTCACGCATGAATGCCGGAGCGAAGTTGCACTCGGCGGCGATCAGGCCCGGTGTGCCTAGCAGACAGAGGAATAGCAGCGCCGGCTCCCCGCTCGGGAGGATGACGAGGCGTTCCGAGAACTCGCGGTAGAGTTGGTCGAGGCGACTGACGTCTGAACCAAGTTCCTCGAGGCCAGCGAATCGCGGGTGCTCGCACAAGACCTCAATAACGCCGAGCGGGATCTCGAGTTCGTCCGAGCTCTCGACGATAAACGGTAGTTCAACCGCGTCGGCGAGCTTGCGGAAGTAGCTGAGGATGACCGGCTCTGGGGGGGTGTAGGGGTAGGGCAAGGCGAGCTTGATCACATCAGCGCCCGCCCGCTGGGCGAATTGCGCAAGCGTGATCGCGTTGTCGAGGCTCGCGTCGGCTGTGAGCGCGATGACGACGATCCGGCTGCCAGCTACGTTAACGCTCTCTTGGAGGAGCAGTCGCCGCTCCTCGAGCGTGAGCGAGAAGAACTCTCCGACGAGGTCGCCGGGGATCACGGCGGCCACTCCGGCGTCTACCACGAACTCGAGGACGTGACGGAGGCCTGAGAGCGACACCGCTCCATTGTCGTCGAACGGTGTGACGATCGGGGCCACTAGTCCGCTGAGCCGCTGGCGCAGCTCGTGGAGCGATGGCATTGGCAGCCTCCACTCGTGATTGCGTTCTGATCCAGCTAGGCGGGGATCATCATTCTGCCCGAGGCACCGCTACTGTTCGGATTCCTCTGGCGACTCGGCATGTGGCTCGTTGCTCGGAACCTTTTCTCAGGGGGTTCGGGCAGTCGGCCCTCAGCTCAGCGGCACCCCCTCCACAGTGATCCGGTGCATCAGGCGGCGCTGACCGTGGTAATCGTTGAGCGCGTAGTGCCACGTGCAGCGGTTGTCCCAGAAGGCGATCGATCCCTCGCGCCACTGGAAGCGGTAGGAGAACTCCGGCCGCGCCGCATGCTGGTAGAGGTACCTCAAGAGCGGCTGTGACTCCTCGTCGGTCCACCCCGCGATACGGACGGTGAAGGCGGCATTCACATAGAGGGCCTTGCGCCCCGAGCCGGGATGGCGGACGACTACGGGGTGGACGGCATCCTGCGCGGCCGCCTCAGGATTCAGGTATCGTCCCTTCAGATCTCCGCGCCCTGCGTAAGCCTCGACGCCGAAAACGTGGCGGCTCGAATGGACGGCCTGCAAGCTCTCGAGCGTCTGCTTGAGCCCGTCGGAAAGCGTGTCGTAGGCCGCGTACATGCTCGCGAACAGCGTGTCCCCGCCCATCTCCGGCACCTCGCGGGCATACAGGATCGATCCCATGGCCGGAGCCTGGTCGTAACTGTGGTCGGTGTGCCAGTTGCCGCCGATGTTCCCCTTCTGCTCAGGCTCCTTGCGCACCTCGGCAATCATGGGATAGCCATCCACTGCCTTGAAGAAACGATTGACGTTGATCTCCCCGAAGCGTTGCGCGAAGGCCACGTGCTGCTCCGGCGTCAGTTTCTGGTCCCGGAAGAACACCACGCCGTGCTGGAACAGCGCGCGCCGGATCTCGTCGATGGTGGGCTCCGGCAGCGAGCCCGCGAGATCGAGATCAAGGATCTCCGCGCCGACGGCCCCGGAGACGGATCGGATGGTCACGCGCTCGTTCATACCTAGCTCCTCCCCTTGATCTTGACGCCGGCCTTCTCCAAGATCCCCTCAGCGTCCTTCTGAAGCGATTTCATCCCGTCGGCCACGCTGGCCTGACCCGAGGCGATCGAGGTCATGGCGATGATCACGCGGTCGCCGACGGGCGGGAACTGGGGCACCGTGCGATAAGCCATGTAGCCCTCCCCCGCGCGCTTCATCACGGCCAGGTGAAGGGCGGCCAGATCCGAGCCGTGCCACGTGAACTTCTGCCGCACGTCCGCGTTGGCGAGCACGGAGGCGCGCGTGCACGCCAGGTGGCCCTTGTTGAGCGCGCTCCACAGCATCTGGTCCTTGCCCGTCGCCCACTTGATGAACTCCCAGGCGGCATTCTTGTTCTTCGAGGCCTTGTTGATGAAGTAGCCGTGCACGGCCAGCTGGGGGAAGTGACCCTTGGGCCCACGTGGCGTCTGGGCGAAGGCCATCCGGTCCGCGATCGTGGTCTTCTTGGTGTCGATGATGTGCTGCGTGTTGCCCATCCCGTCCAGGTAACAGGCGGCTTTGCCCTGCTGCATGATCGCCTGCGCCACTGAGGTATCGAGCTTGATGCCGCCGGGGGGCGAGTACTTGCTGAGCATTGTCGTGAAGATCTCAGCCGCCCGCAGCGCCTCCGGCGTGTCGAAGGTCGGCGTGAGATCGCTCGGTGGATTGGCGAAGAAGCTCCCCCCGTAGGACAGGAGCCAGTTCGGGAAGATCCAGTGCAGGTTGTCCTGAGTGACGAAGCCGGCCGTCTGCCGCGTGTGAATTTTGGCGGCCGCTTCCTGGAGTGCCTCGAACGTCTCCGGGAACTTCGCGTAGCCCGCTTTCTCGAAGAGATCCGCGCGGAAGCCGACCACCGTGCTGTCGGAGAGCCATGGCAGCGCGTAGAGCGTGTCGCCGCGCTTGAACGGCGCCATCGCTCCCGCGACGAAGTCGGCCACGTCGAGCGTCCCCTTGTCGGTGAGCTTGGCGTCGTCGATGAAGGGATTGAGCGGCTCGGCCCACCCCGCGGCGATCCAGCGGCCGGAGCGGATGAAGATCATCTGCATAACGTCGTAGGCCCCGGAGCCGCTGGCCAGCTCGAGATCCTCGCGCTGGTTCAGGACCGGGAAAGACATCTGGTCGATCTCCACCTTGATGCCCGTCTGCTGCTCGAAGGCGGGTAACCGTGCCTGCAAAGCTTCCGCGTATGCGTGCGAGACCTGCGAGACCTTGAGCCGAGCGCCCGCGTAGGGCTTGCCCGCCTGGGCGAGTGAGCGCGAGGGCCGGACGCCCGAGACGGCGAGCCCGGCGGCCACGGCAGTGGATCGGAGAAACCGACGACGATCAATATGCTCCATAGCAGAGCCTCCTAGCCTTTCACGGCCCCCGCCGTGAGGCCGCGGACGAGGTACTTGCGCACGACGACTGAGAGCGCGACCACGGGCAGCATGATCATGGTGGCGGCCGCCGCCACCTTACCCCACTCCCAGCTCTCGTAGTTCATGAAGTTCACGATGGCCACCGGCGCCGTCACTGCCTCGCTGCGCGTGAGCAGCAGCGAGTAGAAGAAGTCGTTCCACGCGAAGAGGAACGTGAAGATCGCGGTGGTGGCCAGGCCGGGCGCCGACAGGGGCAGCGCGATCCTGAGGAAGGCCCCAGTGACGCCGGCGCCGTCGATGTACGCGGCCTCTTCCAGCGAGCGGGGGACGCCGTCGAAGAACGCCCGCATCATCCAGATAACGAGCGAGAGGTTGAACGTGAGGTAGATGACGATGAGCCCCCCCCGCGTGTCGATGAGCCCCAGATCCTTGTAGATGAGGAAGAACGGGATGCCGAAGGCGATGGGGGGCGCCATCCGCGTGATCAGGGTCCACAGGGAGACGAGCCCCTGCGCGCGAACGCGCGCCCGCGAGAAGGCGTAGGCCGCGGGGACGCCGAGCAGCAGCGCGAGCACCGTCGTGGAGGTGGCGGTCACCGTGCTGTTCGTGAGCGAGCGGACAAACTTGCCCTCGAGGAGAGCGATGTAGTTCTGCAAGGTGGGGCTGAAGACAAGGGTGGGCGGCATGCGAAAGGACTCGAGACCCGAGCGCACCGACATCTGCACGATGAAGAGCACCGGGAACAGCACGACGAGCAGGAGGAACACGGCACCGGAGGCCGTCCACGCACCCCCGCGGCTATTCAACGTCGTGCTCCCGCCCGGCCACGCGCAAGACGCCGAGGCTCATTCCGAACGTGGCTACCAGCATCACCACGATGATCGCGCTCGAGTAGCCGACATAGGTGTACGAGAAGCCCTGCAGATAGGCGTAGAAGTTCGTGACCTCGGTGGCCGTCCCCGGCCCGCCGCCCGTCATGATGAAAATATGCGGGAAGGCCTTCACGCTGTCGATGAGTCGGAACAACGTAGCGACGACGAGGGCGGGCTTGAGGAGGGGCACGGTGACGTAGCGGAAGGCCTGCCAGCGGGAAGCTCCATCGAGTCGCGCGGCCTCCAGCGGCTCGCTTGGCAGCATCTGGAGCGCGGCGAGCAGCATGAGCATCACGAAGGGGAACCACTCCCAGACGTCGGCCACAATCACCGCCCATAGCGCCAGCTTGGGATCGGCCAGCCAGGCCGGTTGGGGCAGGCCAAGCAGGCCCAGAGACCAGTCGAGGATGCTGATGTCCGGCGTGAAGAGAATCTTCCAGATGAGTGCGACCACCACGGGCGGGAGCACCATAGGGATTATGAAGATAGCGCGCACCAGCTCGAGGAAGCGCATGCGCCCGTTCAGCAGTAGCGCGATGGCGAAGCCGATGACCATCTGGAGCGACACGGTCCAGAACGAGAGCTGCGCCTGCACCCACACCGAGTTCCAGAACCGGCCGTCGGCGGCAAGCTGACGGTAGTTGGTCAGCCCGGTCCAGCGCCGTGACGAAGGGTTGGTCAGGTCAAGGGGCGTGAAGCTCGTCACCAAAAGGTAGAGGAGCGGCAGCACGGTGACCAGCACGAGCACGACCACCGCCGGCGTGACAAAGCCGACGAAGACGCGACGGCGCGCGCGGGTCCACGACCGGCGCGCGGGGCGCGCCACCGGCCACGGCAGCGTGCGGTTCGGGGTGGCCTCGATCTCGATCCGGTCCACGGGCCGAGGGGCTCAGCCGCGGGCGGCGGCGCGATGGGATGGACGGTGGAGTGGGATCAATTCGTACGCCTCCTCACCGGGAACATCGGTGGTGATTGTGTCACATTGACTTCGGCGCTGGCCAGGGGAAACTCAGCTGGGACTTCCGATATGGATTTACTTTCTGCTCCCTCTGACGCTGTTGAGTAGCCGCACCCTCCAACCTGGCCTTTCGCCGATTCAGAAGAGACTACTGGTCTTGAACAGCCGCTGCTGGAGGCTCATCAGCGACATCAAGAGAGAACGCCAGAGTGTCGATCGCCTGCCTTCCCCCAGGGGAACAACTGGCGGAATATGGCCCACGCGCAGCAGATGCCTCCGGAGAGAGTGCGAGACCATGGTGTTCGCAACTCCCGCCACGCTTCGGGTGCCCACGGGAAGGTGCGCACGTAGCCTCCTGCCACAGACCGGGATCGGTCGGCCCCTTTTCGTCAGCGGAGAGGCGGCGGTGTCCTCGAACCCTTTGATTATATATGACTCGCCCCGATGGCCTTCATCTTGCTGTTCTACAGGTCAGATGACGAATCTGCTCGTGCGACGGCTCCTAATCCCGGTCCTTGCGCCCAACGGAAAGATACTGAGCCCGCTCACGATATCGTCCGTTACATCCATATGCCTCCCCGACACCATCTACCCACGCGAGAGAACATGAGTCATGGCAGAGCGGGAGGCTTGTCTCGTTGTGCTAGCAGCGTACTGGTTCGAGATTCATGGCGGCAGTCCTGACCCAGACTTGGAACACCTTGAGTACAAGCTACGCTGCCGCATCATTGTTGAGGGCTCTGCGATCTTGCTAGCGAACATTCTCGAATTCGCTGACTCATCAAGTCAGTTTCGCAAGCTCACCGCCGAACGGCTAGAGAAAATCCCGAAACACCGAATTCTCCGAGAAGAGTCGTGGGTTCAGGGAACATAGGAACCGATACTCATGCGTGTATGGGCTCGATAAGCTTTGATCCGAGCCACAGAGACTGGACCCGTCTGCGCCGCAACGGACGTGAATGGCTCGGATGAATAAGGCTATGCACTACGAGGAGTGGGCCGCACTGTGGGAAGCGGCCAAGGATGTTTCCAAAGGGAAGACAAGTTGGGATCGTAATGCCAGGGAGTCTTTTGAACTCGTCGCGATCGCGATGTACGAGGAAGAAGCACTTCACGGCGCGCTGGGGACTTCGGAGGCGGGTGCGGGTCCCTCAATCTCCTGGCCATCAGAGGAACCGCTGTTCCCAAGGATGATGGAATCAACAGACGCGAAGCTAGGGAACAGCTTCATCGCGTCAGGATCCCTTCGATTGCCGGTAGCCGTCTTGAAGGCGATCGAGAGTTTTGTGAGCCGCAGCCAGAAAATCGGCAGGGAAATCCCGACCAGGGACCCCAGCAGCGCCGCGATGCTCGTGCCCAGGAGGACTCCGAGACCCCGGCGCACGGGGCGGAGACGAAGACGGGCCAACCATATCGGGAAGGAGTCCGCCAACGGCGCTGGGCAGGGGCACCAAGCTGATGTGGGATGGCCCGCTCGTGTGACGTCGACGAGGGGCAGACGTGGGTGCGTATCGATAATCTCGGTGGGCACCTTACAGCGTGGGAGGGAAAGGCGGGAACGTGAATGAGAACTCGGCACTCCCTGCCGCTTGCATTCGCGACCCTGTGCATCGTGGCCTTGGCCCAGGGTGCCTGGGCAGCGGGCGCTACCGAGCAGGTCAAGAGCGCCATCGACCGCGTCCTCGTGACAGTCGGCAACCCCGCACTGAGGGGCGATGAGAAGATCGTCGAGCGTCGGGCGGCAATGCGGAAGATCGCCGACGGGATCGTCGATTTCGACGAGATCGCGCGCCGCTCTCTCGGCCGCTACTGGCTGCCGCTGTCGGAGGTCCAGCGCAAGGAGTTCGTGGGTCTCTTCGAGGACCTTCTCGAGCGCTCGTATATCCCTAAGATCGAGCTCTACGGGGGCGAGAAGATCATCTACGGCGGTGAGCGCGTGGATGGTGACCTCGCCACCGTCAGCACCAAGATCATAACCAAGAACAGCAACGCAGTGCCGATCGACTACCGTCTCCTCAAGCACGGCGAGCGGTGGATGATCTACGACATCAGCATCGAGGGCATCAGTCTCGTGTCAAATTACCGGACCCAGTTCAATAAGATCATCCAGACGAGCGGCTACGATGGACTCGTCGAGAAGATGAAGAGCAAGCGGAGCCAGTTCGCCGAAGAAGACAGACAGAAAAGGAAAGGAGACTAACAAGCGCCACGCCTGTCACGTCGAGGTTCGCAGCGAACTGGAGTCGGTCCTGGATCTCACGGAAACGCCGTCCCATTCCCACACTCCCACGGTATTCCCACACGGATGCCTAGCGAAGTCCCACGCATTGACGTCAGTGAAGGGGCTCTGGGACAAGATGAGATGGCTCGGCGATTCAGATGACGTCTACCCTGCTTTGGCGACGGGTCGGGCCGGTCCTGAGGCCGCCTACTCTAGAGCGAGAAGTAGCCTGAACTGTCGAAAATCCAGTCGATTCGAAACCAGACCGGCTGTCGGCACAGCCCAACCATGCATCAATATTGCTGGCTGGCCGGTGGCCCCTTTCTTGCTCTTCAGCTCGTATGGATCACCGCGAGCTGCGCACCAGGATTCGCCTTCTCATGGCCTCGGGCGAGTTGCCGCCAGGTGGGTCGCTGGCAGACAAGAGTCTTCCTGGCCAGGCCGTCCGGGTAACGAGGGTCGTCATCGGACGATCAACGTGGGGACCGTGCTTGATCTGCGGTGAGGCCGACCCGATGGTGTCCTACACGTATGCCGATCGAAAGGTCGTCCGTCCTCACGCCGCCTGCGATGCACTTTGGCGGCTGGAACGCACAGCAGAATAGATTCCGGCATCCGGCGGGCCATCTAAGCACCTTCAGAGCGAACAGGAATGAGTAAAATGGATCGGCCCACAAGGGTCATTCACTTCGGTACTCCGTTGAACGTCGTGAAATCGTCACGCCTCGAAACGTATGTCATGGCTCTGGCCCGGCGGAATATGATGCGCGTCGAGACCGTTCAAGCCAGTGGATGGCTGCTAAAGCGCTCCTTCGTGTTGAACGTGTTCAACGAACACACCTCTCTCGGAATTTTCTTGGATGATTTACACTATGAGTTGCTTCAGGGTGGTCATCTTGACGAAGCCCACGCAGCTCAAAGTGCCGTCGTATACGATGGGACCGGCAACCGAATCGAGCGCTGAGCCAACGGGGCGGACCCCCATGCCTCCGCCCCACCTGACTCGATGAACATGGCCAGCGGGGTCCCGAGACGCCGGCACTTGCGTTCGCCCGGCTATTGGGATTATCCTCTCCGACCCATATGACCCCCACGTTGGTGAGCGAGGCAATCAAGCGCTGCCGCTCCGGTCAGCGGGAGCTGGACGCCTCCCGCGACCTACTCGCTCACAGCCGTCGTCTCCTCAACCGGGCGTGGTGGATCTCGGGCGGCGCTGATATCGACGGTAATGGCAACCACGCGACTAACGGCGTCATCCACATTGAATGTCGCAAGCACGCAGGTGAACCGTCTGAGTATCTAGTCAGCTTTGGCGGGAACTCGGCTGGGGTGTTCTACCTCGGCAGGGCGAGCGGCTTTGATCCTCTGACTGCGCTCTTACGGAGAATCGGCGTGCCCGGTCCTGCCCTACGGACTGCTCTTCAAGTGTTGGAGGCAGAACCCCACCACAAGATTCCGAACATGACGCTGACGCAGGATCACTTCCGCGAACTAGGCTTGTAGCACCGAGCACGAGAGCTAGACATCCCGGGCTACGACCTCATCGATTACTTGTAGAAGGCGTTCAGGGGTGTACGGCTTGGTGAGGACCGGGACAGGGCGCCCACCATAGTGGGCTCGAAAGGAAGGGTCTGGTCTCGCGGCGGTCACAAACACCACGCGGGGCGCCAGGTGCGGCCAGCTGTGTTCGATCCTTCGATACAGGTCTTCCCCATCCATCTCTGGCATGTTCAAGTTGCTCAGGATCGCGTTGTAGCTGTGCTCGGCGAGCAGTTCGAGGGCTTCACGCCCATTCGTTGCGGTGTCCACATGATGACCGTTCCACCGCAGCGTGAAGTCAAGCAGTTCCCGGGTGTCCGGTTCATCTTCAACGACCAAGATGTGGTAGGCCATTGCCATCACCTCATCCACCGAGGAGTGCTGCCCGGCTCTCGCACGATGACTTCCTCCTAGCCTATCGCTCCCCCGTTTCCTGTCAATGGGGCGTTTGGCAATGGCGGTACTGAGCCCGGAAAAACGAACCCGGTCGTATTCGGTCGGCTCTGGCCGACTCTCTCATAGCGGACCGGATAGATTATTGGATCCGCACGCCTCCACATAGCATGGCGCATCGGCATCGTCCTTGCTTCTTGGAGTCAGAAAGAAGGGGATTCGATGACTATCCCCGACGACTTACTGAACGATCTTCGCAGCTCCCCGACAGGCCTCGCCCGCATTGTTGAAGCCGTGGTTCGTGACCGACGTCCGTACGTGAAGATTCCTGTTCAGACCGTCAGATCCTGGGAACGTCGAGCGCCGGACGACTGGGCCAAGGTCGCGAGCTGGCTGGCAGCGCAAAACGTGGCCGTGGTCCAAGTGTGCGCCTGGATGCGATAACCGTCGAGCATATCGCGCACGCTCGCGCCGATGATCCGAAGTAGCTCCCGGGCCTTCGTCGCTCACTTCCCTTTTCGCCCGCGTGGGTCCTCGGTATCGGGGAATGAGACAGGGCACACCTCCAACATTGCGGACCAGACCAGGGCCGCCACGTCGTAGTACTCCTCAGCCGGATGTGCATCTATGTACTTCTCTGTGATTGCACTCACCTGCCCAACGGTCATCTTCTTGTCCGCACAGCGAACAATGCGTCCGAATGTGGCCTCCCAGCGCACATCTGACTCTCCATCGCGCCCCATGAAGCGGTTGGCAAGAAGCCACGCTTCCATCACGCCATTGACGTAGCTGACTTTCCCTAGAGCCGAGATGGTTCGATATTCATTGCCTGTCATGGCTTCGACTGCGTAGACCCAGAGGGCAGATACAAGAGGCAAGGTACAGCACACAACAACCACGGACCGGCCCAAACGCCTCATAGCTCCTCCTCGGGCCAGGTGTGGCCGGGAATCTAGCCAGGGCCACCCTCGCCAGGCTTGCCAGAGTCCGTAGAGTCGGAGGGGTCCCTCACGGCTCAGACTGCCCTCTTGCTTCCTGAGCCATTCGTCACCGAGTGGCCCCGCTGGAGCACTGAAGCGTTTGAGGACATCCATTGCATGTTGGAGAGCCGTGACGAGACCCTCTTCGAGCGCAGCCACCAGAATCCCATAGGCGATCCGCTCGGTGGCCTCGGCAGGTGGCTCTGTCCCGAGCGGGACGGCTTCAAGTTGCTGCGCCACTGCCTCACGATGGCTTCGAGATTCTTGTCTGACCGAATACCTCCTGCATCCTGAGAATGGTGGGGCCGGGATGGCGTTACCCATCCAGCTATCGCACGCCAGCAGGCGGAGTCCATGCATCCCCGCTTTTTATGGCGCCCGGCGACTGACGTGCGCTTCACTTCTCACAGTGTGAGACGGCCCGAAATGCAACAATCGCGTTATCTGCGGACGCGCAGGACGTCGGCTCACTCTACTACCTCATCCGCCCGCCCCAGCAGCGACGGCGGGATCGTGAGGCCGAGAGCTTTCGCGGTGACCAGATTCACGACCAGATCGAATTCGGTCGGCTGCTCGACCGGAATGTCCGCCGGCTTCGTCCCGCGCAGTATCTTGTCGACATAGTCGGCGGCGCGCCGGTGCCGGCCCGGGTAGTTTGCTCCATAGGACATCAGACCTCCCACTTCGACGTTCTCCCGTTGGCCGTGCATCGTCGGCAGGCGCGCGCCCAGCGCCAAGGTGCTGATGCGAATCCGGTGTGTGGTTACGAGCGGATCGGCCACGACATAAAGTGCGTCCCCGCGGCCCTTCAGCGCGTCGAAGGCGGGCGCGATAGCGCCGACCCCGCAGAAGCCGTTGGCGATCGTGAAGACATCGGCCAGGTGAAAGCTGCGGATCATCGAGAAGTGCCGGCGCGGTGTCCGGGCCGTCATGGTGGCTGGACTCCTGGGGCTCCTCCGCACTACTTCTGCCAGCCGGACCCGACCGCGGCGCCAAGCGGCGGCCGTCTTTTGCTCGGATGCCTCCGGCCATTCAGGATCACGCCGATCCACGTGAACCGGACGAAGACATGGTAGCTCGCGAGAAGGGTGGGGACCGAGGCGGCGAGCACGACGAGCGCCTTGAGAACCGGGGGCCACCCTGTTCCGGCCACGGCGATCTGAAAGACCAGCAGGACCGGCATGTGCATCAGGTAGAGCCAGTACGAAGAATCCGAGACATAGCGGATCCACCACACCGGCCGCTCGAGGAGGCCGAAGCATACGCCGGTGAAGCCGAAGGTGAAGAGCCACATCGACAGCCCGAGGAACCATGCGCTCCCGAGAAACCAGACGGGCGTCTGAGGACTGCCCGGCTGTTGGCTTTTCCAGATGAAATAGAAACCCACTAGGGCCGCGGCGAGCCCGACTCCGACGAAGCCGGCAGCGCGGCCGAGCCGAGGAAAGACCGGGTTCCGGTAGAGGAGCCACCCAAAGGCGAAGAAGACGAGGTAGGTGACGAGGATCTGCGCCTCGGGGACAAAACCAGACGGGTCGCCGAGGGCGCCTTCCTGCATGAGGCAGAGAACGGGAAAGGTGAGCGCGGCGAGGAGCACCGGCCCGAGGGCTGAGCTCACGACCGCGCCAAAAACGCGGTCGATTCCCGCAACGGCACCCGGCAGGTGGCGCGCGAGAGGGAGCGCGGCGAGCGCAAGCGCATAGAAGATGAGGAGGTACTCGAGGAACCACAGGTGCATGGGGTCGAGATGGCGAAGGACCTCTCCGGAGCTGTAGAACTGCAGGTACTTGCCGACAATGGCGGCGGGATCATCCAGGTTCATGGCTGTGGTCGCGAGGGCAGCGACCAGCGGAAAGAGCACCGCCCACCCGACGGCGAACGGGAGAAGGATGCGCACCGCCCGGTTCCTGAGGAAGCCGACGGCGCCGCGCTGCTCGAGCAGAAGCGCGCCGAAGAAGCCGGCGATGCAGTAGAAGACGGGCATGCGGAAGACATGGATGAGTCCCAGGGACACGTCGAACAGCCCCGTCGTCGAGCCGTCCTTCCAGGGCCAGCTGCCGTACCGGGAATAGGCGACCGTCGCGTGGAGGTAGATCCCGAGGAGCATCATCGCGCCCCGGAGGGCGTCGAGAGAGTGGTAGCGGCCAGTGGCCATCGGACCCATGCTGCCTAGTAGGGTAGCGGTACGGTCAAGGTTTGTCGAAGCGACCGGCGTCCGGCCGTCCTTGACCGCGCCGTCGCCCCTGCGTAGGATTCGCCTACGGAATGAGTGACGCGGCGGCCTGATCCAGCCGATCCGCCGTTTTCCGTGGCCCCGGGCCTCGCCTTTACACCCGGGAATACACCGCGCCATCCGGCCGACCTCGGTCGTCATCGAGTGTCATAATGATGCATGGGGCGAGGCATCGGCAGAACCCGGCAAAGGACCGGCCAGCGATGATTGCGGACGAGGAACAACAAACCCGCCAATACCTCCTCGCACGTTTTTGGGACGCAGCGCTGGGCTTCTGGCGGAAAGGGGGCGGGCGCACCGCGTGGTCATTGACGTTTATGGTGATCGCGATTGCGCTGACGAATCTCGCTCTACAGTATCGCCTGAACGTATGGCACCGCGTGATGTTCGATGCCCTCGACAAGCGTGATGGCAGCGGCGTGCTGTACCAAACCATGATCTTTTTCCCTCTGATCGCCGCTGTCGTGGGTGTGGCGGCAGCGGCCACGTATGCAAGAATGACGCTGCAGCGCAGGTGGCGCGACTGGCTGAACGCGCACGTGCTTGATCAGTGGCTCACCAGCGGTCGTTATTATCAACTCAACTTGGTTCCGGGCGATCACACCAACCCGGAATATCGCGTGGCCGAGGATCTGCGTCTGAGTGTCGACGCACCGGTCGACTTTTCAATCGGTGTCTTCTCGGCCGTCACTTCAGCGATCGTCTTCATCGGCGTCCTCTGGTTCATCGGCGGTGAGCTCACGATCCCGATCGGAAGCACGGTGCTCCGTATCCCGGGGTTTCTGGTAGTCGCCGCCTTCATCTATGCTCTGCTCGCGAGCGGATCGATGGTCATGATTGCCCGCGGCTTTGTCACCGTCTCCGAGAATAAGAATCAGGCGGAGGCGGATTACCGGTACATGCTCACCCGGCTCCGGGAAAACGGCGAGAGCATCGCGATCCTGGGCGGGGGCAATGAGGAGCGCGCCGGCCTTGACGACGCTTTCACGACGGTCCGCAAGCGCTGGTACGAGCTAATGATCCAGTACATTCGCACAACTATTGTGTCCCAGAGCAGTAACGGCGTCGCGCCGATCGTTCCGATTCTCCTGTGCGCCCCTAAGTACGTCGCCGGGACCATGTCCCTTGGTGAAGTCATGCAAGCCGCTTCCGCGTTCATGATCGTGCAGGCGGCGTTCAATTGGTTGGTCGAAAACTATCCACGCCTCGCCGATTGGACCGCCTCAGCGTCCCGATTAGCCTCACTATTGGTGTCGCTGGACCGCTTGGAGCGTGCCGAGCGGGAGGAAACAACCGGCCGAATTGTTCGCAAGCAAGCCGAGGCGGGTACGCTCCGGCTGCGGGACGTTTCCGTCACGTTGGACGATGGAAGCGCGGTGGTGAACGAAGCTGACATCGAGATCGCTCGCGGCGAGAAGGTGCTTGTCGTCGGCGAATCCGGCACGGGCAAGAGCACGCTGGTGCGGGCGATCGCTGGCCTGTGGCCGTGGGGCACGGGAGAGATCCTGATCAAATTCGAAGGGCTGTTCTTGATGCCGCAAAAGCCTTACGTGCCGCTTGGCACCCTGCGCCGGGCCGTGACCTATCCGCTCTCGCCCGAGGAGGTCGACGATGCCGTGGTCCGTACGACCGTCGAGGAAGTGGGTTTGGGCCATTTTCTCGATCGGCTCGATGAAGATGCAACTTGGGAACACGTGCTCTCCGGCGGAGAAAAACAGCGGCTTGCGTTCGCCCGCGTGCTCATCCAGCGTCCGGAGATTATCGTGATGGATGAAGCCACCGCCGCGCTCGATCCGCTGGGCCAGGAACAGTTGATGCGACTCCTACTGGAGCGGCTCCCCGAAGCCACCGTTATCAGCGTCGGACACCGCGCCGAGCTCGAGGCATTCCACACCCGGAAGCTCGTGCTGGAACATCACGCCGACGGCGCGCGCCTGGTCAGTGACGAATCCATTCAAAGAACGTTCGGCCGCTCCGCGCACTTGCTTTCGAAGCTGCCG